>Ga0222644_1000023_pt1 | contig 118796 bp, 129 predicted proteins | sample AntAcemetagen291_FD_179800 | JGI IMG/M metagenome (GOLD analysis project Ga0222644, IMG submission 179800) | Saline water microbial communities from Ace Lake, Antarctica - #291 | ecosystem: Environmental > Aquatic > Non-marine Saline and Alkaline > Saline | place: Antarctica: Ace Lake...
CTTCGTCCATTTCTTCTTCGTCTTCGTCTTCTTCTTCTTCTTCAGAAATTTCGGAATCGATTAGATTTTCGTAAATTTCACGTGAAGCAGCAACTACGTATTCGTGGAATAGTTCTTCTGCTTTAGCTTGGTCTTCGTTAACTAGATGCGCTAGCATCTGTTCTAAAATATTTTTGTCTGCCATGTTATGTTCTCCTTCAAGATTGTTAGGCTGTAGTATATTTAATGCGTAGATTTAAAACCGGCGTTAAATGATAGTTTTTTGATTCGTTTGATCTGAATATGCAGTTTCTGGAAATTTTTGTTCAAATTGACTAAAACTTATATGGCTAAGATTACCTAGCTGATTTCCAAGTTTATCTGGAATAAAAGCAGTTGTCGGTATAACTCTATAAAATTTAATACCTTTAAACTCTTTAATAACTTTTTCCGTCTGACTTAACCAGTTTCCATGAAAAGTTGCTGCGTCTGTTGATTTTTTGTAGTTAAATGTATCTGCATACACATTGTTAAACTTTCCAGCAATACCTTGATAGTCAAACCCTAAAATGTAAACTTCTTTATGGCCTTGACTTGCAGCATGCCATAGTGCTGTTGGACCACTTGACCAACCTTTATGAGGTGTAAAGAAATTTATACCTGCTTTAGAGCTAATACCTTTATTAGGATTAGTCCATACCTGGTGTGTCTTATGATAGCCAGACTCAATAATCTCATTAACCATTTTAACATCTACTGCAATTAAAACGTGTGGTTCATATTCTCTATACTGGGCATTACATCCGTAAACAATACCTTTAGGTAGCAGAGATTTAGGATCAACAGATAGTCTGCTGGTTCCATTTCCTAGTACAAATGCTGGAGTATTATTCGGCTGCTGCTTCAACTGGGATACCATACATCTGTTGGATAAACCCTTGCTCTGAATTTTCTTCTGCTTGGTGCGCTTCAGATTGTAACCTAAGCTGATTTATCTGTCTTAGTGTTAAGCGAATCTTGCGAGTGTCGCTTTTTTTCACAACTGAACTGTCTTTACTGTTATCGTATCTACGATCGTTAGCAAAGTCGTTATTTTCGTTGTTGAAATAAAAAAATTCTAATAGGAGCATACTTGTATTTAGTCTTATACTGCTGGAGGTTCTTCTGCAGGTGCCTGGGCTGCTGCGCCTGCTTCGGCTGCTGCTGCCATATCATCAGGAGCTGTTTCATCTTGGGCGCCTAAATCAGCTGACATACCGCTTGGAGTAATACCTGCTGATCGCATCTCGCTTGCTGCATCTGTGGATGCTTTTAGCTTGTTGCCGTTTTCTTCGCGCCATAATGTTTCGTTTTCTACAATCTCTTCCTGAGTAAGACCAAGATATCGTTTCATAGCAAAACGTTTGCTCATATGTGGAATTTCTTGCACCTGCGCAAACACTCCAACACGAGTAGTATCAAGTTCTGCTTGACGGTAAGCAGCAAAGTTTTGCGGAGGATTAAATCTTAAGTCAAACAAACTTGAATCAATATTGATGCCTTGGTGCTGCATCCATAACTTAAATTCTAAGTCGAATGTTTCGACAACCATTGCCTGCAACCGTTCGCAGTACTTGTTAAATCGTAGTTCTTGAATGTATGCTGTGCCAACTTTGCCATCGGCAACTGAGTTACTTGATTCTTCAACACCTGTTGGCAAGTAAGCACTGGGAATTCTCAACGCACGGAATAACTTGTTAGTAAAGAAGCGTAAGTCAGTAATTTCACCTAGGTTAGTACCGCCTGGTAACGTTTCTACTTTTGATCCGCGACCTTCTGCTGTCTGCGGAAAGAAATAATCTTCGTTAGTGCTTAATGGATTATAACTTGAGTCAACAATGTTTGAACCGCCGCCACTAGCACTAGGAATGCGGCGCTGCTGTATTTCGTTTTTAACACGTTCAACAAAGCTCATGGCCATGTGTGCTGGCATATTACCCACGTCAACATAGAAAATCCTACGTTCAGGCGCACGTTGAATACGATAGATAATAATTGCATCTTCCAGCAATTCTTTTTGCTTGTAAACTTTGAATACTGATTCTAGCAAGCTATTGCCGAAAGGATAGTTTCTATCTAGTCCTTCACTTAATGAAATATGCACAACATCTTTTGCATCAACGCAAAATTCGTTTGAAGCATTTTGAAAACGTGTACCAGGAGACTGTCCCATATCACCAACCATACCGCGTCCAAATCCGCCACCTGTGGTGTAAGAGCTTGTACCGCTAGGGCTAGTGTTAGATGTTCCGTGTGGAGTAACCGCAACTAGATTTGCAAAGTTGAAGTTCATATCTTTAATAACATACTGCTCAGGAACTTTACCTTCGCTTTCGTTTACAATAATTTTGCTTACTTTGGCAGCATCAACAAATAGCCATTTTTTAGTTTCAGGATCACGTACAAAGAAACAGTCGCCGTATTTGAATGCATTACGCACAATGCGGAATATACGTGTTTCAAATTGTTGTTGCTTGACCCACTTCTGCAGGCTGTCTTTAATTAGTTTAACTTCAGTGCTAGTCGGCTTGCCGCGGAAGTGTGTACTAAACGGTGTTTCGTTTTCTTTATCGCGCTGTGTACAAAATTCAGCAAGGATATCTAGTGCAGCGTTAACTTCACTGTCCATATCCATTGTGTCGTATTGAATATACTTTTCAATACGGTTCGGACTACCTGCGTATACATCTGGCAAGTAGCTTGAGTAATTAGTACGAGCTGGCCCGGGTCTCCCTTGGCCGCCCAATGGACTCATTGATCCTGATTGATTCGATGTGTCTACTGGGGTGAAGTATTTTTTCCAACTCATTATATTATCCTATTATTAGACGCTGGCAAATAAGTCACCGCTCAATCCTTGCTGCACTGTAAGCTGTCTATCTTGAACATCTTTCATGTTCATATTTACTTTTATTAACTGCTCCAACTTAGTATTTAAGCTAGCAAGTAATGATTCTGCTGATTCTTGAGTAGGTGCCGCAGCAGTAGCAGCGCCTCCTGAGTTCTTCATCTCTGCTTTGTCTGCTTTAGCTTTAACTTCAGCTTCTTTTTTATTTTCAATATCTTTCTTTCCGGCTTCAGCTGTAGACATACCGCCTGATTTTGGTCCTCCGGCAATTGCTACTTCAGATTTCAACAAGTCTAAACTATTGTTTGTATTAAAATTAGTCTTTGCTTGTGCTGCCTCGGCTTTATCGTTTTCAACACCAATTTTCTTAGTATGACTATCTTTTAGTCCAATAAGTTTTTTATCTATTTCAGTTTTCTTTTGCTCTCTGGCTTCTTTCTTTGTTTCACTGCTTCGTTCGTTAGCTACCCCTTTTCTTTCTGCATCTCTAACTTTTTCTTTTTCGTCTAATGCTTGTCGTTCAGCTGCTACTTCTTGTTGTTTAAGTTTAACTGCTTTATTTGCATCACCAAATGTAATTTTATCAAGTACTGCTAAAAATCCGTCTTGCAACAATAGAAAGAATCGTTTTAAATTATCTCCGACTGCATCAAGTGCTGTGCTAAATGACCAACCAGTATCATAGAGCTGTTTAAATCCTGCAATAAGTGCAACAACACCTGCAACTATACCAATAATTGGAAGAGTAAGCAAAGATAGTGCCGTTGTGGCTAAAAAGGATGCTGCAGATTGTGCTAGAGTTGCGGCTGTCGTTATAGCTAGATAGCCTCCATATATTGCTAATGCTGTACCTAATCCCAAAAATATTGGCATCAGATTATCAGCAATAAATGTTCCTATACGTTCAAACATAGGCATTACATAGGTGCCTATTAGATTAGCAATGTCGTTAAACACGGGTACAACATAGTCGTTAATAGCTGATGCCATTAGTTGCAACACTGGAACAATATCTACCAACACAAATGCTGCCAAAGTTAGGAAAGCTGGGTACAGGCTATCTCTAATAAAGTTTCCAATACTTTCAAATATTGGTTTTAAATTTGTTACAAGATACATACCAACTTGTGTAATAATATCGCTAAAAATCATAAAGGCAGGTAACACATAAGTTGTTACTAGATCGGCAACAATTTTAAATGCTCCCATTAATACATCAAGCATACCACTTCCAGCTAATGCCATTGAAAAAGCGTTTCCAATTTCTGCAAGACTTTGCTGAAACTTTTGCATCTTCTCATTCATCTTGTCAGTGTTCTTTGCAGCTTCGCCCTGTTGTTCCCCTGCTTTCTTCACACCGTCTGTGGCAATTTGGTAAGTGGCTGCAAGTGCATTAGTGGTTCCTGCAAGACTAGCATCGGCTGCTGCTGCACTTTTAATATTTTTTAGATTCTTTGCACCCTCTTCCTTCATTTTATTGTTAAGAGCGTTACGTTCTGCATCAGTAACCGCTTCACCACGCTGCATCTTCTGTTGCATAGTAGTTAACATAGCCGCCGACTGAGGCAATTGCGCTAACAACTTTTGATTCTCTTCAGTAGTTGCTGTACCGTTGGCCAACATATCTTTGGTAAAGTTCTGCAACGGTTCTGGCAATCCGAGAACAGTATTTCTAAAAGACTTTTGTACTTCTTCGTTCTGTCCAGCCATTGCTGCTTGGAACTGTGCATCTTTAGCCAGTGTTGCTGCTTGTGCTTCTTTAGCAGAACGTTCTTCGCCGGTAATCTTTGCAAGGCCGTCCATCTCTTTTAGATATGTCCTTGCACCTTGTGCTAGTTGAGCATTAGTCTTACCGCCAGACAACCCTTGGCTTCTTAATAACGCACCATATCGAATAAGACCGCCATTAATTTCTTGACTACTCATACCTAGTGCATATAACTCCGAACTAGTTGACCGTACTGATTTTGAAACTTGTGCAAAGTTTTTAGCACCATCTTCGGTAGTTGTACCAAAGGCTATCAAGCCGGCACCGTTATTTTTAATTAATGATCCAAATTCTGCCAAGTTCATGCCAGCTTGAGATGCTGATGCAGAGAAACTAGCCATGCTTCCACCGAAACTTGCTCCGCCGCCTGCGGCATTTACAAATGATTTAGTAACTCTATCAGCTGCGACAGCAACTGCTCCAAATGCTCCACCTACTAGGCCGCCCACAATTGGTAACTGTTTAAATATATCAGCTGCATCTGTAATTGAACCATCTAACTGAGCGAACTGGCTAACAGTGCTGGTTAGTTTATTACCTAGAGTAAAGAACCCTCCAACAACACTACTGATACCAACTGTTAGTCTTTTAAAATGATCAGTGCTAGCTTTCCGGTTACCGTTATCTTCTTTCTGATTTTTATTTCGATCTCTCTGATTCTTTTCGTCGTCTTTATTACCTTTTCCACCTTTCATTCCCTTAATAGCACTGACTAACTCTCGTAAGGTGGCTTCAGACGCTGCATTCTTAGCTTCTACATTTCCTATGCCTGGTATATCAATTGTTACTGATGCCATTAAATAAATTCCTGGTAAACTGCGTACATAAATACGTTATAACACTATTGTATTTATCGGAGAAAAATATGAATCAAAATGTAAATATACCGCAAACGCCAAAATTAAATCCTTTGGCTAATTGGTATAGACAGCCTAAAATCTATGTGAGATTGCCTAGTCAAGGTCGATTCTATCCCCCAGGTGCATTAGACGTTAGTGCAAACGAAGAATATCCTGTATACTCAATGACTGCCAAAGACGAGTTAATGTTTAAAACTCCTGATGCACTGTTAAGCGGGCAAAGTACAGTTGAAGTTATTAAAAGTTGTATTCCTGCTATTTTAGATCCCTGGGCAATGCCCAGTATTGATCTAGACTTTGCACTCATTGCTATCCGCATCGCTACCTACGGCGAAAACATGGAAGTTAGAGTAGACTGTCCACATTGCAAAGAAGAAAATACCTACGATATCAACCTGTCAGACTGGATTGGTATCTTTAGCCAATTTACTTACAATTCAATTGTAGAAGCTGGGCCGCTAAACGTGCATGTGAGACCTTACAACTATAAAGAAGTTACAAAAGCATCAATTAAAACACTAGAGCAACAGAAGATCTTTGGCATTATTAACAATGAAGAAATCAGCGATGAGCTAAAGTTAGAAAAGTTTGGTGAAAGTTTTGTTAGACTAACTGAACTCACTGTTGATATTATTGCAGATTGCATTACACATATTGAAACACCAGACGGATCCACTGACGATAAAGTTCAGATCAAAGACTTTATTAATAATTCATCTAAAGATGTGTTTGAAGCTATCCAAATACACATTACTAAAATTAAAGATACTATAGAGTTTAAAGCAAAAGATGTCCAATGCGGAGACTGTCATAAGGAGTTCTTACTACCTGTGACAATGGACCAATCAAATTTTTTCGCAGTAAAATCTTAAACAGCCCTTTGCCGGAGATTTTACAGATAGCCAAACGGATGGAGTCTGAGGTTAAGGGAATCAAGAAAGACGTTCTCAAAATGTGTTGGTACATGAGAGGTCTTTCTTATAGTGAAGGCATGAATCTAAGTCATGATGAAAGAGAAATTGTTGCTGAGATTATTAAAGAAAACTTAGAGACTACAAAGAAAACTAACTTACCTTTCTTTTAATCATAAAAAAGCCTGCTTAAAGCAGGCTTTTTGTTGGCTGTATATATTACTTTTGACGGAACAATGTAAAGCCTTCGGCAACTACTTTACCGCTATTAACTTTACTTTGAGTCTGCATAGCTGGTTGAGCTGCTGCTCTGCCAGTAACTCTAACTGGATTTTTGCGTACAGGAGCCGGCGCTGTCATTGAAGTTTGTAGCATAGCAAGAATTTTCTGTTTCTCGCTAGGCTTTAAAGTGGCAATGGCCTGCTGTGCTTGTTTGTACCCAGATGCTGCTGCCATTGGTGCTGCGTTCTTAGGAGCTGCTTTCTTAGGAGCTGCTTTCTTAGGAGCCGTAACTTTAGCATATTCATCGTCATATGCTTTTTTCACAGCTGGATCTTGTTCTGCATCTGGTTCTGCATCTGGAACATCACCTGCAATGTTTGCAGTAGAAGTAGCTTTACCTTTTTGGTACGCTTTCTTAACGCCACCTGCAATGCCGCCAATCATACCAACGCCTTTAGCAACCCCGCCAATGCCCTTAGCTAGTCCACGACCAATAGCACCTAACGGTCCTTCTTCAAGTTCTTGTGATTCAGTTAAGATTTCAGTTAGTCGCATTTTAATTCATTCCTAGGCATATGTTATAATCTTTTTCAGATCTATAGTTTATTTATTACAATAATGAGCTAAAGCTCATTTGCTTTTTCGCTCACGCTCAAAGCACTTCTTTTATTTAACAGTATTTTAAGAGATATGTTATTAATGCAATTAAGTATTATGCAGATTGTTCAGTCACACTTAGCCCTTGCGGGCTAAGAAAATCTAGCATTATGCGAGTTGCACAGTACACAGTAGCGTTAGAACTATAAGCATTGCTGCTTGCGTAGGCGGTTATCCGGTACCTACTCATTCCGTCTTAATAATAACGGCGAATTACTATGCACACGCTATCGCACATAGTAATCGTGGGTCTCTCTCCCATCTTTTAGCCTTTTTTAATATTCTCTTTATAAATCAAACCGGTTGTACGTAGGCGTATCCGATCGTCGTCCTGTTAAGGATAGTGATTTATAACCTCTTCACCAAGTAGAGATTCCTTACCGTCACACATCAGAACGGATTTGGGGCACAGTTATAGTCGCCGGTGCGGGCTTTTTTGGTGATTAAATGCCTGGATTTGTTGAAATTGTCTGTGCCTAGCGGCAATGGTGTTGCTTAAATTTTGGGTTTTTTGAGGATATGTGAGCCGTGAACTCGAACCTGTATGTGACCGTTGTACCAGTCAGTAGATTCTAGAACTTTGTGTTTAAATTGTTCTCTTGCCTCGATGTAGCTGCATTCTGATTTGTTTTTGCAGTAAAATAGAATTTCTCTGGTGAAGTTATTTTTGCCTAAAGTCTTAATATCTGCTGTAAGCGCATCGCTAGAACCATAATAGTCCTTCCAATCGCTTTCAATCTTGCCTCTAATTTTCTTTTTTTTCTTAGTGCCGTTCTTAAGTGTAACTGTTTTATAAGTTGTTTTTGCGAACTTTGCTAGTTTTTTGCCTATATACTTGCGCCCAGAGATGACATTGGTAATAAGATATACGAAACCGATATAATCTTCGGAGATTGCAGTAATTTCTTTCTTCTTATAGTACCATGTCATCGAGTACTTATTTTAGGGGGTCTTCCTACCATGCCTTTCCTGGCTGCTTTACGTTCGTCTCTTTTTGCCTGTATTTCTGTGCGCCTTAAACTTGCCTCATTGCGTATCTCACTCAGCCAATATCGTGCTCTAACACCAGCACTATCTGAACCTCGATGTTCAAAGCGATCCTGATACTTAAAGTATTCCTGAAAAGCGTGGATCATACGATCATGACTGTCTGTACTCATTTATTGTACTATCTCTACGTCGTTGCTGTAAGTGGTAAAGCCGCCTTCTTTTATTACTTTGAGCACATGATTTACTCGACTGGTTAAATCATCACGGTGACTGATCAAGAACACATTCTTATCACGCTCGCGAGTCATCTTTTTAAGTACACTAATAGAACTTTCAACACCGCTAGCGTCCATACCGCTATCAACAAGCTCGTCAATAAACAATAAGTTGATACTATGATATAAGTTTTCCCACACATCACGGAATGCCCAGCTCATACTTAGAATTAATCGATTACGTTCACCACGTGATAAGTTATCAAAGTCTAGATCTTGGCCTAACTGTGTAATAATAACACTCAAGTCATTCTGGAATTCAACGATATGTGGCAACCCAATCTTATCGAGGTAATATGTTAGGCGTTGATTCAAGTGCGCTAAGTTTTGATCAATAATTCGTTTGCGTACAAAACTATCTTTATTTGTTAGCAACTTGTGCAGGAACTCTTGATGCTCTTTGATGCGGTTAGCTTCATTTACAGCTTGCCAGTTAATTTCCTGAACCGCACTTTTCTTAAGTTCGTTAATCTGTTCAAGATACGGATTATTATCACCTTCTTTAATTTCTAAATCTTTAATTAACCCGTTGATAGTATTCTTATGATTAAGTGCTTCCTCTAAGCTGTCGTACTGTACTCTAGGACAATCACCCAATTCACCAATTTCTTTCAAGGCAAATTCAGTGTCCATAATTATTTCCCCGGCAGATTCGAAGTTAACAGTAGCTTCTTCGAGATCTTTAAGTTTACCGGAAAGTACAGACTCATGTTTTTCATCGTGAAATTCTTGTCCGCAGGCATGACATTGGTGATTTTTAAGAGTAGCAATTTCAGCAGTTAGCTTATCGAATCGTTTTGTATCTTTATCTTGTTCTAATCGAGTGCGTTGCATTGCGCTAGTTAAATCGTTAATGTCTTTACGTTTTTCATTGTAGAGAGCAAGAGCCTTATGATTAACAATTTCAACTTCTGGATCAATAGTACTAAGCGTGTCAATGCTCTTTAAAATATTTTCGATATTTTTTTCTTTAGTCTCATCCCACAGGCGCTGTTTTCGTTCTAGCGCATCGATACTCTGCTGTATACGCTCGTTGGACACTTTGATAGTTTCAATGCGAGTGTTTTCTGTCGTAATTGAATCTTTGCTAATACGGATAGCTTCTTTAAGGGTTTCTGCTTTTTCAGAAAGTAAAGTAATGCCCAATAACTGCTCAATAATGCTGCGTTGTTCACCAGCTTTCATAGACAAGAACGGTTCGGTGTAAGTGTTCAACGCCACAAGATGCTTAAACATATCGTGACTCATGCCCATCATTTCTTCGATGGCTTTTTGTGTTTCACGACTATCACCTTGACTTTCGTCTAGGTCTTTAAGATATTGTTCTTGACCATTGATACTAAATTTGAGTACGTTAGGTTTACGGCCACGTTCAATATGATACTCTTGACCATCTTTGTCAAATGTCAGGGTAACTAACATACCCTTACCGTTAATCTTGTTAACTAGATTATCTTTTTTGATGTTAGTAAGAGCAGTTCCATAAATGCCATAGCTAAGGCCGTTAATAATAGTAGTCTTACCAGTACCGTTGCGAGCACCACTATCATCTCCACCAAGGTCTAAGTTTTCACCGAGTACAAGTGTAAGCTGGCCTTTGTCAAAACTAATAGCCTGGGTTTGATTGCCCACACTCATAAAGTTGCGAACGGTTAAATTCTTTATCTTAATTGTCATAGGTTTCTATAAATGTCCAACAACATACCTTTGTCAAATGCATCGCTTTCGATAGCATTAATTTGATTCATAACAATTGTATCTACACTTTCAAAGCTAATATCAATTGGAACAGAATTTGATTCTATTTCTACTTTTTCGGGGATTAACATCAACTCACGTAATTTGTACTGAGGAATAAACTGCTCTTTGATAAAGTTTGCTTCTTCGAACGTAATAGGCAAGTCGATAGTCACACGGCAATGCATCTTCTCACGTAGAAGTCCTTCTGGGTCGTCAATAATCTGACTCAGCTTGTAGGTTCTAAACGTGGGCTGCCCTGGCCATGTATGATATTCGGGCTCATTGCCCCACTCTAGAATCATCATACCGCGAACATCGTCACCTGCATCGGCATAATTATGGGGGAAAGCATTGCCAATGTAGGTTACATTGCCTTTACTCTGTCGCTTATGAAAGTGTCCGCTGAATACATACTCTTGTCCACTAAAGTGACTAGCTTGCAACGTTCCGTGATCTGGCATCTGCACCATGGCGTTCATATAGAACAATGGCAACTCTAAGTGTCCAAACACATAGCGGCTTTTAAGTTTAGAAACTCCTCGCCACTCGTCGCCTATTAGCCAAGGCATAATAGTAACATCACCTTCTGTTAATTGATCTCTAACAGGAATAATGTTAGGAAACAGTCGCATAAATTCGATGCTATTAATTTCACGCTTGTCTTTGTAGAACAGATCGTGATTGCCTAGAATAAAATAGACTTTTTCAAAACTTTTGCTCAGCTTCTCTAAGTTGCTCACAGTATAATTCATAGTACTAACGTCTGTAGTACTGCGATTATGATGCCAGTCTCCTAGAAAGATTGCAGTTTCGCAACCTTGTTCTTTAGCAGTGTCACAGAACCAAGATACGAAATCTTCGCAATCTTGATTATGTGTACGACTACCACTTTTAAGGCCAAAGTGAATATCTGTGAAACAAGCGACTTTTTTAAACAATGACATAGTATCTCCTAATATTATTATACAGGGTTAAAGACAAAATGTCAACTAGTCGTTATCGCCAACAGGAGGTGTAGCTGAAATAGTTGCTCCACCGCCTCCGGACCCACTGTTCTGCCTACTCCAACTTGGGTTCATTCCGTTCATTTCAAGAATATCATCTCGAATGTTTTGATTACGCTTCTCAATATTGATAATGCGAACAAAACTGTTAGTAACAGCAGCGGTATAGTAAGCAAACGGGTTATCACTTTTGCTTTCATCAAATTGTAAACCTATCTGGGTGAGCTGAAGGATTGCTTGACCGCGCATTTCATCGTTGTAAGTATAGCCACGAACGTTTCCTCTGGTCGCATATCTTTCACATAATTTTAAAAACATGCGAGCTAGATTGTTAGTCATTTGCCCGTGTTCTTTATTAAACACTCCTGTGGTAAAATCACCTTTCCAGTGGCTCTTACCAACTAAGATTAGGTTATTATTAGCATCAAACTTCCAGTGTTGGAACGGAGGAAAATTCACTTTTTCGTGACTATCGGCAGTATTTTTTAAAGTCTTCTTACGACCCGGAGCAAGCGGAACATGTACAAAGGTCATAACTCTAAAAACTACATCATCTTTCTTGATAGTTTTATAGTCGATTTCGAATTCTTTAGAAGGTAACTTTTTACCACCTGCAAGTACAGCAGCTTCGTGAGCTAATTTAGCTAATCTTGATGCTCTATTGCGTTTAGCTTCCGCTATTGTACGAATATTGATCTTTTCTACATTTGGTATAATCATATCATAGTCTGCGTATTCGGGCGCAGAGTAGGTACAAAATGTGTTTTTGCTTCTGTGGATCTCTTTTAATAGATCTTTGTTAGTTAGATACTTTATTTTGGGTACGGTATTCATTATATAAGGATCTCCTGTTACTAATATAATAGCACATTTTTAATGAAATAAATAGAGTATAGCGGAGATATTTAACCAAAATGGCACTATCTATAAATCCTTTGGCACAACTGATTTCAACAGCGACATCTAGTATTGCACAGGCAACAAATGAAGCAAATGCAGCTCTACCAGGTATAGGGGATGCGTTCTCAAAAGCTAACCTAGACGCTAAGATCGGAAGACTAAGCGGAGAAATTGGTAGCGGGTTAAACGGAATGACCACAGGGGCTAAGGGGTTACTATCTACAGCAAGTTCATCACTTAATGGAGTTGGCGGCTCTATCGGAAATGCCCTTGGACAGATTAATACCACAGGACTCGGCGGACTAGGCACTAGTATCCAAAGCTCAGTAGCAGGCGGTATTAGTAGTCTACAAACGGCAGTTGGGGCAACTAGTAATATTACAGCGGATATTTCCGGCACACTTAACAAACTAGCAGGCGGTAATCTCGGCGGCGGATTACAAGCTCTTGCTGGAGATATTAGTAAAGCAGCAGGCATGCTAAACAATTTTCTAAGCCTAAAACGTGGAGCTAATTTACCAGCCGGTGGCCAGCTATTCACTCAAAACGGACAAGCTATTAAATTACAAGCTAGTGCCAAAAACGATTGGCGTGTAAGATTAAATGCTAACTGGACATTATTTGACAGTCCGCTGTTTAGCCTGTTGGAGAATACCGGCGGTGTTGTGTGGCCTTACTTGCCTAACATCACAGTTTCTACTAAAGCAAATTATAATTCAGTAGAAACTACTCACAGTAACTATCCTACACAGGGATATAAAAACAGTGTAGTTGAAGACATCTCTATTGTTGGAGAGTTTACTTGCGAAACAGAAACAGATGCCGCTTACTGGATAGCAGCAACTACATTTTTTAAGACCGCTACAAAGATGTTTTTTGGACAAGGAGCTAATGCAGGTAATCCTCCAATCATTTGCAACCTAAGCGGATATGGATCAAGTGTATTTGATTCAATTCCTGTTGTAGTAAAAAGTTTTAGCGTAGACCTAAAAGATGATACCAACTATATTCAGTGTAACACCTTTGGAACTAATACTTGGGTACCAGTAGTTAGCACTATTTCAGTTACAGTAAGTCCAATTTACAACAGAGCAAACTTGAGAAAGTTCAGCCTAGCAGATTATGCCAAAGGCAAAGTAGCATCAAGTACAGGATATATCTAATATGGCACAATATAAATCTACAAGTCCGTGGGCAGCTACAAGACAAAACAATCTATATTTGGAATTACTAGAAATTAGACCTGTACCTTCTGAACCCGACGATTTTAAATATACGATCGAAAATCAGTATAGGCATCGGCCTGATTTGTTAGCCTATGATTTATACGGTAATGTAAAATTATGGTGGGTATTTGTTCAACGTAACATGAGTGTTTTACGAGACCCAATATATGATTTTGAACCAGGAACAACCATTTTCTTGCCTAAAAAATCTAATCTAGAAAAATATCTAGGAGTATAAATTGGCATTATTTAGAGATCTTGGTACAGCAGCATTAAACATTGTTAAACCGGACGGAACAAATATTATTAGTTCCGGACTGTCTTCTCTGGTAAGTATCGGGTCGGCAGTACGTACAACCTTAGAGAATCCAGCAAGAGCTACTGACAAACTAGTTGATGGCGTTAGTAAGGTAGCTACTGATCCTAACAAGCCGTTATCTGTAGTGACTAGAAATCTTCCAAGCGTGATTAAGAATCCCTTAGAAAAATTCGCATCAGTTAATTACATGTGGACATTAGCATGTCTAACTCCTAAACAACTTAATAATCCGTCCTTGTATAGAAACAATGATCAAGTGTGGACAAATGACAGTTATATAGATGATAAAACTGGTAACACATTCAGTTCAACTGTGATATTTTCTTCCGGCGGTCGATTTGATAGTCAGCGAACTAAAACAGCTAGTGGATCTCCTGAATACTATATTCAGAATTTTGTTATGAAAACTACTGTTGGTGCAAACAGTAAAACTGGTAATAGTAACGCATTTAAATTTGAATTTGATATATATGAACCACACAGCATGGGACTGTTGTTACAGAGTCTTCAAGTAGCTGCAAACACTGCTGGATATATCAACTATCTTAGTAATGCTCCTTATGTTTTAAAATTAGACTTTATGGGATGGGACGATCTAGGTCTTGGTTACAAAGCAGTAAAATCAAAATACTTTGTTCTTAGACTAACCTCGTGTAAGTTTAGCGTTAACGAAGGCGGCAGTACTTATAAAGTAGAAGCTGTTCCGTATAATCATCAAGGGTTTAGTGATGATATCAATACTGCCTACACTGACTTAAAATTAGTAGCGTCTACTCAAGGAACTGTTGAAGAAATACTATCTACTGGACCAGAAAGTTTGCAAGCAGTTCTTAACAAAATTGAACAGAAGTTAGTTGCTGATAAACAAGTTGGAGTGGCTGATCAATATGAAATTCAGTTTCCAAAAGACTCTTCTTCCTTTCAGCGAGCTAATGCTCCAGTAGGAACACAAAAAGCAACATCAAGTCCCGGCCAGCTAGCAAAAATAGTAATAGCTGGAAGTAATACTGAAGTAGTAGCTGCTTTTGATAAAAACGAAATTGGCGGTTCAAGTTTAGGATTTAGTCAAAGTAGTGGCGGCAACATGACCTTTAAGAAAGCCGGCGATCAGTATGACGCTAAGACCGGAGTTGTTAAACGAGACAACATGACTATTGATCCTAAAAACAGATCATTTCAATTTAGCCAAGGACAAACACTTACCGCAATTATTAATCAGGTAGTAGTCAGTTCTAAGTATGCACAAGATGCAGTTACCAGTGTGAAAAATCTTAAGGATGGGTTTATTAAGTGGTTCCGTCTTGATGTACAAATTGAACTACTAGACTTTGATGCACTAACTAGCGACTTTGCTAAGAAAATTACATATCGAGTAGTTCCGTATTTCGTACATCATTCTATATTTTCTAATCCTAATTCAGTACCCATTGGATATCCAAAGTTGCTAGGTAGAATTTGTAAAGGATACGAATACATATACAGCGGTCAAAACGTAGATGTCCTTAAGTTTGACATAAAAATTAATAATATGTTCTATACTGGTATTCAACCAGGTAACCCTGCAGATGCTTCTACGGCTAGTAACCAAGATCAAAAGGGTGTAGCAGCAGAACAGCCTAAAGAGTCAAGAGTTGCCGACGGCGGATCAAGAGCTGCACAAACAGCTAACCTAGGAAGATCTAGACCTAAAAAGACTCCAGAACAGATAGTAGCAATGAAAGGCGGCACTGGCGATTCTAACACTGAGCGACAGGTAGCGGAACAGTTTCATAGAGCATTTACACAGAGCCAAGCAGAGATGGTAACTGTTAATTTGGAAATTTTAGGGGATACCTATTGGGTAGTAGATAGCGGACAGGGAAACTATTTTGCCGCTACTGTAGAACCGCAAGCACAAATTACAGAAGACGGTACAATGAATTACGAAAGCGGCGATGTTTTCATTTATTTGACCTTTAGAACTCCAATTGATATTAATCAAGAAACAGGATTATATAATTTTCCTAAAGCTGAAAGTCCATTCACTGGGATCTACAGGGTAACTATGTGCGAAAATATATTCAGCGACGGTATTTTTAAACAAAAACTAACTTGTATTAGAATGCCAGGACAGCCAGCTGACTATGCAGACAGCCCAGCAGAGATTAAATCAGATCTCAGAACAGATCCAGCCAATGCATTATCTATTAAACTTGGCCCAGAAGAAAAACCTAAAACATCCGTAATAGATAATACGCCACCAGTGGATTACACATAATATGTCACAACAAAAACGTAGCTCAGTAGCAGTAACAGACAAAAAAGATATCGGCGCAGGGCCCTACTTGGCTAAAATTATTAGTCACTTAGATCCAAGTTTTATGGGAAGTTTAGAAGTTACTTTACTTAGAAATCAAGGAAACACTATTGGCGAGGATACACAAACATACATTGTAAAATGTGCCCAGCCATTTTATGGGTACACTGCCTATGAGAACATGGGACAAAATACTGCTACTGACGGAAAAGTTCCAACAATTGAAGCGTTTAACGATACTCAAAAAAGCTATGGTATGTGGTTCGTACCACCAGATCCGGGAGTAACAGTATTAGTAGTATTTGTTGATGGAGATCCTAGTCAAGGATATTGGATTGGATGTATACCTAGTAGATTTGCTAATAATATGGTTCCTGCAATCGCAGGGTCAACACAAGTCGATATGGACAAGGCGGACAAAGACAAATATAATACTAAACAGCCATTGCCAATTGCAGAACTAAATCGTAGATTGAATGCAAAAGACCAGTCAGTTGACATTGATAATAAAAAGAGGCCATTACACCCTATTGCTGAAAGATTCTTAGAACAAGGACTAGTAGAAGATGATGTCCGGGGAGTTACTACTTCAAGTGCTAGACGTAATACTCCTAGCATGGTATTCGGAATATCTACTCCAGGACCACTAGACAAACGTAGCCAAGCAAAGAAAGCAAGATTAGGAACATTGTCAAGCCAAACAACTGCAACAGTTCCAGTCAGCAGACTAGGCGGAACACAGTTTGTCATGGACGACGGCGACGATCGTTATCAACGTGCAACGCCAGCAGGAGGTCCAACAGCCGGCCCTGTAAAGTATGCAGATGTACTTGCCGGCGAAAAGGGCGATCCTACTATTCCGTACAGCGAATACTTCCGTATCCGTACAAGAACCGGCCACCAACTGCTAATGCATAACAGCGAAGATTTAATCTACATTGGAAATGCTAGAGGTACATCATGGGTAGAACTGACTAGCAATGGTAAAATAGATATCTATGCTGCCGATAGTATCAGTATCCATACTGAAAATGATTTAAACATTAAAGCAGCCCGTGATATTAACATGGAAGCTGGCCGCAACATTAATATCAAAACGTTGTCTGGGCAAATGCATGTTGAAACTGCAACAAATTTTGAAGTATTTGCCAATGCTGATGGCAAAATTACTATAGGTAAGAATCTTGATATACTTGTAGGTGCAAATACAAAAGTATCTCAAGTAGGAACATTTGATCTTAATTCAGGCGGTGATAACAAATTTAGTACTTCTGGAAACACTAGTATAGGTAGTGCAGGGGATCATAAAGAAACTGCGGCAACTATTAACATGAACAGTGATCTTGCTGCTGATCCAGCAGTAAATGCCGACTTCGTTAGGCCGTTACCGTTACATGCTAATCCAGTAACGAGTGGTGATAGGAATTGGGCATCAACAAAATATCAGTCAGGTACCACAAACAGTATTATGAAACGCATACCTATGCACGAGCCTTGGCCGCTGCATGAGAATCAAGCACCTAACTTATTAACTCCGGATAACACGGATAGGGACGTATAACATGGCCAATAAATTATATAATCAAAAAACTGTTGCAGTTAATAAAGCATCGGTCGGCGATGCAGGAGGCAGCTTTGCCTACAAAGGATTTAGTTCAAGCGAAACTAAAAAGAACTTTAAGCTCTATGATATAGACTTAGTCAAACAGGATTTACTCAATCATTTTTATATCCGTAAGGGTGAAAAATTAGAAAATCCAGAGTTTGGTACAATTATCTGGGACATGCTGTTCGAACAATTTACTGAAGATGTAAAAAATATGATTGCCAAAGATGTTGAGGACATTATCAATTATGATCCTCGTATTGCGGTAAATCAAGTACAAATAGATAGTACTGACCAGGGTATTAGAATACAAGCAGATATTACATATATACCCTTTAACATTAACGAGCGCATGAGTTTTAATTTCGACAAGGACAATTCCGTCATTAACTGAGCACATTATTTTGTTTGGTAAATATGATTATAGGACTGAAAGATGACAACGACAACAAGACAAAATAACTTAATTTTAAACCAAGATTGGACTAGAATCTATCAGACGTTTAGTAATGCTGACTTTAAAAGTTACGACTTTGAAAATTTACGTCGTGTCATTATTACCTATCTCCGTGAAAACTATCCGGAAGATTTTAACGATTATATTGAGTCATCTGAGTACATGGCTCTTATTGATGCTGTTGCATTTTTAGGTCAAAGTCTTGCTTTCCGTATTGATCTAGCATCAAGAGAAAACTTTATTGAGCTTGCAGAGCGTAAGGAAAGTGTCCTACGTCTTGCTCGTATGTTAAGCTACAACGCCAAAAGAAACATCTCTTCTAGCGGTCTTTTAAAATTCTCTACAGTTACAACTACCGAAGACATTCTTGATAGTAACGGTAAAAACTTAGCACAGCAAATTATCTCTTGGAACGACCCAACTAACACTAACTGGTTAGAACAATTCATAACTGTGTTAAACTCTGCAATGGCAGATAATACAGAGTTTGGTCGTAGTCAAGGTAGTGCAACTATACAAGGCATTCCTACAGAACAATATAGATTGCGTAGCACCAGCACAGATGTTGCAGTTTACACATTTAACAAAACTGTAGCCGGCCGCGGCATGGCTTTTGAAATTGTAAGCACGTCATTTAATGGTAGCACCAGCATATACGAAGAACCGCCGGTTCCTGGTAATCAAGTAGGATTTGTCTACCGTAATGACGGCAAAGGGCCTGGTAGTTCTAACACTGGTTTTTACTTGATGTTTAAACAGGGCAGTTTAGAGCTTGCAGACTTTAATATTGAAGTTCCTACAACTAATGAAACAGTCTCAGTTGACAGTGTTAACATTAATAACAATGATGTATGGTTATACAGCCTAAGCTCAACAGGCACACAACTAAATGAATGGACTCCGGTATCTACGTTACTAGGTAACAATATTGCCTACAATAGTCTAAGTCAAGATATTAGAAATATCTACTCAGTTGTTACTAAAGAAAACGACCGTATTGATTTAAAATTTGCTGATGGAGTATACGGTAATATTCCACAAGGTGCATTTAGAGTTTACTATAGAGTTAGTAACGGATTATCATATACTATTGCACCGGCAGAAATGCGCGGTATTAACATTGCAGTTCCTTATACTAACAAACAAGGAGTACAGCATACATTAACTATTGGGCTAGCATTGCAGTCAAGTGTATCTTCAAGTGCAGCTTCTGAAGATATTGACACTATTAGAACAAATGCACCTGCGGTATATTATACACAAAATAGAATGATTACTGGTGAAGATTACAATCTTGCACCGTTATCAAGTAGCCAAGATATTTTAAAAATTAAAGCAGTTAATAGAACAAGTAGCGGAATTTCTCGCAACTTTGAAATTATTGATGCCAGCGGAAAATACAGTTCAGTTAATGTATTTGCAAATGACGGATTCTTATATAAAGAAGAAATTGAAAGAGCATTGACTTTTAACTGGTCAAACCGAATAGATATTATTAATTTTATTAAGCGTAGTGTTGAGCCTGTATTTACAGACACCGATGTTTATAACTTCTACATAACTAATTTTGATAAAATAACATTCACTGAAACTAACACTGTATGGGAACAAACAACAACTCAAGTAAATCTTACTACCGGGTATTTTAAAAACTCAGTAGACCAATCGTTATTCCAAGTTGGCACTTATTCTACTAATAATTTAAAATATGTTAAATTTGGTGCGTTGGTTAAATTTGTTCCTCCTACAGGTAAAGCATTTAAGAATGGACAAATTGTAGACATTAACCTTGCAGATTCGTTGCAAACTGATCGACTGTGGACCAAAGTAATTAAAGTTGTCGGCGACGGTACAAATTCTGGCAGAGGTATATTAACATCGGGACTAGGTCCTGTGTCGTTTAGTGATACTATTCCGTCTGGAGCAATAGCTCAGCGTATTATTCCAAAATTTGTAAATGATCTGCCTGCTGCATTAGAATCGGAAATTGTTAATCAAGTATCTCAAAATTTAAATTTTGGACTGCGATTTGAAGTTGAAGCATCAACATGGAATATTATCACTTCATCTAACCTAGATTCAGTTAGTGACTTTAGTTTAGGACGTTCAGGTGACACTACTAGCAACAATTTAGATGCATCATGGATAATTGCATTTATTAGAGAAGCAGATCAATATAGAGTACGGATACGAGGCCTAGACTATATTGCTGGTAGTGTTGAACAAAATAGATTTTACTATGATGTTAACCAAAAACAATACAATAATCAAGTTGGCGCAGTTGTAAAAGATACTGTAACAATTTTAGGAATCAACACAGTTAGCGATGGATCAGGTAGTGCTATCAAGCAGGATTTCGCATTTGAAGTTACCGATACTATTAAATTTGACGATGGATATGAAAGTGCAAAAGAAATCAAAGTTGCATTTTCAGATATTGACAGCGACGGCGTTATTGATAATCCTGAGCAATTTGAACAGATTATAGGTGAAGATGCAGATTTAAATTATCTATTCTTCCAAGAAGTAACAGATTCTGCAGGAAACACAACATACGAATTGGTTGATAATTCTTCTAATAATATCACAGTGGTACAGAAAGAATCACTAGTTAACGTTAATGATTATGCCAACGGCAATTTAATTTATTTTTATGACTTTGCAGAAAATCGTGTTAAGCGAGTAAACAAAGTTACTAACACATTGATATTAGAAAGCTCCTACAAAGGAGTAGTTGGTAGAGATAAATTAAAATTCCAATACGTGCATAACGCTAGTGTTGATCGCCGAATTGATCCTAGCGTAAGTAATATTATTGATGTATTTTTAATGACTAGAAGTTATGATACTGCTTATAGGATTTATCTAGCAGGCGGAAGTACAGAACCAGAAGCACCTAGCAGCGATAGTTTGCAAATAACGTTTGGTACAAATCTAAATGCGATTAAATCGATCAGCGATGAGATTATATATCATCCGGTAACCTACAAAGTATTATTTGGCAGCACTGCGGCAGCGAATCTACAAGCACAATTTAAAGTAGTTAAGAATCCTAATAAAGCAATCAACGACAACGACCTCAAAGTAAGAATTATCACAGCTATTAATGAGTTCTTTGATATAAACAATTGGGACTTCGGAGATAGATTTTACTTAAGTGAAATGAACACATATATACTAAACCAAACAGCACCAGACATTAGCAATTTAACAATAACACCAAGACAGGCTAGTTTAGCATTTGGTAGTTTATTTGAAATTCAAAGCGGGCCTGACGAAATTTTAATCAGCGGCGCAACAGTAGATGATGTAGAAATAGTGTCAGCAATAACAACCGCCGAAGTCGGTTCTAGCGTTTAACAGAGTATTAAGAAGATAAAATATGGCAGATAAAAAATTCCCTCAAAGCGGTTTACCAATCAGAAAAACTGTTGAATTGTTACCAACAGTTTTTAGATCAGACGCGAATGACAAATTCATGTCGGCAGTGGTTGATCCGTTAGTTCAACCAGGCACCTTACAAAAGTTAGTAGGATATGTTGGAAGACGCTATGGAAATACATACAACGGATCTGATATCTATATTGATACTGATAATACACTACGTAGCAGATATCAGTTAGAACCTGGAGTAGTTTCTAGAACCAATAACACTGTAGACAGTTTCTACGATTATCTCGATTTTAAAAATCAATTACAGTTCTTTGGAAATACAGAGGAACGTGACGACTTAATCACAGGCCAAGAACACTACAGTTGGAATCCTCCTATTGACTGGGACAAGTTTATTAACTATCGCGAATACTACTGGGAACCTAGTGGACCACCAGCGATACCAGTATTCGGTCAATCAGCAAAAATTATTAGCACATACAAAGTTGCTCTCGGATTAAACTCTTTTATCTTTACTCCTGATTCATTTACTAATAATCCAACAATTACACTATACCGTGGCCAATCATATAAATTTCAAATTAAAGCACCTAAAGAAGGGTTTGCAATTAGAACAAACTATGACACTGGCTCATTAATATTCAATCCAGCCCGCCCATATTCTGCAAACGAACAAGCGGTATATGATGGCAAACTATGGAAAGCTAAAGTAGCAATTGCGTCTGGAGCCAGCAGTAGTATTACGCTTGGAAGTCAGGATTGGGAATTTATAGCACTTGTAGCGTCAGGCACTGCCCTTGACTATAGCATTGGTGTTACTAATAATGGAATTGAAAACGGAACCTTAACTTTTAAAGTACCGTACGACGCACCTGATGTATTATTCTATCAAAGTTTAATTGATCCTAACAAGTTTGGTAGGTTTCTAATTACTGATATTGAGGCAAACACAAAGATAAACATTGATAAAGACATCATTGGCAAAATAACCTACACTAGCAGCAACGGAATAACATTCTCAAACGGCATGGTTTTAGAATTTAGAGGACAAGTTACTCCTTTAAAATATAGTCTAGACAGTTGGCTAGTAGAAGGAGTAGGCACAGCAATTACATTAACACGGTTTGCAGATCTTATTGTTCCTGTGTTGACAACAGATACTCCGGAAGTTGTATTTGATAATGAAGGATTTGATACTCAGCCGTTTGACGATGCAACAACATATCCTGCACAGAAAGATTATATCACTATCAAACGTGATAGCAAAGATACTAATCCTTGGAGTCGTTATAACCGTTGGTTCCACCGAAATGTATTAGAATATTCTTACACTTTACGAGGCGAAGATTTTTCAGCAACTGAATCTCAAAGAGCAAAACGTCCTATCATTGAGTTTAAGTCAAACATTCAATTGTTTAATCATGGTAGTATTTCTAAAGAAGTTGTAGACTATATTGATGATTATACAACAGATGTATTTTCTAAAATAGAAGGTAGTGTTGGCTACAACATTGATGGAGAAAATTTATTTGAAGGCGCTCGAATTTTAGTAACTGCTGATACTGATATTCTTGCAAACAATAAAATTTACGAAGTTAACTTTATTACACATAATAACAAAAAACGAATACATTTAGCAGAAACTACAGATTCTGATTCTGTAGCAGGCGCCGGAGTATTAGTACGTCGAGGTAAGAATAACGGCGGATTGATGTATTATTTCAATGGATCAAGTTGGTTAGCTAGCCAAGCAAAAACAGCAGTCAACCAGCCTCCGCTATTTGATGTGTTTGACAGTAATGGAATAAGTTTTTCCAATACTGATACGTACCCTATAAATTCTTTTAACGGAAACAAACTATTTGCATACAAGATTGGAAACAGTATTGCGGACAAAGAATTAGGATTTAGTCTAAGTTACTTGAATATTGACAATGTGGGCGACATCCAGTTTGACTGGAATTGGGAAATTGATAATTTCACATACACTCTTGATCAATTAGAGTTGACTAAAAATATATCTAGCGGATATTTCAAAATTAATCCAGACGATGTTTATTTAAACGGATGGACTAAAACTGATAATACATATATCCAGCCTATCATTGATAGTCAGGTCATTACCGAAGTAACTAACACTATAAAGTTAACAACTATTAACTGGGATAATGTTACTGATAATACTAATTTAATAATTAATTTCTATGTTAACCAACAGCAAAAACAAGTAACGCCTATTACTAGAGAGCGCGGAGTATTCACTTTTGCAAATAATTTTGCAGTTGACGACGTTGTATATGTTAAAATAATTACAGATTTGTCTCCAGATACCGGGTATTATGAAATGCCGGTTAGTCTTGAAAAGAATCCGTTAAATCAAGCATTAACAACTTTTACATTAGGCCAGGCAATTGATCACGTAGCTGGATCAGTTGAGTTTGATACTAGATATTCTGGAAATATTCCAGGCATTTCTAATATTCGAGATCTAGATGACTACCAACCGTTTGCAAAAAGATTTTTAAAGCATTCTGGAATTGCACCGTTAGCAGTTAGTTTATTATGTGATAAAACTTCTAACATAATTAAATCAATTCAACATGCTAGAAAATCTTATACAGATTTTAAAAATAATTTTATTGCTAGGTCTACTACTATAGATTATAACGATAACTTAATTAATTTTGTTGATGATATCATTACCGACTTAACCAAGACAAAAAATGCAGATAGTGCATTTTCAAATTCTGACATGATTGGCAGCGGCGCATTTATTGCTATCAACTATACAGTAGAAGATACTGGAATTACAACATTTGCATTATCAGAGAAATTTACACTAACTGAACTAAGCAACAGAGCAGTTTATGTTTACATAAACAATCAACAGTTATTGAACGCTACAGAATATGAATTTAATGCTACTTTTGGTTTTATAACTATTTTAGCTGACTTGGCAGAAAACGACGAAGTTGAAATTAGAGAATATATTTCGACAGCAGCAAACTATATTCCGTCAACACCAACATCAATGGGACTGTATAAAAAATACACACCAATGAAATTTGTCGATGATACTTACCAAGAACCTAGAGAAGTAATTCAAGGCCACGACGGTAGTATTACTGCCTCTTACGGCGATTTCCGTGATGATCTATTATTAGAACTAGAATACAGAATTTACAACAACATTAAGCAAGAATATAATACAGCTATTTTTGATAATGATTTAGTAGTAGGCGGATACTACAGTAACGTATTGTATACTAAATCTCAATTAGACGGCATTGTTGTGCAAGAGTTTTTAAAGTGGGTTCAAAACACAAATATTAACTATACAATTAACGAGTATTTTGATAGTGAAAATTCTTTCACTTACACATACAGTAACATGACCGACCCATCTGGTACACAAAATTTGCCAGGGTACTGGAGAGGAGTATACCAGTGGTTCTTTGACACTGATCGCCCACATCGTTGCCCTTGGGAAATGTTAGGATTTTCAGAGCAGCCAGTATGGTGGGAAGCAGAGTACGGTTCTGCTCCTTATACTAGCGGCAACTTAATTCTTTGGGAAGACCTTGAAGCTGGCATAATCCGCAAAGGCACTACTGCTGGAACGTATGATAGATACAAGCGTCCTGGATTAACAACATATATTCCGGTTGATAGTGACGGTAACTTACTAAGTCCGTTAGACGCCGGGGTATCTAAAAACTTTACATTGATAAACAACAGAGGAAGCTTCGTATTAGGGGATGTTAGCCCAGCAGAGTATGCTTGGAGATCTAGCAGCGAATGGCCGTTTGCTGTAACATTAGCAATGTGTTTAATGAAACCGTTTGAATTTATTACAGACAGCTTTGATAGGTCCAATACAACTACAAATATATTAGGGCAAACAATTAATTCTAAGACAGGAGTGTTTTCAACTCTTAAAGATATTGTAATATCGACAGCTAGTAACGAACTAACATCTGGGCTAGTGAAATATGTCTCAAGTTATATTAGATCTATTGGTGCAGATATTTCAGAAGTTAATACAAAGCTACGAAATCTTGATGTTAATTTATCTACTAGATTGTCAGGCTTTGTTGACAAAGCTCAACAAAAGTATATTTTAGACAGCAAGAATCCAAGTGCAACTTCTAGTAACATTTACATTCCTGCAGAAAACTACGACATTATTTTTAATGTTAGTTCTCCGATCGCAAGTGTTTCCTATAGCGGAGTGATATTAGAAAAATCTGAAGGCGGATGGGTTATAAGTGGCTACGATAATATTCACCCGTATTTTAACTACTATCCAGCTGTAGCTAATCAAGCCGATCCTACAATCTCAGTAGGCGGAGTTAGTGAAACATTTACTGACTGGACAACAAATAAAACCTACAACAATGGACAGATAGTACGTCGGAATAATACATTTTATAGAGCATTAAGAACTCATAGTAGCAGTACGGTCTTTGATACAGCCCAGTGGAAAAAATTACCACAGTTGCCACTAGTTGGCGCAGTGGAAGCACAACGTCGTAGAACTTTTAATACTTTGAATCTTTCTAGACTCAGCTATGGTGCTAGATTAGATACTGTGCAAGAAGTAGTTAACTTTCTGCTAGGGTATGAAGCATATCTAAAATCTGTTGGGTTTACCTTTAATAGATACGATCCAGCAAATCAAGTTTCTCAAGACTGGACAACAAGCTGCAAAGAATACATGTTCTGGACCAGACAGAATTGGGCAGTAGGGTCTCTAATTACATTAAGCCCAGGCGCAGAAAAATTAGATATTACAATTCCAGTAGGAGTTGCTGATAATATTCTAGATGGATTCTACAGTTACCAGTTATTAAAAGCCGACGGAAAACCGTTAGCTCCTAATTTTATTAACGTTAACAGAAGTTTTCAAAATATCACAGTAGCGACTACTAATACTACAGAAGGTATCCATTACCTAACAGTATACTATGTGCTTAAAGAACACGTTGCTATTTTCTCTGATCGTACAGTATTCAATGATATTATCTATGACAAGTCAACTGGGTATCGCCAGGATAGGCTAAAGACACAAGGATTCCGCACAGTTGATTGGGACGGGGATTACACTAGCCCTGGCTTTTTGTTTGATAACGTTAACATTACTGCCTGGGCTCCTTTTAATGATTATAAGTTAGGAGACATTGTTTCTTATAGAAGTTACAATTGGACTAGCCTTGTAAACCAATTAGGGTCAGAAACATTTAACAATACTAGCTGGACAAAACTAGATTCAACCCCGGAAAAACAACTAGTTGCAAACTTTGATTATAAGATCAATCAATTTGAAGATTACTATAATGTAGATGCTGAAGGTACAGGTGAAAGCCAACGTGCTCTAGCACGTCACGCAGTTGGTTACCAGACTAGAGAATATTTACAAACTCTAGCTGAAGATCCAGTAACACAGTTCCAATTATATCAGGGATTTGTTAGAGAAAAGGGCACAGCAAATGCAATTTCTAAAGTGTTTAATAAACTAAGTCGTTCAACAGGAGACAGTATTGTACTCAATGAGGAATGGGCATTTAGAGTTGGCCGCGTCGGCGGAACAGATCAATTAAGAGAAATTGAGTTTGAATTTTCAAAGAATAAATTTAAAATTGATCCCCAACCGTTTTTATTAACAGCTAATATTGATACAGCTATCACTGATCAATATTATAGAATCGCACAATCAAATTTTACAGTATCTCCTATAGACTTTACTTTTAATGTAACTCCTGTAGCATACAGCAATGGATTAGAAAAAACGGCTGGATATGTAAAAAATGATCAAATAGATTTTATATTGAAATCTAGAGACGACATTTTAGATCTTGATATTAATAGTGTTGTAGAAAATGATCATATCTGGATCACATTTGATTCATACACCTGGACAGTTTTACGATATAACCAAGCACCACAACTTAATATTATTGACGTATCTCTAGCAGATGGGCAAGTAACAATTACACTGTCACGCCGTCATAGTCTTATAGTTGACGACATTGTTGGGGTTAAGGAAATTCCTAATCTTACAGGATTTTTTAAGATTGTTGAAGTTGGAGATTATACATTAGTAGTTGAAGCAACCTCAACTACTGCACCTGAATTTGATGCTAGCACACTTACAACATTGTACACGTTGACTACTGCTCGTACTGCATCCTACGACACATTGGATCCAGAAGCAGCCGCATTATTAGTTAATGGCGCTAAACTGTGGGTTGACAACAACGGCAGTGACCTTTGGGAAGTTATTAGAAAAAATAAACAATTTGTAAACAAAGAATTAACTGAGTATGGCATTACCACTCCTATTAATGCAGGAACTAAAGTTATCTATGATGACAATTTAAAACAGACTATATCTAGTATTCCAGGATCCGGATATGTAATGAGTTATATTGAATCACATAATGGTCTAACACTAAAACAAATTATTGCTCCTCTAAGCGGGTTCGAGTCAAATGTTGTTGGATCGTTTGGTAGCAAGATGGCGATAAGTCCAGACAGTCGTTGGTTAATCGTGTCATCACCATTGGCCAGCGGAATCAAGAGTAATTACCAGGGTGGTTTTTCATCAGCATCATACATAGAGGATGATATTGTTCTATATGCTGGTAGTTTATGGAAAGCAAACAAGGATATAAACACTAGCGATTACAGCACGATTGATCTTGATTCAGAAAATTGGGAACAAGCTAACTCTATTCCTGCACTATCGTCCGGAAGAGCTCCTGGATTTACTCAGCAAGGTATGATTTCTATTTACGAATGGAGTAACCAACAATGGAATATACATTCTTCATTTGTTAGCCCGCGTCCACAAGAATATGAATTCTTTGGCTCAGAAGTTGCAATTGGAGTAAGCGGCACAGAATATTACATGGCAGTCTCTGCAATCGGTTCACTAGAAAATCGAGGAAGAGTTTACCTATTTGAATACGACGGCGTAGAGTGGACACACAAAGAAAATTCTAGCTATGCTGGAATCTATGATCCAACAGGAGCAACTAGTTACCCAGCAGGAACAATTGTTTGGTTTAACGAATCTTTGTGGCAGTCTCTAGAAGACCAACTAGGTGACGGCAGCTCTATTACTGTAGACTCACAACAGTGGACACAACTAGATCCAGTATCTACACATACCTCACTACCATCAAATATCTCCATTGACGATGATGGATCAACATTAGCGCTTATAAATCTTACAGAAGAAGCTACTATTGGTATATTAGGCAACACGCAATTAGCAGAATTAATTAAAGTAGGAGACGAGTTCGGTACTTCGATGACTATGAGCCGAGACGGTGGCATTCTTGTTATCGGTGCACCAAACAGCGACGGCCAATATTTTGCAAACTACAGAGGACAATGGAGAGCAGATGTAGAGTATGCTGAAAATGATGTAGTGAAGTCTGAAACACAATATTATAAATTAACAGATGCAACAAGCATTAACGACGACCCGTCAGGCAGTGGACTGCCTTGGATTAATGTGGGCGATAGTACCACAGTATCATCTGGCAAAGTTTACATTTACCAACGGTCTACATTGGGAACATATGATCTCAAGCAGACAATCAATGCTGGATCGATGGTAGGGTTAAATGATATTACTACCGGCAATACAGAAATTAATGCAGGCGACCAATTTGGATTTGCTATTGATGTTGATTATTCAGGAACTACACTAGTAATAACAAGTCCTAGGGCAGACTTAAATCTTATAAATCAAGGCTCTGCTTATGTGTTCGAAACTGCAGGACTTGCAGCCCTCGAATTTAGATTGAAGCAAAAACTAGAAAGTTTTGAACAGTATGCTGATGAATGGTTCGGCCAAAGTATCTCTATTAGCTCTGGTACAGAAAGAATTGCCATCGGCGCAAAGAATACTCCGTTTGTTAATGTCACAATGTTTGATACTCTAGATGGTACATCGTTTGATCAGTCGCTAACACGATTTATCGATGCAAAGGGATATGCAGGCGCAGTATATGTATTTGAAAGAAAAGCAGATAGCTATTTCCTAACTGAAAAATTAGAAGCAGAGTTATCGCCGTTTGAATCTTTTGGTAATAGCATAGATTGTACTAGATCTGCAATAGCTGTAGGATCTCCCAGATTTGTTGCGCCGGTATTGTCTGGATCAGCATTTACATACCCTGGACAAAAGATAGGCACAGTTAGATTGTTTAGAAAAGATGAAACTATCGAATCATGGGAAGTGTTATCAACTAAGCAAAAAATTGTTGACCTTGCAAAAATTCGAAGCATTGGGTTATATGACAATGTCAAAAACACAAAAATTCAAGACATAGACTATGTTGACCATGCTAATTTAAAAATATTAAATTCTGCAGAACAGGAACTTGCATTCAAAACTCCGTTTGATCCGGCAGTGTACACACTAGGAACTGATGATCAAGTTGTTGAACCAACACAGTCATGGACTACTAAACATGTAGGTGAACTTTGGTGGGATTTGTCACAAGCTAAGTGGATAGACTATCAGCAAGGCGATATTGCTTATCGAGTAGGCAACTGGAATACTCTTGCAGCAGGCGCAAGTATTGACATTTACGAATGGGTAGAAAGTTTACTGCTACCGTCAGAATGGAGCGGAGTTGCAGATACTAACGAAGGTATAGCCGAAGGTATTTCCGGACAGCCATTATATCCTAATGATAATGTGTATTCAGTTAAAGAACTGTTTAATTCTAATACTGGGCTAGCAACCTCAACCTTATACTATTATTGGGTCAAGAGCAAAGTAACAGTACCTGAAAATATGCCAAGCAGAAGAATATCAGCTGCATCAGTTGCATCATATATCAGTAGCCCAGCAGGAACCGGAACAGCATTTGTTGCACTACTAGATACAGACAAAATATTAACGTATAACTTTACCTCGGTTATCTCGTCTGATACAGCATTGTTGAATATTGAATATCGTAAAACCACTGATAGTTTAAATGCAATACACAACGAATATCAATTGTTAACTGAAGGTGTAGCAGATAGCGTACCTACAAAACAGTTAGAAACAAAATGGATTGATAGTTTAATTGGTATAAATTTAACAGGTGACCGAGTTCCAGATTCTACATTATCTGACAAACAAAAATACGGAATAAGTTTTAGACCAAGGCAGTCAATGTTTGTTAACAATATAGCAGCACTGAAAGCAGCTATACAACGAGTTAATACTGTGTTGCAACAGGAATCGTTTGCAGATATTATCAATTTTAATAACTTAAATTTAATTGACCAAGCACCTAATGCTGTATTAAATCGCTATGATGTTGCAGTAGATACATACGCAGACTTATTATTAGTGGGTACAGCTAAAACTCGTCAAGCGACTTTATCAGTTAACATTGTAGACGGATTAATCGATACTATTGATATTGTTAGTCCGGGATTTGGTTACAAGCCAACAGAATTAGTTAATCAATCAATTCCTGGAGTGTATGTTGGTCCAACGATTAGTATAACAGGTACAGGTACAGGAGCCACAGCAGCATGCCGCATTGATGGCCAGGGCAGAGTTATTGCAGTTGTAATAACTTCAAAAGGTAAGAAATATAGTTCAGCATCTGCAACAGTAAGACAGTTCTCGGTTTTAGTTAATAGTGATGCTACTTCTAATAATTTCTGGAGTATATATGCATGGGATGATGTAAGAAAAGTGTTCTTTAGAAGTATATCGCAATCGTATGACACAACACGTTATTGGAGTCTATCAGATTGGTGGAAAGAAGGATATACTCCAACAGACCGCATTGTTAAGGAAATTACAAATCTTTCAGAGTATCCTGCGATAACACATCTTGAGGCAGGAGATCTAGTCCGTATTAAAGAATACGGCGCTGGCGGATGGGCAGTCTTTGAAGAACTAACTAATTTGCAAAATACTAGCATTAATACATTTTTAGATAACCATCAACTAGTAGGTAGAGAAAAAGGTACTGTGGAATTATCTAGCAGTTTGTATGATATTACATCATCTGGGATTGGGTATGATACTGCCCAAACATTTGATGCTACTTACTATGATATAGGAAATTCTACCGAATTAAGAAATATTTTTGCGGCAATCAAAGAAAACATATTTATTGGCGACTATGCAATCGAATGGAACCGACTATTCTTTAATTCTGTAAGATATGCATTTGCTGAACAGACATATATTGACTGGGCGTTTAAAACTAGTTTCTTAACGGCTACTCATAATGTAGGTCCGCTAACGCAAAAACTTAATTACAAAAATGATAACATTGAAAGTTTCCAAGAATATATTAACGAAGTTAAGCCATATAGAACAACGGTAAGAGAATATATCAGCAGATACGACACAATAGAAGCGGCACCGTCTGCAATTTCAGATTTTGATTTACCTCCAACTTACTCAGTTGAAGCAGGAAAAATTGTTCCAGTAAACCAATACAGTATCGAATTGCAATCGTATCCGTGGAAATGGTGGACGGATACTAACGGATATTCTATAACAGCAATTACTACATATAAATCAGGTGCAGATTATATTTCAGCTCCTGCAGTATTAATTACCGGAACAGGTACGGGTGCAACAGCGCAGGCATACATCTCAAACGGTGCAGTCTCTGGAATTAAAGTAACAAATCCGGGAATAGGATATACATTAGCGCCAACTGTTACATTAGTCGGAGGCAATCCAGCAAGTTCAGAGCAAGCAAAAGCGGTAGCATTCATTGGAGACTCGAAAGTTCGAACTTTCGATCTAACTATGAAATTTGATAGGATTAGCAAAACAGGCCTGTTCACAACATTTTCACAGTCTCAGACACTTGTTGGAACTGGAAATGTTTCCGTGTTCAATTTAAACTATGCTCCAACTAGAGATAAAAGTAAAATTTCAGTTGTTAAAAATGGACAAGTTTTATTAAACAATCAATATTCTATTAGCTTATTCACTTCTACCACTGATACTTATAGTTTACTAAAAGGAAAGATCAGCTTCACAGAAATCCCAGCTAGAGGAGATAGTATTGTAGTTAACTACGAAAAGAATGATTCTTTACTAGACAGTGTTAATAGAATACAAAAATACTATGCACCTACAGCAGGAATGAAAGGCAACGAGTTAACCCAGTTAATGACAGGTATTGACTTCGGCGGCGTGCAAATACAAGGTACAACATTCGATGTCACTGGCGGCTGGGATGCACTACCATGGTTTACTGATAATTGGGATAGTGTTGAGTCGAGTGCAGATTATTATGTTGTATGCGACGGCAGTACTGTTAATATTACATTACCGTTTGTTCCGGCCACAGGTCAAGAGATTAACATCTACATTAAAAGAGTAGGCGATCAAAGATCTATTAGAATTGACGATCCGGCATTTAACAATCAAGTAGATTCGTCAACTTCATCAAATCCTAATGCAGAAATGCCAACCTTTATCGGCGACGGAGTTACTGCAACAGTTGATTTTGTAAATCAACTAACTGACTTTCCTTACGTTGAAACTGCTGCCGGCGACATTTTAATATTCCGTCCGGTCGAAAGTGATGGATCTGTATCAATTAACGATGGTAATTTATTAGACACTAATTTAAGCGGTGGCACACTAGCAAGTATGAGCGGCGCATATTCTACAGCTACCGGTATCACAGCAGACGAAATTTCAATAGACGGTGACAAATTTATTAGTCCTGATCAAGTGCCTGCTACTGAAGAAAACGTACCAGGTCAGGTCCTAGATAGTGTAAGCATCAAAGTGTTTAACAACACATCAACTGGAGCTGCACCTTTACAGTCTAAAACTATCATAGCTGACGGTACTACTAAGTTATACACTATTGATTTGAATGTATTAGAAACAACGTCTGTATTAGTTTATGTTAACAAGATTAATCAAGAAGATAGTTATACAATTGATTTTGTATCTAACCAAATTGAGTTTATAGTGGCACCTACCGCAGAATCAATAATCGAAATAATATCTGTAGGCATTGGTGGAATTGTATTGCTAGATTATCAAGAATTTGTGGCAGATGGCGAAACTAGTTTATTCTTAACAGCAGCAAATTTTGCAGATACAAGTTCAGTATTTGTAACAATAAACGGTCAGCGAGAGGATATTGGATTTACCAATAGTTCTGCGCTAACATCTACGACTAATAAAACATTAATCCAATTTGGAACAAATCCAGAGTTTAGAGATGTTGTTAAGATTATTTGTTTAGGATCGTCAACGGTTACTGATTCTTCAGGAGTTTCGCTAGTACAAGTTCACAAACAGTCATTTGAATTTGAAGGAAGTACTAGAAATTTTGACCTTGCAGAATTTGTTAATTTACCATCTGCATCAGCTGCATCGTCGATGATAGTAGAAGTTAATGGAGTTGCGCTACGTGGACCAGATACTAGCTATTATGTCTACGACGGTATTACTAATAAGTTTGTGCTAGGCCTTGACCCGGTAGAGAGTGCTGGTGCAATTTTAACAAGCAATATTAAATTGTTTGTGAATAATGTAGAACGCACAGTTATCCGAGACTATGTGTATGACGGCACTAATAAAATAATTACTATTACACCTGCAATTTTAAGTAATGGCAATACTATTAGAATTGAAAATAATCTACGATCTGAATACTATGTAGAAAATAACAACATTGTTATTGCTGCTGGAGTTGAACTTACATCAACTAATGAAACAGACAATGATATCATTGATGTTACTTGGTTTAGCGAATATCCAACTATGAGTATTATATCAGATGAGTTCACTGGAGGAAAAGTAAATTATTTCCTACAACGAACTCCGTTGTCAATTAATTATGTATGGGTGTACAAGAACGGAATACGATTAACTAAAGATATTGATTATTTCATCACGTTGCCAAGAGGATCTATCTACCTAACAGATAACAGTACTACTAATGATTTAATCAAAGTCGTAATGTTTGGGACTGATATTTATAAATTGCCAAGTGCTTATGAAATACACAAAGATATGTTAAACATCTACCGTTTTACTAGATATTCAATTAATTCTGTAACACTAGCTGTAGCATTAAACTATTATGATCAAACTATCACAGTTACCGACGCTACTGAATTAACAGCTCCTATAGCATCTAGAAATATTCCAGGTGTTGTTGAAATTAATGGCGAGCGCATAGAGTATACACGGAAAGCAGGTAACGTATTGTCTCAACTAAGGAGAGGTAGTCACGGAACATCAATTGGCAATTTATATGCTATTGGGACCCCGGTAGTTGATCAAGGATCTCGAGAAGTTATTCCGTATAACGAAAGTCAAATTAGAGAAGACTTTATTAGCGACGGAAATACTATCTTAATTGGACCCCTAAACTATGTACCAGCTAAGTCTTCTAGAAATAACTGGGTACGTACTACAATTCCTACAACTTATGGACCATGCGACGAAATAGAAGTGTTTGTAGGCGGAAGACGATTACGTAAAGATCCGTTAGCTGTATATAATGAAATTAACGGTGCAAGTAGCCCAGGTGCAGACATTACATTAGAAGCAGAATTTTCAGTAGATGGATCTGCAGTAATTATACGACTTACTGAAGCCGTTTCTGCAGGAACTCGTATATCTATTATTAAACGAACAGGAAATTCATGGTATGATCGAGGTGAAGATACCGCTACTAGCGGGATTACATTGCTAGAAAACGCAACTCCTATTGCTAATTTCATAGCTAAACGCACAACGAAATTGCCTGAATAAATACATATATGGAAACACAAGAGACTAAAATGCCAGAAAATACAGATCAAAATACTAAACAAACTCGCCCTAATGAAACGGGAGGCTTTCACTTTGAAGGTCACATTAAAATATTTGACCCTGAAACTGGAGAAGTTTTTCAAGATAAGCGAAATGCTATTCATTATGAAAACATGTCAGTGGCTATGGTACAAAGTTTATCAAACCAAGGGCAAGGAACAGTATATGAAATGTCATTTGGCACAGGCGGAACTACTGTAGATCCTACAGGACTTATTACATATCTGACACCTAATACTGTTGGAGTTAACTCTAGTCTTTATAATCAAACATATACAAAAGTAGTTGATCAAAATTCAACTAATAATGTTGATCCTATAAGAAATAAAATGGAAGTTCGCCATATTAGCGGTGCTACTTATAGCGATATCATTATTAGTTGTTTGTTAGACTATGGTGAGCCAATTGATCAAGAAGCATTTGATAACTCAATTAGTCTAAGCGGAAATTTTGTGTTTGACGAATTAGGACTTAAATCTTACAACCCAGACGGTATCGGAAAATTATTAACTCATGTAGTTTTTCATCCAGTACAAAAATCTTTAAACAGACTCTTACAAGTTGATTATACAATTCGTGTACAGAGCTTAACCGGCTTTACAGAGGTATAATAAATGCCATATACAGTTAAATTTACCGACAGCGACAATAAAACACCATTAACGGTGTTTGACAATACTTCTAGCACAGACACTAGTTTAACATTTCCAGGCAGGAATGTTACCGGGTACGGGCAGATTATTGCAGAAAATTTCCTACACGTATTAGAAAACTTTGCTAGTGCCGACCAACCAATTAATCCAACTGAAGGACAACTTTGGTATGATAGTGGTAACGGATTTTTACAATTATTTGACGGAACTAATTGGAAAGCAGCTAGTAACATTCAAAAGAGTCCAAATGAACCGAGCGTAGAAACTTCTAAAGTTGGAGAACTATGGGTCGATACTACTAATCAGCAGTTACGTATCTATACAGGAACGCGATGGATTTTAGTTGGACCAAGCGAAAGTTCGTTAGACGGTCTACGATACGGACCTTCTGTGGAATCTATTATTGACTCAGATAACGCAACTAGATCTGTATTAGCATTTTATATCGCTGACATTCCGGTAATTATTATTAGTAAAGATAGTTTCACCCCAAAAGTTACTATCTCTGGATACCCGCTAATCAAGAGTGGTATTAATATTAATATACCTGCAACTAGTGAAGAAATTACAAGCTTCGAAGGTGGATTCCTACCTAAGTATTATGGGACCTCATTAATTGCTAACGCATTAAAAGTTGATTCAACTTACACTCCTACTGACACTTCAATTATTTCAGCTAGTAAATTTTTAAGATCAGATATTACTAATACTACTGATTTTGGAATTGTTGTTAAAAACAATTCGGGAGTAACACTTGGACTTGATGGAAACTTTAATATCTCAACTAGTGCCACTTCTGCTCGAATTTATAATTCAGCCGCAGGTAGTTCTGTAGATTTGCAAGTTAACCGAAACGGTATACCTACTACAATTTTGCGTGTGCTTGATAATAAGATAGGCATCAACAAAGCAGTTCCTGAAGAAGCATTAGATGTTGATGGAAACATTACACTAAACGGAAATTTAATAGTAACAAACGCAACCGCTAGCACTAACTTTGGCAACGGCAGCATCCGCACACTAGGCGGATTAGCAGTTACTAAAAACGTATTAATTGGAGAAGGTCTAAACGTTACCGGGACTACTCAACTTAATGACTTGCAACCTGCAACTACTGATACCTATGATAACGGAACATCACTAAAACGCTGGAACACTGTAAGAGCAAAAACCGTTATTGCAGACACTATCCGAGGTGTATTAGACGGCAACATTAGTGGAGATGCAAACAGAGCTATTAGTTTAAAAAATGTAACTACCTTTCAGTTAACTGGAGACGTAGTATCTCCGGCTATCCAGTTCGATGGACAAGTTGGCAGTTATACTAAAACATTTGCTACTTCACTAACTGCAAATATTATTTCAGCAAAAAGTAATCCTTTTCCTAACGTATCTAAGAAAACAGATTTTATATTAACCTACAGAGAATCTGAAGCAGCTAGTGTATCAAGTGGATTATTAAAACAAACTAGAGATACGTTTGTAGGCGATTTAGGTATACCAATTGGTGCTATCCTTCCGTATGCAGGAGGGTCTGTACCTTATGGATTCTTATTTTGTGATGGCAGCGAAATTGAACGCATTAAATATCCTGAACTATTTGACATTATTTCTACAACATACAATGGTACAGCAGCTCTCAGTGGCGTAAATACATATAGATTGCCAGACTTACGAGGACGATTTCCGTTAGGTAGAGACAATATGGATAATGCTGGTACAGTTCCTAACAGTATCGGCGGGTATGTTGACGCAGGCGGTGGAACCGCTAGTCGGGTTCCAGACATTAAAGCACAGCAGTTAGGTGCCGATGCTGGTGCAAGTTCAGTGACATTATCCTTAGGAAATCTTCCAGATCACGAACACAGTTTACAAAATGCAGGCACACAGTATTCTGCAATCCGAGTTGATACCGCAATTAATCCACCTGCAACAACTGGGTTTGGCCCAACAGCACCTGGACAAGCACAGTTCCTAAATACTTCTGGACCTATTAAGAAGCCAAGTTCCGATTTTACATTTAGTACAGCAGTTGGTATAATGAATCCGTATCAAACATTAAATTACATTATTAGATCAGGTCCTCCTGCATTTACTACGGCGGTATAATTAGGTAGAAAATATGGCATATCAAGTTAACAAAACAGACGGCACTATTGTTGCTACAGTAGCAGATGGACAAATAGATACTCTATCAACAGATATAACTCTTATCGGTAAAAACTATAGCGGATTTGGAGAAGCTCTTAACGAAAACTTTATTAAACTTCTCGAACATTTTTCAAGTACTGCTAGTCCGGTGCACCCTATTACCGGGCAACTGTGGTTTGATACGGCAGAAAATAAATTAAAAGTTTATAATGGTACTACATTTATACCAGTTAGTTCTGCTACAATTGCAAGCACACAACCCGGTACATTAGGAATTGGCGATCTTTGGTTTAGTAGTACAGATGCTCAATTATATTTCTTTGATGGAACGACACCAATTTTATTAGGACCGGCTTATTCTGCTAGTCAATCGTTGAGTGGATTAAAAGTTGATAGTATTTTAGACACGTTAAACCAAACTCGTGTTATCACAAGTTTATATAATAACGGAATTTTATTAGGCATATTTGCTAAAGATGCATTTACTCCAAAAAATGCAATTATTGGATTTAGTGGAAACATCAGTCCAGGATTTAATGCTGGCAGCTTATCGGGATTAAAGTTTAATGTTACTGCAACTAATTCAGATAGTTTAGGTGGCGTGCCGTCTACTACCTATGTAAGAACAGATACTAACAATCAATTAAACGGTTCTCTAACTATTCAAGACGATCTTGGAGTTGTTATTGGATTGGCTAACGAGCTTATTTTACAAGTATCCAACGGAAACGTATTAATCGCAAATTCTTCATCAAACAAAAATATAACATTTCAAGTTAATAAAGATGATACAACTTCAGATGCAGCCATAGTAATATCATCATCGACTAGGGTTATTAACTTATATGAAGGCGCTACTGATAGTCAAGTCAATGTTGGCGGAAATTTAACAATTGCTGGAAACTTTACAGTTGAAGGAACAACAACTACAGTTAACTCTACAACATTAACAGTTGATGATAAAAATATTGAATTAGCAGCATCTAACAGTCCATCTAACGCTAATGCTGACGGAGGTGGAATCACACTAAAAGGTACTACTGATCACACCTTAACTTGGACTGATGCATCTCGTGCATGGAACAGTTCCGAACACATAAATTTAGTTACATCAGATTCAGTTCCCGCTCCGGAATACAAAATTAATGGTGTAACAGTACTTAATACTGATACAGTTTTTGTAACAAACTTTCCTAACGTTAATCAGCTTGGTACGCAATTATCAATTACTGTTGGACCGTATCCGTTAGGAGTTGCTGACCCGCAACTGCTGTTAGAAAATAATAGGATATCAACAGTACCTTCTGATCTTAATCTTGAGTTAGCACCAGACGGCGTAGGTAATGTTGCGTTAATTGGTGATCCTAGAATTATTGGTCTAGCTGATCCTGTTGATCAGCAAGACGCTGCTACAAAAGAATATGTTGATAATACTATAGAACTACGAAACTTATTGTTCAGCATGGACTTATCAGACGGTAAGCCAAATAGTTACATTATTACCAACATTTTAAATAATCTTGCCCCGACTGCCTATTACAGAGTAGGAACAATTGCAAGAATTTTATGTACTACGCTAACTAACAACACTGTGTCATTAGATTTAAATACATTGTTAGCAGCAGGTAAATCGACAGCAACTTTTAATACCCCGACAGGAACTGCACCGGCAGTAACAAATTATTCAATCGGTACGGCTACGGTACCATCGCCGTCGATCACTACAACAAGAATTATTAAACAATTTTATTTGGGAGTAGGCGGTTGGGTATGGGTATCCGACACGATCCTTCCACCGTAATGAGAACCAGGAGCGCCTTAGATGTCGTATATAATTAATAAATTTAGTGGACCGCAGTTAGTTGTCCTTGAAGACGGGACAATTAATACGTCTACTAGCATTGGGTTGGTTGGCAGAAATTATGTTGGCTATGGAGAAACTCAGAATGAAAATTTTGTATTCTTATTAGAAAACTTTTCTAATGATTCGGCGCCATCGAGGCCGATCCAAGGGCAAACGTGGTTTAACTCTACCAACAGTTTACTATACGTGTATAACGGAACTGCATGGGCTGTAGTCGGCGCAGCAATATTATCAGCTACTGCGCCAGAACAGCCAGCTAACGGTGCATTGTGGTTAGACAGCGATATCAATACATTAAACATCTGGAATGGTACTGCATGGGAATTTATCGGACCCGAAGTTGCTGAAGGATTTGACACTACTCGAGCAAAGTCTACTACTGTATTAGGTATTGATGGTAATCGGCATCCCGTCATACTATTGACTATTGACGGCACAGTAACAGCTATCTGTTCTACAAGTGCATTTACAATTTCACTATCTGAAACAATTGAAGGATTTTTAGATGTAGTAGCAGGCATTACAATGTCAACACTTCGAACATTTAAAGGCGATATTATAGGCAATGCTTCTAGTGCAAGTCAATTAGAAGAATTAAGAACAATTAACGGTATAGGATTCAACGGCACATCTGACATTATAGTGCAGGCCAGTACCTCTAATAATTTAATTAGAGGTGATTATTTAACTGGTTCTAATTTTAACGGATCTATGCCGATTACATGGAGCGTTGATGCAAGCTCTGCAAATGTTATTGGAAAAGTTGTAGCAAGAAATAGCCAAGGCGGATTTGCTGCTGGGACTATCACTGCTGACCTAGTTGGCAACGTTGTGGGTAATGTGACTGCAACTACTGGAACTAGCGTATTTGATATAATACAAGCTACTCAAATTATTGGACCGGTATTAAGAGGAAATTCGTCTTCAGCAACAAGGTTACAGACAGGCAGGAATATTAACGGAACTTATTTTGACGGATCTTCAGATGTTACAGTTACCGCTGCCGCAGGCACATTGACCGGCACAACATTAAATGGTGCAGTAACTACATCAAGTCTTACTAGTGTTGGAATTTTAACATCTCTTAAAACCGCAGCAACCGGAGTTGAAGTTGATAGTAGTATTAAAATGTTTACCGACACAGGCGGAATTCCTACGATTAGAGGATTGGCAAGTAATAAACAAATTAAATTTGACATAGTAGATACCCGTCAAGGAAATATCACAGACATTAGGTTTATTCCATCTGCTGATTCTCTAGCGTTAGGCGGCCAAGATAGTCCGGCTCTTATACCTACTACTGGAACTATTACTAATTTAGGACACCCTACTGCTGTTTGGAATCAAGTGTATGCTAGCAACCTAGTTGGAAATGCAGATACTGCAACCTTAGCAGCTACTGCAACAAACATAGCAGCCGGCGCAGCAGGATCTATCCCTTACCAGACAGCAGCTAGCACAACAAATTTATTGCCTGTCGGGATAGCTGGAACAGTGTTAACTGCCGGTGCAGCAGGTACATTATCTTGGCTAGCAATTGGTCAAGAGGCTCTATCAAGTGGAACACATTTAAGTTTTATTAACACAGTGAGCGGTTCGCCAGTATTGTCCTACAGTCTATCAACTCCGACAACGCTGTCAATTGATGCAACATCGTCTAATACTGCCGGTACAGTAGTTGCTAGAGATAGCAGTGGTAATTTTAGTGCAGGTACTATAACTGCTACAGTGTCTGGTAATGTTACTGGTAACGTAACTGGAAATTCAACTACTGCAACTCAACTGCAAACAGCAAGAACAATCAACGGTACGCTGTTTAACGGTACATCGAATATTACTATCTCGGCTCCAGACACTACAAAAGTTCCGTTAGCAGGCGGCGCAATGACTGGGTATTTAACTTTGGTTGGAACTCCAGTAGCCACTAACCATGCTGCTACAAAAGCATATGTTGACAGCAGGATACCACAGTATCAAATTATTTCAGGTTCCTCTTTTAGTACCTCAGGGTTTACTAATCAAGTTGGATCGTTCAATGATGGTGCTAACTACTTTGATTTATATCCACCGAGTGGAAAAACAATGGCTAATCTAGTGGCATTTATACCATCAATCCGCATGATTCACTTTGCAGGCGGCGTGAACGGAGACGACAGTTTACGATGCACATACTCATACCTTAGCGATAGAGTTCGAGTTTATGTACAAAATACAGAACAGCGATCTACACCAGCAGCAAACTACCTAGTAATTTGGAGTCAATAATATGTATTATGTATGTATAGAGAACGCAGCAGTAACAAGTATTATGTCCTACGAGCCAGCAGTACCGAGCACAGTCAGTATTACCTTAATTACTGACGAGCAGTATGCTCAAATAATGGCACAAACACACTATTTTAATGTTGAGTCGGCTAATGTATTATCTGTTTCTGCAGAAGTAATTACGCAAAAAGAAATAGAGATTACAAACGGCCAAGAAAGAGAATTTCTTAACAGCACAGACTGGAAAGTGTTGCGCCATATTAGACAAAAAGCACTAGGTATTACAACTAGTTTAACAGAAGAACAATACTTAACACTAGAGTCACAACGAGAAACAGCAGCCAGCAGAATCGTTTAATTGGCTTCGAATAAATACAACTACACTTTGGGACTATTGAATCATGGCATATCAAGTAAATAATTTTAACGGAACGTTTTTAACATCTGTAGCAGACGGAACCATCGATTCCACTACAGATTTACGTTTCGTTGGTAAGAACTACGCAGGTTACGGCGAAGTGCAAAATGAAAACTATCTACATTTAATGGAGCATTTTGCTAATACTACTCAACCTCCTAAAGCAGTTACCGGTCAAATTTGGTACGATAGTGCAAACAAAAAATTAAAGTTTTATAATGAGACAGATGCAAAGTGGAAAGTTGCCGGCGGCGCCGAAGTAGCAGCTACTGCACCTAGCGGATTAGCAATAGGTGAATTTTGGTGGGATAGCTCTGCTAAACAGTTGTATGCATATACCGGAACCGACTTTATACTAGTTGGTCCAGCAGCTAGTCCAGATTTAGGTACAAGTTCAGTAATTGCCCAAGTAGTTAAAGATACGTTAAACTCTAGTCATACTATTCTTAAATTTATCGCCGGCGGCACGACAACCAAAACTATAGCAATTGTAAGCCAAGACGAATTTACGCTTAACAGCGGAGTGAATCCTATTACTGGATTTACTTTAATCAAGAAAGGTATTACATTAATTAATACAAATAGCTCCGGAGTAGGGTCAAGCGATGAATTAGTATGGGGAACAGCATCTAACTCTTTAAGATTAGGGGGAGTGTTGGCAACCCAGTTCTTACAACGCGGCGAAAATTCGTTTACGTCTGGAGTTAATTTTGCAACTGACGCTGGAATAACTATCGGTGTAGATAGCGACATACGCCTTTGGATTGATCCAAACGCAGGTGCTCTTATTGAAAATCAAATTGGCGAAACAATTACTGTACGGATCACGAACCCAATCGGGTCAATTGCTAAAGATGTTGCAGTGTTTAGCGACACTGGTATAACGCCGTCACAGACTAGCACATACGATCTAGGAACTACTAGTTCAATATGGCGTAACATATATGCAACTACAGTAGCAGCTAACTTAGTTGGTAACATTACTGGAAATTCCACTGGAAATCATATTGGCAATCTAATAGCAACTGATTCTACAGTGATGATTAATGGTAGCTCAAAAGAAATTGGCTATGCTGGTGCAATACTCAGAGGAACATTATTTGGAAACGTGCAAGGAAACTTAACTGGTAACTCAGACAATGCTAGCAAGTTAGGAGAGAACAGCCCATCAGTAACATTGCCTAGTACCGCTGATAAAAGTTCAATTCCTGTTAGAAGTACAGACGGTGATATCACAGCTAGAAAATTTATAGGAACATCAAACAGTGCTGACCAACTATTAGTTGGAGCAATATATCGATCTTCTTCTACATCAGCTGATATCAATACTATTGCAGTTAGAGATAGTGCAGGTGATATTTATGGATCGATATTTCAAGGAACAGCAGCAGCAGCTAGGTACGCTGACTTGGCAGAAAAATATTTACCAGATGCAGAATATGCTCCTGGCACTGTTATGTGCATTGGCGGTAACGCAGAAGTTACTGCTAGCATGTTAGGTAACCGTGCTATTGGAGTAATTAGTACCAATCCTGCCTATATGATGAACAAAGATCTAGAAGGCGGTGTGTATGTTGCACTTAAAGGGCGTGTTCCTTGTAAAGTAGTTGGTTGTATTAAGAAAGGTGACGAGCTAGTAGCATCAAATGATGGATGTGCTATAATAGCAGCGCCACATGCAAGCGGAGTATTTGCTGTTGCACTAGAAAGCAGTGATGACGAAGGTGCAAAAGTAATCGAAGTATTGGTACTATAATATGGCAAAGTTAGATTCACAGACTCCTGCAAGAATTTCAAATCTTGACTATAATGCAATCCGCAACAAAGCGGTTACATTATTAGGTCCTGGTCTTGGTAGTAGAGGCTACGGACAAGCAACAAGTAGCTCAGCTGTGACGTCTGGGAATACTATCCTTAAATCTCATTGGGATTTACTTAGATACGATTTAATAAATGTAAAGACACACCAGGACGGAATTGAACCTCCTATTGTTACTTTACAACCAGGTGATGTCATTCGATACGGTGCTAGCAACCCAAACACTAACTATGAAACAATTGCTGCTCAAGCAGATCTAGCAAGATTTAATATCGGAGCTAACCAATTAATTATTTCATCAAAAGCTAATACCTCCTACAGTAGCAGTTGGAGTACGCAAGCATCATGCACCTTAACAATTGTATTTGGCACAGCAAACGAAGCTAGATATTTTTTTAACAGCGGTGGCAAAATTCAATTTTTTAGCAGCCGATCTGCAGGATCAAGTACGCCACAAAACAATGCTTGGACAGAATTATTAGCAGCAGTTGGCACACAAGCGTTCGGTGGCGCCACTCCTAGTCTTGCTAATTTTTATACACTAACATCAAGCTACCAACCATTTTATCAACTTGCTCAAAGTACTCCTTATTCTAATAATTTTTGTCAATTAGCTGCATTATGCAATGTTGCTAATAACTCAACTGGAACAGCTACATCGGTTACTTTTAAAATAACTTGGCAAGATAACTACGCTAATACAGCAGATCTAGTTAATGGAACACTATCAATTGCAATTAGTGAATTAAAAGCTACCGGAACACTAATACCTAGTGGTTCACCGTTTACAATAACTAGTCCTAGCTATTCACTATCTAGCATTACCGCAAGTTAACATTGTTAAATAGAGTAGAGGAAAGTTAATACATGGCTGTAAATGATAAAATTAAATTCGCAGATTATAACGATATTAGAAACAAAGTTATCGAGATATTAGGCACAGGATCTGGTAATTCAGGCTACGGACAACTGATTAAAAGTTCTGCACTTTCACAATCAACTAAAGTAGGAGTAAATGATTGGACGAATTTGTTTTTCGATATATACAATGCCTATTATCATCAAACAGGTAGCGCACCGTCTTTAGGATCAATTGCAGAAAACGAAATAGTTCGATACAACGCAGCCAAGCCAAATTTTCAATACGATACAATTGCTAATACAATCGTTGCTAACAAATTTAATATTGCAGCAGGTCAAAGTGCAACACGATCTAAAGGCAGTACGAGCACCGCATGGCCTGGACCGTACGGAAACAGCTGGAATACATTAGCGCAGGCTGTTGTTACTGTAACATTTACTTCGCCGGCACAAGCTAGGTATTTTTTCAATTCAGGCGGCCAGATAAGATTTAATTCAACTAGGACAGGTGGAACGTCATCTGGACAAAATACAGGCTGGACAAATTTGTTAAACACAGTTAGTTCTATCAACGGTGGTGCAGGTCCTATATTTGGCGGGAATGCCCCTGGAACTGGTACAGAACCAAACAATGGAACTAACTTTTACCGATTATCTAATACTTACGCAGCATGGTATGCAGCTTCTGCTTCTAGTCCATACGGCGCAAACACTTTTAGAATATTTGCCAGAAGTCCAAGTGTTGCCGATAATAGCAACGGCACCGCTTCTCAAATTGAACTTTTAGTCTATTGGCAGGATAACTATGTTGATCCTGGCGCACCTGCACCCGGCGATAGCGTAGACGGAACATTAACCCTTGCAGTTTCTACATTGTATGCTACAGGAACACTTGTTCCAGCAAGCGCTGGTAGTTTTGTAGTAGAAGATCCTACTGTAACATTGGGTGCAATTAGCGCTTAAAATATTTCTCTCTAGCAGCATCGCAAATAAATAAACTGCTATGTTAATTAGGAGAAACAATGGACGATCAACTCAAACAAGCTCTGGACTTTGCCAATTATCGCCAGACATTTTCAATCCAACGACAAACACTTAAAGAAAAAATTGAAGCCAAACTAACTTACGGCGTTAGCGGAGGCATCTTTAAAATTGATAAATCTTTAATTGCCTATGTGCAAATGTTAGTAGATAGAGGGCGCACTGGAGGCGTGCCGTTAATTGATTCAAACGATAATCCTATTCTTATTACTAATCTCGAAGATTTCCGCGATAAAATCTTAGACAGATACTATACTACTACTTTTGAGTACTACGATCAATACCAAGAGTTAAAAAAAAGTAGATCAGTAGAAAAATTGTTAGATCTATGAAATGCGGCGCACTAATATTTGCACATAATAACAGAGAGGTTGATTACGCTTTACTGTCTATAATATCTGCAGGGCTAGTTAAAAAGAATTTACAAGTCCCAGTATCTCTAGTTAGTGATGAATCTACTATTGAGTGGATGAAAACTTCTAACATTTATAGTAGAGCTGTAGAAGTATTTGATCAAATTATCCAAGTAGAAAAACCTGTTACTAATAACTATCGCAATCTACATGATGGTACAAGTAAGAAAATCGTGCCTTTTGTAAATTCTAATCGTGCCAGCGCCTACGACCTAACACCGTATGATAGGACATTACTGCTTGATAGTGATTTTTTAATATTTTCAGATAGATTAAATGAATATTGGGAAGTAGATGAAGATGTCCTAATAGCAGAATCAATGTTAGATTTTTACAGCCAATCACGCATGGGTTATCATGACAAGTATATTTCTGATACTGGAGTACACATGTTTTGGGCTACCACTGTGATGTTTACTAAAAATAAAAACGGAAAAAGATTTTTTGACCTAGTAAATTTCGTTAGAGAAAACTATCAATACTACGGAGATCTGTTTAGATTTGATACAAAACAATATCGAAATGATATTGCATTTAGTGTTGCTAATCACATACTTTTTGGGTTTAAAACTGATAAACGCATTAGCCTGCCAAAGTTATTAACTGCTATTGACAAAGACATATTACACAGCGTAGACGACTCTGGAAAATTAATTTTTCTAATCAATGCAAATTTAAACGATAAATTTTGCGCAGCAGCAATTAAAGATATCGATGTGCATGTTATGAACAAAGAAAGCATTGTGAGAAATGCAAAATCTCTATTGAGGTTAATATGAACTTTGGATATCTAATATTTGTAGCCAAGCACGAAACAGTTGACTATGCTAAACTAGCGTATGCATTAGCATTAAGTATTAAGAATACACAAAAAGAAGGGTACGATAAGGTTGCAATAGTAATTGACAATCCTGCCGACTTAGATAGATTTGAATCTAAATGGGTATTTGATCACATTATTCCGTGGGATCAAGAAACTTTTTGGAACGGTCGTAGTTGGATGGATAAGCTAACCCCGTTTGAGTACACTGTCTGTTTAGATGTTGATATGTTGTTTCTAAAAGATTATAGTCACTGGATTGATTATTTCATTGAAAATAATAAGTTATATATTCCAAATAAAAGCTACACATATCGAGGTGAGATAGTAACTAGCGACGACTATCGTAAAACTTTTACCAAAAATAATCTGCCAAATTTATATTCATTCTTTACATTCTTTAAGAAAGATAGTACACTAGTTAATGAGTTCTTTACTCTTGGACGTTATATTATTAAAAATCCCAAGGAGTTTTCTAACTTGTTTCTTACTGCACTTAAACCAAAAGTAGTAGGGACAGATGAAGCGTTTGCCCTTAGTGCAAAGATTTTAGGAATAGAAGATATAATTGCCTATGATTTAGAATTTCCTAGGGTAGTGCATCTAAAACCGCTAGTACAGAATTGGCCATGGCCTGCCGACAGGTGTTCTGATCATGTTGGATTTTATTTTAATAAACAGGGAAAATTAAAAATAGGAAATTATCAGCAGAATGATATTGTACACTATGTTGAAAAAGATTTAATTACAACCGAAATGATAAACATCTTAGAGGAACTAGCATGGAAGAAATGAGTGACTTAGAAACATTGATGGCAAATATAGAAATGCCTGAAATTAAGTACGTTGCAGTATTTGATCCTGATACTGGGGAAGTAACCAGTGTCGGACCGTCTTATGCGTTTCCTGAAGAAAAGTTTACCTTAGATCTCGATGACGAAACTGCACTTTCTATAATAGAAGGCAGAACAAAGATACATGCGTGTTTTGTTGACCCTACATCAAATACTCTAGAGCTAACTGGACGCAGGACAGAGCTTAAAATGGACGATGTGCTGCATAGAATAGTTGATAGTCGATGGAGCAATATAGAAAAACCAGACCTTCACATTACATACGATAATAACACTATAGTTTTTCAACTAACGGAAGAATTATATGGAACTTATATTTTAGATAAGAAGTTCCAACCGGTAAAGAAAAGAGAAGTTAGATGGGATAGGGACATGCAGCTTCATTTTTTTATAACAGAATACAATGATCCTAATATACTTTATCAGTCTGTTGTTGTAACACTTGCTGATATTATAGCAAAATCTCACACAGTTGATGTAACAAATTTACCAGTAAAGTTTAGTATATATACTAGGCGTGTTTTTAAAAATTACGTGATTGAAAAATTATGAGAATAGTTGAATTTGATATTATTTTTCTAAGTTATGATGAGCCTAATGCAGATTTGCATTACGCAGATTTATGCAATAAAGCACCATGGGCTAAACGTGTACATGGAGTTAAAGGCAGTGACACTGCTCATAAAGCAGCAGCTGAGTTAAGCGATACTGATTGGTTCATTACAGTTGATGCAGACAATATGGTAGATCCTAAATTCTTTGATCTAGAACTAGACATGAGCGATCCTAAGATACAAGTCTACGGATGGTGTGCTAGAAATTCTATCAACGGTTTACGTTATGGTAACGGCGGCCTAAAGATTTGGAAAAAAGAGTTTGTGTTAAACATGCGCACACACGAAGCAGCAGAAAGCGATCGTGCCCAAGTTGATTTTTGTTGGGAAGATGGATACAAGAACTTTCCAAAGATCTATAGTGACAGCATTATTACAGGATCGCCTTTTCAAGCGTGGAGAGCAGGGTTTCGTGAAGGTGTTAAAATGACTCTGCTTGACGGCGAAAAAGTGCCAGCACAAGAAATACAAGAACGTATTTGGTGGCATAATATTCATAGACTGCGTATGTGGTCGACTGTAGGTATGCACGAAGAACACGGTGCCTATGCAATCCTTGGCACACGTATGGGAACATACATGACTAACTGTACAGATTGGAACTATGTAGATGTTAGAGACTTCGAGCTATTAAAAGATATCTACGAAGAAAAAGTTAACCACATCGACGTCGAAGCCGATGCACAAGTGCTAGGTGAAAAGATTAAACAAGAGCTAGGTCTTAAGTGGCCTTGGTTAAATGCAGAACAGAGTAAGTACACATTAGCGCTTTATGATGAAACAATTAATTTAGGCTTAACTTATTACCGACAATGAAATACGATATAATCTTCATTAGTTACAGTGAGCCTAACGCGGACGAAAACTTTAATAAACTAAAGGCAAGATTTCCCTACGCTCAACGAGTTAGCGGAGTTACAGGAATACACCAGGCACACATTGCAGCAGCTAGGAAAGCCTTTACTAAGATGTTTTGGGTAGTTGACGGCGATGCTGTAATTGTAGACACATTCAACTTTAATTATGTAGTAAGCAAATACGATCTAGAATGTGTACATGTTTGGCGCAGCCAAAATCCAGTTAATGGACTAGAATACGGATACGGCGGAGTTAAACTACTTCCTAAGAAGTTGACTATGACTATGGACTTAGCTAGACCTGACATGACAACAAGCATTAGTCCGCTGTTTAAGGCCATGGAAGAGATCAGTAACATTACTGCATTTAACACTGATCCTTTTAACAGTTGGAAAAGTGCATTTAGAGAATGTTGTAAATTATCTAGTCGCGTTATTGATAGACAAGACGATACTGAAACTCAACAACGATTAAACACCTGGTGTACAGTTGGCACAGACATCGATGTACTTGCAGGAGCAATTGCTGGCCGCAAGTACGGTGAAGAAAATAAATTAGATGTAGAAGCATTAAAAAAGATTAATAATTTTAAATGGTTAGAGGAACAGTTCTATGGACGATAAACAACGCATACAAAAATTCATTCCCATAATGAAAGAAGTTAGTCCAACTTTCTGTTTGGCCAAATGGCATCACACTACTATCTATTTGCAAACGGGAGAAACACACAGTTGCTACCATCCTGCACCTCACAAAATTCCTTTGGCTGAAATTGCACTAGACCCAAGCGCATTACATAATACTAAAGAAAAAATTAGTGAACGTGCTGAAATGATTGCAGGCAAAAAGCCTAGTGGTTGCAATTATTGCTGGAACATTGAAGCAATGGGGGAGGATTATATTAGCGATCGCAAGGAGCGTAACGCAAGTATCTATACTGAGGAAAGACTCGGAGCTATAAAAGCTAATCCTCTAGCTCCTGTAAATCCACAATACATTGAGGTAAGTTTTGGTAATGAATGCAATTTCAAATGCGGATACTGCCATCCTAAGCATAGCAGTGCATACCACAAAGAGATCAAAGATTTTGGACCGTATGATATGGTTAAAAATCACCGCAATGATATTAACTGGTTCACTGTCTATGAAGAAGATACTAATCCCTACGTAGAAGCATGGTGGAAGTGGTGGCCCGAGGTTAGTAAGACCTTAACAATATTACGAATTACTGGCGGCGAACCGCTATTACAAAAATCAACTTGGAGACTCTTAGATGAGCTTGATAATAATCCTAAACCTAATCTCGAGCTTAATATTAATAGCAACTTCGGAGTTAAGACGATACTTATCGATCGATTAGTAGAAAAGGTAAATGCTCTCTTAGCTAAAGGTGCAATTAAAGACTTTAAGATTTTTACTAGCATGGATACATGGGGACCGCAAGCGGAATACATACGCACAGGGCTAGATTTAACTGTTTGGGAAAAGAACTTAGATACATATCTAACTAAGACCACGTTACCGGTTACATTTATGTGTACCTTTAATATTCTAACAGTAACAAACTTCCAAAGTTTACTAGAAAAGATCTTAGAATGGCGTGTTAAGTATAATGGCTTTGATCAGAACAAATGGCAGCGTATACGCTTTGACACTCCGTTCTTAAAAGAGCCATTACAATACGACATGAATTTATTGCCTAAAGATGAGTTTATGCCTTACATGCAAAGACATCTAGACTTCATTCTAGCCAATCTAGACGATAAAAACCGTAGCAAATTCAACGACTTAGAGTATGAAAAATTCCTAAGAGTAGTAAAATACATGGAATCAGCTATCTATACCCCAGAAAAACTAAAAGAAGGCAAACGAGACTTCTTTAATTGGTTTACAGAATACGACCGCAGACGCGGTACTAATTTCTTAGAAACATTTCCAGAATTGGAAAACTTCTATTTTGATTGCGGACAAACAGAATAAGGACACTATGAGCAAAACAATTTTAATTACAGGCGGCGCCGGGTTTATAGCTCACCATTTAGTTGATAAAATTTTAACCGAAACTGATTGGAAAATAGTAACCCTTGATCGATTAGATTATAGTGGCAATTTAAATAGATTGAACGAAGTAGTAATGGCTCACCCGGCAATCGAGCGCAAACGTGTACGGGTAGTTCATCACGATCTAAAGGCAGAACTAAATTCTCAAATTAGATCAATGATTGGAAAAGTTGATTTAATAGCGCACCTTGCAGCAGGCAGTCACGTCGACCGATCTATTGCGTATCCTATGGAATTCGTACAAGATAATATAGTGGGCACTGTTAATCTAATGGACTATGCTCGTAATTTAGATAGTTTAGATCTATTTGCATATTTTTCAACAGATGAAATTTTTGGTCCAGCACCTGTTGGAGTTAGCTACAAAGAAAATGACAGATATAACAGCACCAATCCTTACAGTGCTAGCAAAGCTGCCGCAGAAGAAATGGTAGTTGCATACGAGAATACCTACGGCCTTCCAGCAATTGTTACCCACACTATGAATGTATTTGGGGAAAGACAACATCCTGAAAAGTATATTCCTATGTGTATCAGAGGTGTTCGAGATAACGAAAAAATTACAGTACATGCTAACGCAGAAAAAACAATTGCCGGATCAAGGCATTACATACATGCTCGAGACGTTGCAGATGCATTGATGTTTTTATATCATACTGACCTTAGTAAATTAGAACCAGACTACGGTGGCGCAAAATGTCAAAAATTCAATATTGTAGGATCTACAGAGATTGACAATTTAAAATTAGCACAGTTTATTGCAGATGTCCAAGAAAAACCGCTCAACTACGAAATGTGTGATTTCCACACTAGTCGACCTGGCCACGATTTGCGATATGCACTAGATGGTAATAAGATGAAACAGTTAGGATGGGAACCTCAGCCTGCATATAAAAGATTAGAAGAAGTAATACATTGGACATTAAAAAACAATAGATGGCTAATAGTTTAATTAATATTAATAATTTATCAACAGCATTTGATAATTTTCATAAAGAAAAATATTCACACTGTGTAATTGATAATTTTTTAAATGAAGATGTTGCTACCCAGATAGCAGCAGATTTTCTTGCGTATGATTCTGGATTATTTAACGGCAACTATGATAATCAAATTGAACTGAAGCGTACTTGTAATATATGGGATAGATTCCCTGCGAGTATCTACCAACTAATAACATATCTTAATTCACCTACATTTATAGACGTACTATTGACATACACAGATTGCGGCACGCTATATTCTGATCCAGGAATCCACGGAGGTGGCTTACATTCTCATCCAGATGGCGGTAAACTAAATCCGCATCTTGATTATAATCTTCATCCTAAATTAGGCCTACAGAGAAAGTACAATCTTCTTATCTACCTTACTCCTAATTGGCAACTAGAATGGGGAGGAGATTTTGGCATATGGGGAAGTGATGGCACTGCTCCCACTCATCTAATTAAACAAATATCTCCTATCTTTAATAGAGCAATTTTCTTTGATACTGCCCAGTCGTTCTGGCACGGACTAGCAACTACTGTTTCATGCCCACTAAATATATCAAGAAACAGTCTAGCAATATATTACCTAACAGATCCGCCAACTGACACCAATACTCGAAACAGAGCACTTTTTTCTCCTACTTCGGATCAAAAAAATAATCTTGAAGTATTAGACTTAATAAAGAGGCGAAGCATTACTAATGGCAATAATGTAGAACAGTGGAATAGATTATGAATTTTCTTTTTGAAAACACTCAAGAACAAACAAATTTTTTAGAATGTCCAGATGTTAACTCATCAGGTATACGACGATTTACTACTAGTCCGTTTGTATCTTCTTTAATTAGATGGAAAACTACAAAGCAGCCTCTGTCCGGTCTTAACAGCATATCTGTAAAAGTAGATTTATCAAAAAATAAAAAATTATATGACAAGTACATTATATCAACCGGAGTAGCACATTCACCGTGGGATTGGTGCGGGTATACTGAGCTAAACACGCAGTATGATTCTTATATGTCTGAACGAAAATCAGTATTTGCCTATCTAAGCGAAAAGCAACTATCAGCAATTCGCAAAAAGAAATGCTACTTACTATTAGATCAATCGCATGAAGGCTATCATACTATTTGGCTGTTTAAGTGGTTTCACGACTGCTGTTCTCATTACAATATAAACCCAACTCAAGTAATATATGTAACTGGCAATCTTGCAGTTATTGAACAGTATAGTAATTGGTGCAGTGAGAATGTACCCCAATCAAAACTATGCGTAATTCCAAATATACAATTTGAAGAATTTATACAAACCGCTGTTGAAAATCAAATAAGAACTCTGCCAACATCTAGTCAACAAGTAGAATACAAAACAAAAAATATAGAAGACATCAAAGTATACAACGCATTTCAAAAGCGATCACGTCCCCACCGAATCTGGCTGTTCAGCAAGTTATACGAAAATCAATTAATGAATGATGGCGTCAATAGCATGAATTCTTTTAGTTATCGTAACTCTCACTATGAAGGTCGAGTGCTTGATCCAGAATTATACAAATCGTTTATAAACTTGTTACCTATGTATCCTAGAAACAATCTTGATAGTAAGAATAAAAAAGGATTTGAAGGATCGTTGGGCGACTTGTTTGAACAAGATTTAAATCAGCAAGAAACATTAGACACTTGGATCAGTGTAGTTAGTGAAGCATCATTTGCTGAAGATACTTGCTTTATAAGTGAAAAAAGTTTTAAGCCAATTGCAGTCAATCATCCATTTATACTGTATGGAAACAAAAATAGTTTAAAATATTTTAGAGAGCTAGGATATAAAACATTTGGTGAATTTATTGATGAGTCTTATGATAGTTTAGAATCTTGGGATAGACTAGATGCAATTATAAAAATAATACAAAATATTAAAGCAATGTCTTCCGATGAAAAATTAAAATGGTTCATATCAATGCAGCCTATTTTAGATCATAATTTTAAAACCTTAGAAGAAAATACAAGAAAGCGATTACCAAGTTCTATAACTTTATTGCACAACTATTTTCTTGGAAACTAATAATGTACAATAAACAAATTATCGAAATCAATACTGATCTCAAAAGAACACGTAAAGCTATCATTAGCTTAGGATGCTCTTTTGTTGAAGGTCAAGGCGCAGTTAATCAAGAAATTTATGACAACTATGAATGGAGTATGACAAAGACCGGAATTCCTATGAGTCCTATCTTAACTGCTAGTCAACAAACTACTTTGCTTTCTAATCATCCTGAATTGTTACTAGAAACTGGAGGTATAAATTGGACATTTATGGAATATCAAAATGCATTTGTTAATATACTATGCAAAAAATATTTTGATGCAGGCTATACTCCCATTAATTTTGGTCTAAGAGGTAAGGGTAATCGAGCTTCAATTAAAAGTTTGTATTTTCATCCTCAACTAAATTGGCAGGACATTGACGAGTTGATAGTTATATATGTGCCAAGCGGCCCTGAACGTTTTGATTTTGTAAGTGACGAATTCAATGAACACCAGCAGTTTCAATGTGCTTGGCCTTGGTATGAAGATCAAGAAAAAAGCCCTCGGAAGACACTGTGGAAAGGATACGGTACTGCAATATACAGCGAAAAGTCAGCAATGCTAGAGCAAATATCAAATGTTATTGAATTGGAAAACTGGTGTAAACTAAAAAACGCAAAATTAATAATTACTCCTGGATTTGATAGATCGTATAAAAAAGAAAGATTTAACGAAATTATTCAAAATACAGTAGAGAGGAATCATCTCCAACAAACTACAAAGTATACAGACTATGCACATGACAAAAAAACAACTAGACGATCTGTTGCTGACCAAACAATATTTAACGCAATTGTAGAGCAATGGCCATGGGACAAAATGTTTGTTCCGCAGGGCTGCAACACATTTATGGACTTATGCCTAAAGCAAGAAGGGCTAGAACACACTGGTTACTGGGACTACAATGGCAAGGGAACTCCTAATTATTGGATAACCAAATGCTGTCATCCTAGTGCAAAGGGGCACGATCTATTTGCACAAGAACTTTTTAAATTCATTACGGCGTAATATGTATAAGTTGCTAAATGCAAGCCCGTTGCCTGATTATGTAACTGATTATAAATTTTTAAAATCCTTAATACTAAATTACGCAGACGATGCAACACCCGGGCACCAAATTTATTCAAATAAGTTTACTTCGTATGATTCGCCTGCCCTGTTTGAGAAAAATTTACAAACTCAGCCAGATGACTGGCATTACCGATCAAAAGAAGTAACATACGCTTGCAATCTTAATGGTTATAGAGCAGACGAGTGGCATTTAATTGACTGGCAAAATGCTGTTGTAGTATTTGGATGTTCTTGCACACTAGGAGTAGGGTTAGCCGAGGATGAAACAGTTACTGCTCAATTGTCTAAAATGTTAAATAGACCAGTGGTTAATATGGGCGCTAGTGCATCTTCTATGCAATTTTCTTTTATAAACTCAACATTACTATCTAAGTATTTTCCAACTCCGTATGCTGTAGTCAACTTATGGACAAATATAGATAGATTTACTATTTTTAAAGATTACAAGATAGATCACGCTGGTCCGTGGGACGATACGGCTATGTATAAAGAATATGCAACTAATATCCATCATTCAATGACAGAAGCTAGCTACATATCTATTGCAAGTAGGGAGCTTTGGAAAAATCGGTGCAAGTATTATTCTGCTAGTTTTTTTGACCAAACAGCACACTACACAGAAAGTGCATGGATTGAAATTGATAATCAAGCAAGGGATCTAACTCATCCTGGAAGAATATCATCTAAAAAAATGGCTCGATTAATTTCTAGAAATATTGCTTAAAAAATAGTTTTAGTTGATTTATTAATGTCGGTTTTAAGTCTAACTATATCAACCTTAAACTCTATTTTCACAATCTCGTCTTTATATTCTCGAAGCGTTTCTACTAATCTAGTAGCAATTGTATCTTGGTCTAAACTGATAGTCTGTTCTTTAATATTAATTTCCCATACTCTGCCGTTAGCAAACTCTAGATGAACTACATCTAGATAAGCTATAGGCACCGTATTCATATAAAGATCCTCAAAGACTTCTGGCCATTCTTTGACCAGATGTCTTGGAGGTTTAAACAGCCGACTAGGCATCTACTGATTCTTTAGCCTTTGTTGTTTTTTTAGCCGGAGGATCTAACTCGTCTGCATCTTTACGTAGCTTGGCTGCTTCTTTATACATGGCATCTGCTTGACTACGATAACTTTTAGCAATATCTTTATCAGACAATGCTTCGTTTGATACAGCTTGAGCACGTACTGGCGCAGGAATGTCAGTGTCAACTGCCGGTACAACTTCTTTCTTCGGTTGCTCTCGCAACTTAACTGATGGAGTTGATCCCTTAACGAAGTTACATAGCTCGTCGATTGTGCAATTCTTTTGCTCTGCAATCAATACATTTAATTGATCCAACGGCATATTATGCTGATTAGTTGGAGTCATAATAACTGAATCAGATGGAACCTTCTGCATACGATTATCAATTTGCATAGCCTGCAACATTGGTCTACCGTCTGGGAAATACTTGACAAACATCTGCTCACCAAATTCAAATGAATCTTGTGCAGGCTCAGTTTCGACTAGATCCATAATAGCATTATGATATTGATCTGGCAATGTTGCTGTAGGCAACACTAATGACATATGTGATTCGCCTGGCAATGTACGGAAAACAACAATAACTTTATTACCGCTGTTTTTCATTTTACCGATGTGTTTTAATGACTGCATATTAAGCCTCCTTTTTGTTTGCTACAGATTCTAAGAATGTGTTTAACTTATTGAAAGTTTTACCTACCGCTTCTAGCTCTGCTGCTTTAAACGCCCCGCGCTGACTTGCTACTTCTATAATACTCTTTAGTGCAACTAGATCGCTGATATTAAGATCAGTACTAGATTGTGCTCCTTGAGCTGGCTGTGCTGCAACATCTTCGATTGCTTTAACTTCTTCTGTCATATTAGGTTCTCCTTAAATGTGGACAGGCTAACATAAAGTATGTTAGTTCTTTTTGGTCTTCAAACGCCACAAACGTGGCAGATTTTAATTTTCCGTCTTTATCAATTGCAGGTGATCGAACAACACAATATCGTCCTTTCAGTCTAGCATCAACCCAATCAATTAACTCATTATCAAATAGTACCATCTCTCCAATTTTTGTTTTGGCAAAATGTGGAGGCAATGTGCTTACTCTACGTTGTTTTAAAATAGCAATAGGGTTGAGATTGAACATAGTGAAAATATTTATAAATTATTGTTGTTAGGTTGCTGATTCTTGGCTAAATCTTTTTGCTAGGGCCTTGTTATATCCTATCTTACGGATATCCCCAGAAAATAGATAAAGCTCGAATGCAGCACGTTCACGTAGTACAATGATATATTTTTTTGTTATAAAATAGGGAGATTCAATAAAGTTATCCAACCAAACTAGTACTTGAGGAGTAATAGCAAAGTCTTTAGGAAAGTCTACTTTATATGTTTTAATTTTAGCATGATCGTTGATAAACGTCAATGCGTGTTCACTCAAACGTTGCCCGCCTTTGTCCTTATCGCGAACGTTCCACCACCACAGACTGCGATATTGTTTGAGCGTATCCGAGTCGGCTGGTTGTCCTGCAGCCTCTAAGAATACCTTAGTATAGGTATCCTTGATGTCCATATTATTCTACCTTTTCACCAGTGGTTAATTTGTATACTTCAAAGTCTTCAGTTTTAAAAAGACGATTTAGTTTCTTAGCAAGATTATGCGCATGACCAGGATTGCTAAAACTTACTTTCTTATATTTTGGGCCGGGGTAGCTAGCAACTAGACTACCACTCTTTAGATTAAAAGGTTGGCCTTTATAGAAAACCGCCCAGATAGCTTCACTATTAAGAATCTGTTCGATCTTAAAGTTTTCTTTATTTGCATGTTCTAACAATACTTTTGGCTTTGGTCTGCTCATACTATACGTGTTCCTAGTTAACCACGTATATATTTATATCAATTAAAGCCGCCCCCGTCGAACTTAACATCGATATTAGTAGTTGATTCCTTAATTACAGACAACATAGCATGTATTTCTTGTACAGTCTTGCCTAATTTGCTAGTCATAATAGCTAATTCTGCTGTTAGATCTCTAGCTTCTTGAATACTGATACGAATATCTTTTTGTTGACTACGTTCGGCAGCAACTACCCGCTGAATTAGCTTTTCTACACTAGGTAGATTAGTAGGAAGATTACTTTGAGACATTTGCTAGTACCTGCTTCATTTCAATTTCTGTTTTAAACGGACCTTGATATTCATAGCGTTGTAATGTAATAAGTTTGGGACAGTGACTCTTGACCCACCCTTTTTCAAATTTAATAACATAGTATCCAGCACAGTACAAACTCTTGCTATCTCCGCTCTTAGTAAAGAGTGGAAGCTTTCTTTGAATATCAAACATTGAGTTGTGCGGAGTGGCACTAGTTGTATATCCGTGGACTTCATTTGGTTCTGCACCTGTTGCTTCTTTAATAATCTTAACAACAAAAAACGCTTTGCCAAACTCTCGAGTTAGACTTTCTTTGTTATCGTAAATTTTAATTCCAAATTCATTGCTTAGAACAAACCGGTTGTCATCATTCATCCTAAGTGTTCCAAACTTTTCTCCGCCTTTTTCAACAATCCAAAATTTATTGTCGATGATCGGTTTAGCATGTAGTTCTGTTGTCATAGTGTGTATCTCGCATTTAAAGGTTCAGCATATGCTTGTGCTTGATCTGAAATCTTCTTTAGATCGTACAGTCCGCAAAACTTCATAAGTCGCAGACCAACTTGACTAATGTTTTTATTAGCACTAGTTGCTTCTGCAATATTCTCAACCATAATAGATTTAATATCGTCGGGCTGGTGTGCAAGGTCGATGAGTCGACGATTGCGTTCGTAATCTTCTAGCACTCGATGTTCTAGTCCGTTGTGGTCAGTCCATCTCTGTAGCATTAGGTTGTTCCACGAAAAGCCTTTGCTTTTACGATCTTCAAACGCTTCAGTGAGGCCTACTTTTTTGCTTGTGCCTTTAGTGCGTACACCGGGATATGCTGAGAAGACATTATCGCTAGTATCGCCACGCATACATTTTTCAAACAACAACCACTCTGGATCTGGGATTGCTTTAGGTAGTTGTGTTTTCTTGTCAATGACTCTTTTACCTTTTGCGTCAAATACGCCTTCATGGGTAATTGTAGTTTCCATTACACCGTTGTACTGTTTTACATTAGGCGCAATTAATTGTACAAAGTCAGTGTCAGTACTAATAATGATGTGATTGTCGTTAGGATGACTCTGTATCCAGCCAGCAATAAGATCATCTGCTTCTAGGCGAGGATGTTGCATAACTGTACAGTTAGTCTTATCTTTGATAAAGTCTTTAAACGTGTCAAATGCTTCCCAGAAGATTTTTTCTTCGTCTGCTTCTTTTTCGGTATGTGCGGCACGAGCTGCTGCACGTTGAGCTTTATAAGGCTTGTAGTAATCTTTGCGCCAGCTGCGACCTTCTAAACAGAAGATAACGTGACTGCCGTTAAAGTCTTGCCACGCCTTCTTCACGCTGTTAAGAGTGATATGAAACGCCATGCCTAGCTTAATATCAGCGTCGCCGTTAATAACGTGTCTAGCACGAAAGAATGTATTTGCTGTATCAACTATAATGTAATTCATTTGTTGTTCTTTTTAACTGTGTTAATATCGATCACACCAGTGTTTACTGCACCGCCGAAATCACCATCTATCACTACGCCTGCGCATAGTTCACGGAACCAACGATCGACAATCTCTTCTTCTTTGTCGCCATCAAACCCGTAACCTTCTTGCTTTAATTTTAACACAAACTGTTCGTTCCAGTCAAGCTCAAAAAACCCATTACGGATGTTGTCTTTGTTTACATGTGTTTCGATTACACCTACCCAAGGTTCTTTTAAACGAGTTGCTTTATCTTTTGCGCTAAGTTTCGCTACTTCTTCTGCTTCTTTAGCAAGCACTGCTTGTTCTGTTGCTTCTTTTGCAATTTGTATAGAACGTTCTGCATCTTCTACAGCACGTTTAGTTTCGGCTTTGATCTTATCAATGCCAAACAATTTTTCAACCCACTTGTTCATTATGTACCCCACTCATTTTTAAACAGCGGCACTTGCAGTCGGTCACTGTATCGCAAACCGTTCTTCATAGCTAGCACTGCTACGTTCTTATTGTTCATAGCATATACACTTTCGACACCGCCGACTGGCATTAAGTAGACATGTCCTTTAAACCCTGCTGCACGGAATGCAGCAATTGCACGTTCGGCATCGGCAAAGTCTTGTTCTGTAGCAATAACAAACTTCAAATATGCTGTACCAACTTCTTCATACTCACAAACAACTTCTGGCTTAATAGCGTCTTCCCACTTTTCACCACTGCATGGCAGTTTAGCACTTACACTGAATGTAAGTTCTTTACCTACTTCACTATTCCACTTAGCCAAGAAACCTTTAAACTCCGGAGTCAGTTTTTGAGTACCGTTTGTTTCAAAAGTAATCTCTTTCAAGTCACGCATCTTGGTGTTGTTAAGCAAATCCGGATAAGCACGTTGCCAGCCCAGTAGCGGCTCGCCGCCTGTAATAACCAAGTGTTCGTCCTTCCAATGATCCTGCGGGAGAATTTCCATAATACGATCTACAATTGCTTCGCTTGTAAGCATCGGACTAAGAGTTTTGAACTCTGGCATCCAGCTAGCGTAGCTATCACAGCCAGTACTAACTAGTGGCAAGTCCTCGTATTTTGCAAACATATGAGCAACTACTGAAATTTCTTCAGCTTCCTTGCTTAGTTCACCTCTAGGCATGCCAAATCCGCTACACGTAAAGTTGCAACCAAATGTGCGTAGAAATACAGAAGGGACGCCCATATAACGTCCTTCACCTTGAATGCTGTAAAACAGCTCTGCGATTTTAATTTTACTCATAGTTTATTATACACTCTTTTTCTGTAATTGCCAAGAACCGTTGCCTTGATCTAGCCATTCTAATGTGTCTCCTTCTTTCCAATTTTGCATATCTAACAGATCTTGCGGTATTGGCATAATAAGATCGCCATTCTCGGGATCTTCTTTTAGGGTAACTGTCCAGTGTGTCATATTCTATCACTTAATAATATTTTACAAAGTAATGCGTCTTGTTCGTTATTGAACTCAAACGACATTGAATTTTCTGTAGGATGGGATGTGTACTTATCACCAGGAAGCCCAAACTGTTCTAAAACCATCGCGCAGGTTTCATTCCACCAATGACTATTTTGATTATCCCAAGGAACGAGTATAGTATTCATCGGCCTCTTAAATTAGTACTAGTCTTACTAATCTTAGGACCTGCGCTTTCAAAGTCCATGCCCGCCATGCGACCTTCATACTTACTACCATTCCAATTCATCAATAGTTTAACACTCTTGTTCATAACCACAGTAAGGTTACGTCCCTCGTTACACTGCATGACTTCAGCCTCCATCTCTCTTTTACTGGAAACCTGAGTAACAGTACAGGTGTTATCGTGCCTAGTTATTACACTCATTTTGTCCACCATTCTTCATAAGGAAATTCAATCCACACATCGTTTTCGGCTTTGTTAACTTCCATACCACAGTAGTTCATACCTACGCTGCATTGGCTAGATAAGTTATCAACAACAACAGCAAATCTTACGTTGTTACTCCAGATCTGTTGCCAACTGGTGTCATCTGGAAAACAGCCACTTGGCCAATCATTCATCAGCCAGTTTAGTGTACTGCCTTGATCATTAATGTCGTCAACAACAAGAATGTTCTTTCCGTAAAACGCATCTTCAGCCATGCCTAGATTGCTAGTACATTCTCCGCCGTCACGCAAACTGATATCTAACGATTGCATGGGAACGTTTAAGTAATGGCTGATCATTACAGCAGGCAATAATCCGCCTCTTGTAAGTCCTACAATGAAATCCGGCTTCCAATTATCTGCGGCAATTTCTCTACAGATAGTAGAAACTAAACCTTTAAATTTTCTGTCATTAATTATGAGTTTGTTCATTTTGTTCTTTACGAGTTTTTAAATAATATTCATTTTGAATCCATTCATCATTTACTAGAAATCCCCATTCTCGTTTGTGGGGACCTGGCATAAACAATGTCCAAGGAGTTATTCCTTCTTTTAATTCAATGCGGTGATAACTAGTAGGGCTAGACACGCGAAAATGACCGGGTCCACGCCACTTACGAATCTCGCAACTTTTTGTACCATCTGGATTAAATTCTGGAATCCATTCATAATAGCCACCTTTTAAAATTAAAGTAAAATAACTCCATGGATGATCGTGAACATCATCTGGATCACCTTTATGGAACTTGTGTAGAAACACATTAAACGGAAAATGCTTTCGATCTTTTAGAAAAAGATAATAACGGGTTAACAACGGTTCGTTGCTCACTCGATCCATAATTATACGTTTACGACCCAGCCTATCTAAAAAATCGAGAAACCATTTCATTTACGTGTCTCCATATTTACTAAAGAAGCAATACACTTATCGCTTATTGGATTCTTGGAGACTCAATGTATCAAAGAACTCTTTCTTTGTACCTGGATCTTTATTAAACGCACCTTTAAGCACTGAAGTAGTTGTTGAACTATCGTGTGCCATTATGCCTCGGTTCTCACAACATCCATGAGTCATTCTTAAATATACACCTACGTTTTCTGAATCAGTTGCTTTACTAATTTCTCGAGCAATGTCATTACATAGTTCCTCTTGTAGGGTGCCACGGCGAGCGCACCACTGAGCAATGCGAGTATACTTGCTAAGACCAATTAGTTTTTCTGCCGCAATAATGCCAATATAAGCAACCCCAGTAACGGGTTGGTGATGATGTGAACACATACTACGAAGTTCACTGCGAACCACGAGCATGCCTTCGTAACGGTCTGCCGAATTGTTTGGAAATGCTGTTACGTCTGGTGCTGGATCATATCTGCCTGTCATGATTTCATTAAAGTACATTTTAGCAAGCCGCTTTGCAGTGCCTTTGCTATTTGGATCTGTTTCTCGATCAATAAGCAAGCGATCTAGCACACCTTCAAATGCTTCTGCTGCTTCGGTGATTAGTGTATCCTTTTCAACATCGCTAACGTATTCGCTGATGTTGTCTCCTGCCCAAAACCGTTTGTTATCGCGTTTGAGTTTGTCGCGGATAACCTGGCTTAGCGGTCTTCCGTCTTCTTCTCTATAATTCAATTGTGTCAATATATTTCTCCGATGTTTAAGCAGTGGATTGCCTGTATAGTTTTATTTTAGCATCTCTAATAGTTTATTGCAACTAAAATAATGTTCAGTTAATGCATCTACTTGTTTATTTAGGCTGGGTAAAAACTTTTCGTAATTTTCCATGTACTGTATAATCTTGTAGCAGATTTCTTGTCTATGGATATTATAGTTCTCCCAAGTATCAGTCCATTCGCTCGGATACTTGAAAGTATCAAATGCCATTTCGCTGTAGCTTAGTCTATCTGGCATCATTGGAACAGCGCCCACTAATGCACCTTCATACCAACTAATGCCTAACGTTTCTTGCAAGTTTGCACTAAACACAATCTTAGATTGTCCTAGCAGATTGTGGTATTCATTCTTTGTCAGCTGTTGATCCTGACATACAACAAACTCATACTGAGGCAAGTGCATAGCTAAGTCACGAAAGATATCTACTTGTTTCTCTGGCGCTATGCGATGAGGGAACAGTATAAGGTCACGCTTTGGCATGTTCTTATACATAGTCAATGTATCTTCCATATACTCCATGGGCCACCCAGTCTGGACAATCTTCTTAGAAACTTTATAGTTATAAACTGTACCTAAGTTAACCTCTAACAAATTGTTACGAAACATATCGATATGAAAATTCGTAGCAAAATAGTTATGATCGAACGCATGAAAGAAACTTTTCTCAGCGTGTCTAACCCAAGGCTTATTACCAACAAGACGTCCTAAAAAGTCTTGTGGGTCATAACTGCCAGCATGCCATAGTCCATGTGTAGTTACTGGAATACCCAGTAATTCGCTCATGTACTTGAGATTGATGATACCAGGGTGCCAAGCATCAGTAAATATAAAATGATCACCTGGGCGAACGGCTCCATTACAAAATAAACGGCCCAGCTGCTCAACTTGACTAGCCTTGTATATATTAGTTCCGCCAAAGTTGAGAAACGCTCCAGGAGTAGTTGCACTAGGAATATCCGCAGGGCCTGATATAATTTGAACATTGTGTCCTTTCTCTCGTAGTAAGGCAGGCACATGGGACTGCCATTGTCCAGTGTACCTTGTCTCGACTGCTTCTAAATCAACGAGAAAAATTCTGCTCATTGCGCTTTCCGTTATTATCCCAACGTGGGTTCTTGCCTAGGTAAGGCCGGCGCGGTCGCTTGCTTGCTAGGAACGCACCATAGTTAGGAGCACCTTCTTTGCGGTAAATTTCCGCAGGGTCAAACTCTCGAAGTTCCATACGACAAAAGTCTTGAAACGCTTCCAAGTCATCAAAGATCCGAACAATGTCGGGGCGATTTTTAAAATAGGCAACGTCGCGGTAATTCTTAGCCATGTTAGCTTTCCTTAGTACTTAATAATATTATTATGGTTTGTATTCGATGATACCATCGGATTCACCGTCTTCTGACACTACAATTTCGTAGTATCGATTTGATCCATATGCTGGAATCAAATGCTTTTCCAAGATGTCTGTTGCAATCATTTCGCAACTCTTGTGATTCATTTTACCGTCTTTAATAAATTCTGCCAATGCCCACTTAACAAGGAAGAACTCTAATTCACGGTCTAAGTGTGTAACACTAATCTTTACTTCAACTTTGAACATGTGTCGATGTTCATTTTCAAGAAACTGGATACGTGGATCAATTGATCCAGCGTTTGGGTAATAGTGAAACCCTTCAAATTCTGTACGAACTTTAATAAACGTCATAGTTGCTGGGCGAATGTCTTGTTTAATAATCATAGAATGTACTTTGATGATATAGGTCCTTTGCCTTGCAACCCGAAATGCTCTTTGATTGTAGATCTACAAAGTGTACGTTGATACTGTGCTGCCTCTGTTGGACCTTCTTTAGTAAATTGCATATTATCAATAATTGTAACACATTCTTCTAGCAATAGTCTAGCAAAATTCTCTTGATTGGTAACATTGACACCTAAAATATTTTCAGTTGCCTTGTCTAATGCACGTTTAATTTTTTGGTTCATCTCATACTTTCCATAGTTATAATTTTACCAAGTTCCTCACCGAGGTCTTTGTCATCGTGAATGATGTACATTTTATTATTGTCCTCATCACGTTTACGATCATAGTTACGAACTTCTACTACAAAGCCGCCACTACCTTTGTAGACCTGTAGTTTCATGCCATCGCTATGAAAACGCTCTTCTGATTCTCTAGTGGGCTTCTCGTACTCAATCGCGTCGTCATTTTGATTAAGGACCCAGTTGCGGAATCGTTGTTTCAATGTCATTTTTATGCTCTTTACTTTATTAACTGCGGTGCGTGTGCCTTGAACTCGGCAACCGCTAGTGCCTATTCCACGTGAATTACGGGTTGATACTTTACTAGAGGAGTTGTGTATGCTGATCCATGTGGTCCCATTACTTTACAATCTCATCGTTTTTGTATTGTGACCAGTCTGCAAACTTACTACGATCCATTAGCGTATGTAGACTATGAGACCATACGCCGGGATTGGTTGCTTTAAAATCTTTATCATCAATCTTTAGCATTGTATTATAATTCCATAACTTGATATATGGAATAGGCACACGAATCTGCGGAATAAAGTTATTGTATTCGCAGTAACCGCTTTCATGAAACTCTTCTACCTGGCTCATTGGAATATCTAGACTGCACAGATACTCTTTCTTCAAAAAGTAAAAGATCATCTCTTCCCAACACTTATGCTCTTCGTAGTCTTTAGGGTTAAAACTATGATTAGCGCCAAAGAAGATATGCTCACAGCCCTGTAAATTCGATGCAATATTTCCTACAGGTTGTACGCCTGTAACAAACAAAGTTTTTAACCCGTATGCAGGAGTATGTTCTACTTCATTACCGATAAAGAATACAATATCGTCAGCAACGCCGTCTGCGTAATCACGTTTCATTCTTCAAAACCTCCATCTTTCATTTCTTGTGTGCGTTTACGTTCTTGCAGTTCTGCTTCATGGACATCACACAATGTACGTATCCATCCGTCGCCTCGTCTCTTTCCAACACTACCACACTCTTCGCATGTAATGTCTGCCCACGATTCTGCCATGCTAACTAGACCGCGAATGTAGTCATCGCCGCCATCGTAGTAGAAACGCAGTCCACCAAACTTTTCTTTAATCTGTGCCACAGTTACTTGTGGAACAACTTCCGCTGTTTTATTCTTCCAGTTGAGGTGATGCTGGATATTAGAACAGAGTGTTTCTAACAGTAGATACCAGCCAGCGCCTACAGAAAAGCCGCCGTAATCACCTGCAAACATCTTGGGAAACTGTTCTTCCATATTCTTGGCAAATGTTTCGTACTTGTTAAGTCCTTGATCTTCACCCATTACCATGTACTCAAATCAGTGATGTCAATTTTAGTATCGACATCTTTATCATTGTCATTAAAGAGATTAAATTCAATAGTAATCCCTTCCCCTATGCCACTACTACGATCTACCCTGATAGTGAACCATTCTATTTCTTTAAAATGGGTCACTATCTCGGTGAGCTTTTCAATTTGTTTACGATTAAGTGATAGTGTATTCATACATTAATTATAGCATCAAATTGCTCAGTTAGCAATGTTATTCTGCTACCAGTTTATCCAACTCGCCATCTTCGCGATCATCGTTCCACGAATCCTTGTCTTCACTGCCTTCTTCATAGAACAGATCGTTTGAGATATTCGTAACGCCACCACGCAAGCGTGAGCCTTCCAAATTCTGCATAAAGCCTCTAGTCTCTGCGTCAGCAATCATAGCAAATGCGGATTCTTTGTCTGGACAGCCAAACAGCTCTTCAACAAAACGATCAAAGTACAGAATGTTACGGGGAACCCAATCACTATACTCGTCACTCATGTCACGATCTTTGTTCTTCTTCCACAGTCTCCAGTCTGGTCGGATCTTAGCCTGTTCAATATCTGCCAAGTTGTTAGCACGTTGTACAGCAACAATATGTTGATAAACATTATGACCCATCATCAGTGCATAACCAAAGCTGTCCCACGAAGTCTTGCCTTCTTTGCCAATCTTGTTTAGCATTCCTGGCTTGTAGTGACAGATATCTGAAACATTTAGTCTGCGACCAATCTCGCTTTCGAATGGAAACGGAATGTCCGGGCGCGACGCAAGTGCTTTATTATCTGGAGCTTTGTCCATAATAACACTCCACCGCTTGGCTGTATGCTGACTGTTAGTGTAAACAAGTCCGTGTGCAGTTGCAATAAACGGCGACGCACAATCAAAGCTAATTGTAAAGTTAGGATTAATATGTTTACGGACCTGACGTTGAATACTGGTCAAATAGCACGACCAATCTAATTGTGCAGTGCCCAAGAAGTGCATCCAATCCTTGCCTTCTAGCATACCGTCAAACCGCATAGTGATTATGCGGCGTAGTGCAATATGCATCTTACACATATTCGCACCGCCCATTGCCCACCCTTCAGCGGCTTTATCGCCCCAAACTTTCTTATCGCTAAACTCTTTAACACCTTCGTACCACGCTTCGGCAGTATCCCAGTTACTACCTTGTAGAACGTTTAGGAACTTAGTAGCACCTAAACGATTGTCCAAGAAGTACTTGTTATTGTGACGAGTTTTATCTAGACAGTCTTCAAATGACTTTAGTCCTGTCTTTGGACTATGAATATGGTCACATGCCCACGTAGGAACGTCTAGCATCATTGACCAATCAGCAGTTAGTTCAAGCCAGTTAAGAATATCATCACGAGTCTTGTTAGCTTTTTTGCCTTCAAAGTCTAGCCAATCAAACTTAAGGATACCTTTACCAATCTGGTAACCACCGGAGTCGCCCAAGATCATTGTTTTGTTGCGATCACGTTGCTGAATCATTGAGTCATGATCCATAGTCTTAACTAGATCTAGTTGTGCATGGCCTGCTGAATACAATCCGTACTTGTAATAGAAGTATCCTTCTTCTGGGTTTAAGAAGTTCATACCTTCGATGCCTCGATCAAAACCCGCTGGAATTCGATCTTTGGGTACAAAATCTCCCTTGCGTTGTTTTGCCACGTAGGTAGAATAGAAACTACTAATCGCAGGCAAATAGACTGCGTAGTCTTTCTGTAGGGGTGTTAAATCAACTGGTTGTTTGCTCATATTCTCTCCATAATTTTACTGTTATATCTAATTGTTGTCTTGCCTGTTCTAAATTGTCTAATGCTATTTTAACAGCCTTATTGTCATTTGCCAAGCTATGCAACTTTAATTCTTCGTCACGCTTCTTACGTACCCATTGTACTATGTCTAGTATATCTTGATCAAGGCCTACAGTAGCATAGCTGGTGGATAAGTATTGCCAACTGGAGCCATTAAACACTTCTATATCAGTGCCGTTGATTCTCAGCATACCCATCATTGGATTAGCAGCGTTCGGGGCAACATACGGCAGGACAGTGTTGCCGCTATTTACCGTTACACCGTTATAACCTTGTAAGCCCTTAATCATATTTAGGCCGCTTGTGCTGGAATGATATATTTGTAAGTAGCAAGACCGCTGTCTAAAGTAATCTGGATAGCACCTTCATTACTCAAAGACATCTTTGTGTTGTTAACATCCGCAATCTTAAGGATACTCAAGATTGGCACAATAGGCCAAGTCCAACCACGATCCAATTTACCTGCAACGTTTTGTGCAAAGATAAACTCACCGCCGTGTGTGCTAGCATCACCAAAGATAAACTTTAGATTGCTACCATCTGTTTTTGCCAAGAATGTTGGATGTTCATTATTAGCACCAGCTTGGAAGTTAAAACGCTGTACTGCGGCAACGCTAGGTTCAACCTCTACATCCCACTTAACACCGCGGAACTTAACAGTCTTCATTTTCTCGTTAATGATTTCTGAATTCATAAAACGGTAATCGTTTTTAAAGTCGCCATCTTTGTTTTCAAAATGTAAACCAACTGGCAATGTTTCTCCGTTACGTTCTGCTGTAGTGATACTAATTTTAGCATCTTCTTTGTACTCAGCACCGTCTAGCAAATACTTCAGTTTATTAAGTTGTGGCATGCCAAACACACCAATCATATCTGGTTGCGGGCTAGCAGTAGTAGCTTCCATGATAACTGAACGATCGTCAGCCATAGAGTTAATAGTTGTACCACGTTCTGTACCTGTGACCTTAACTGTAGTTAAAAATCCTAGATTCTGGGTGTGTGATACGATGTCTTGTAAAATGTCTTTCATTTAGATTTCTCCGGTTATATGAATATTATACTTAGGGTTAGAGTAAAAAGCAACCGCAATTTACTCAAAGTCAAATAGTTTGTTAAAATTATTATCACTGCGGGTTGAACTGAGGTCCCAGTCTAGTACACCGATTAAGTTCTCCAACTTTTCATCAATGACAGCATTTTCCATTTCTGCATCATTAAATGGTAAGTCTTTAAACCACTGCGGCAAACGCAATTCATCTACAGGATATGCAACACTAGTATAGCCCATTGGATTATCTTTAACCTTACACACAATAACTTTAGCACCGTCTGTAATAGCTACTGAATATTTGTCATCCATCATACGCTTTAAAGTGTTCCAATTCAAACTAGCACGGACATGTCCGGGCATTGTAGTCTTACCTGCTTTCTTTTCTTTGTCACGATACTCTGAGATCTTATTGGCACGTTTAGGCGAACCTTTCTCCCAACCTGGACGTAGTTTAAACTCAGTGCGGAATTCAGTGATATACTCTAGAATAGATTCTTGTCCATCACCATTTAGCACTCGAGTTAATACTTGACTTAAAAACTCTTGGATAATAACCGGGGTATCTGAACGCTTAAGGTCAAGACCCATGGCCTTGATCTTACCACCCTGTCCGTCCTTGTCTGCTCGCTTGCCTTCTTTGTCATAGTAGAGGACTGCGTATCGTTTTTTAGTAATGAATAGTCCTTTGGAAGCAACAATCTCGCGACCTGCTTTAATGACCTCTCCTCGTGATTTAGGTACGTGGAATGCGTCTTGCATAAACTTGGGGAATGTGTCATTTACTGTTTCTCCTATAGTATCGTAAAGTTCAATTACACTCTCTCTTGTCCAAGGCAGTGTGCCCTTGTCAATCTCTTTTCTCAGCGTGGCATATGCTGAGAAGTAACAGGAGTCAGTATCACCATAGATAATTGCCTTACCTGTGTGATTAAACTCGCCGGTGATAATTTCATTTACTTTACCAGCCATGTGTTGTGCAATGGCACGGCCTGTAAGTGTAGTTGATTGTCCAATACGGTTGTCAAAGAATCTACAGCCAGCGTTAAGAATAGCACCGTACAAACTGTTCAAGTTAATCTTCTTGACTAATTGACGCTTGTCCCAGTATTCTTCTTCAATCTTATTACCTGCCTTAATACAGTTTTTAAGTTTAGCCTGCATTTCTTTACGTTCAGCATACCAACGCTTTAGCAATCCAGGAATAATACCTTCTTTTTCGTAAGTAAAGATAGTGCCGTTAGCACTCAGCATCCAAGGCTGATTGCTGTCAAAGATCAAATCATATACCTGTGCAGCACTTAGGGTATCGTGACCGCCGTCTTCCCAGTCAATAGTTATTTCTCGACCAACGTTGCGATCCATAACAGCAGTGTATTCTAAGCTACCAAAGATACCTTCCCACGCACCGGCAAAGCTACGGCCTTTTGCCATCTCTGCGGCAATAAAGTCTTTAGTACCATCTTGACGCAATTGTCCAACAATTGTTTCTGGGCCCATGTTCAATGCACGAATTGCTGAAGGATATAGTGAGTTAATATCCAGAGAGCCAATCCACTCGTGAATACCTTTCTTAGGAAACGCAACATATGCACCAGCAGCCTGTGTATCTACTTCAGTGTCACGGCTGATGCGATTAGGAACAATAAATCCACGCTTGTGAGCTTCGTTAATAATGGCCTGTTCAGTAACAGCTACTGCGCCCATAGTAGTCTGCAACAACACAGTACACTCATGTGCTAGTGTATTGGCAAGATCCATAAACTTTAACTTCTTGTCAAGTTTCTCAAGAAGCATAGTATCCTGTCTGTTATATTCAATGAAGCGTTTAAAGTCATTGTTATACAACTGATCTAATGTACCTTCGTAGACAGTTTTGTTCTCGCCAATTTCCTGCTCGCCAATAGCGTCTAGTCGATAGGTATGCCGTTCTTCATACGTGTACTTACGATACAAATTTAAACTGTCTAAGTGTACACGCCCAATCAAGTCATATGTAGTAGCAGCCTTACCGTACTTTTCGTATTCACGCTTCTTGGGGAATTGATTCCACAAGCAGAATCTACGTGTGTCCTCTTTGCTTAGAACTTTAGTAACACGATTTACCGTGTAGGGAATATCGAAGCCTTCACTGTTCCATCCACTTAGTACGTCCGAGTCTTGAATTAGATCTAAGAATGTGTCTAACATGTCTGCTTCGTTATCAAACAGTATAGTGTTAGGAAATTCTTCAACCTGCTTCTTAGCTTCTTCCATACTTAGTGTCTTAGGAGGAATTGCTAAACACACCATTGTCTCCATCCATTGTAGGTAGACAGCGATAGCAGTAATTGGCATGAATGCATCTTCCGGCGAAGCATAGCCACGTTCTGGATCAAAGTCTACCTCAATGTCGAACCATGCTACATTTAGCTTAGGGGCATCTTGATTAAGATAGTTGTCTTCTAGACAACGATAGATTGGGTTGATATCGCTTTCATACAGTTTCTTTCCACTGTATATTGAAAGCTCTTTGCGATGCTCTTTAACGCTTCTGCTTGAAACTCTGGTTAAAGGTTCGCCCTTGATTGAAAGGAACTTGCCTTTTGGGTCTGGGTAATAAAATATATGACGAGCAGGATATTCTTTAAAATGTCTTTCGCCTTTTTCGTTTCGTTCAACGACGCGAATTAAATCCTGCTCTCTGTCAAAGAAAGCGTCTACGTAACTCAAATTTTTCTCCTATGCAATTTATGGCCTGCAAATACCAAAATAATCATTTATGGCTGATTGAACCGTTGTCTTATATACTTATTAACCGAACTAACGCAGTTACATCAATAGTGACTAACAGCAAATAGTTAGCAACCATTCCTGTACTTTTTCGGGTCCACGCAGACCACCCGAATATCATGCATTGAATAATGAATAATGGATAGAGAACCAAGAATGGAGGATTAGGTAACGTCAACCCCATCCAGACGGCACACCCAACACTCATAAACCAAGCAACAATTTCTAAAACGAACCTTACCGGCCATTCTTTGTAATCGCGCCTAGCCCAGTTATATGTACCACGAAACAACTCTATCATTCAGGTTCTGGCAAGTTCTTAGTAACTCCAAGAATCATTTCAATTTCGTTCCACTCTTCTTCATGAGATGCCCAATTGTCCTTACGGGCAATTCTAATTGCTTTGTTAATCCAACTAGGTTTAATTTGCAGTTCTTCGGCAACTGCTTTAACAGTTTCTTTAAGACCCTCGGTAAGGTCTTCAACTTCTCGCAATACATTAGATCCCTCGTTGATAAGACGCTCTAATTTTGCTTTCTCTTCCGGGCCGTACATTTTAGTCATAATAATATCTCCTTGTGTACTATTATACAGCTGTAAAAAAAGCCAGTCAACCTAAGTTGCTGGCTTTGTTAGTAATTGATTAAATTACTTTTGGTCTTCGCTTAGTACATCGTACATTTCAAATACACCACCGTTGCGCTCGTATAACATTCCTGCGAACACTTCCGCTTTGGTGCTTTCTGTATACTTAGAAGCAGCAACACGTTGAGCCCAAGCAAACAATGCTGAGTCAATTGGATCAATTTGTTGTTGTCCACCACTTTCAACAACTAGCTTCATCATTTCACGGAAGGTCATAGCAGTCTCTACGCTTTCTGCAACCGGACGCTTTTTGCCTTTTGGCATCATTTTGCTTTCGTCTTTCTTAGACTTTTCTTCTTTCTCAGCCGCCTTGCCACTATAGTTCTTTCCTGCTGTGTGTTTGATTCCGGTAGCAGTCTTTTCGATAGTACCACCTGTAGCAGACTTTTTCTTGGCTCCCACTTTCATGTCGTCGGACTCTTTTACACTTTCGTCTTTCTTAGCAAAAGGATTTACACCTTTCTTAGGACCTGCTTTCTTATCGCTAGCTGCCTTTTTCATTGGCTCTGTCTTGTCACCGTCTTTGTCAAGATCTAAGAAGTCTGGCTTACCACCTTTCTTTTTAGCTTCAACCATTTTGGCAAATTTGCCTTTAAATGCTTCAGTATCGATAGACTCTTTAGCTGTTTTCTTTTTGCCTTTAGGAGCATCATCAGCATCGTCGGCTTTCTCTTCAGAACCGCCGTATGCCTTATTACTTTTATGAACAATACCAGTTTTAGTCTTTTCAACTGTGCCAGTAGCAACGTTCTTCTTGTCACCGTCTTTCATTGCTTCGGCAACTTTTTCTTCGGCTTTCTTTTTAGCTTCAGCAACGTAGGTAGTACGTCCGCTTAGAACACGCAATTGCGCGTCTTCGTTAAGCTGCACAGCCGGCGCAATTTGCGGCGCAGCAGGTGTAGCTACTGGAGCGTCCATGCTGTCTAATGTGTTTAGTAGTTTTTTGAAGTCCATTTTATTTCCTTGATCCTAAAGGTCTATTATGTATTTATCTTTTGATTGCTGTACCAGTGCCAAATATATTAGTTTTGGAATCTAGTGCGTTATCAGTGGGGGTTTGTTTCTTTGGCTTAGGTTGCGGCGGTGCTTTAGTACCACTTTTTCCTGGGCTTCCGGTGTAGCTGGTTTTTCCACGTGCAGAACCGGGACTTAGCTGAGGGCTTACAACAGTGGCAATATTAGCACTAGATGTCGCACCAGCAGTTGCAGTCTCGAATATTTCACGTATTTTCATATATGTATTTATTATAAAGCAGCAACCATTGTCTTATAATCTTTAAAGTTGCTCTTACGATCTTCTAGACCACGCAATCCCGGGTTAATAGGCTTAGTAACATCTCTAACATTACTAAAGTCGTCGACATTTGGTTGTACTCTAAGTTTCCAGTACCAAATAGCAATCTTTGCAGCAACCGCAGGTTTTTCTGCTAGCTTAGGATTATTCACTAGATCTATGCCAATTGCTTTTCCGGCAATACCGTAGTTATATCTGCCGGTGATTTGAATGTATCCACGACCTTTGTACTTTGCACCGTCGCCTACTTTAGTATTGCCTAATATTTTAGCTTTCTTAGGAGCATACTTAGGATCATATTTGCGGAAGTCCAAACTGCCTCCGTACTCTACCATGCTTTGAAAGTCGTGGCTTTCATGAGCAACCTGCGATAAGAATGCAGCAAGTTCTATTCCTTTAATGCCAGCAGCTCTTGCTGTTTTAATTAAAAAGTTTTCGTGTGCATTAGTTGACGCCAATGCAGCCTTAGGCTCTGCTTTTGGTTCTATTTTTTTAACTTCTGGTTTCTTTTCTGCTTTTTTAGCAGCGGGTTTTTCGTCTGTATAAACATCAGGAACTTTTACTTCTTGTCCGGGTGTTAGTTTAGTAGCATTAGTAAATCCGTTTAGTTTCATAATAACAGCAGGACTAATACCGTTGTCTCTAGCAATACTATAAACCGTATCACCTTTCTCTGCAACCTGTGACACAATATCACCTGCATTAGCACCTAAAGCACCTAGTGCCATAGCACCGCCTGCTACCCAGTCTTTCCATCCTTCTTCAATGTCTTCAGACTTGGCACGACCGGCTTTCATGTTAGCCATCCAATGTGCCATGCGAGCTTTTTCACCTGTGCTATTCTTTGCAGTCTTTCGTAGACTACTTACACTAGCTTTAGTGTTAACACCTGAGCGTTTTGCTAGACCTTTACGTCCCGGCTTCTTGCCGTCGGCAAAGTTTTCAGTGATAAATTCACTTGCTCTCATTAGCAGTTCCAGCGCCTACGTGCTTTGCAGATTGCCTTGTCCGGAGTTTTACTACAGCTAATGTTATGCATTTTCTGTTGTCCAGCGGATCTAGAACAATAGCTGCTTCGACGCTTTGAAGCCTTGCTACCTTTCTTTAACTTGCCAGGCTTAGTAGTTACCGCAGTCTTTAATTTACTACCTGGATTTTCTCTACGATACGCACTAACGGCTTTCTTGCTCATACCATCAGTCTTGTCTTTCTTATTGGCTTTTTGCCAATCTTCGTTAACCGGTTGGGTAACAGCAAACACATATAGCTCGTCGTCTGTGAGATTTGATAAATCTTCCCATACAAGGTCACTGTCGATAGCATGATAATCTGCAATCTGTTCAATGATGCTTTCAATCATGTCGAACTCTTGGTGCAGACTTTCGTTAGGCACACAATTATTAACTCTAACGCCACCTTTAATTTTGGTGCCTTCTTTATGTTTGCCTTTCCAGCACTTAGCGTCAAGACGTTGCTTGACTGCTTCTGTTAAAATTTCATTTGCTTTCATACTTGACTATACGGGTTAATTTTTTCATCTGAATCTACACTTCGAGGTTCAGGATATACTAGATAGGTGTCAACTCCCGGAACACTTCCGAGAAACATTCCTTCCTTCATTTTATGTAAGGCATCGTTTGCATCTAGTACGCATTCATCGCCTTCGCCTTTATCGACATTATAAGTTACACGGTATTGTTTCATGCTGAAAAACTACTCCCGCATCCGCAGGTTGATTGTGCATTTGGATTTTTAATAACAAACTGACTGCCCATAATTTCATCCTTGTAGTCGATCACTGCTCCTTGTAGATACTGCATACTCATTGCATCTACTAACATAGCGATGTTGTCTTTACTAATAACAAAATCATCTTCGTTCTGGTCAGTATCTAGAGTAAATCCATAGCTAAAGCCACTGCACCCGCCACCTTGTACGAATGTTCGCAGTTTAAGTGCTGGATTATTTTCCTCTGCTAAGATGTCTTGTATCTTGGCGTAAGCTGCATCTGTAATAGTTAGTTGGTCCATAATATTATCCTATTTTGCGACTTTGTACAATTGTTCCACTTTGTTTTAAGTATTTTATCACTTGTTTTCTAATTTCAGCCGGATCAGTCAAATCACTCTCTAAACAATTATCGACTATCTCAATTGCTAATTGTTTATCCATTTCATCAGTTAAATTAAATTCTTTGATGAAATAGTTTCCCATCTTAATTGCTTGCGGGCTATACATGCCTTCATGATCGTCTAATTGTGCCTCTGCCACACCCTGCTCGTCATCGCTTTGCCAAACTACATTATCGTTTGAGTCCTTGACTTCAATAGTGGCATACACATACTGCTGGAAGGCTTCTAACCAGTCTTCGCTCCAAAGTATGGCATCATCCTCACGTTTGAATTTTTTAGTTTTGGTTCTTGATTTAGGACGCTCACCAGTGTTGACCACTGCGGTGAACGGACCGTTGAATCCACTACCAAACGAACCTTCCGCCACACCTTGCTTTTTAATTGGAAACACGTGCTTCTTCCATTCACCATAATTCATTGCGCCTGTTTTGGCATCTTTGAAATACACCGTAGTAGTGTCACCTTGTGTTCCTATCTTTTTAACTCGACCCATGGCGCCACTATGTTTATGTTTAACTACATCACCGATATTGGGTCGATCTGGATCAAAAAATCCACCCTCCGCTACACCCGTCTCACTCATCTGTTGTGTTATATCTTCAACATTGTGTATCTGTGCAGTAGGATAGCGTTTCATGAATTTTTCTTGTGCTGTTCTAGAACTCTGCGCTTGCACTCGAGCACGTTTTGCTACACCATCTACTTCAGCAGTGATACGAAATTCTTTGTTGAGATGGCGGGCAGCATGCATCAGCCCACTTGGATCACTTTCCGCTACACTTGCTGCATCTTCATTCTTTTTGGCAATGTTTCTGCTTTTTAATTGGTCTTCCCGCCGCTTGTCTCCAGCTGCTCGAAGTTTTGCAACTTTGCCATCATCTTTGTTAACCAATCGACTTGCAGCATTTGCCATAGCGCCACTGCTACTTTCCTTTGGTTCGCGTATACTTAACTTATCTGCAGGGCTTAGACCGAAGCCACCTTTAAGTCGATCACGTGTTTCTTCTTCACGTTCTCTTTTTTGTCGTATGCGTTCTGTATTTCTTGCTTTAGCGGTAGGAGTCTTCGTGACTTTTTTCATCATGTTGTCGAAAGGCTTGTCACCGGTTTCTTTCGCCATACCTTGCCCACTAGACATTGCATAGTCTATGTCGTCGGGATGTAAATATCCGCTTTTTAAATCAGACATAATTTGCGCTTTTTCTTCTTCTCGGCGTTTTGTAAGCATGTGCCTTGCACCAAGCCAATCTAAATAATCTTCTACCATGTCATCAACTGGGTTATTTGTATTTCTGCCCTCCGCCATGCCTTCGGCATACTCTTTGCCTTTGTGCTTGACATCGCCCTGTTTCTCAGCTTTCTTTTTATCCGTGTGCTGACCAGCACCGCCCATTTTAGCGTTCTTGGCCACAAAGTTTCTTGGCTTCTCTGCAGGAGTAAATTCTTTTGATCTCATATTGTTTTCTTCTATACTGTTGTTAATACCCATGCCTTTACGTACATCGGAATATAATGCTTTGGCATATTGCCCTGCACCTGTTGCTTCTGCAAACTTTTCTAGATCGCCTGTGGCAGCAGCAGCTCTAGCGCTACTAGCACTAACACCAGCAACGCCTTCGGCACCGTCTTCTCTTTCGCCACTCGACACAAAGTCAAGTACATCAAATTTGTAATAGCCATGACTCTTACCTTCTACTCCATTATATGCTACTAGGAGTTTTTTCATTTCTTCTAATCGATCACTGCCTGCCACAAACGTAGCATCACGATAACCTTGATTGTATAAATGACTTGCAACTTTAACAACTGTGTTTAGTCCTGCATCACTAACTATATTGTTTGCGTATTCTGGTACAATCAACTTTAAGAATTTAATCTTCGTAGCGTAGTCTAGAGGATTCTTTTTAGGGTCTTGACTTTGACTAGTGAATATTTTAACATCACCGCCCTGCTTGCTCATTACATCAAAGAGCTGTTTATGACCAATGGTAGGAGGATTAAACCTGCCAAAGCAGAATGTAATGTGGTTGCCACCGTCTTCAAATAATTGTCTTAAAAACATATTAGTTGTCGTAATCGCCTGAGGTTAAATGTTGCTCTTGCTCACCAGCAATCATTTTTGCCAGTTGAATTATTTTTTCTTTGGGGAATTTATTTTCGGGTTCTTCTACGTTATACTTACTACAGTATGCGTCCTTACAACGTTCGATAGGACGGATGTATACTTTGTATGCATTAGGATGTCCTTGATAATCTTTGTGTCTCTTTACCGCAGGAAAAAAGTGTCTATTAAGCATGACATCATCATTATCGATGAAAAACTTAAGATCATCGAGCCAGTCGATATCTTGATCTTCATTATTTGGTGCGCCGATAGGGCTAAACATTTCTCTTAATAACATATAGTAGGATTCCAAAGAACTTATACTATATTTATCGTTTAATGCAAGTTAGAGATTATAACGAACGTTTATGATTTCACCGTCTTCGATGTGGTATGCAGCACGTAAAAACACAAACTTGCCAGTGATTGTGGCAGCTCTATTTGAATTTGAACTATCTACAGCAAACGTTTCTGTATAAACATCAAACCAGTCACTATCTCCAGGATACAGCTCCAATGTAGCTTGTATAGTAATAGTTCCAACTAGTCCTTCTGCGTGAAACAACACGGTGTGTATACCATCACTGTGTTTATGATATCCCGCACCTTTGTCTTTATCAGAGTAAAATACAGTATCTGCATCTGATGCAGATTGATAATCTCTACCGTATGCAGAAGATACAGTGATATTTTCTAATAATTTTAATGTTTCGAAGCCCATAATGTTATTTATCGCTTATAACGTAATTATAAACCTTGCCCATAACATCGCTATTGCGTAGTTTAAGCATAAGCAGAGTTTGCTCATCTTCTACTAGCACATATCTACGATCCCAGTTCCATTCAGTACGGATGAACCAACTTCTAACAGAATCTGTAAGAGTAATGCGGTTATTTTGCGCTGCAACCCAGGTTAGGTAATCTTGCTTGGCTTGAGGATCGCGTGCCAGTTGATGTGGCTTTAGGAATACTTTATATCTATATCTATCATGCGGCAGCTTTTTACTAAGGATAATGTGCTGATCGTTTAACAGTTCAATAGAGTTTTCAGAAGGCTCGCTACGATTTCTTACATTGGCTTCAAACTCTTTCAATACTGAAGAATAAAAATTGCGATCGTTAGTATACAGGTCCACGCAACCGTGTTCTATACGTTGTGCCCACAATGTCTTGTCATAGTCTGATAAAAACTCAGCAACTGCTAACAGTTGAGCACGATTATTCCAGGCTCTTCCAGGAGTAGTCCACATACGCTCAGCAGGTTTTTCACTTAGATAAAAGTCTTGTATCTCACTTAACGTATGATTCCTAAGCATCCCTGCACCATTAATGTACAGGGATACTTTGTAAACCCACTTGTTATAAAACTTCCGACGAGTTGTCTTGGCTTTCGGTAACATTAGCATTTATTTCACTTTCTTTTTGTGCTGCTGCGGCAGCTTTGCGAGCTTTTCTTTCTTCCTTAGTTATTGGCTTAGGAATAGGAGCAACAGTAAATGATAGCTCGTTATTTTCAACACTAACAGTAACACGCCCACCGTCAACTAGGTCCCCAAACAAGACTCTACGGCTCAGCGGACTTTTGATCTTTTCATCAATAAGTCTAGCCAACGGACGAGCACCCATCTTGCTATCATACCCGTTAGTGGCTAACCACTTAGTTGCTGCTTTGTCTACTACGATTTCAATACCTTTATCTTTAAGTTGAGTGTTCAACTCGCCAATAAACTTGCCAACAATCTGTACAACAACTTCTGGACTCAACTTACTGAACTTGATAACTGCATCTAAACGATTGCGGAACTCAGGCGCAAAAAACTTTTTAACTGCCTTGTCGTCTTCACCTACTCGATCTAGTCCGCCAAATCCGATAGTGTTGTTCTCATTGTCCCTAGCACCCAAGTTGCTGGTTAACAGTAAAATACAATTACGACCGTCAGCAGTCTTACCGTTAGACCCAGTCACAAATCCGTTATCCATAAACGCTAGCAAAATGTTTGTAACATCCGGATGTGCCTTTTCAATTTCATCTAACAACAGGATAGCGTTAGGAGTTTCTTGTAACTTGGTAATAAGTTGCCCTGCGTTATCTTCGTAACCTACATAGCCAGGAGGTGCTCCGATCAATTTAGCAACACTGTGCTTCTCTTGATACTCGCCCATATCGAAGCGAATAAGATTCATGCCCATCTTGTCTGCAAGCACTTTAGCTGTTTCTGTTTTACCAGTACCAGTTGGGCCAAGCAGTAAGAAACTACCGATAGGCTTGTTAGGACTCTTCATTCCAGCTTGTGCTACGAAGATTTTGTCAAGCAATATACCAACAGCAGTGTCTTGACCGTACACAGCAGTCTTCATGCCTTTTTCAAGATCTGCAAGATTCTTGCTTTCTTTCTGTGCAACACTTTCCAGCGGCATGTTAATCATTTTACTAAGTTCGTATGTGATCTGTTCGATGTCAACTAACTGCTCAACGCCTTCCATTGTAGGATCATCTTTAACTTTATAACGTGCAGCAGCACAGTCCAATATATCAATAGCCTTGTCTGGCAGTTTCTTATCAGCCATATACTTAATAGAAAGTTTTACAGCCTGTTCAATAGCAGCATCTGTAATCTTAACATTATGATGTTGTTCGTAATACTTCCTAACGCCTTTAAGAATCTTAACAGCCATTTCCGGAGTAGGCTCGTCAACCGTGACACGCTGGAACCTACGCATGAGAGCACGATCCTTTTCAAAGTGCTTACGATATTCTTCCCAAGTAGTTGATGCAATTAATTTAATAACACCTTTAGTCAGAACAGGTTTAAGAATGTTAGCAAGATCGTTAGCTTGTCCGCCACCACCTGCGCCGTTCATCATATGTGCTTCATCGATAAACAGAATAATATTGCCTTTCTTTTCAAGAGCAGCTAATACGTTCTTAACACGTTCTTCAAAATCACCACGATACTTTGAACCGGCAAGTAATGCTGAAATATCTAATGAGTATACTTGATGATCCTGAATAAACTTAGGAACTTTTTTCTCGTGAATCTTGCGGGCAATGCCTTCTGCAATAGCAGTTTTACCAACACCTGGATCACCGACCATCAGAACGTTACACTTGTTACGACGAGCAAGTACTAGTTGAATCTTTTCAATTTCTTCGTCACGTCCAATAACAGGATCAATAGTTCGTTGTTTAGCCTTCAATGACAAGTTTGTACAGAACTGATTTAACACTTTATCTGCATTATTAGAATTTGGCACTCGACGGTCCTGTTCTTCCTCTATTTGATTTTCTTCCAAAACAATGTTTTCTTGGAAATATTTTACAAACTTTTCTTTAGTTACTCTGCCTTTAGTAAGGAAGTAGAATCCAAAGCTATTTTTTTCTGAAAGCACACTGATAATAACATCAGCTACTTCCATACGTTGTCTTCCGCTAAACAACACCTGCGTAAAGCATCGATTAAGTACACGTTCTACTGAGTTAGTTTTCTTCGGCTTAACTGTGAGATCTGAGTTCTTAATATCGTTTAGATTATTATTAATATAATGCTCTAGATTAGTTTTGATAAAATTAGCATCAGCACCAAAACTTGCAAGGAGGTCGTAGGACTCTTTATCATTCATAATACCTAGAACAATATGTTCGATAGTAATGTATTCGTGATGATGTTGTGTAGCAATGCTAACAGAATTTTCAAAGATTTGTTGCAGACTTTGACTTGGTTCGATCATATTTTGAATTATTCCTTAGTTTCTTTATAGTTAATTGTAACACTGACAGCTATAGTATGTCAACAGGTTACAAGCCATCTTTTAATGTTTGTATTTTTTTAAGTTGATCTACTGATAAGTTTTTAGGAAAACTTACTTTGATCTTAATCAACAAATTACCTCTTACTTTTGATCGAATATTTGGTAATCCTTGCCCTCGACCACTTAATATCGTATCTGGTTGAGTACCACTTGGAATAGTAATACTAAGAGTTTTGTTATCGAGTGTTACAATTTCTACAGATGTGCCTAGTAATGCATCCCATACAGATATAGATCGTTCGATAGTTAGTGAGTCACCTTCGCGTTTAAATTCTGTATGAGGTCGAATGTATACGTTAACAATTAAATCTCCAGGTCTTGCAGCAGGCAATGAACTATCGCCCATTCCCTCATAACGAATTTGTTGCCCGTGTTCGATGCCTGCAGGGATAGATATATTAATAATCTTCTTTTGACCTCCTGGTATGCCAACTTCTGCATTAAGGACTTTGCCTTGCAACACATCTCCAAGCATAATCTCAACATTAATATTAAAGCTCTTGTTTCGCGGTTGGGAACGTCGCTGCCCATTAAATCCAAAATTTGAAAACATTTCTTCCATGTTACCAGCATTAAAGTGAAACTCAAAAGGATTACCTCCTCCAAAGCCTCCACGCTGCTGATTGTTAGGATCTACACCTGCATCGACCATTTGTTTTTTACTTGGATCGCTGAGTACATTGTATGCTTCGCTGATACGTTTAAAGTCAGCTTCATTGCCTCCGCGATCGGGGTGATGCTTCATTGCCATACTTCTGTATGCTTTTTTAATGTCGTCAGCAGTTGCGTCTTGTTTTATACCTAGTGTAGAGTAATAGTCCATAATATATTATACAATAAAAAAAGGACCACGTCAAGCAGTCCTTTATATTTAATGTAGATTCACCAATGGCTTATTTTTTCTTACCATCTGGAACTTTAGTTCCTTCATGTTTTTTATGAATTTTAATAGTTTTGCAAGCCTGCTTTGCACTGCCATCTTTATTCTTAATAACTTTACCGCTCTTATCTTTAGAATCTTTACAGATTCGTTTAGTCTTTGGAGCTTCTTTAACGGCTTCTACTACTATTGGCACTACTTTAACGGCTTCTACTACTATTGGCACTACTTTAACGGCTTCTACTACTACTGGAGCTACTTTTAATTCTACTACTGCTGGAGCTACTTTTGCCGGCTCCAACTTAGCACATCCTGTTAGTGTGATTAAACTAGCAACTATTGCTGTTAAAATGTATTTCATATGTTATCCTTTATAGTTCTGGCTCAGCAACTGCTGCTGGACCTTTTGATACTGCTGTTGGAATCGGTCTTGCTATTGGAGCAGGAATTGTTACAGGCGCTCCACCATTGTTTGATCCGGTCATTTTTTCTTGTGTGCGACCAAATGCCGCTAATCCAAGTACTGCACCCATTGCTATGTGGTACAATCCGGCACCTTGTAGAGTCAATGGTTGCCACTGACTAGTAACTTGCCCGCCGTGTAGTGCTTGTATTAAACTCCATAATATTGGGGCAATTATAAAGTCAAATATACAGGTTCCCATATATGTCCAGCCCATCATCGGCCGCCACTTTGAATTCATCCAATCTTCTTTTTTTACTTCAACAGTCATCGCTCCGCTCCTAAAATATTTACTTCTTATCTGCTTTCACAGGTTCGTAATACTCTTTATATTTAATAATAATTGTTCGTTGCGTGCTGATGAAATTGCGGATATCGCCCATTGACATTGATAATTGTTGGTACCCATCATCTGTTAGAGCAAATAATACTAGACTCTGCCCTTTTTCTTCCATCTTCTTAAATACTGCTTCTATATTATCAGGAGTAATTACAATCCATTCAATAGGCCGTGCCTTTAACGGATCTGGGCTAGCAATGTCTAATGCTGTTTTTTCAATTGGTTTGCCAACAACTTCAATAGGTTTTACTCTACTACCAAACAGATCAAAACTAGCACATCCTGTTAGCGAGGTCGCAAGCAGTATTAGGATTAATAATCGTTTCATTGTGCTACCGCCTTGTAGTTAGGATTAGCTAGACTAGGACATTCTTTGTTAATCTCGCTTGGTTTAGTTGCAGCTGATTCTTTTTCAGTTAACGTAGCGCCTGATGCAATTTCTAAACACCTCATTGCATTAGCAGTTCCTCGGTTGACTGCACGTTCGACTGCTAGTGGCTTTGCGCTTGCGGTGGAAGCAAAATTTCTTTTTTCACCGGATGCAGTGGTAGTGAACCTGTCTTTGAGGTTTTCCATATCTTTGTTTTGTAACTTGATCGTAGTGTTAAGTTCATTATTGATCTCCTTAATCTTTTGCTGATCGACTTGTATCTGTTTGATAACTTCTTGCTGTTGCGTAACTGCCTCGGTCACCTTGCGGTTATTTTCTTGGCTAACTGCTAGATCGGCACGTAGGCCAGTAACATACCATAGTCCGCTTGCAATCACTAGAACTATGATTAACGCTACTACTGCTTTAATTACTGAGCCGACTGGAAACATGCTTAGGCTCCAAGTACGTGCAAGGCGTGTTCGTAATGCTTTTTTCGGTCTTCAAGCCCGATCGTTCCACCGTTGATACGTTTAGTTAGTGTTAAGATATCTCCAGCGTCAGCCCATTGATTTAAGTTGTTGGTTTCCCAGAACCAGCAAGCACTCTGCACAGCACCTTCAAACGTTCCTAGATACTCTGGAACATCTTCTACTTTCATCTCTAAACTTTCAGCAAATGCTTCGTAGTTGTTACGACCAGTTAACTGAATAAGACCGCGTCCGCAGTAACGATATCCGTCGCCACTTGCTTCATCACCGTTGCCCATACGACTACCGTAGACACGATTAGCAATTGCTTCTTGTTTGTTAGCACGCCCTGCATAATCTTCAGCTAATGCATCTGTTGGAAAATACTTTCCAAACACCTTACGCAAACTAGCAGCACGATAGTTTAAATTTTCTTTGAGAATTTTAAAGCCTGCCGATTCGTGAGCGCATTGTGCAACAAATGCTGCTACACGTTGTGGGGTGTCTATACCGTATTCTGGTAAAATTGCATACAATGCATCATACCATTGACCAACATACTGATTACCATCAATCATCTCTGCTAGTTGTTCTTTTGTAAATTCAAATGTAAAGCTCATTAGTCCATCCTTTGTAATAACATAGCTTGACCGTTATTGTCAAACATAAATTTGTCGCCTACCTTGTTAATCTGGTAGTCGCCCAAAACTTTAGTTAGCCAAAATATTTCACTCATTGCATCTTGGTCCATAGTGATAGCATCTTCACTACCTTCTAAGATTGAATCTGTTGCGGCTTCTTTAACCATACGCAATTTAACCTGTTGATTAAAAGGCTTGTGAATTGTGATCACATCGCCGTCTAGGGTTAAGTCGTCCATTAGTGTCTTGCTAAAGAAACGCTTGACACCTTCAGTGCGTACACGAGTTATCAATCCATCGTATGCTTCTGGTGTTGCAGGAACAACAGACTTTAATGTTTCTTCTGTAGCTTCGTGTATGCTTTCTTGTTTATGATATTTAAATTTAAATTCGTCAATGCCTGTTAGCTTTTTAACACCGTAGGTAATTTCTTTAATGTGTTCAGCTAAGTTGCTAGTACGTGGAACTTCAACAAATACAGAATACTCACCTTCTTCGTTCTCGCCACTTGATACATCACTGTCGAGAACAAAGTAATAGCCCTTCTCAATAAATTCCATTAGGTCATTTGCAGGAGCACGATCTTTAACTTGGAAACTAACAACACACACATCACGATCCTCGCCCATTTTAGAAGCGTGAACATCAACTTCAAAAGTTGGATAGATCATTTCTTGTAGATCTAAAGGACGTAGGCCTTCATTAAGCTGCTGGTTGTTCACTTGCCATCTCCTGTGCTTGCTGTTCTGCTGGATCAACGTATGCGTTAACTCCACCACCTTGACTGATAATATCTTCTATCTTATTGCTATCCATCTCAGTATAACCTCGAGTGATATCATTCATTAATTTTTTAGGCATTGCAATCTTTACCATCCATATTGGCTCGCGATCAATCTTGCCTTTCTTTGTGCCTGGTCGGATGTCACCTGGAACTTTAATTTTTCTTACTTTAGAAATAGTAGTTTCTGCGTACTGTACTTTACAGCCGTATTCTAATAAGCGCTCTCCGCCTTTTGGCTCTGGCATTTTATCTTGCGGCCACATAAAAGTGCATTCTACAAAGTATCGCCCTTCTACAGGACCTGATACTAGTTCACCGTCAATCCAGTTGTCGTAGACGTAGGTGTCAAGCTCGTCGATCACACGCTCAAAGTCCTTTAGTAGGCTCAAGCTATTGTTAGAACCGTAAAGCTGTTCTATGTTAGTTATAATGTCTTTAATATCGGCCATGTTATCTCCCTTTGTATTTATTCCGTTTAAAACTTTAACATAAGTTATTATATTCTTTCCAAAGTGTTAAATAACATTGTGTTTGGACATGGATAGACTGATTCCCAGGTCCGTGTTTAACATATAACCGGGGCATAACCTTATATGAAGCGAAAAAGACCGCAACAGCAAACTCAGCAAACTCAGCAAAATCAGAAAACTCAGCAGTATGATCCACGATTCGAGTCAAATGTCGTAAATATTGACCGAAAATTACAAGCTAAACGTAAGCGTGTTCAACTATATCCCAAAAATTTAAGCCAGGAAACTTATCTAGAAAAACTAAACGATGCCAAGAAGATGATTATATTCGCTATTGGACCAGCTGGTACAGGTAAAACTATGCTTGCAGTTCAGTGGGCAGTAGATCAATTAAAAGACGGAGTAACTGACAAGATTATTATTACTAGACCTGCGGTATCAGTAGACGAGGATCATGGTTTCCTTCCAGGAGATCTAAACGAAAAAATGGCTCCTTGGACTAGGCCTATCTTTGATGTGCTAGCGGAAAACTTCAGCTCGAAAGAGATCGAACATATGGTAGCAGAAGGAGTTATTGAAACTAGCCCATTAGCTTACATGCGAGGTCGTACATTCAAGAACGCAGTAGTGATCGCTGACGAGATGCAGAATGCAACTCCGAGTCAAATGAAGATGTTGTTAACCAGATTAGGAACTGAGTCTAAAATGGTTGTAACTGGGGACTTACAGCAAGCGGATCGTCCTAGCAATAATGGATTGCTAGAATTTCTAAAACTGTTTAATGACTTTAAAAGCCATCGTTACGTTGACGTATGCCACTTTGGAGTGGAAGATGTCGAACGTCACGAGGCTGTAAAGGAGATACTGGCAATCTATAAAGACTCTTGATCATCTTGGGGCAAATAGGGGGTAAGTTTATCCCCTAATAGCCTTTTATAAAACTCAAGCATATCATCAAAACCGGCTTCAGGGTTGAGGCCGTTTTTGATACACTTCTTTTCTTTGAAGTCAAGTATAACCTTTGCAGTTTGTATCTGCTTTACTCTTAGGTTATTTCTAAACTCTGTTACTTCGTCCCACTTACCGTTAGGCTTTTGATAGTAGTAAACACACATATAACGCTCTAACATAATTATTCCTTAATTTGTGTTACTGTTACGCCTGACTTTTCCAAAAACGTAATACCACTAGTATCCCTATAAGCGTTCCGATATAAAACGCTACCAATACCACTTTGGTAGATAAGTTTGGCACAGTCCAAACATGGAGCATGGGTAATAAACATGCTAGCATCACGACCAGATTCATTTCTGTATCTTTCCTTTTCTATAACCTGCGGGCATTAAGTCTGTAGGCATAATCATCATATTGGTTACTCCGTTAGTTATCCACATTTTGCCTTTGCTTCGTTTATTAGGAAGTTGTGCAATACGCTGTAAGTGACCGGATTCTGCATTTCTATTACCTTGAGTTTTTCCGCCTTTTGATGCAGACTTTAATCGCTCAACTGGATCACCAAACGCTCCTTTTCCTCTTGCTATTGTAGTGGCGCCACCTGTTTTACCGGCTGCTACTACATCACCTAACTTTTGTATTCTTGTCATATGCCCGGATTCTTTATTACGACCGCCTTGTAGTTTTCCATTAGCAGATTGCATTTTAAATAAATCATCTGGATTCATTAAAGCAAACCCCCATCTCTCTCCAGAATGTTTTCTCTTTTTAGCAAGAGCAGTTCCGCCCAATGAGCAAACAAGTTTCTTAAACTTTGGATCTTGGCTCTTTCCAGATAGCATGTAGTAAGCACACAAATCTTCTTTTTTTCCGTACTGTTCATAAAGTTTAAGGTGTGCTTGCGAATGTTCTTCTACGGAAAGTTCTATCAGATTTGACGGATCGTCAGAACCGCCCATGTGTTTTGGAATAATGTGATGTTTGTGTTTCATAAAAGTGCCTCAGCATGTAGTACTTTTATTTATCCTCACTATCTACTTTTTCTATCGTTAAACCGCATTTGTTTAAAAAATCCAAACCGGCGGTGTCCCTATAATCAGTTTTATAGAATACTTGTTTAATTCCTGCCTGGAACATACCCTTAGCACAATCCATACAGGGTGCGTGAGTAATGAACATGGTTGCTCCGTCACCGCTTTCGTTAGACTTTGCTAACTTCATCAGAGCATTGCTTTCTGCATGAAGCACCTCTGGTTTTGTTTTGAGTCTGTAACGGCCTTGCATTGTGTTGCCATCAGCATCTAAGTAAGTGCCTTCGAATGGCCAACCTTCTAGAATTTCTTCTGCACTTAACCAACCGCCAGCACTGCACCATTCTACATTTTCGCAATCGTTATCCCAACCAGCAGGCATACCGTTGTAGCCATAGCTGATCACAGTATCGTCTTTGACCACAACAGCACCAACCTGCAGCCGCTTGGCATGACTCAGTTCTGCAGTACGACTAGCCCAGTCCATGTATAACTTTAAAAACTTTTCTTTCATTCTATTTCTAACCATGTGTGATCGCCCATATATTTTACCTGTGCTTGATATTCATACCAATCAGGTGGCCCACTAGACCAATCATTAGGTCCAGTTATAGCCAACACCATTTTTTCCTTACGAGTGTTCCACACCAACCAATATACATTGCCCATTACTACTTGAAACTGATATTCAGCAGCATGTACTGCATCAGTAATATCTAATCTACGTTTAATCTGTTCTGCTTGTTTTTCTAATACAGTAACAAGTTCCATAATACGATCATACTCTTGCTGGGCATACATCCTAGCATGATTAATCATTAAGTCTTTTTGTTTAGTAACAGGAACTAGATCAAAGTTAGGACCACCCGCTTCTGTTGGATACGGAGTTACATTTCTATTAAAAAATGGAATAAGTGTTCCGCCAACATTAGCATCAAAACTATTACGACCTTTTACTAAGTTAGACTTCTTAGTCACCCTAGTCTTGCCAATTTAACTAGAGTAGCTGCTAAGTTAATCTCGGAGTCAATAACTAATGTATGATCTACTAGTCCCTGCTTAATAATGATAATAGCACTGTCTTGATTCTTCTCATCACCAAAGACTTCCAAGTTATCATATAACCAGCGATAGACTTCTTCCATCTCTTCAGCACGAATCTTGCCACATAGGAACTTACGTGCTTCTGTAATTTTGCCTGCTTTAAACATGCCTACCATCTCAAACTTCCAGTCAGATTCACCGCCATCTGCTTTGTTAGGCGATACCAATGTACCTTCAGTTGAATTTTGTTGTACTAACTGAATACACTTGCGTAAGTCTGGGTATGCAACTTTTACATACAAGTCTAATGTGTCAAGATCAAAATCAATATTTTCTTCTACAAGGATAGTAGCAACACGAGCAGTATACTCTATCATGTCAGTACGTTCTACGTGAAAACCTTGACACCGACTGTGCAGTGCTGGAATAATACGATTAGGATAGTTACAAGTTAGAATGAACCGTGAAGTACTGTGATACTCTTCCATAACACCACGTAACGCTGCTTGCGCATTAGGACTTAGATAATCAGCCTCATCCAGCAATACAACTTTAAACGGACCAAACGGAATCATTTGTACAAAGTTTGTGATCTTATCACGAACATCATCAACTGAGTTAGTACGTGACGCATTAATTTCTAGTAGATCAAAATCTTCAATGCCAATCTCGTTGATAAGAATCTTAGCTAATGTAGTCTTGCCAATACCAGCAGCGCCACTTAGCAACAGGTGAGGAATACTTTTATCTTTAATCCAAGTATTAATCTGATTGCGTTGGTGTCCATCACGGAATACATAACCGTCTACTGTCTTAGGTCTCCACTTTTCTACCCATAGTTCTTTCATTCTTTTGCCTTGTTAATAATTTGTGTTGTAATTGGACTTATACGATGATCAATCAGCGATAAGTCATGCAGTCGATCTGCACATTTTCTAACATCGGAACTTAGTGGTCCTGTGCCAATTGCGTCTTCTATAAGCCTTGCGACATTATGCAGTGTGATCACAGCATCAACTAAGTCAATGTCTCTCATATAATCTTACCAAGAAATTCGTAAATTAGTTGATCTACCTCGGCCGAATAGTCTTTGCCCATTCTTCGTTTAACCCAAATAGCTTCTAGAACTTCTTGAGCATTGATATTGCTATCTACAGGCAATGCGCCTCGCAACTCTAACTCTTCTAAAAGATCGTCGGTGTCAAAGTCGCCAATATCAACATCAACTTCAACCTCTGTGTAGACAGTTTTGTATACCATTATACTACTTCCTCTACAATACCGAGTACTTCTGCTGCAATGAGCAATGCGCCAGCAACAAAAAAGTCGCCTTTCATTAAGTAACCTCCGGCAATAATTCGCAGTACGCTTTTTGCACAGCTGACATAGAAATGCCCACGGCTAGTATCTTTAGATTGTACTTTTAAAACTTTTTCTGGAATAGGCATATTATTTTTCTCTTTATGATACACGTTTTATAAATTTTAGTGTTTTAAAAATTATCTTTGTTATAAATGCTAGTCTCAAATCCAGCTGTTAGATCTACGGTGTTGCCATTTTTAAAGAAGTTAATTATTTTATTTGCTAAAATTTTATGATTATTTTCTGAAAAATGATTATACCGATTGTCGCTAGTCTTGTTATAAAATGCGTCGGCTGTTTCTTTGCAGTCAAATTCAGTATTTGACGCATCAAACATAGTTCCTTCTACACCTCTGATATTATGAAATCCTGGTATAATCAATAATCGAACATTAATTTCTGCAAGCAACTTGGTTCTAAGAATTATTGCGTCACGCATTGCAATATAATGTATTATAAGACGATGATCAGAATATAAATATTTTTTATACATTTCTAATGCTTCGGTTACTTCTTTTGAAGCATGTACGCCTGGTTCGAATTTTGCAGACATATAGTTTCCCATATGCGGCTTATCTTCAAAAAACCATTCTCTATAATGTGAAGTAAGCTGTACTATAACATAGTCACCACTTTTAAACGACAATTCTCTCTCAGTCAGCTTATGGAAAATAAACTCATTGGCACATCCGAGCACAGATTCATTTACATGATTTCTAGAGCCAGTTAATTCTTCACTAACGATACTAGTCCAGTTTTTTTCTAACGGTAAGAAACTTACTATTCCGTTAGGACCAATTACTTCGCTCTTGTGTTCATGAGGTGTAGAAAAACTATCGCCAAATATATACAGCATTATTTTACGAACGCTGTTAGGTCAGGAGCAATCCATCCTAGTGGCTTAAGGACTTTACCATCTTCACGCTTACGAACCTTGCCAGTTTCTTTATCAATTTTAGCAAAGTTAGTTTTCATAACTTCTTTCCACGCACCTTCAGCATCAAAGCCAGCACTGTGAATAGCACCAATTGTAACAACTAAAATATCAATTAGCGCATCAAGAATCTCTACTCGATCTTTAGCAATGATTGCTTGATTTAATTCTTCTGCTTCTTCTTCAATTAGTTTCAAATACAAATTAAATTGATCAGTATTGCCTCTGCCCACTGTTTGGTCGCAGGCTTTCATAAATGTTTCTTGGTCTCTAAATGGATTCATCATAATCTCCGGTGTTTCTTGTTAATTGTTTCTATTCTTTCTAGTAGCTCAAGGTCTACGCTTTTGTCTATTGCTTCTGCTATTATAGCAGCTACATCCTTGGGAAAGCAACCGCCTCCCCACCCATATTGACCATCCGGTCCAGGAACATCCATATGCGTCTTACCAATCCGAGCTTCGTAAGTGGTTAGTGTTTTAAGATCGTGCCAATCAACTCCTTCTGCATCGGCTAGCAGTTTAAAGTCATTCATAAATGTCACTTTGGTTGCTAGGTAACTGTTCATCATGTATTTGTATAGTGATGCAGTTTTAATATCGGTGATAATAAACTTGTCATGTGAAAGTGGAACTCCTTCTCGAATTATATCTCGAGCTTTTTCACACCACTCGTGCCTGCCGCCCAGTACAAAATATGCAGCATTAGAGTAGTCTGCAACATTGTTAGCCGCAGTTAGAAATTCTGGGCAATAGACTATGTTAGGATATTCTTCTTGTAATCGAGCATATACACTAGGAGGTGCAGTAGTTTTGCAGATAATTGGTATTTGTTTGTTGATGTTTGCAAACAAAAGTTCTTTAAGAGTCTGTTCTAGAATACTTGTATCACACCGGCCGTCTTCTAGTGTAGAATCTACAGCTGGACTAGGTACACATACAAAGATACCATCGCAGTCTGTAAACTGATCTAATGATGCAGAGTCTTTTAGTTTAGGATCTCTAGTAACGGGATCGCTATGTCGATGTGCCCAGCCAATAGCTTGACCTACATATCCAAAACCGATGATACCAACACTCATATAAACCTTTATTGTTCAAGTGCTTTAATTATACGCTTCTTTTCTAGTTCTGTCAACCATTGTCTATTATTTCTTTGGGTCGATAAAGGTGACAAAGCCCGTGTTGTACTAGCATACTCACGGGCTTTAGGATGGATCTGCTAACAAACTCTTTTTGAAACCTATTACCCGATCTTAGATAAGTTTCCAGGCATAAAGTCTTCAGGATTAATATTCATGCTGCTACCATGACTGTATTCTTGCCCGATATAAAAGTCACTTGGTTTTTCATCAGCAACAGCAATGACCGATGCTACTTCAACCTTCTGGAATTCTTTTTCGCCTTCACCGTCATCAATCTTAATCTTACGAGTCCATCGACCGTGCTCGATTAATACCCATTGGCCTACCTTGACATCAAGTTCACATGCATTACCAACTTTGTAGACTTCTGCCCAACGAGGCTTAACACCGTGTGCTTTACCGTCATCACTGCCAACAATGATGCCGCCACTAGACTTTTGTTCACCCATATCCATATTGATTACTAGGATATCTTGCGCCAATGCGCGAACTTTAACTTTCTTAGCACTAAATGCAAATGTCATAGTTAACCTTTTTTACGAGTTAGGACATCTTCTTGAGCTGCCCTTGGATTAGCTTTGTAGTAATCTGCAAGGATCTGTTCACGTGTGCGAACAATTTTACCACCTTCACCTAGTTCGTCACCTCTGGCATTCATTCTTGCATTACCCACAGCCGGTTCAGTTTCGTGCTTCAACTGCAACTTTTCCATGTCAATTTCTTTTCCTCTAACGCTGGTATATAATTTACCCATTTTGATCTCCTTTAAAAAATTCTTCTATTGGTAGCTTGTATTTAATACTGTCTACCTTATGTACCCCTATTAAGTGGAGCACGTAACTTGCAACACTCGATCCACGACCTACGCCCCAAACTACATTATTGGCCCTGAGTGTATCAACAATATACTTCATAACATACAGTACATCATGCATACCATTTTTAATAAACAGATCTAATTCCAAACTAACTCGATCTCTCTGCTCGTCAGTCTCGCAACTGCCATAAAGAAATTCTACCAAATTAGGGTAGTAATCATCAGGAATAAACCAATGTGTTGGATCTACTGTAGTTGGTGGGATTGGATAATCTAAATACTCCCGTGATACTTGATTTAGATACTTGCTGATGTCGTTGGTAGTTTGACAGTGTTCCAGAATATCTGGACCATGCCGTAGTATACCTTCTATTAGTTGTTCTTCTGTATTAGTCCACATTAATCAATTGATCCAGATCGTTATCTAATTGTCCTTTAGACCTAGAGAGATAACGTTTAGTCATCTCTTCTTTGTATATTGTAACAAAAATTGCGAGCTGTGTCAAGAGGGCACGATTGCCTAAATGTGCTGCTGTAAAGTATTTTTTGTTCAGCTCAAGCAATTTGGCCTCGACCTCATTGTCTTTGAGCTGACTTAGATCACCTTCAAATGGATGCATTATGCAAATTCACCTAGATAGCGAACATAGATAGTATCTAGATCGTGTCTCCAACATTCGATGATAATTGGGCTAGCTGCACTTGCGGCAGTTAACGTAATTGCATCGGTACTAGTAGGCCAACCGCTCTTTTTAAACTGTGTTGCACCTGTTCCTGATAACGTAAATGTAACTGTATATTCATCACTAGCTGTTAGATCACTATAAAGTTCAAGAGTAACTTTAGTCACACTGGCTTTTTGAGCGTTGGTTTCTACAGGAACATTTCTAGGATCACCTGCAAAATTTAAAAAATCTACAGTAATATTTGATCCAACAGTATACACCTGATAGCCGCCACTTAGTGCATCAATAGTCAACGGTGCAACTAATGGCGATATTCTAGCATCATTAGTTTGTGTTCTAGCATTTGATAAAACAACATTTGATATTTTATTAATACCAAAATCGTTATCTACTCGATCAAGTCTTGCTACTGCCCCTAGAAGCTCATCAACTTCTATTTGTGCAGCACTAAGGCTAGTTTTTATAGTATCAAAGTTGTCTCTGAATACTTGTGTATCATTATCTTGTCCTGCAACAGGAAAGTTTTCGTTTATACTTAAATAATTTATACTGCTGCTAGTTGAAATTGTCATGGTAATTTTTCTCCGCGTTGTGGAAACGCAAGGTATTTATCCTCTATTTCCCCGTCAATAATATCTATTATATATCTATCTGCTGTGAAGTTGATAGATTTAAAATCGAATCCGTTTGCTTTAATTCTTGCTACAATAGTTTCAGCTTTTCCTGGTAGTGCATAACACAATGGAAGGGCTTTAGTATACCCTAGCTCGTATGAAGCAGCATCTTGAATACTACGCATCCATTGCGGCAAAAACTCTCTATCCTTTTCGCCGACTGCTGTAATCTGTTTTCGCATATTTCTTATACTGTTTGGAAATATACGTTGGTGATCGCTATCACTAACAAACGGTATATCGCTATCGACCTTGATAGAATCATAGCTAATCAATACCGGACTGTTAATTCTATCAGAAAGCTCTACAACTCTACTAATGCTTTTTCCGTTCTTTTCAAGATCATCAATAATCTCAACGTAGATTACTTCGTAGATGGTTTCTTGAGTATCAGCATCCTTTGCTTTGGCAATCCTTACATTACCAAACAATATCTGTTTACGGTAGTGATTACGACTCATTGCCTGTATATACTTTGCAGCTTGTGTACTTTCGATACCAGCATATACCAACATTTTAATGTCAGTCTGTATGCCAAAGTTTTGATCACCATATCGATAGATATCGTTAGGAGTAAAAATAGTAGAGTTTGTAATAAAGTTGTACCATTCTAATCGTTTACTTTTAGATTGGAATGCTTTTACATATAGGTTAGCAAAGGTCTTTGCGTTGTCTGCAATTACTGTAACAGAGAATGTTCTTAATACTTCTGCAAAATTGGCCGAATCTCTTGCCTTAACAACAAATGTAAATTTCTTATCAACTGTAGTAGTTGCCTCGTCGAAGGTAGTGTTATAAGATAGCACGCCATTATCAGAGTCAACGAATCTAGTTAGTCCAATACCTGCAGTATCTGCAAATTGTTTAACTTTTCCTTGGATAATACCAGTCGGCAAAAAAGTTAAACCCGGAGGCAATATTCCGCTAACAAGCTCATAGGAAACTCGCCCACCGTACAACAAACTTTTGGCCTCTACAAATAATTTACTTGGTTGATTTGGTTTAATAACTCCAAGATTGCTAGTAGAAATCCAGTTAACTGCACTTTCAATTTCACCTATGATATCAACAGTGAAGGTTTTTTCTGCAGACTCAACACCTCTAAACCAGTAAATAGACCCATCAATTGGCGTTTGGTTTCTATTGTCTTGAGAACATATCCAAATAAATCCTAAATATCGTACAGCTTGATTGGCTGCATAATTAGTTGAACTAGCCCAATCGCCCACTAGAGTGTAGGTTAAATTATTCAATGTCGCTGGATAATTTACAGCAAGCATTGTAAATGTATAAGTCTTTGTTACTGCGGCCTGGTAAGGTACTAGTCCAACAATTTCTCCAGTGATGCTATCTAATTCCATTCCGGGAGGAATTTCACTAACACTGTTATCCGGATTAGCCGACAGCAGGAAATATGTAATAGAACCGCTTAGTGTAGGCGGATCATATACATCTAAGAATATTGTTACGTAATTGTTAGCTCTAAATCTGCCAAGAACACTGCCAGTAATCCACAACGGTTTTCTGTCACCGGTGTTATCTGCTTGGAATAGATTTGTATCTACCTGTACAATGCTGTTATCGGCCTGTAAAAATTCTTCAGTAACAACATAAATTTTAAATAATCTATTAACACTATTAGCACCGTCACTTACCGCAACTACAAAATTATATGCTCTGCTTAATCTTCTAGGAATTTGACTAGGTTCGCTATAATCGTAGGTAACATTGTCATAGAAGTAATCATCAAAACCATTTGATCGAGCTTCAATATAGTCTAACGGAATATAATCCAACGGAGTAGTATCATACCCGCCTGAGGTAATATCGTTGTATTCCAGAGCAAATATAGGATCAGTAAATCCAGAAATGACACCGTCTCTTGATAATGTTAATCCGGGAGGTAGTTCGCCGCCCATTGGTACTAGAAAATATTCTAACACATCGCCAGCGGTTAAGTCAGTATCAGTTGCTGATAATTGAAAATCAACTCGAGCATTGTCAAGAACAAAGTAAGATTCGCCTGCACCTACATTTAAAAATCCTTCTCTAGTAACCCAGGAAGGTATATCTTCACCGTCTACTGATAATCCAAATGTTCGGTCCTCAATGTCAACGCCGTCATTAGCTCGAACAACAAATCTACTTTCTGTAAATTTTCGTACTTCCACAGGGCTACCAGTAACCCGTCCGTTGGTTAATCGCAATCCTCGAGGAAGTGCTCCTGCAATAAGTGTATATGTAACTGCAAGTTGATCGGTAGTTGCTGTGAGAGGAATATCTATAATCACTCGTTCGGTGATTATTCCTAAACTACCTGCTGGAGTAATCCAAGTTATCATTACTGGAAATCCTTAAGCCAATGTTCCGCAGTCTAATCCGTATCGAGAAGGCAGAGTAATAGTTCCAAAGTCTACATTTGATGCAGCTAGGGTCATTTGAATAGCGTTAGTAAACTCACCATTAAGCGGTCCAAAATCAAAAGTTTCTAAAATATCAGTTACTGGAATAATATTCCTGATAGATAATGTTGAACCAAATGCAGTAACTTCAATATCAGCTCTTCTAGTGCCTAGAGCAGGCGCTCCTGCAACAGTAATCTGACCAAATGTGCTGGCCAACATACTACCGCTGTCTGTGTCAAATCTTGTAAATGCATCAGGGGCAGTGGATCTAACTTCTAGAGTATTTGTATTATCGTCAATTGCAATGTTACGACCAGCAACAAGGTTTTTAAATTCTAAATCTGCACCAGTTTTTTGTTTAAAAACTCCTACACCTGTTAAGCCAACGTTTGTAGCAGTAATAGTTAATTGAGTACTTAAATCACTAAAGTTAGCATTTACTTTCTGAAAGGCTGAGCGTAGGTCATCGCCTAGTCCGTCGTTTACAACATTTCCGATATTAATTGTTTGTACTGTCATTATGCGCTCTCTTTAGTATATTTACCGTTATGCACCAGTAGCATTTAATGCCCTAACTGCTGCTGCCAATCTGTCTAACGCTGCTCCTACCGTAGTTGGGGCAGTTCCTGCCCAATCTCCGGCTGTGGTTGGAGTATATGTCGTAGCATACAGTTCTGTGAAGTTTGCATTGACTTTGGTAAAGGCAGCACGTAGGCTATCACCCTGTTTGTCATTTGCCGAAGCGCCTACGTTAATTGTTTGTTGTGTCATTTATTGCTCCGATTATACCAATGCTGCTATTGCTGTTTTAAATTCGGTAAAATCTGCACTTGCTGCTGCAATAGACTTTAATTGAGCTAAGTTAATAACTCTGCTGCCGTTAACTATTAATTCGTTTTCAATGTCCACATCACTGCTAAAAATTGTCTTAGGTGTTACAGTAATTGCTGAGCTGTCTGCACTATCAATTAATGTAGTAAAGATATTTCCAGTCACAGCTCCTGTAACATTTCCACTGAATGTGCCGGCAGTTAAAATGTTTGTAGAAGGATCATATGTTAAACTAGTATCAGTTCTAACATTTTTGTTACCAGTTGCAGTGTCAACAAAAGCAAGATAGTGGACGGCTGCTGTTGAATCTGTAGCAATTAATGTAACTGTTGTAGCAGTAGTTGCGGTATCTGCATTGCCAATTACATTGCCGGTTACATTGCCAATTACATTGCCAGTTACATTGCCAAATAAGTCACCGTAGAATACACCATCAACCGCATCAACCATAATACTACTATTATCTGCAAATACTGACCCTGTTAAATCAAACACCGGATCAATTGTAAATGTTACGGTGTCTGTGCCAGCATTTTGACTAAGTGTTATACCTTGACCTGTTAAAAAGTTTAATACACCGTTAACACTGTTAGCTTCAAGCGGGCTTCCGCTTAGTCCATTAGTAGTCACATATCTAAAAGCATTACCTGCAGGAGCAGCGTTTGTAATTGTAACAATGCCTGTAGCTGCATCAGTTGACACAATTAATGCTGCTGATCCAGGTTCAACACTTAACACTCCAGTATTGGTTAATGCAACACCTCCGGTTGACGTACTTACATTGATACCTACACCTTGAGTTCTGCCACTTGGCAATGCTGTGGTATTTGTAAGACTAGTAACACCTGTGTTTGTAAAAGTTACGTTTCCTGTCGCACTGCTTACGCTAATACCTGTGCCTGCCGTAGCTGCAACAACTCCATTGTTATTGATTGTAATAGTCTCTGATGCAGAATCAACACCGAGTGTTATAGCTGTTCCAGAGTTTAGCCCAAAAGAATTGCTACCATCAATAGCAATGATAGAAAAATTATTATCAACCTGTATTTCTTTAAAGAACGTTCTGTCTGGATCTTTAATTAGCAATCCATCTACTGTAGTTCCTGCCGGTAAATCTACGGTATATCCTATCCCTTTAATATGAGCAGTTCCTAACCATATGCCATTGATCGAATCTATATCGCTGTACTCGCCAAGATGGATAGATTTCCAATGATGAGTAGCATCTCCTATATTATATAAATTATCAGTGGCCGGACTTATATTAGTATCTAACGATTCAAATGCAAGCGGAGCAAGACCAGAGCCGTCTCCAATAGTAGCAACAAGGATATCAAAATTTTCATTAATCTTTGTAAATGCTTCTTGGACACTGCTCCACAATAGTGGAGGACTTCCTGGGTTTATATTATCGTTATATGCCATTATGTTCTCCCTACTGCAATTTCAATAGTTCCAATATGATCACTATCGTACTCAACAAGTGCCTTGCCTACTACTGTACCAACTTTAACATCGGAACCGGCAGCAACAGCAACGCCTGATATTCTAGAAGTCACTAACATGTCTCCCTTTTTAATTTTACCAACTACTCGACATGGCACACGACCTTGTAGAGCCACTAAGTTTTTAAATCCTGGACAAGCATCATACATAACAAACGCAGCAGTATCAGACACAACACCAGCAACTCTTGGATCGCCCTGCTTATCGGTTATAGTAACTTCCTTGTCACCACCAAACACTAATACAGTACCAACTTCATAGTCTTTATCACCTTCGTAGAATTCGGCCAAGTCGGCGGAGTAGGTTGATTGTAATCTAGATTCATTTGGGCTAGTTCCAGTTAATGTCCATCGTCCGGTAATAGTGCCGCTATCAGTATTACTGCCTGTAGTAATAGCTGTAGTTTGTATGCTTGAAACAGTAATCGGAGCAAAACTAACACCGTTCTGTGTCTTGAAGATATGTGAATCATTCCAGTAGTTAGTTGTTTTATCTGTAGCAAGAGAACCATTAGATATTAGTATACCACCTCCACTGTCGTATCCGTAGTATCTTAAGTACCCTCCAGTTGCAGTTGTAGCACCATCTATGGATAAGTTAGTATCGACTTTAACTTGAGAAATATCAATGTTACGTCCGCCAAAGTCGCCATTACTATCTCTAGCAATTAGTTTACTTGCCTCAACACTTGCACTAGATCCAGCAGCAGCTTCGATCATTACATAGTCGCCGTCTGAGCTAGAGCTTGAACCGTTTGTTCTACGTAAAATACCAGTACCGCTATATTGATTTTTCTTAACCGCAAGGCCTAAATCAATTACGTTTGCAAATGTTACTGCGCTTACATTAGCGGTATTTAACCCAGAATTGCCTAATACAGTCTTTGTAGCAATCTGTGCAATCTTTGTAATAACAAGTCCGTTATCCTTTACAGTTAGCCAACCATCAGTGGCAGTAAATTGCGCACTGTCAAAACTCGCTAGACCCAAATCAGCTTGAACAATACCTGTGGCATTAACACGAGCACTGGCAGCAGTCATTGCTAGTTTACTTTGCACAATTGCCGCATCTGATTTAACATCAGAGTTAATAATTGTATCGCTGTTAATCTGAATGTTTAAATCGCTACTGGTTCTAGTAGCAGTAACATCACCTGTGATAGTCACATTAATTGCTGCATCTCCAGATCCCGTAAACGATAATAGCTGTCCGGTTGTGGGTGTAGTAATTACTGTATTTTGAAAATTAGCAAAAGTTAAACTTTGTAAGTTAACAGCATCTTGGGGATTTACAGGATCTATAAGATTAGTAATCTTATTATTGTTGAGATTCATCGGGCCTTTCATACCTAACTGTCCGTCTAGAGACATAAAGCCTCCGGAAACTGTTGGGATTAATTGACTCGCCGTTACTGTTCCGCCATCATGTGTTATACCTAATCTTCGTTCGATATAGATACGTGCTGCATTTTCTGTTGGCACACTGTCAGTAGCATTGTCTGTAAAGCCACTGTCTGTTGAAAATTCACTTACTGGAACGCCTCGTTTAAAACCAATACCATCTAAGTTACTCAATGCAATTGACGCAGCAAATGTTACAGTACCTGTACCTTGATCGACTCGGAAGAATGGTCCAACACTGAAATTACCAAATTGGTCAGTGGTCACATAAAAGCAACGTCCAACATCTCGTTCATCAGTTTCTTGACTTGCGTTAACCGCGTTTACTGATGCTCCATAAATTTCGCTAGGATAGTTAGTATCTGCATAGGATCCTGTACCAATTTCTAACAAATCATGACTTGTTACACGAGTCAACGAAATACGAATAGTTAAACTACCAATAGCTCCGTTAGTTCTAATAGCCACTGCAGACTTAATTGTGTACGAATTTTGATAAGCAACTAGACTGTCGACTAACGGACGACTTAGAACAAGTCTTGCATACGATTTATTGGTTACTGCTTCACTTTGATAATTGTCAATAATATATTCCTCTCCGAGGAACACAAATTTACTACCTGCTACTCTGCTTCTTTCCTGAGCAGCCACCGGAATTACAGCAAATGTTAAGTTGCCAACTTGCCCTGTTACTTTCCCGACAGTCTGTGTTCCTGATTGAGTCCCAGAAGTGTCTTGTGCATCACCTCCTGGAGAGAAACTAATCTGGAATTGGTCAGTAGTTAACCCGGCACTTATTACGTGAAAATTGTTATTAGAAGTTACTCCGGTAGGCAGCACTCCGGTACTTTCAAACTTAATAACATCGCCTGCAACGAACCCGTGAGCAACTAGACTAATTACACTAGGAGCTGCTATAGAAATAGTACAGGTTCTACCAGTTGGGTAATCGTCTGTAAAGTCACCAGGTTGGTATATTGTTAAGTCGTTGTAATTATAATTCTCTCTGGTAGTAGTTCTAGTCAACCCATAAAGTTCATAACCAAATGTTCCACTACCCAATGCAGTTACGGCTACTGGAGTCCCATTTTTTAACGTTGCTACCTTAAATTCAGTTTCAGTTAGACCGTCTGTAAGAACCCAATAAAATTGATTGTCATTTGTCAACGGCGTAGGCAATACTCCTGTGTAAGTTAATCCTACAGGAGTTCCAGCAGTTGTGGTTATAGCTGAACCGCCAGGGGAGGCTGATAGTGTGAATGTTGTGGTACCATTAGTTGCAATGATATAGTAGACCACTTCATTAACGAACCCTGCAATACTACCAGTACCACTGTTAAACCCGTTAATAGTAATGCTGTTGCCTACGACTAGTGTAGTTGCACTACAACTAAACTGTCCAGCAGTGCCAGTAATTATTACATTGCGTAGTACTGGGTTAGATAATTGTAAGGTATAATTTTCTACTAGCTTGTGAGACTTAGCAGCTTGGATGTATAAGCTAGACCCGTCACCTAGTGTAGGACTAGCCCCGTCAACAGTTAGCGATAGATAGAATTGATTATATTCCGGAACGCCAATAACATAATATGTAGTGTCAGCAAGAAGACCGTTTGATGAACTTGTAGGAATAACTACGTCGCCTACTCTTAATTTATGATTACCACTAGTGGTACACAAATTTGTAGCGATATCGGTAATTGTTAGTAATATTTTAAATACAGCTGGATCAGCAACAGTGACGCTTACATCATATGGCGCATTTGAATCTGCATACTGAGTAAACTGCAAAACTCGATAGACGTTATCTTCAGTCTCTCTTAGTTTTAAACCAGTTGATGGTCTAACAGCAACTTCAGCTAAATCTCCAGTAAGTAATATCTGTCCGTTGTTTCTAATGGTTAGTACTGTGTCATTCGGTACTTGTGCAAATAATCCACCAATGGTAACCCCACCACCACCGCCAATGTTTAGTCTAGCAACACCAGCCGGCAAGTCAGCGGTTGTTACATTGCTGACTGGGTATCTATAAATTATGCCGCCATGATCAATTTCTAATTCACTACTGCCTAACGGAGTATATTCATATCCGTACACAAAGATGAATAAGCCATCTATTGTATTTGCATAAGTTGCTGATGGAAAATAACACTTAGCTCGTTGACTAAATTCTTCATAAACTGTAGTTGGTGTTGGAACTTCTAATGGATCCGCCCCTTCTGCAACTAGGGCATAATTACCATGGGCACTTGACCCACCAACACTTCGAATCTGTCCACCATTGATAGAATAGTATGAAATATGGCAGTAGTAGGTAAACATTGACACAGCTTCAATCAATCCGCCGTTTGTTGCCACTAGACCGTATCCTAAATCGTTAATTTGTGTAAAGTCATTTGACAGCATAGAACGGTTGCCAGGCATCAACAATTCATACTTACGTTGATAAGCAAATGTTCCAGTACCGCTTGATGTTGTAGCAACTTTTACAATTGATCCAAACGTTGCAGTTATGTTAAAGGTGTTATTGGTTAGACCGTCGGCAACTACATAATATTCTTTGTCTGCAATAATACCTGCAGGCAACCCGCCACCTGCACTTACTGAAAATATAATAGTAGCACCTGGTTGAAGTCGGTGCTCAACAACAGTAATAACAGCCGGATCACCATTGCTAATAGTACATGTTTGGCCACCAGCAGCCCTAATAAATGGTGTAGTTTCATCTAATACAAATGTAGCAGTTGAGCCAGCTGTACTGTACACAAAGTCTCTAACATAGTTAATACGGAATACACTATCATCTACCAAGAAGCTAGCTGGCAGTTTAGGTAAACGCTCAAGGCCGCTTACTGTTAGTCTGGTAAATGTAGCATCTGATGCCGTGTGATCAAATTGCAAGTTACCGGTAAACCCGTCAACAAACTTGCCGCCTGCAAACACTTGTCTATTAGTTGATTGTGAAAAGCTGGCACACTCTTGAGCGTACGGAGACTTAGCCTGAACTTGCCCTTCAGGGTCAAGCACCAACATAAAGCCACCGTGTCCCTGCGCAGTAATTGCCTGCCAGCGGCAAGCATCGTTTGCAAGGAAAACGTCCATCTGATTGTTTTCTTTAGGATAGTTTACACTTCCTGACCCATCCATTACATCTTTAATGGCTGTGATTAAATCAGTTATTACCGTATCTGCATTAATTTCGGCAGCAAATGCTCTATCAATAGTTTGTGGATACAGTAATTGATAAGTTGTTGCAACTGCGGTATTAGTAATGACCTGTTGAATTAACTCGTTTAGGTGATCTATTGATGCTAGTGTTTCTGATAGTTGAGTAGTAATAGCAATACGAGCACTAGCACTTTGATAATATTTTAAACCAGCCGATATGGTTCTATTGTAATCACCGTATTCTAAGTCAAAAGTTAGGGCATCAATAATTAACCCAATGTCTCGTTTGCACAGATTAACATCATATTCGAAGGCAGTTGTAAACGGAGCTACATTATTAGCTATTTGATTAGCTATCCATCCGCTTACTTCTTCTTGCATGAACGAGCGATTTAATTGTATCAATGCGCTAGCCGCAATATAGTCACCTGGATTATTAATCTTTGGATACACTGGCTGACTTGGATCTTGAAGATAATGATAACCGAATGGCGAGTCAACCGCAGTAGTTAATCCGTCAATTACAAGATCTCTACGGAACTTTCGGAAGGCCCATGGACTTGAACTAGTTCCTATTCTTGGTCTAACAATACAACGACGAAATTCATTACCTACAATAGATACATTTTGTGGAACCTTTAGAGGATAATTTTCTTCGTAAACTCCACTTTCGACTAGAATAGTGATTTGAATACTTTTAGTAACGTCGCCGTATGCAACCGGTTCATCGATCTCAAACGCTCCTACCTTAATATCAACGTCAAATAATTCGTTACCTAAACTATCAAGTGAGCCGTCGTGTGCTAAAATTTGAGCCAATGCTCCGCTATTTTCGCCACGTAAGAATAAGCCTTCGCGGATGTCTCGACCTCGAATTGCTTGCGGAGTATTAGTAGTGACATCACCAGTGAAGTCTGTTCGTTGACCGTCTGTGAAGATAGCAAATCGAGGAAGGTTAACTTCTAATGAGGGCAACGTAGTAAATCCAGAACCTTGATCTGTAATAGTAACACTAGAAATAGTGCCACCACTAACCACAGCGGTACCAAATGCACCAGCACCACTACCTCCGGCAATTCGAACAGAAACTAAACTATACCCAGATCCCACATTTGTAATACTAATACTATTAACTTTATACGTAATATTAAACGTTGCGCCGGCACCAATTGCACTAATTCCTGCTGGTGCAGCCGATGTACTAATAGTTGTTGCATTACCAACTGCACCAGGCAACCCTGAATATACTCCAGTTGAAATAATCCTAAAAGTTGAAATAGCCCCGGGAGTAGTTAATGTGGATAACACTTCAATAGTCGCAGCAGCGCCGCCGACTGGAATAGCGCCTCCGGTAACTGTTAAAATATCTCCAACAAAGTAGTTGGTACCGACACTGTTAATTACTAACGTGTCCACACTCATTCGGACTTCGCCTGCAAATCCTGAACCGGATTCGGGACTTGTTTCGATACTTGATAATGTACAAGTATTAACACCATTATCGTAGGTTAATAGTTTCTTGTATGGGCCAATCTCTAGCTTTGATTCTAATACTAACTCTTCAGCTCGGCGAAGTGCTGCTTCTAATGTTTTATAGGCATATGCTAATGCACGACCTTGTAGTGCTTTACTAACACCAACTCGAGCATCTTGCCCAGAGGTTGCAACATACAAGTTTGCCACGCTACCAAAAGATGAATTATCGACATATCGTTTTGTTGCAGCAACAAGACCGTTGTAGTTAACGTCGTCATCTGGTTCCGGATCTCGAGAAAGAATTAGCGGACCGCCCATACGTCCAAATGCAGAACTTACTAACCCTGTTGCTGGGTCGATAGCAGTTGCTCCGCCTAGTGAAATTTTGCCGTCAACATATCCTTTGTTAGCAGCTAATCTAACGGCTGTTGATGCAGACTCATTATGATCTGCTGAAAGCTGCTCTCTAGCATCGATAACTTCAGCTTGAACACGCAGATCTGGCAGGTTGCCAATAGGGTGTATTTTACCGCCGAAGAATGCATTTAGTGATCCTCCTAGCGCCGGAAACGTGTCTGATGAAATTGACGAGAACGCTGAGTTAAGAGTAATTTCATTTTCGTTGGTAGTATAGTCAATAGTAATACCTGTTCCGCCTTTTAGAGACTTGAACGTGACTCCTGACTCGGTATTGTTAACTGTTACTAGTGGAGTAAGCCCAGTTTCTGGATCATTCTGTCCAACATACGAAACTGGAGAATCATCTAATCCAATAAAGGTTAGTTTTTCACCGAGTCCAAGTGAACTGTATAGTTCTCTAAAGTTGTCGTTTACTTTTCTAAACGAGTCGCGAATACTATCGCCTGTGCCGTCGTTACCTACAACGCCTACGTCAATTTGTTTACGGGCCATGTTTAATCCTAAGAAATATGGTTACTCTACTATTTAGCCCGAAGTTTTATAAACCTAATGTAAATACAGTATGTTCCTTACTACACAAACAGAAATAATTCAGCATACTAGAACTAGCAAACTAGGCAATGCTCATACATACAGCCGTCAGAAAACAACAGCACTATTTCGTTGCGACAACTGTGATACTAACTTTACTAGAGAGTTGAAGAAAATAGATCGTAAGAGATTAAGTAATAACTATTTTCACGTTTGCTCAAGCTGTGATGCTAAAAGATTTGCACAGCGTATTGGAGTAGAGCAGAAAAAGATTTGGGACTTGCCAGCTAGCACCACTTTACCGGTGGGTAAGTATTAATCTAGTGTAAATAGAAGTCCTAAGGAGATTTCGATATGATCGGATTTATTAAAAAACTATTTGGCGTTAAGTCACCAGAAGCAACAACGCCAGTTATCAACCCCGCAGTAGACGCAGCTAATTCAGCACCGTATAAAGTACCAGAGCCCGCAGCTATTACACCAATTCCGCTAGTAGCCAAAATTACGCCAAAGAAAAAGCCGGTACCTAAAAAGCAACAATTTGCTAAGAAAGCACCAGCTGTTAAAGCACCAGCTAAAAAGACAGTACCAAAAAAATCAAAGCCCGCGGCTTAATCGCTGTTGGTATAAAGTAGAACTCGAAATATTTTTACCTTTTGATTCACACATAATATCGTGTGTATCTGAAAAGCTCAGAGCCCAATCGTTCACTGCTGTATTCCAGTAAAAGTTCGAGTGTGCTCGGAGCTTTTGCTTTTTGTAGCCCTGTGTTAATAGAGATGGAAGATCAGGAATGATATTCTCAGGGTGATCGACTAACCAGTCTTCTCGTGATACACTATAATGAATAACAGGGCGGACACCGCGCCAGCTATCGATCACACGCTTACATCTATCGTCGGAGGCTTGAATGTACTCTCCTGTACGGATCCAGTGGTGGTGTATGTCAAGCACAAGGGCGCAGTGCTTTTCAAGTTCGAGACTGCTTTCGATTCCCCAACACATTTCGTCGTTTTCGATAGTGATACAGTTTCTTGCTTCTGGGGACAATCTTGGGAGGACGTCGATAATACCTTGGGGACCTTTTCGACCCGATATGTGTACATTGATCTTAAAGTCCTGGAAACTCTTGCCGTATCCCATCCAGCGAACCATGTCTGTATGATATTCAAATTCCTCTATAGATCTCTCTACAATCTCCGGAGTTTCTGATGCTAGTACAGTAAACTGGCCGGGATGCATAGATAAGCGAACATTCTTCTTTCGAGCTAACTCGCCAACTTCTCCAAATGCTTTTTCGCAATATGCTCGTACATCGGCACTCTTCCAATACTTACCCCAAACTGACTGAGTATAAACAGGAAGGATATCGCTGCTGAGCCGTACCATTCTAAGATTTTCATCAAGGTCTCCTACGCGATCAACCAGCTTGCGAACTGCTTCGATATTGCCTACCATTAGATCATAGAGCTTTTGTTCTGCTACTTGCTTTGTTTGTCTATTTAACCAGGCCACTGTAGTGCTGCCTGTGTTCAATGCCTTGCATTCGTCCGTAGGTTTAATCCCTTTTATTTGATCAGGGCGATCAATCCATTTACAAGCAAAGCCAATTCGTTTAATCATGATTTATTATGTCCGGAGTTATTAGGTCAATTGTGTTTACTACAGTCTTACCTGCATAGATAACAGTGGATGCAGTTACATCCACAACAGCTACCACGGTAGAGCAACCAGTAAGAGCTAAGGATACAACTAATAGATATGCTGTAACTTTCATTAATATAACTGTGGTTCATTTGTGGGCTTACCTTGCAAAGCCATCCAAATCTCTTCTGCTTCGGTAAGGATAATTTCGTAATCTGCTAATATCGATCTACGAGTCTGTTCGGGCAAATTGCACCAAACTTCAACATTGTTGTAGCTACCTTTTGTTTCAGGAGGCATACATTCTTCGATCCAATCGGCTAATGCTTTAAATGCTTCTACAGTATTGTTAGGATGACTAGCACCAATAGCACGGCGAAAGTCGTTGGCTAGAACTGCTGTAAAACAACTGCCAGGATTAAATCCGTGTACAATATAGTTGTACATAGGGTCAGCAAAGTCCTTGGGCACTGCCCAACGTTCAAAAGTTTTTAGGATTTTATTGCGGCTGTACTGTGTTAGTTTCATCTTTTACTTTCACTGAGATAAAATTAGCAAGGCGGAAACTACGCCATTCTTTTTTGTCCGTACACCAGACATTCATAATATCCGGATTAGGCTTCTTTACTTTGGCAACTTCGCCTTCTGTAAGTACTTTGGGTTCAGGAGTTGGCGGAACAATGTCTGCACGTAGAGTGCAGGGCATTTCGCGCTGCTCGCCATTAATTTTGGTAAACATAATTACGCACTCGTTTTCAAGAAGCAGAGTGTGTAAAGCTTCGGAAGTAATAGTATTTGTCATACTACTATTATAGCACAATTACTTCCAGTTGTCAACTACAAATTTATCTTTAACATCCTGCGGTTTTGGATCACCGTGGAATACTGTGACACAACAGTCTTTTGGAGGATCAATTGAGTTTTGGGTTGTTTTGAATTGTCGCTTGCCGTTTAATACTACGAGCTCTTCTCGACTGCGTATTTCCCACTTGTAACTCTGTATCCAGGTCTTTGGCCAAAACTTAATACGGTCTTTTGCCAACTTCCAAATCCAATCTTGATCCCCGGGAAGTTTCATAGCAGCTTTTGGATCTGCCTTAAATTGTTCCCAGATAAAGTTTTGAGTTCCGTGGTTCCAGCACATAGTGGAACTGTTTAGGCTATTCCAATTTGCATAAAACTTTCTGTTAAAATCGTGGATGCCTAAAAAATCATTAGATCTTTCAGTAACTAATTTATCAATATTATTGTGTATAACAATGTCTAGATCAAAGTATAAAATTCTGCCCGATAACGAAAGAGCAGGATCGAACATGTGAACTTTATGCCACCAACCTCGAGCATAGTTTGCATTTGGTTGTACAATACTTCTAACACCTTCTATACACTGGTGATCATCAGTTAGACAAACAAACTCGTACGGAACGGTCATATGTCTAGAGACCATATTTCTAAGTCTTTCTACATACTCCCGTCCGTATCGCGTACCAAATCTAACACAGATAACAGTTACTTTAGTTAAACAACTAGCATCAACAGTAGTAGTTGGCTGACTAACTTCGACCAATTTAGCCAAACTTTTCCTCAGTCGTTTTTGTTCTTTAGTTTCCAGTATTACCAATGTCTAACTACTCCTGCAATAATAAACCACCGTGTTCATTAAGCCTCGTAAACTGCGCTGTTGGAACCATGTTCTGCGCACTCAACTCGTACACAATAACAACGATTATTAGTCTTTTCGCGTATCAGTGCGTCGGCAAAGTTGAATGCATGTTCTGCAAACTTCTCTGCACCTACACCATCAAAGATTCTAATCTCTACCAGATCTAATGCTTCTAGTTCTTTAAATTTTTCTAAATGTGGATCTTGTTTATCCAATGCCAGTTTGTGATCAAAGTGATCTTCGAGCCATGCCTTAAGCGGTTTAAGTCCACCGAAGTCTACTGCCCAGTTCTTGTCATCTAATTTATCACATCCAAAGGTAAATGTAAACGCTAAACTGTAACCATGTAACAAATGACAGTGACTGTGATCTGCGTTAGGTTGACGGAATACCGCTGACAGCCCAATGTTGTGTCCGTAATGTTTTATTGAATAAAATTTTGCCATCTCTAGTCTCCTTAATGAATGAGCAAGTTTGACGACATGCAGAGTTTATATAGCGGGATGAATGACGTAGAAGTCCGCTGTGTGTATGTGTTATGTACTATTATATAGTACCGGTATTTATAAGTCAACCTTAAAGTTGTCCAATGATATGAAATCTACATTAGGTCTCTTCCACATTGGAGGTAGCTGCCACTTAGATTCATTAACTACTGTAAATGTAGTTTCTGGAAAGTGTTTAAACACTTTTGATATTTGATAGACCCAATAGTTGTAGTCTACAGCCTGCGTATCTGGCTTAGAATAGTTTTGGGTACCTTTGTACAAATTATTGACTTTATTGTTCATTGGATAAAGATCGAACCCAACTAAGGAAATATTTTTGTATCCTAGACTAGCAGCTAGTAATATTGCGTATCCACCACTGCCCCAATGTGATGGTTGATCTTTTTTTTCTTCTCCCGTGTAAGGCAGAGAAGGAACGAGATGTGTTCGTTTGTCTTTTTGTATCTTTCGATAGTACTTGAACCAATCTTCCCTAACATAGATAAGAGTATACTTTGTATTAGGACTGCTAACCGCTTCCTCTACCATACGTCTATCGCAACAGACAAGATGATCCATTATTGCATCGCGATGAATAGCATTACATCCGATAAGAGTGTTAGATGATTTTAATAAAGAAGGGTCAATGTTTTTACGGCTTTCGCCATTGCCAAATACTACAGCATTCACTTTATTTTATTTCGCCGAATGGATTCCACATACCAGGATTCCCACCCTTAATGCAGATCCACCCTACATATCCTCTAGGCTGTGGGTTTGAATTCCAAACAATGTCACCTTGATTATAGCTGCCGCTATCCGGATAAGCTCTGCCTTTTAAGTGCAGAGTATCATTAAATTTAATTGCGCCACCTACATGTAACTCTGCACGTGGATCAATAGTTCCTACATTAATTCCTAAAGACCCAGTTACAGTAACTTTAATTGGCCCATTATTTTTATTACCTAATTCAATATCGCCGCCGGCTTTGACAATTAATCGAGCAGTGTTATCAGTTACTATTTCTAAATCAGCACTGTTAAAGGTGCCTATACCTCCTTTAGTACTTTGTCTAGATCCCAAAACAAGTTCAACACCTTCGTCAGCAATGCTAAAGGCTGCATTAGGTTGGTCAGTGCCAAGCCCTAATCTATCAGCAGTTGCATTAAAAAACAAATAACTGTTAACGCTGAACCCGCCATCGACTACTAGTCCTTTTAATCGACCGACTTCACGAAGATTACTTTTAGTAATGCTTGCTCCCAGAGCCTTATCACTAAGAACCTCAACTCCATCAATTGATAATGTTTTATTTTTAGCAAGCACAATAGATTCAGAACTAAAAAACTGATTAGGTTGATATACAAACTGTTTTGTGTTTCCGCTGCCTGCCCAAATTAGTCCCTTGCCTTCGATGTCGCCGTTAAACTTTAAGTAAGATAACTCAACAATGTTAGTGTCTTGATTTTTTGTAGCAAGGATATCTTTAAGAAGTACTGCTAACGAATCTATATTTTGATCTTGAGTGGCCATTTTAATTTCCAATTTTACCAAACGGAGCCCATATTCCTGGACTGCCTGCTTGCACACATACCCACCCAATAAACGTATTTTGTTTAGGTTCCGAGTTCCAAACTATATCACCTTGATTGTATGCACCTGCTGTGGGATATGCTCTGTCATACTTTTGAAGTTTGCCATTAAATTTAACAGCACCATTAACGTGTAGATCAACTTCTGGATCTGGCATAGCTACTTTGATTGATAGCCTACCGTGAACACTAACCTGCACTGGCGGTCGATCCGTATTACCTAATTGAATGCTACCATTGGCACTAATACCAATCCTTGATGTGTTGTCTGTTACAATATCAACTGCATGACTAGCAAAGGTTCCCACTACTCCTCGATTTTCTTTAGTCCCAATTAGAACTTCAATTCCGTCTTCGGCAACACTTAGCGCAGCATTAGGTTGATCAGTACCGAGCCCCAGACGATCAGCAGTACCGTTAAAGAACATATAGTTGTTAACACTTAGTGATCCGTCAACTAACAATCCTTTTAATCGACCAACTTCGCGAAGATTACTTTTAGTGACACTTGCACCTAGTTCGATACCGTCCAACACTTTAACGCCGTTCATGGACAAATACTTGTCTTTAGCAATATCAATTATTTCTGAACTAAAAAATTTGTCAGGTCCGCTATTAAACACAAACTGTTTAGTGGATCCCTGACCTTTCCATAACAGTCCCTTACCGTAAACTTCTTTACCAGCAAATGTTACAGATTGATCTTTTTCATATTGTATGTTAGCTTTTAATTGCTTTACTTCGAGGACATCGACTATAATGGTGTTAGCAGTTAACGAGTCAACTGTACCGTTAATTATAATGCCGCTATCTGTAATAACAAGTTGTTCTTTAGTTGCAGAATCAGTAATCCCGGCACTGGCAAACTTTAGTATTTTTCCGCCAGCAATATGATCTCCACTAAGCGCTCGCTTGGGAAGTTGGCTAGCTAGTTCTAGCGGAGTAAGTGATTTAACAACGTTCGGTTCTTGGCTTTTTAGGGCATCGCCGAGGGCTGCAAGTGCTTGATCAAGGTTCTTATTGTTCATAGTAAGGTATTTATCAATAAATGAAAAGCGGGCACCTGGCCCGCTTTTCTACCCTACTAGAACAATTATGCTACTTTAAGTAGGATAATCTCTTCGTTGATGCGTCCGTTCATCTTAGTGTCAGTTGCATTAATGTCGTCTAAGAACTTGCGTAGTGCAATCTTGCCTGCTGCCTTGAACTCTCTCAGCTTTTCTTCAGGCTTACGAATAGTCTTTTGCACACTTTTAACCTCATCGAAGTTGATAATTGTGGTACCTTTAATACTTAATGTATTAAATTCAGTAGCAACATACTTGCCGATCTTGCGTGACTTACTGTTATACGTCCACAGTTCCTGAGCACCAATCACATCTTCCGGGTTGATACTTACTAGCTTCAACGGCTCATCTGTTTTCTTGTACTTGAGCTTAGAAACAACCTTACTCTTATCAGTCGGCTTCTTAGCCCGTGGCGCACGATTAACTTTAGCTTCTTGTCCGAGCATGTCGCAGGCACTGATAATCTCTTGATAGAAAGCGGTGATCTTCTTCAACTGCGCCTTACTCAGATGACTATACCCTTCTTTAAGTTGCGCATCATTGGTACCGGTAGCCTCGACAAGTTCTTGTAAATCACGAACGTAAAAGTTCTTAATGATACGAGAATGAGCTGCTTTAGCACCTTTGGCTTTGAGCAAGTTAAGCATCTTAAATGCTTTTTGGTCAAACGCATCTGGATCTGTTTGGAACATCTCAATAGCGTCTTCAATTTCTGTAGTCATTGCAATGGCACTATCACGTACTCGTTCCTGAATACTAGGAACATACACATTAGGCTTATCGGCCTTTGCTGCTTCTGCTACAGCGTCTTCATCGATGTCATGCTTACTTTCTACAAGTACACTTTGTATAGAATTCTTAAGCCAGTCCGCCGAACTACGACCTTTGTTCCAATCTGCACGTTGTTCTGGCATACCGTTAAGCAAGCAGACAGCAATAGCACCCATCACAGGCGAACACCGACTGTCTTTGGATTTCTTAAAGTTTGCAATATCTACTTTAGTGTAACCGTTAGCACTCATCCAATTGATAACTTTTGGCTTTAGTTCTTTACCACTAGATTCCATACGATACCATTCCATACTAATACGGAAATGTCTAGCATACTGATCAGCTGATAGCCCACTAATATTATCCCACTTTGGGCTTAGATCTTTACCAATTTTTGCACGAACTTGTGCCAAGTGTTTTGCTTTAGTTGCCATGTTTGCTCCTAGTATCGTTTAACAATATGTATATTATAACATCGTTTTGGTACATTGTCAACCATGCTCAAAGCGTTGTACTTCTGACAAGTCACCGTCTTTATTTTCTTGATACACTGTTGCAAACAGGTAGCCTTGACCTAATAATGATTCTGCTATTTCACATGCCTGCTTTCGACTTGCAGTTGTTTCTTGTAGTTCTTCATGACCGTCTTCGGCTTCCGCCCAAACTTCATATAGTTCGAAGTTCATTTTAAATTATTATCCCCTAAAATTAATAGTTATCTAAATCTGCAGATAACACGCGCCAACTGAGCTTTTTTAAGTCGTTTTCAATTTCTTGAGTAACAACACCTTCCGACACATAGGCTTGTGTTTCTAAATAGCGTTCCTTTTCTTCAAAGGATAAGTTGTCTACTTCTTCTTGAGATCGAGAAAGATCCTTAATACCGCTGCAATACCAATTGATGTAATCACCCTTCTGTTGCATACTTGCAACAATACCGCCAACATAGCGCCACGATCTACTCCAAGTTTCGTCTTTCAAAATAGGAATAACCTCTAACTTTTGGAAGTCTCTGTTACACATAGCTGCATATAGATTTTGAGCATAGACTGCACTTTCGCGAACTTTTTCTAAAATCCAATCAGTAGTGAGCAGATCATATTCGAGATTATTTTCTCGACTCTTAGGATCATCGAACTTATTCTCTTCTTCTTCTAGAATTCGATCAAACATATCTAGATAATCGTCGTTAACGGGCTCGCCTTTTTCAAGTTGGCGCTTAACGTATCCATTCTTTTGAAAGGTGTGTCGGTCAGGACTTTTTGAAATTTTTGACATCTTGCACTGCTTTCTTTAGAGTTTCTGCATAGTTAACTGCCTGTTGTTCAGTCATAATAATGTTGGCTTCATATTCAACATAACCTTTGGTAAGCACCCGCCAAATGACCTGCCAGCGATTGAGACTCCACGGTTTGGATTTTTGTGTTGTGTAGGTTGTGACTGTGACATCACACTCATCTGCTTCAACCCATACCGTATGATCGTGATCCTCTTGATGACATTGACAAACTATTTGATAACACATTGCATCACCCCAAGTGCTACGTTTAAGAATGCCTTCTGCCGGAGTTTGAGTTTTCATTGATAATATTGTAGGTCAATAGTCAGTGCTTGTACTCTATCAATGATAGAGTTCATTTACTTCTTGATCGTTGATGTCTGTATTCACGTTTTAACCACCATTTGTAAGTGTTCCAGTATTGCTTTATTGTAGCAGGTTCTTGGCTGTATGTCAATCTTTCTTCGCAGTTATCAATCCAAATATTCCTAACCCAACCCCGAAATTTAGAATCTTTTAAGTCCATAGTGAACCTCGAATTTTAATAAGACGAATCAACATTGCTTCGTCTTCTTTTTCGTACGCCGCCTCAATCTTTCGCAATAGCTTATGTGTATTATTGCTCATCTTTTTAAGTGCAGGAGTTTTGTCACTGCTCATCCAACTCATCTTGCCACCGTTGGCTTCTCGGCTAGCTTCACAGTAAGCAGTCCAACCACTTGCATCGTATGGGTCCGGACGATTTGGATAAGTCACAGTCCACCAAATGTACAGCTCCTTGATCTCTTTTGCACGTTCTGCTTGCGAAGTTGGCTTGCCGTAGTCTTTGTGATTTTCTTCTACACCCCAGTCCTTGCCCATGGTAAGAGTCATTGCCCAGTCAAGATGATCTAATCCTGCTTGCGCACAACGCCACGTTCTCCAGCGCCACCACCCTGATGCCCAGAACGGTGCCGCATATTTTGCACGGTCTTCTTTGTTGCCCCAGGCAATATGACTCCATGCTGATTCTATTTCCACAAAGTCCACAAGCTCGTTAAAAAGACAAGGAAGGAAACGATTACCAACATCTTGCCATTGCCCAGGCTTGATGTCTCTACTGTGTGCAGTAAGGCTATTGGTGCGAGTGACCCAGCGATTGTTAACATAATACTTGACAGCATAGATTCCTCTAGCAGGTGCAGTAACAAAATCTTGAATATGACCAAGTGCTTCCTCGGCTATCCAGTAGCGGAAATTGTGTTTCATTTGAGCCTGAGTAGTCCAGTCGTCCCATTCTTCAGCGGTACCAGCACTGAGTTTCTTAGTGCCGCGAAGCCAATCTGCAAAAGTAGTGCAACTCCAGTATCTAATATGTTGTGCCATTTATAACCTCTCTAGTTAAAACTATTATACAGTCTATTTCTTACGTTGTCAAATCTTTCTTTGGTAGCCGGCTAGGTTTAGCATGATACTATATTGTTCATATGCATTCTTGACAGCAGCGTTAGTAAACCGATAATGAGCCTCTTCGCGCTCTTTGTCCATAAGCAGCTCAAACATATCTCTAGAATGGTCACTGTTTCTAAAATTCATAAAACGATTTTCCATTTCTACCAGCGTGTTCAACCTGCTTTCCGGAATCTCAACGGTGTAGAGCTTCTCAGTCTGCAGGTCCATGTCATCTCGAATGATGCTGGCATTTAAAGGTTCTGTGAAGAACTGCGGTCTGCGATATCTTGCAAACCGTTTCTGATCATCAACAATCCTAACTTCATAGTTCTTGCAGAACTTGTTTAATTGTTCTGTCATTTTGCTGCAAGCACCCATTGTGCTAATAGTTTTTTCATGTTAGTTTCCTTTAGTTAATTGTTTATGTGTTTTCTAACTAAGCTAACTACATTCTTGGCTGTAGCAGGACTCAGTGTCCATCCCAAATGTCCGTGTCCAGTGTGGTAAAACACTTTAGGATTGTTCTTACTCTGTGCTACAATAGGCATCATGTTTGGTGTCATGGGACGCAAACATGCCCACGGGGAATAGTCATGTGTATTAATCTTGGGAAAGTTAGTATGCACCCAATCCAACAGCGGTTTAATACGATCATGCCGTATATCATAGTTCTCACCAGTTAGTTCGGCAGTTCCAGCA
>Ga0222644_1000026_pt1 | contig 107936 bp, 130 predicted proteins | sample AntAcemetagen291_FD_179800 | JGI IMG/M metagenome (GOLD analysis project Ga0222644, IMG submission 179800) | Saline water microbial communities from Ace Lake, Antarctica - #291 | ecosystem: Environmental > Aquatic > Non-marine Saline and Alkaline > Saline | place: Antarctica: Ace Lake...
TTTATCTTGATATTTCTATTATACTTTCAGGGTATTCTTTACAAGCATTCAAATATTTCTCTACAAATGGAACAAAATGTTCATACATTCCCCACCCGTTAGAGCTATTGAATTTCTCAAAATGTTCAGGTCTAGCTTTTAAATCAGCTAATCCTATTTCAAGTAGTTCAATAATATCACTTGCTTTCTCCTTGGCTATTTCTTCAGGTCTCCATAATGCTTTATAAATACCTGCTTCTGCTGCCATACTACCTAAATTATGGGTAATGTTAGCATCATAAACTTCTTCATCATCTCTAATGTGAGTTTTACCTTCATCATAACTAATCCATCTTGGTCTTGTTAAATATACATCTAAACTCATATCTCTAAAATGTTTCCGTTACTACTTAATCTACCAAACTTACCATCAGTTACTACAGAACCATTACTAAAAATAGTATCTTGTCTTGATAACTTTACAGTACCAGCATTGATTATATCATCATTATTATGAATATGTCCAAAGCATACCAGTTTTAAGTTAGGTAGGTTTAGTACTCTTTTCTTTAAAGCATTACATCCACAAAATTCTAATTCATGGTTTCTACTATAAGATAAATCCAAGATTCCTTTTGGTGGACCGTGCACCACTACAATATCAGTATCATCAGGGATAGTTTGCCACACTTTATCTAATTTAAATCTTTGTTTCATAAAAGACCAATTGCCAAAAGAAGGTGTATGAGGACTTCCCCATATTTTCAATCCATTTATCTCCACACTTTCATTCTCTAAGTATATAATATTATATGCCTCAAAGTCATCTTTAGTTACTAATTTAGACTCAATACTTGAATCATGATTACCAGCTACAAATATCTTATGCTCAATAGGTAGTGTTTTAAACCAATGTATGAAGTCTCTTACTTCAGGTTCATTAGTATAAGGAGCTCTAGGGTTAGAACAGTCACCACTAAAGATGACCATATCTATTCCTTCAGGTATTTCTAATAATTTGTGATATGTGTGAGTTACGTATCCGAGAAATGCCAAACACGAAGCTTAGCTTTTCCCGGAGTAGTTGTTTTTATATTTTTCATATTCTTTTACTATTTGTTTATTAAATGACTCTGTATATCCTGGATAGTTTGTCTTAGGCATGTATTTATAGTTTTTGAACTCTTTTTTAAAGTTATTTTCTATATCATACGCTTCTCTTCCTGGTATTTTTATATTGTTAATAATTTTATATTTATAATTAAATTTATGTAATTGACTAAATCTTCTACTTATTTCAAACTTTGTTAACCCTACTTTAAAAAAAGACTCATTATCATTATAAATATTTATTAAATAAAAATTAACGACACTATTTAAATATAGATTAAATACTCTGTCCTTGCTAAATCCACATTTTTTTGATTTTGAAATATTTGATTTATTTATATCAATACAGGTTATTTTAGAAACATCATGACCTTGAAGAAGGTCATACAATACAGCATGATATGTAAACCCTTTGTGTTTTATTATAGATTTACCCTTTATTCCGCCATACTTTATAAGAGTATATTTTTCTTTTAAATTATTTAATTTAATTTGCATATATTCTACTTTATTTACAGCAGACTCTATTCCAATTTTAAAATTTAATGCTCTATATATATTATTTTTACTATGTAAAATATTATTTTCATCATAAAAATATAATATAGAATAATTATTAATAAAATTTACAACTCTATATTTAGGATGTTTTTTATAAAACTCTATAATTTTTTCATTCATAGGTCAAATATACTAATATTTAATTAATAGTATCCCCAATGTGCCATATTTTCATAAGTTTATTTATTTTATTTTTAATACGTATAAAGCAGATAATTCTTTATATCTGCTCAGAGAGTTTTAATCTCATTATGTTACTATGAAAGGTAATTTTTATTTGTTATTTTTTACAGAAATAATATACCCTATATAGATTATTCCACCTATTATTAATGCTGATGTTATTATTCCACCTATTATTATTTTCATAATTTCTATTTGTTTAATGTTATTTTCACTTGTAGTTTATTCAATTTATCAAGTATCTTATTAATTTGATATGTTGAAGCATTACTATCTTCAACTAAATACTCTATTTCTTCTATTAATTTTTGCATTCTATCTTTATTAATACCTACTAGTGTATATGAATTTAAATCTCCTTCGTGATATCCATCTGTATATCCATCCCTATATCCCTTTTTCTGTTCTTCACTAATTACTTCATTGTTTTTTGTTTTCATAATTTATATTTGTTTAATGTTAATATTTGTCTTCCTACGTCAGTCATTTGCCAACGCTTTTTTTACTTTAGCCAACAATGTATAAAATTTATGTACTATATGCTTTTAAGTATAAAATCAACTAATTGCATCGTTTTATATGTTACAACGTATAATCTATTATCAGTACACAAACCTTATACAAATACGTTGTAAGTTATGGTGTTTTATCTATCCAACCATTACCCTCACAGCATCTACATAGTCCTCTAAAACTATCAGTATATTTTTCGCCACAACTAACAACACCGTTTAAAGAAGATTGCTTGTCCGCGTATTCTTGCATAATTCTGCCCTCTACTTCATATTTAAACTTTTTGCTAATTCCATTCTTTTTTGCCTGTAAAAACTTTCTGCTTCTTTACTCATTTTTTTTATTTTAATTAATTATACTGAAAACATTAATTTTTTAATATTTTCTATTATAATTTCATTCCCACTTAGGCACTCTGATAAAATTTCATTCGGAGTTCTATTTGTTAAAGTTGCGTAAGTTTCGACTGCTAATTTCATTGTAGTTTTCATAATTTCTATTTTCTTTTAGGTGGTGTTGTAGTGTTATCTACATTAGGTTGTTGTACGCCTATATTAATTGTTTGTTTTAAATCCTTCTTTTTAGGTTTAATTAATCTTAATCTTTTAGGGTATGCTGTAACTATATACTTCCCACTCATTACACATCTCAATTCTATCAAGAATATGAAACCATCAAAGATTATATCTGTAACGACTACCCCCACTTTATTATAATTTATAGGCTCTATGTAGTTAAACCTTTTTCCAATCCTAATCTTAAAATTTGTTATTTTATTCATAATTTCTATTTGTTTATACTATTAAATAAATGGCACACCATTATCCAAATTTTCATTTAGTTCGTCTATCCATTTTTGTATTTGCTTTTGATTTTCAGCAGGTCTGCCAAATTTCAAATCTTTCAAGCAATCTACCAAATGGTAGCGTACAGGCATTTTTAATGGTAATCCTATACTTGCAGACCTTTCTTTGTCTGTCATTGGTTTTGTTAAAATTTTTATATCTTTCATAATTTCTATTTGTTTAATTTAATATATATATTACAAATTATGCTGTTTATGTAAATTATATGTCACTTATCTCTTCTTCTTCTTCGTTAAATTCTGCATGTTCTTTACATTCAGAACAAATATCTGAACCATACCAACTATCTGCACCGCAGCAATCTGAAATTCCATTCATAATTTCTATTATATTTATAAATTTTTTAACTCTGTTATAACTTTTTTAAAATAAGGAATTTCAATTTCTGCGTTTAATTCGTAACCTTTTTCAGCTGTAATAATTAATTCTTTTACACATATTAAAGCGCATTTTTTAGCAGCATTTACTCCAATTTCTGATCCTCTGTAAAATTTTTCTATTAATTCCCTTGCTTTTTCTTTTGGTTTCATACCTCTTCTATTTTATTAATCACATCATCTTTTATAGATGAAAGTTGTGTAAACGATAACTCTTCAAATATATCTTGTGAATCACACATTACATATTCTATATTAAACTCTGATGGTGCTCCTGGATAACCTGAACCATCACCATGATAAGATTCTTCAGCTTCAGCTTCTATATATTCTCCTCCTACAACTAATATAAGAGTGTTCCATTTTATTTCAATTTCTTGTGTCATGTTTGTTTAAAGATATAATTACGTTATTCCACTTACCACCTTTCATACTAGTATTAACAAGAAAATCAATTCTATGTTTAAACCTTCTGTTCATTCTGTCATATACAGTCCAGATACCATTCATTTCACCTGCATTCTCAACACAAACTTTAGCACCAAATATAAATCCTAAAGGTTCTAAGTCTCTTGACACTGCTATCCATCTATGTCCAGCAGGATTATCTTTATTGATTCTCTTGTTTGATGCTGTTATAAATGGTGTACTGTCTGTTTGAGCAGGAACTGCGTGATAGATTGTTGCTACCACGTTACATTCTTCACTATCCTCACAAGAAACTGGAAGTAAGGATAATAAAGAATACATTATTATGTTTAGATTCATATCTCAGGGATGTTTGTAGTGTAGAACTTTTCTTCTACTAATTTAGAATTTGTCATCAAGTTGATCTCTTTCTTAACTTGAGCTCTTGTATCATTAACTTTATAAACTCTTCGGGCTAATTGAATAAACTCATCTTTAAATAAGTATTCATCTTCTAACACTCTAAGTTTATCCTCTATCTCCCACAATTCTGTATTGATTCGTAAGAGTTTAGCATGATGATGAGAACCATTATCATATTCATCTACTATATCTACTACAATAGGAACTAACATTTCCCATTCTTTAGCAACATTTGCTAATGCAATTGGATTAGTAATCTTTTCTTTCTTAATTTGAAGAATTGTGAACTTGTCTACAATCTCTCCATTAGATACTTCTAGTTTCATAATCTATTCTTGATTAGTTGGATAAAATATTTTTTGTTCTTCTGGAGTCATACCTGTTATTAGAAACTCTCTCTCTATAATAGATAAGTGAGGCATTACATTTTGTATTAGTTTCTTTTGAATACTCCATTGAAACATCTGTGCTGCAGTAACAGGTAATTCCATTTTATTATGTTTACCTGTTATTATACTTTGTCTAGTAATTATCATGTGCTTAGTTTTATATTTAGTTTATCTTGTTGTAATAAAATATGTCTATACTTAACATCAATTTCTTTTTGATGCATTTCAACTTTATCTCTTTGTATCTGTTGATGATGTATCATTAAAACACCTTCTTTAGATGCTTTAATTGTTGTCAAAGCTAATCTATTTATTGTAGATGCTTTAACTATTGATATTTTATCATCTTTAACTAGTTTAATAAGTTCAGTTAAATCTTCAGCTAATACATTATTTATCTCCATGTTCTTTTGTACGTCCATCTTTTATCTTTTTTAGTTCTCTGTATAATATCATTTGTTGTCTTTTACTTGCTTCTAAATGTTCATTTAAATATATTAAAGGCATATTAAGCAATTGCCCTATATAACATCTGTGTAAACTATCTCTATTTTTTCTATATGATTTATCATTATGTATTTTATTTATTTCAGGATTTAATTTTTTCCATCTTTTAACAAAAAATACATTACTTTTCCTTACACAATTATTACATTTATGAATTCTTTTTTTATTTAAATCTATTTTATTAGTAGATTTTTTATTACATATAGGACAAATTGTATATCCAAAATATTTTATTAATAATAAATGAGAACTAATATCTATTCTTTTTCCTTTAAGTGTTGTTTGTCTACAAGTCAACAATTTATTTAATTTATTATTAATAACAACACCATCTTCTCTAATAGAATACCGCTTATTAGTATCTTTAATAAATAGCTGTTTCACAATTCTATTTGATTCGTGTTGCTGCTATATAGTTTATCCTTGATTCTCTTTCTTTCCCTTCTCTATCTGTTATGTTAATTGAACTAGGTTCAGGAAGATTACCATTGTAAAAACCATACAAAGTTGTTGATGTAGCTTTATAAGTATGAATTTTCACTACTAATGTATCATTCATCTTAGTTATATCAGTGTTTCCTCTTATTACAATGATTCTACCATCATTAATAGATTTAAGTGTTATTCTGTTCGGACTACAACTAGCAAACATTACTAGTATTATAGCAAATTTCAATACGTTCTTCATATCTTTTAATTTTAATTTGAATTCAGATTCTTCTTTGTGTTGATAATACTGTTGTTCCAGTTCATATTCATACATATCATCCTCCATAGCTTGATAATAATCTAATATCTCTTCTTCTGTTGGCAATGGTGAATATGTATTGTCATAGTCATTATATTCATAATGAAGGCTCATAATGCTATTACTAATTCTCTCACATGTATAAGGAAATAGTTTAATAAGTAAATTGATAAATGTTTTCATGTTATTAGTAATTTAAAGATTAGTATTCAGTGCATTTTTCAGAGTTACCTGCATCCACTATGTTTTTACAATAATAAATATTACCTCCATGTAGTGTAAGTCTATTCTCTTTCAAATAACTAGAATTCTTGTTATTCGTATAAAGATCTGCAAACTCATTGTCTCCATAAAACTCATTAGCCCAATCAAACGCTGCAATGGCATTGGTAAAGTTTTCGTATCTTGTATTGTGATACACCTGAGTTATCACTTTGTAATCAAATCCATCATCAAATGCTTTGATCTTAGCTTCTATGATAGATAAATCATGAAGTGCTTCTCTTTTTAATTCTAATAATTCTTTCATTTCTTTCTATATTTATTGATTAGATATAAAATAAAATGTATATCAACTCCATTACCACATGGTTGGTCACGATGAACCTCTGTTGACATACATATTTATCTCCTAATATCCTATTTCCTCTAATTCAATTAAATCTGCTTTCACTGTATATGTTCCTTTAGATATAGAACACATGAATGCTATTCCTAATGCAAAAGCTATTTTTCTAAACCCATAGAATTCTGTTGGTGTAAGTTTAATTTTCTTCATGATATATGTATTTATTAATATTGATTATGTATTTATTACTAAAGATTAGTATGAATTGAACTTTTAATAAAATACTTAACACCTGATTTGTCAGGTTGTATCTATTTCCCTATATCTCGTTTTAACGGTTATGAGCATACACAACCTTATCTATAGTTGATTGTGTATTCTAAGTGTCCTCTCGTAGGAGTCCAAGATATAGTTCTGTTAATAAGTTCTCAATTCATACTATCTAAATAAGTTCAACACATGTTTATAGAGGAGTTGAAAACTATATAAACCTCTTAATGATTAATACTAACTCAAGGCGATTATCCTCTCTTGTTAGTGTAATACTTTCAGACATGTTATTTTAATATTTCTACTTTTACTATGTCTTTTGTAAAAGCGTTGAATCCCTCCAATACGAGATTCAGTTTGTGCCCAATATGGTCCATCAATTTGATCTATTCTAATAAGGTATTTCTTTTTATGAAAGTACATGATATTATGTTTTAGTTATATGTCTTATTAATGTAATTCTTAAACTCCCCATATATCTCCAAAGATAATAATACACGTATGCACAAAGTTAAAGAATATGGGAGAGAGAAATAGTTATTGCTATATATATTTATTAAAGAAGAGCAATTCTTCCTATAGTTATAAGAAGGTGAAACACCCTTTAGTGGAATACTTCCATCTTATAACACACACTGTTCTTACAAAAAAACAACTGTTCTCCTTACTATATACACCTGCAAAAGGTTATAAGCACAGCGTTTATAAGCCCAACCCTATTTTATCAATCCCACCCTATATATAAAAGGGGAGTGTTAACTCCCCAATCATATTAAAATGCTACTAATTCAGCAGGGTCAAAAGTAGGTGCTTGATAAGCTACTGCTTTATCGTTAACAGCGAACTCAATTAGTCCACCACCACTTGGCATTGTAACAATGTTAATCATCTCTCCATCAGGAGTGATGTTTTCACAGATGTTAAACCCTTGTATCATACTAAGGCTAATCTCCTTAGAGCGTAAGCCTTGTGATACCTTCGATGAACAAACTACTTGTGCGGATGTTCCGTCAAGTTTCTTAAGGATAAGAACAACACGCTTGTCAGTGTTGCTAAAGTTTGTTGGTATTAATGCAATCTTTCCCCCTGTTCCTGTAACCTCAGCTACTGTTCCTAATTCAGTTCTCTCTGTCTGTTCGTAAGTAATAAATTCTACTGCCATCTTTTTATGTTTTTAGATGTTGATTGCAAGGTGATGGGAGTATCCCCCACTCTGCAATTTATGCGTGGGGTCTTGAATGGGAGGGGACTCACCAAGTACGCATATGATGATGAAAATATTTTTGAAAAAAAAGTTTTTAAAAATTGTGATAAATATTAAAAAATTTAATTTACCTTTGGCGGGTGGGTGGGTTAATTAATAATAGATTATACACATGCAGTGACTAGTAAATCATTAATGTTATTACATAATATAGCATTGGATAATGAAAGGTGATTAGGTTATGTTGTTTTTTGTTGTATATTTGCTAAGTATAATATAACTAAATCATGGAAAATAGAAAAATAGTTGTTCAAACTCTACAGAAGGTATTAGATGATGAGTATGCAATTGCTGAGAAATATTATTCTATCCTATCAGTAATCAATAATCTTGGTCTTACTAAAAGAGAAGTTGAATTAGTAGCTTACACTGCAGTGAATGGAACAATATCTTATGCTAACAGAAGAGCTGAGTTTTGTGAGAAGTACAAAACAACATCAGCTACAATTAGTAACTTGATATGTAGTCTTAAGAAAATTGGATTGTTTATAAAAAAATCAGGTAAGATAAAGGTGAATCCTATAATTGTCTTAGATTTCAAAAAAAATTTAAACTTAGTTATAAAGATAGTGCACAATGATGAAAGTGAAGAAATTGACATTGAAGGATCAGTTATTGAGGAAAATGTCAACAAAACTAGTGATATCAGAGAAGGTATTGAGTCAAGTGATAACACATCAGTTTGATAGTGCACACGAAGCATTAAAGACTAACAATAGTGTAGAGATCTCTGGATTTGGTAAATTCTTGTTTAACCAGAAGAAAGCAAAAACTAAGATACGAAAGCTAACTGACATACAGATAAGCTACAATGCAATGTTAGAGAAAGATGAAATCACTAGTAATAAAGCAGATTTTATAAAAAGTAAAATTAGTGCAAATAGCTTAACATTAAATTCACTAAAACCAAAAATAGATGAAGATAAGTGAAGTGTATGAAGGGTGGAGAAATAACCTATTTCCTCCTGAGAAGTTAAAAGATAAGATTATAGAAGTTAGTAACGAAAGACTAGCTATATGTAAATCATGTAAGAATCACTCAATGTATCATAGTACAGTTAGAAAAGATGATCATTGTATTGCTTGCGGATGTACACTATCAGCAAAAACAAAATGTTTATCATGTTCCTGCCCTATTAACAGTTGGTCAAAAGTGCTATCTGAAGAGCAAGAAAACAAATATAAAGAATATGAAAACCCCAAGACTAAGTAAAGTGTCAATTTCATCTTTAATGGAAATACTTAAAGCTTTATATGAAGAAGGTGCGGATTACATAGATATTGAAGGAGATTATTGTTATAAGAAAAAGAACGATGTTATAAAAATTACAGTGAAGCCTGAATATTATATAGATGAAGAAGAGGAAGAGGAAGAAGAATTCGATGAATATTTAATAACTGAAGAAGATTTTCAAACAAGTAACAAAGAAACCAATAAACTTTTGTCTGATGAAGACATAAATGATCTAATTTAAAATGGGTAATAATTACTATTGTAAGATACAAAAACTCTTAGGAGATTTAAAAAAATCTTATCCTCAATATAATATGGGTAAGCATTTAGCTACTTGCTTAGATGAAATTGATATAAGACACCTTTGGGGAATCGATGATAAGTTATTATATGCTAAACTTAAAGATTATAAAGTGCAATTAGAGTTAGATGTACCACATGATGAATCTGAAATAGATGATATATTAAAAGATGGTATGAAACTAACTAACATATTTGATAATGATATTGAAGGATTCGGATACTAATGAATTAACATTTATCTACTGGGAAGATAGTTGGAACACTGAAAAACTACAAAATGGCAACACTAAAAAAAACTACATACGTCACTGCTGAACTTGATTGGGCAGAAGAGCAATTAACTCACTGGAGAGCATATATTGATGCAAATGCTCTTCCTAATTTAACAGATAGGATAGAATATAAACAAACTGCTAATGGTGGATCAATACCAATGGTGGTTGCTAGTATTGAAGCTCAAGGTAAATTTGTTCAAGAAACAATGAAAAATTATTTAGCTCTTTTAGAACAAGTAGATAAACTACGTGAAAAAGAAGAGAAAAAGACAGTGGAAACTAGAGGTGGTGCTAAGTTAGGTAGCATGGCAGAAGATTTTATTAAGGGAAGAAACTAATGAAATTACATAATGTAGACTATAGCGATTGGCTCATCAATCAAAAAAGAATTCCAGATGAAGATTCAGAACAATATAAAGAGTTCTATAATTTTCACAAAGAACTCTGTATGGATGGGTGCATGATGAATGGAGTTTACATAAACCCTTTTCTATATTGGCACTTAAATGTGTGGAATACAGAAGTAGATACAATTGATGAATACGGTAGAATCAACCAGAAGTATGCAAACCCTTTATTAAGAGATAATGAATGGCTTGTAACTAATGAGATTGATAGAGCACAGAAAGAAAAAAAAGGATTAGTAATTCTTGGAATCAGACGTTTTGCTAAATCCGTAATAGAAGCAAGTTATATTGCTCAAGGTGCTACATTTGATGAGAATTCACAAAATGTTATTGCAGGATTAAATGCTCCCGATATTAAACTTATTACAGATAAGATTGATAAAGGGTTAAACTTTGTTCCTAAAGCTTGGAAATGGCAAAGAGTTGAAGATAACTGGGCAAAGCAAGTTACGTTAGGAGTTAAAACTAAAAGTGGAGAAAGAATTCCTTTTAGTCAAATACTTATTAGAAACTTAGATGGAGGTGCTAATGAAGAAGTAATTGCAGGAACTAAACCTCGTAGATTAATTATTGATGAGATTGGTAAAGGAAGTTTTTTAAGAGGGTTACAAGCAGCTATTCCAGGATTCACTACACCATTTGGTTGGGGTTGTAGTCCTATACTAACAGGAACAGGGGGAGATATGAAAATGTTTCATGATGCTAAATCTTTAATGTTTGATGTAGAAAACTTTAATTTTCTAACATACAATAATGCAAAAGATAATCAACGTATTCATGGTTTATTTATTTCTAATAAATATAGAATGGAAGCTAAAGAAGAATCATCTCTTGGTGCTTTTTTAGATCAACCTAAATGTTCTGATTTACATAATGTTTCAATGATGGTTTCTAATCAGGAATTAGCTGATAAGGTAACTACTGATAATTTAGAAAGATTAAAAAAAGCTGGTGATAGACTAGCATATCTAAAAGAAAAAATGTATTACCCTCAAGAGGTAGATGATATATTTTTAAATGAAGATACAAATATCTTTGATATAGAAGGAGCAAAACGTCAAAAAAATAGATTACTTGAAAGAGAAAGAACAGGTACACCTGTTATATTATATGATGATGGTGATGGTGTAAAGCATGAGTTCACAGACAAAATGCCAATAAGTAATTTCCCTCTTAAAAATTCAGATCTAAAAGATGCTCCTATAGTTATTTATGAATTCCCTGTAGAAAACCCACCATATGGTTTATATGTTGCAGGAGTTGACCCTTATAGACAAGGTAAATCAGCATATAGTTCTTCATTAGGATCTATATACATATATAAAAGAATGCATGCTATATCTGGTGAAAAATATCAAGATATGTTTGTTGCAAGCTATTGTGCTCGTCCTGATAAGAAAGAAACTTGGGATGAACAAACTCGTTATTTAATTAAATACTATAACGCTAGAACATTATGTGAAAATGATGAGATATCGTTTATAGATTATATGATTAGTAAAGGGGATGATAGGTATTTAGAAAAACAACCTAACTGGTTAAAAGAAATAGTACCAAATACTACAGTGAGGCGTGACTATGGAATACATAGATCTTCAGAAAAGATTAGAACTTTTTTACATGGATGTTTAAAAAAATATTCAGAAGAAATTATTATTAGTGAAACTAATGAAGATGGTGAAGAAGTCAAACAAACTAAAGGTATGGTAAAAATACTAGACCCTTTATTATTAGAAGAAATGATACAATACAATGAAACAGGTAACTTTGACCGTATCATTGCAGCAGAGTTAGCAATTGCGTTAGCTATGAAACTGGATCCAATAATGGGTAGAGTTGGAGACAAGCAAGATGTTAGATTAACAGCTATGCAAAACAAAAATAAAAAAAATACACTATTCACACAATCCCGTGGAATGTTTGATAGAAAAAAAAATAAACTTTTTTCATAATGGCAATTATTAGATACACAAAAGAAGACAACGTTGAAAACGCTTACCTAAATATATTTCCTGATCAGTTTAAAACTATTAAACAAAAGGAAGATGATGGTTGGATTAAGAATACAATGGATTACTTTGCAAATAAAGCATATGCTGAGTATATAAAAAACAGGGATACGTTTGTAAAAAACTATGACTTGATGAAAGGTATATTAAGGAGAGAAGACTTCTTAATAGATGAACCAGATGTTAAGAGTTTTACAGACATGCTTACATCAGATTTATCATTACCTTCTTATGTTAAGATGTATTCTATTATAACAACTCCTGTAAATGAATTAGTTGGTGAGATATCTAAAAGACCTGATGCATTTAGAGTTAAAGCATTTGATGATGATAGTCAAGCTCAAGAATTACAATTTAAAACAGATACATTACAAGCTTATGTAATTAGTCAAGTGAAGCAACAAATAATGACAAAAGCTGCTATGTCTGGAGAAGAAATTTCTATAGAAGACTTAGATCAACTTACAATGGATAAAGTAAAAGATGAACTTGATTCATATACATCTGTTGCTGAAAAGTGGGCCAATCATGTATTAACCTGTCAAAAAGCGGACTTCAATTTAAAAGAAAAAAGTGAGGATGCTTTTAGAGATTTACTTATAACTGCTAGAGAATTCTATCATATATATGAAGACAACTCTAAATTAGGATTTAATGTTGAAGTGGCTAACCCAAAAAATACTTGGTTCCTTACAACACCAGATAGAAAATATATTTCTGATCCATCAGGAAGAGCTCAGGGAGCCTATGCTGCTGGTACTGTGGAGGTTATGGAACTATCTCAAATTATAGAAGTTTTTCCAGATCTTACAAAAGAAGAGATTGATCATTTAAGAACATCAACTCAAGATTTTGGATTACTTAATGTTCGTGAGTCAAACTTAGGAAATCCTAATGCTGCAGAAGGTATTGATTCAATTAACTATGATACTTATGATCCTTTAGTTTTACAGGAGCGTATGATTATAGAAGGTGAAATGAAAGAAAATAATGATGGACTTAAAGACTTTTTAGGACTTAATAATAATGTTTCGTCATTTGGATATAAATATGTTGTTGTAAGAAGTTACTGGATATCTAAGAAAAAAATAGGTAAGTTAATATACATAGATGAATTAGGTAATGAACAATCTACATTAGTAGATGAAAAATATAAATCAGGAGATATGCCTTCACAGCAATCTCTTGAATGGGGATGGATTAATCAATGGTATCAAGGAACTAAAATTGGACCAGATATCTATCATGTTAAACCTTATAAGCTTTTAAACTATTGTCCAATTATAGGTACTACTTATGAAGTAAAAAATACAGAAGCTAAATCTCTTGTAGATTTAATGAAACCTTTTCAAGTTATATATAATGTTTGTATGAACCAATTATATAAACTTCTTGAGAAAGAAGTAGGTAAAGTACAATTAATGTCTTTAAGACATGTACCTATTCCTAAAGATGGGGATGCATCAGACGCTTTAGATATATGGGAAATGGAAGCTCGTGAAAGAGGTGTAGTATTTATTGATGATAGTCCTGAAAATTTAAAAGGACCTAGTTCATTTAATCAATTTACATCTTTAGATCTTACAAGAACTCAAGAGATACAATCACGTTATACATTAGCTCAACAAATGAAAGCTGAATGTTGGGAATTGATTGGTATGTCAAAACAACGTATGGGGTCTGTAACTGCATCAGAAACAGCTACAGCAACAAATACTGCCATGCAACAAAGTTATACTCAGACAGAGCCTCTTTTTGTTGCTCATGAGTATGTGATGGGTCAGTTATACCAATCTATAATTGATGCAGCTTTATATATAGAAAGTTCAAAACCACTATCTACACTATCTTACATAACAAGTGAAGGCGAATCTGCATTTGTACAAGTGAATGGATCAGATTTAAAATTCCGTGATTTAAAAGTATTCTTAACTAATAGACCAGAAGACACACAAATGTTTAATGAACTTAGAGGATTATCTCAAGCTCTTATTCAAAATGGTGGCTCACTTTATGATATAATAGAATTGTATAGTACTAAGTCAATGAGAGAGATGAAGAAAACTTTCAAAGATTTAAGAGACCAACAACTTAAACAACAAGAACAACAAGTACAACTTCAACAGCAACAACAAGAGCAAGCTGGTAAAATAGCACAAGCTCAAATGCAAGAAACTGCAAGAATAACTGCTGAAGGATTAGCTAATGAAAATTATCAAAATGAATTAGATCGTGTTAATAAAATAGAGATTGCAATGATAAACGCAGCATCTAAAGAAGGTACATCAGATGTTGATTTAGATGGATCAGGTTCACCAGATATATTAGAATTAGAAAACATAGCTATGCAGCAATCAAAAGCTCAAAAAGATTACAATAGTAAAATGTCTGATATAAACTCTAAAAATAGTATAGCTCAACAAAAGCTACAAGTTGAAAGAGAAAAAATAAAATTAGCTAGAGATAATCAAGCAAATGACTTAGCTGTTGCAAAAGAGAATGCAAAAGGTAGAAATAATAAAAACTAATTAATTAAATTAGGAGGGAATTATATATTAATGCTATATTATCAAAAATAGTTGGTAAAACTAACAAATAAAGCTTTGATATTAAATAGTGTTGGTTTATTTTTACATTGTAAAACCAATTACGCAATTAAATATAACTACATATGTCTGATAATTTAGATACAAATAATACTTTCGGTATAACAGGAACTATGGATATGGGAGCAGGAAATCAAACTTTATTGAATGATTTAATGAGTCCAGAAACTGCATCAGGTGATCCTGATACTATAACACCTCTTATTAGTGAAGTGGATAAAGCAAAACCAAACAATAGTGATGACCCACTAAGAGGGAAAGATATTACACGTCCTGCAAGTGTTGATGGTAAAACTGATGAAGAAAAACAAACTGGAGAATCACTAATCGCTGATTTTTTAAGTGATATAGATGAAGAGGAGGAAGAAGAAGAAAGTGTAACTACACCTAAAAAGAAAGTTGAAAATTTTGAAGAAGAAGAGGAAGGAGAATCTACAGAAAATGTTTCTCAATTCACTGCATTAGCAAATGATCTTTTCAATTTAGGAGTTTTTAATAAAGAAGATGATGAGGAAGTATCTATAAATACTGCTGAAGAATTCTTAGAAAGATTTACAGCTGAAAAGAAAAAAGGAGCAAATGAATTAGTACAAGATTTCATTGGTCAATTTGGAGAAGATTATCAAAATGCTTTTGAATCTATATTTGTAAAAGGAGCAGATCCAAAAGAATACTTTAATGCTTATAATAAAATTGTAAGTTTTTCTGAAATGAATTTATCTAAAGAGAGTAATCAAATATCAGTAATGAAACAAGCATTATCTGATCAAGGATTTGAACCAGAAGACATAGGTACTGAAATTGAAAGATTACAAAGTTACGGAGATTTAGAATCTGTTGCTATAAGACATCATAAAGTATTAGTTAAAAATGAAGCTAAAAAGCTTCAAGGCATAGAGAAAGAAGCTGAACAAGTTCAACAACAAAAAGCTGCAATCAAAAGCGATTATGTTAATAATGTTCAAACAATTCTATCTGATAAAGTAAAAAATAAAGAGTTTGATGGTATACCAATTAACTCTAAATTAGCAAACGAACTACAAGACTTCCTATTAGTGGATAAATGGAAAACTCCTGCAGGTGAGAACCTTACGGATTTTGATCGTGCTATTTTAGATTTGAAAAGACCTGAAAATCATGAACAAAAAGTTAAAATAGGACTTTTACTTAAAATATTAGAAAAAGATCCAACATTATCTACAATACAAAGATCAGGTGTTACGAAAAAATCGAATCAACTGTTTGGGGAAGTAGCAAGACAAGTAACTAAAAGTAAAACAATTACTTCACAAAATAAATCTAAACCCAAGTCATGGTTTTTATAATAGTAAATTAATAACAAAAAACAAATAATAAATGGCAATTCAAACTATCCCAGGATTAACTGGTTTTACTTATGCACGAGTAGCGTCTATGGACAAACGTGCTGTAGGAAAGCTAACTGATTCAAATCACCTAGAGTCTTTTCACTCTACTGAGCCTGCTGACTATGATAAAAAAATCATAAGTCTTTATACTCAATCATCATTGTACAGCAATGATTTCATGGACATGATCAATAAAAGCACACCTTATTACATTGATAATAATAGTGATGCTTGGAAATGGAAAATCGCAGTTCCTTACAAATTTCCAAAAATTATTGATATAACCTCATCTACACAAGCAATCATTGATGGTAGTGGTAAAGTAGGTATTGACGGTCAAGAATTTCAACTTATCTTAGATACGAATGAATTTTCTAAAAATGCAATTATATCTGTAGGAACTCGTCAGTATGGACCACGTTTCTACGTAATCAAAGATCCACAACCGTGGAATGCTGGTTTCTTATATTCATTTACATTAGTAAGTGATAATCCAGTTATCGATTTTGTAAATACTATCTTCTTAGCACAAGGTGTTGAGTTAGAATTAGTAGATGCTGCTATTGGAGAATTTGATCAAGACTTATTAGGTCTTCCTCGTTTAGGTGAGGAAATCACTATGTTTGAATCATTAGGTTCTGCATATGGTTATGAGCACAAAATTACTGAATGGGCTGATGATAAAATGATGAGAGATGCTTCAGGTAAAGCATTAGATATTTTAGTATATGCTCCACAAGTACGTAACCAATTACCATTAACTCGTAATGATATTAAATGGGAACCGTTTGTAGAATTCTGGATGCGTAAGTCTATGTTAGAATTAAAAGTTAAACGTATGATCTGGGCTAAACCAGGTACGGTTAAGAGTGGTGGTTCTAAACAAGAAGTAAAAAGAACATCTGCTGGTGTATACCACAGAATGAGAAATAACGGAAACTTAGTACAATACAACCGTGGAGAATTTTCAGCTAACTTGATTCGTTCAGTATTTGGAGATTTATTCTACAGAAGAGTGGATGTTAAAGATAGAAAAGTTAAAATGTATACTAATGAGGCTGGTTTCGATGTATTCCAACAAGCTCTTAAGAATGATGCATTAAACTCAGGACTTACATTCATGGCAGATTCTGGAAACAGATATATGCAAGGTGAAGGACAGTCAATCACTTACAACTTTGCATTTGATGCGATGGTTACTCGTGAAACTGGACGTGTAGAACTTGTTCACTTAAAAGAGTTGGATTTACCACAAACTAACTTAGAGTTTGGACAAAACAAAAAGTCTACTCCTGTATTTATGGTATTTGATGTATCACCACAATCTGATGGATCTATGATCAACAACATTAGAGAAGTACGTATGAAGGGAGCACCTTCTATGACTTGGGGTTATATTGATGGAACTCGTCATCACTTAGGATTTGCTAAATCTCAAGGTATGAGCTCTGCTAACAAATTCCCAGGATATGAATTATGGATGAAAGATCGTTGCGATGTTTTCATTGAAGATTTATCTAGAACTGTATTGATCGAAGAGATCCCACAATTCTAATAACAATAATCCGAGAAGAATCCCCTCTAACCACACTATCCCTCCCTCAGAGGGGGTGCCCTTCTCAAAGTGTCCAGTTAAACATTTGCTTTAATTGTGCACTATAAAAAAATAGAATGCTGGATTAAGTTTCTACCTATTCAATTAGAGCATTCTACTATAAATAAACCAAATATTAATTAAACTACATTATGGGTAAATTAGGAAAAGTCTCCACTATAAAGAGACAATATAATAGTTCTCAGTTACAAACAATGGATAGTAACTTAGCACAACAAGGTATGACCAGGATTCCTGGAACAGGAGTTTTTAAATATCCTTATAAGGAACTAGACGGTCAGTATAGAACTGGAATGGATCCTAATGCTGGTTATATAAAACGTATACAAGATCCAACTGAAAAAGAGTTAGAAATTGAACGTGTTACAAATCTTAAAGCTAAATTAGAAGCTGCTTTGGGAGATATTGATTTAAGTTCTAGATCTTCCTTTTGGAATTATGGACTATCAACAGGTCAAAATGATTCATTGCATGTACAACCAGTTAAGTTGTTAGATGGAGATAATTTTTATGATCTTAACAATCCACTGCAAGAGATTGCATTTGCTTGGTTAAGAGTACATCCAACAATAGCATCTTCTTACCAAGCGTGGGAGAGAGGGGAATTTCCTGCAGAGACACAATTTTATGTTGTTAATGATGATATCGAAAGTGCAATCATTTATAAGAAGAAGCAGTTAATCAACAAAGCTATTATTAAGTTTGATGGTATGACTCCTGAGAAGAAAAAGAAAGTTGCAAGACTTTTAGGACTTCCTATATCAGATGATACAAAAGAAGAAGTTGTTTATAATCAAGTTGATAATTTGTTAAAACAATCAGAAGTACAATCTGGTAACTTTAAAGGACTTAATCCTGTTGAAGTGTTTAGCAGATTTGCTGACATGAAAGAAAATTTACTACATATTAAAGATTTAGTTAAGCAAGCTATTCAACATTCAATTTATAGAGTTAAGCCAAGTGGTAAAGTTTATGAAGGTGAATATGAGATAGCAAAAGAAGAAGAAGAATTAATTAAATTTCTAGCTGATGAAGATAATCAAGATGAGTTATTAGTATTAGAAGGAAAATTAAAAACTAAAAAAATAGCTTCTGTATAAGGAGCTATTTTAAAACATATTTAATATATGATACCAGTAGATAGTTTATTGTACAAGATAGATCAAAAACTAAATAAACTATCAACTAACGAGCATCAGCAAATTCAATTAGAAGACAAAATCTTAGCTTTGAATGAAGCTCAGATTAAGTTGATAAAACAAAAAGTTGATGGTTTTAGTATAGTTAATAGATTAGGAATGGATGCCTTTAAAAAAAGGTACGAAGATTTACAAAATCTAGTAATAGATTATAATAATCAACCACTTCCATTAACTCTTGCTAATTCAGAAATAAATCAATGGAATGCTGATATAACAAAACTGTTACCAAAATACATGTTTTATGTAGATAGTTATGTTATAGCAGATAAAGGTAAGTGTAAAGGTCGTAAGATCTGGATAAATAAAGACTTAGCAAAACATGGTGACTTAGCATTGTTATTAAATAACGATCACTACAAACCTAGTTTTGAATATCAAGAAACTATAGTTACACTTAGCTCTAATACCATTAGTATTTTTACAGATGGTACATTTACCCCAACAACTCTAAACTTAATGTATATGAGATATCCCGTATATATTAACAAGGAAGGTTATATAATGTTAGATGGAACAGCTTCTGTTAATAAGAACTGTGAACTTGAAGAATATCTAGAAGACGAACTTATAGATTTAACTGTTCAAAACCTAGCAATGTATACAGAGAATAGTGCTGCTGTACAAAGTGCACAATTTAGAATACAAACAAACGAATAATTTTTAACCTTTAAATATATAAACAAAAATGGCTGATTTTTCATTAACCACGTTATTCGTGGTTCCAGTAGGGCAGACTGCTCTCCCTAGCACTGGTTCGACACAAGATCTTACCGCAGGTCAAGTAGGATTTTTTAAAAGCGATTATGCTGTAGCAACTTCTGCTAACATTGCTGCTTCACCTTACTTCTACGTTGCACAAGGTAGGACAAATACTTACTTACAAGGATCTAAAAGATCTGACAAAATTGCAGGGTGTCCTTCGGGAGCTGGCTGTAAGTCAAACGTAACTGAATGGTACAAAGTATCAGGATGTTCAACTGCATCTAATCAAATTACTGACGTATCTGACTTCACTGTACAGTGTGGTGATGTTTTAACTTTAACGTTAAGAGCTCACTCTTCTTACATTGATACTCTTTATTTCAATGGATTTACCAGATCAGTAACTATACAAGCTCCATGTTGTGAATGTGGTGGTGATGTATGTACTGATGTAGACGCTAATGCACTAATTAATCAATTAATTGTTAAATTAGAACAACAAGCTCCTGGAAATAATCCAGACAATGTTTCATTTAACTCTTTCTTTACATTTGAGAATGTAGGTGGTACTAAATTACGTATCCATGGAAAACCATTAACTAAATATGGACAAGCATGTGATGTTGCTGCTTTCCCTTTTGAGTATGATAGAATGCACTTCAGTACTTTCATCTACGATGGACCTGCTACAACTGCTGACTTTATTGTTGCTGATGCATGTAACCTAGTAGCTGCACCTGTTGTTATTCAAATAGCATCTTATGCTTCTGGAGGATCTGAAGAATTTGCACAATTAGAGAAAAACTTCTATAGCTACCAAGCTGGATATTTAAAATCTCTATATAGAATGGGTGGATACAATGAGAACTTTGAGTCTTGGGTAACTGCTGGAACAACTTATGATAGTTATTACATTAAATTTAATACCTATGATAAATCTGCTTATACTTGGGGTGACTTCATTCATGAAGATGCAACTGTAATTCTTGCTGTGCCAAATGCTGATACAAGTGGTATCGCTGTATTAGTACAAGCTGTATTAGTAGCTGGATTAGGAGCTGTTGTTGATAACAATGCTTGTATTACAACTACAACTACAACTACTGCTCCATAATTATAGCATGTTGTAGGTAGACAATAATAATAAACATAAACCTATGCCAGAGGAGAGGATTAAATCTCACATCCTCTGGCATTTTTTTTTTAAAATAATATCATGGCAGTCACTTTACAATTAGATATATTACTCCCTCCTACTTATAGTGTATTGTTGCTTTCTGTTACGGATGCTTCTATCTACCCAAATAGTCCTCCAATAGTATCAGCACCAACAATCGAAATAACAGTACCAAATTTTGGTACTAAGATTTTACCTTTTGTACCATTACAAACAAATGTATTTGGATCTGACACATTAGGAATAACTGAAGTTGGATGTAAACAAGATTTACCCGATGGTATATATCATATAAAATATTCTATTGCACCAGCATATCTAAATTATGTAGAAAAGACTATATTACGTGTTGACAGACTTCAAGAAAAGTTTGACAATGCGTTCTTAAATTTAGATTTAATGGAATGTGATAGTGCATTAAAAACACAAGCTAGTGTAAATTTAAATACTATAAGTTTTTTAATAGCAGGAGCAATTGCTTCAGCAAATAACTGTGCAGAAGAGGATGCGTTAAAATTATATCAACAGGCAAGTACAATGATTGATCAATTCTTAAAGTCAAATTGTGGTTGTTCAGGAAATAACTATGTGTTAAACTTTAGATAATATGGCTCAATGTGCAAACTGTGGTACTAATGTGGGATGTGGATGTCAACTACAAGGTGGTTTATGTGCTCATTGTAACAGTAATTCTAATAAAGTTAAATAACTATGCTATCACCAAGATTAACAAATTGTCAAGGTTGTTCTGAAATACCTGGCTTACTTAAAAAAATAGATTGCAAGTTAGCAGAACTTGGTAGCAACATGTACAATAATATTGTATTTATGTTAGGTTATGATATTCCTGCTACTAAAATAATGCAACTTATATCATACAAACGTATCTTAATATTTAAGTATTGTAATCTTGATTATGCAGGTAATTGTTCTATTGGTAAAATTAAAGGTAAGGTTATTAGATTAACTGCTGGATGTGTAAGTAAGTGTAATCAAATTAAAGTATACACTCCTGAAATACCTAATCCTGAAGTTACAACAACAACAACTACTACTAGTTTATAAACGTTATAATATAAAAAATAAATAACATGTCAAATAATTGCTCAAATTGCTATAATGGATGCACTGAAATAATTTCAGACAAATGTGTTAAATATACAGGAGTAGATGCTCCTGTGTTAGGAATTAAAAATGGGGATTCTCTATCTTATGTAGAGCAATCACTTATTACTTTTTTAAGTTCTACATTAGATGGAACAGGAATAATTCCTGTAGTTCTATCAACAGACATTTGTCCAGCTCTTCAATCTAATTTACCAGAGTGTGAGCCGTTAAGTTTAAATAACTACCTTACTGGGTTAGTTAAAACTTTATGTACCTTACAAGCAACTGTAGATGAACTTGAAGTTGATGTAGTAATAGTTGAACCATACACATTAAATTGTATAACTGCATCATCGAATTCAGATACTAAGATAGTTTTACAAGCAACTATAAATAAGTTATGTGCTGTAAATACACAACTTAATGATTTTATACTTTTTGTGGATAACATGTATGTTAAAGTATCAGATATAAATACATACATTGCAAATTATATTAATTCAAATCCAGCTCAACAATTAATGAGTAATAGAATGGTTCCTTTTTCAGCACAGCCTTATTTTGGAACATTAAATAACTTTGATGCAAGTGGGTCAGGTATTGGTCTTTGGGCTAATATATTTTTATGTAATGGTTCAAATGGAACACCTGACTTAAGAGGAAGAACAGTTGTAGGAACTACTAGTGGAATGGGTGGAGGATCATTAAGCATAGCAGTAGATCCTTCTTTTGCAGGAAACCCTACATACAACTTAAATTCTGTAGTTGGAACAAACTCAGTAATTTTATCACCTGGTCAAATTCCTGCACATACGCATAGTAACACTGCAATAACAAACTTATCTCCTTCAGAGCATTCTCATTTAATGGCTGGTGCTAGTTCAAATGCAGTTACTCTAACTAATCAAGTTCCAATAATACAATCATTTAGTACAGGTGGAAATTTTGGATATGGTTTATATGGTACTACAAACGCAGCTACTCTTGGAAAAACTAGCAATGTTACAATAACAGCTACAACGTTAGTTACAAATCAACTTACAGGTGGTGGATTAAGTCATCCCAATTTTCAACCTGCAATTGGATCATACTACATAATTTACATACCTTAAACTTTAATAAAATGACATATTTACCTCAAAATTCGTGCGGTTGTAATAGCACTACATCATCTCCTTGTGGAGCAACAGAAGGTTGTCTCTCAAGTACTATTATTTATAATGGACCAATTTTACCTGCTTCCGGAGTAAAACCATGTGATTCATTAAATGTAACATTGTCAAAAATAGATGAAGTTTTAAGTTTGTTATTATCACAGCAAAGAATAAACACCAATGCTATTAATGCAATCACTTTACAAATTATTGATATAAATTCTCAAATAACAATTATTAATAATACATGTTGTCCATAAATCATGACAGTAATACTAACATTATCTTCTGCAGGAACTGACGTTTCATTATTTGATTTATACTCAGATATTGATAGTTATAGTATTGCCTTTGAAACTGGAGTTTCTAAAGCAGCTTTAATTGCTGGTTATACAACTTCAGCATGCCCAGACTATGCAACTATTGTAAGAGTTCAAGCTACAGGACAATGTGTTAATTACATGGATATAATATTATCACAAACAACAACTACTACTACATCTAGTACAAGTACTACTACTAGTACAAGTACAAGTACAAGTACAAGTACTACTACTAGTACTACTACTAGTACAAGTAGTACTACTACTACAACAACAACAGCTACACCAACAACTACAACCACAACAACAACTCAAGCACCAACAACTACAACCACAACAACAGCTGCACTACTATGTCAATTAAATGGACCTAGTGCTGTTTTTTATTCACCACCAACAACAACTACCACTACCACTACCACTATACCCCTTGATAATAGTATTAGATCGTCTAGTGCTATAGCAAGTGGATATTGTAATTCAACACTTGATACTTTTTGTTTTGTAGAACAACAAAATGTAAATGTAATAACTATAGGTGATAGAATTTGGAATGATGCATTTTATCAAAATTATATGGTGGGAACAAGCACTGCTCAAAATTTAATAAAATATCATATTGAACTAAGTAATTTAAGTGGGTTTGGTGTAGGAGTAAATTCTACTGGATATGTAATAAACCAAACATCAATATGTTATGTACCTTAATTAATTATAATAAATAAAATATGGCAGCACCACAAATAATAGTAAAGTTAACATCTGCAGGAGTTGATTCAGGTCCCTGTGATTTATATTCAAACACTGATGGATATGTAACTCCTATAGCAACAGGTATAGCTATAGCAACATTAACGGGGGCATTTGGATATTATGTAAATGCACCTATAGGAATTACAACTATAAGAATACAGAATAGTGGGAATTGTTCAAATTATGTAGATACAATAATAACATAACTATGACAGGAGGAATACAAATAAATACATTAGGACAAAGCACAGGTCCCTTTTTTAATTTATATTCAGATATAAATCAATTCACAGCACCTTTTGAAATAAATGTAGATAAGGTTGATTTAATCAATGGATATGCAACAGATAAAATACCTAACTCAACTACTATAATAAGGGTTATGTCTATAGGGGAATGCAACAATTATTTAGATATATATACAGGAGGTTCAGGACAATATTAATGAATTTAAAAAGTCTTGTTTTGTTGGTTTTATAAGACTTCTCCTAGGGTGTTAATAGCTCTAGGAGTTTTTATTTATAATCAAAGTAATTATAAAAAATAACCTTCTTTAGTAAAATTATTTGGATTATCAAAGATAATTTTTATATATTTACCATATTTTTTAACTAAATAAAAAACCGAATGTCGTATAACCAAGAATTACTTGATAAATTACAAGGACTTTTAGCATGGAAAAAAAGTAAAACATTTTATGCTGCTAAGTTAGAAATAACTGAAAATGAAGTATTAGCATTACTCAAAGAATTAAAAAATAAGAATAAAGATGAAGGTGAAGAATTTTTAAAATCTGCAAAAAACTTTAAATCTTATGACACTTTAACAAAAGTTAATGTAGAAAAAGGAACAGTTGAGAGTACAATAACTTTAGATTTTGAACCTAAGAATGAAGTTGAGTTAGCAGAATTACATAAAATAGATTTAAATACTTATACTATTACAAACTATTGGTCTAAATTACTTCCAAGTGGAAACTTTACATCATCAGTATTTTCAAAGAGAAAAACACCCAAGGATTATAGTGCTGAAGACTTTAGCAACTTCCTTAAAAATTACAAATCAAATTACATTCCAATAGATGCTCCAATAAGATCTGATAAACAATTAGTAGATATTGAACTATCTCTTTCTGATTATCATTTAGCAAAGAAAGATGTTAATGGAGATAATGATCCAATTAATAGAGCTGTAAGATTTTTCACTATTGCTCAGAACTTAATTAATAAGACAAGATCTATTTATGATATAAATAGAGTTATATTACCTATATCTAATGATTATTTTCATACAGATAACTATCAAAATCAAACTACAAACGGTACACCTCAAGATGTTATAATGGAGTATTCATCAGAATACGAACTTGGTTTTGCTATTTTAATAGACACTATTAAAATGTTAAAAGCAAATACTAATCAAGTAGAGGTAATATTAGTACCAGGTAACCATGATAGAACAAAAGGTTTTTATCTAGCACACGCATTAGATATATATTTCTCTGCAGATAGTGATGTTACTTTTAAAAGAGATGATAGTTTAATAAAAGGAGTGTTACTTGGTGAAACATTTATTGGTTATCATCATGGTAATTGTAAAATAGAATCATTGCCTTTATTATTTGCAACTCATCCTTTATATAGTGAGATGTTTGGTAGAGCTAAATATAGAGAAGTTCACACAGGTGATAAACATCACTATATGGCTAAAGAAATAAAAGGTGTAAGAATACAACAAATGCCTAGCTTATCTGCAACAGATAGATGGCATAGAGATAACAATTTTGTACATAGTGTACGAGCAGCATTAGCTTTAGTCTATGATTTTAAAGTGGGCAAAGTGGCTGAATTTGAAGAAAGAATATAATTATGGCAACATTAAGAAAATTAGTTTCAGATGTGCGAGGAATGCACAGAATCCTATCAACAGATGCACTTATTACTGATAGAGTAATTGCTTCTGAAGTAAAGAATAATTCTTTAATGTTAATTAAGAGGGAAACTAATTTAAGAAAACTTTGGGCTAGTGATACTTTATTTACAACAATTCCTTGTTTGGAAATGAAAGAAGTACCCATCTCAGAATGTTGTGAATATTCAGATCCTTACACAGTAGCAAGAACAAAGTTTAAACTTCCAAGAATATCAGAAGGTAATTATCAATATGTAATACAAGGTGTTTATTCTATAAATGCTATGAGTGGTAAAGGTAGTAAGTTAAAAGAAATAACTATTAATAGATATTTAAACTTAATAAATTTACGTATAGTTAAAAAAGATAGTTATTTCTGGATATCTAATGGATATTTATATGCAACTAATCCTTCACTTAAATCAATTAGATTAACTGCATTCTTTGAAGAAGATGTAAGTAACGATATCATGTTTCCTGAATGTGATTGTGGGAATAATTTTAACTTAGATGACTATTGTAAAAACCCTTTAGATAAAGAGTTTTCATTACCTGGATATCTAGAACAGCAAGCATTAGCTATGACTTCACAAAAACTATTAACAACATACTTTAATATCAAAACTGATATGAGTAATGAGGGAATAGATGGTCAAGCTCTCAATGCTCAACCAACAAACTAAATAAATAGTAAATGGCTAGAGTTGCTGTTGATTGGAGAAGTGCTAGTAAAATTAACTACACTGACTTTTGTAAGAAACACCCATTGATAAGTTTAACTTTTAATGAATGGAGGAATATTCTATATGAGTTCAATGATGGTTTTAAACATCATATATTAGAAACAGGATTTAGGGAAAAACTTCCTTGTGGTTTTGGAGAGTTTTCTATAAATAAGAAAAAAAGAAGAAAAACAAAAGGTGTAGATGGGAAAGAATTTATAAATCTTCCTATTGATTGGCAAAGAACCAAAAAGAAAGGTAAGGTTATATATAATTTTAATTATCATACAGAAGGATATTTTTTTGGTTGGATGTGGTTTAAAGATACTGCTAGATTTAGAAACTCTGCTTTATGGTATTTTAAACCATCTAGAACAACATCAAGATTACTATCACACTATATAAAAACCGACAACAAGTACCAACACATCTATAATGAATGGAAAAAATAAATTATGTCGTACTACTATAAATACAATTTTATCTCACCAGAACCGATCTATGCAACGGTAAAAGAAGAACTAAAAAGTTACTTTGATACAGGAGCAGTAGATGATTTACTATTTCCTACTTACTTGGACAAATGTCTTAGAAAGTTAGGTAGGACCACTTATGTTATTTCTGAACAAGTTTTACATGTAGAAGATTTTGAGGCAAGACTTCCTGATAATTTTCATGCTGTTAGAGAAGCTTGGATGTGTGCTGAAGTTCAAGGTAACCCTTATCCTTCTGCAACATCATTTTACTCACAAGCAGCTAATGCTACAACTATCCAGATATCACCTTTAACAATAGGAGGTACACCTTGTAATAACAAGGATTGCCAACACCCTAATTGTGATGGTACATGCATGCCTGAATTAGTTCAAGCTGTATATAAAACAAACACATCTATAGATAGATCATATAGACATAGTTATTTACTTAAACCAGGGAATATTTCTGCTAGACAAAACTGTGATGTAACTTATAGAAATGACTGGAATCAATTTGCACCACCACTACGAGAATTTACTCCTGGGGCATCATCTTATGATTCATTTGATATTAGAGATAATAAATTTGTAACTAATTTTAGAAATGCAGTGGTTCATTTAATGTTTTATTCTGTAGGATATGATGAAAAAGATAATCAATTAGTACCTGATAATTATAGAATTGCAGAATTTGTTGAAGCTTTTATTAAATTCAAAGTGTTTGAAAGTTTAACTAATCAAACAAATGATGAAACATTCAATCAACTTCAGCAAAAATTAGCATATTATAAACAACTTCATGATGAAGCTTTTATAATGGCAGATATAGAGATTAAGAAGCAAACTCCTTGGGAAAAGCAGAGAAGGATAAAAAAGGATCTTAACAGATTTAATATGTATCAACTTCCAAATAGTAGAAGACGTAATAATTAATAGCTATGGCTAAAGAGGAAAAGATTAAAGAGCAAAGTGATATTCGTTTAGAAATGGCTACTGCTACAGCAGGGTTAAGTTTAGATACTTCAATTAGCCAGGTTGGACCTGGTAGGTTAACTTATGCTTTAAATGCAGCTATTGAAAATTTTGATTCTGCTTCTACAAACTATCAAAATGAACCAGGTAATGAATTTTGCTTGGTTTTTCCTGTAGGCTATAAACTTATTGGGGAACATTTTATTCCAGAAAAATCAAAAAACATATTATTTTTAGCAAACCCTGTAACAGGAGAAAGTGAAATAGGATATATGGAGAATGGTGATTGTCAATATCGCACTCTTATAAATGCTAAATGCTTAAACTTTAGCATTAAAAATCCTATTCCTAAAGTTGTGCATAGAATTACAAATTGTACAACAGAAATATATTGGACGGATGGAGTTAATTCTAGAAGATATTTAGATATTGAAAATATTCCATATAAGTTAACCGGAGGTACTCCTGGTTGTGATCCTGTTTATGGCAATGAGTTAGATTGTAATCAACTTAAAATTCAACCAAATTTTAGTATTCCTAGATTAAAAATTAGTAAAATAGATAGTGTAGGTAATTTAATTGCGGGCACTTATCAATTTGGAGTACAATATTCAGATGCTGTAGGTAATGAATTAACTTCTTATTATTCTATAACCAATCCTACACCCATTGCTGATCAGTTTATAACATCAATAAACACTAATTACAATGTTGGAAAATCTATTGTTATAAATGTTTTAGATCTCGATTTAACAGGTCAGTTTCAATATTTTAACATAGCTGTAATAAAAACCATTAATAACATTGCATCAGTTGAATTAATTGGTACATATAATATTGAAGACGCAACAAAAGAAATAACATACACTGGTGCAGATGAAACTGTTATACGGTTATCTATGTTAGACATATTTGAAAAGTTTCCATATTATGATATAGCTCAAGATGTTACAGCTGTACAAGATGTTCTTGTATGGGATAATTTGACATCTGTTGATAGAATTAACTATCAATCTATTGCTAGTGAAATAAATATATCTTGGGAAACTTATAAAATACCAGCAAATGAAAATTATGCAGATGAGTTAAATGCTACAAATCTTCGTGGATACATGCGTGATGAGGTGTATGCTTTTGAAATTGTATTTCTTCTTAAGAATGGAAAACAAACTGATGGTTTTCATATTCCAGGTAGAGTAAAAAGATTCACTGAAGATTTTCCTGATGTTCCTGATACAAATAATGATTTTATTGGAGAAGCTGATTATTACATAAATAATGTAGGATATAAAGCTTGGTGGAAAGTTTATAATACAGGTACAGTTACAGGATTTACTCCAGAATATAACTCATCTACACAAAGTTCAAACTATAAAGGATCATATCAATATGGAGAATTTAGTTATTGGGAGTCTACAGAAGAGTATCCATGTAACACTGATTTGTGGGGTGAACTGTCTGGACAAAAAATAAGACATCATAAATTTCCAGATGTATTAGTTAGTCCTATTATTGAAAATGGTAAAATCTTTTACAGTAATGATTTAATTAATATCAGTGAACTTCAGATGCAAAATGATGCTGTTTTTCCAATAGGTGTTAAAATAAACAATGACGAGATTGATTCTTTAGTACAAAATTCTGAATTAACAGAAAATCAAAAAGATGATATTATTGGATACAAAATTGTAAGAGGGGATAGAGGTACTAATAAATCTATTGTTGCAAAAGGTATACTTAGAAACGTAAATAAATATACAAGAGATGAAGAAGATTTTTATTACGCTAATTATCCATATAATGATTTAGAAACAGATCCATTTATATTAGCAAACAATAACGCATGGAGTGATATATCAGAACCTTGGTTATTAACATTACCTGCAAGTGCTAATGAAGAAGATGGTATATATGAATACGTAAGTCCTATAAATGGTAAAAGTGCAAAAGGAACTATAAAACCTGGGGAAACAATAGAAATATGTTCTATAAGTAGACCTTCAGGATTAATAGGTAAAGAGTTTTTAATTGGTCCAGGTAATTATGATGTATGGGAATTAGAAGCTATTGGTTGTGCTGGATGGGGAGCAAGTTGGTTTGATCCTTTTACAACTGATAACTCTATTGAAGTATATGACTCACAGTGGTTAGCTGGATCAAGTAATCTTGGCGGTAAAGATCCTGCAATATTTGTAAAAGTTAATGTTAATGCTGTTACAGATTGTTACAGAAGTTGTGATAGTGGACCATTTCTTTGTCCGACTCCTAAATCTAAAAAGTTAATGGATTCAGTAGATATGCCTATAGGTATAATTTCTACTGAATTGAAAGGTAGGAGATCTACATTAGGATGTCAATCTCAAAAACCACAAAAGTCTATAAAAGAACAGCAAGATACAGGACTTATATATAGACAAATATTTAATTCACCAGAAACTTCATTTGGTCAACCTTTCTTAGGAAGTGTTTTAAAATTAGAAAGTGTTTTATTTGGTAAAGGAAATTCACATTTTGTATCTGTTAAAGATGAAGCTAAATATAAACTATTATCAAAAGAAGCACAATTAGATGCTTTAAATAGTTCTAGAGATGTTGCAGCATTAACTAATGATTTTAATGCTGGTGTAATGTTTACTATGTATCAATCATATTTAACAATATATGTAAATGGTATTACTAGAAAAAATTATGCAATGTCTTTTAACTCTAGAGCTAATTATGATTATTCATACCCTATAGAAAATAATGTAGAGGGTGGAATAAAACAAAGAGAAATAGATGTAACAAGATACTTAATCCCCGGAGTGCAATCTTTAGGTCTTGGTGAATTATCAATTAATAATTGGAATAGAGAATCATCTGTATTTATAAAAACGTCTGAAAACAGAGAAAGAGAAGATTCAACAACGACATCTATAACACCTTTTCCTTTTCCAAGTAATACACCAAGTTTACTTACTGATTCAGGTTTACCATCTATAGTGGATAAATCTAGAATGACAATTGGTAATTCTGGTTATTGCTCCACTCCGGAAAAACAACAAGATGTTTCTGTTGTTTCTTATTACGCTTCATTGAAAAACATTGTTGTTAATCAATGGGGCCAAATTTATTCATATCAAACAATTGATACAGGATATCAAGTATCTATTAATAAAACAGGTACTTCAGTTATGTTTGGAGGAGACGTATTTATTTCAAGATTTGCATTTAAAACAAAACTTCCATTCTTCATTGATAATAGAGTGGGTAGACCTGATGACTCTAACGTATTTTATGATGAACTTGGAAACATAGGTTATCCAAAATACTGGCATTCTGCAAGATCGATATTAGAAGATTACTTACCTGGTCCGGAAGCTGATAACATTCCAATGAGAAATCTTATTTCATATAAGGCTCATAATTTTGATTGTCCAAATACTCCATCAGAAGTTGCACCTGGATCAGGATCAGCTAGAACATTCTATGATGGTTTCTTTTATTTATTTGCATATGGAATTCCTAACTTTTATTGTGAAACTGTATACAACACAGATTTACGTCAAGCAACTAATAATAAAGAAGGAGACTTTTGGCCTCATGTAAGTTCTGGTATTCCAGATGATTGGTTACAAGAAACAAACGTAACTATTGCTCAAGACAACACGTATAATTATAATGTAACTTATTCTAAACAGAACAAAGAGAATTTATTTACACACTTACCTGCTGATTGGAAAAAAGATTTATGTTTTACTTATTATCCTTTTAGAGCTATTTATTCTGATGCAGCTACAGATAATTCTGATATTAGCATAAATAACTGGTTGATATACAGAGCTCTGTCATTTCATAACTTTCCACAAAATTATGGGGCACTTGTGTCATTAGATGGTATTCAAAATAAAGCAATACTTGCTAGATTTGAAAATAAATCATTACTATATAATAACTTACTAACTATAGATACAAGTAATCCTCAAGCTGCATACTTAGGCAACTCTAGATTATTTGATTCATCACCTCCAATTGATTTCGCTGAAACAGATCTTGGATATGTAGGTAGTCAAAATAAATTTTTATTAAAAATACCTCAAGGTCAAGTAACAATTGATTCTAAAAGAGGTCAAATATTTTTAATACAAGGAACCCAAATTCAAGATTTAGCAACATTTGGTTCCGGAGTGAATAGATTTATGACAGAACATTTACCATTTGAAATATTAAATCATTTTCCTGAAGTTAAAATAGATAATAATTACAATGGTATTGGATTACATGGAGTATATGATAGTAATTTTGAAAGAATTATTATAACAAAACTTGATTATATTCCAATTAAAGCTGGAGTGTTTTATGATAATTCAATTCAGCAATTTTATGTAATGAATGGTGAGATTAAACAAGAAGTATTTTTTGATGAAAAAGAATATTTTTGTAATAAATCTTGGACAATGTCTTTTAATTTCAATACAAAATCTTGGATATCTTTTCATAGCTACATACCTAATTTCTACATAGGAGAAAACAATTTCTTTTATTCTGGAATGAATGCATGTTGCACAGATGGTGATTTAATAGTATTAGCCGGTGTGTTAGATCCGGTAGTAATAATACCAACGACTACTACTACTAGTACTACAGAACTTTTTCCTCAAACAACCACTACAACTACAACTTTAGATTGTATTATAAGTGGTGGAACTTTTATAGGTACAGATTGTACTATAGTAGCAGGTACAGGATATATAACAATTCCACCAACTACTACAACTACAATATGCCAAAGACCAAATAACTTAATAGAGTTTGGTTTAGGTGGAGGTTATCAAGTTTCAGGTTCTGCTGCAGTAATAAGTACAGGTAGTGCAATAGATGCATGTAACGCTAGTGAGTTTGTAGAAAATAATTATAATCCAGAAAATCCTTCAAACAATGTATCAGTAATTGAATTTATTGTTTCAGCAACATCATTAAATCTAGGTTCAGTCTTGTACCTTGGACAATTTACAGATTGTACACAGGCTCCAGATGGTTGGTATTGGATTTCTGACTATTCTATTATTTATGTACAATATGGTATAGTTCAAGAAATTTATGATTGTGATTCTCCAGTAACAACTACTACCACTACTACCTTTAATGAAAACTGTATTGAGTTTTATTTAAACAATGAAACACAGATTACTGTAGGTTATTCGTACACCGATTGTAATGGTATATTCATTTCAGATGCTTTTTTAGTTGGACTTGAAGAAATTTCAATTTGTGCTATTTCTGGAACACTTGATCCAGAAAGCGGTATAACTGTAAGTATAGTTGGTGATTGTAATATAACAACAACTACTACCACTACTACTGATACACCAATAACAACTACTACCAGTACTACTTCTGCACAAATAGCTTGTAATAGTTTTGTTCAATCTGGTGGTCCTGGTATTTCGGATTATTTCGTAACAATGGCCAATCCAAATGGAGGGCTTATAACATTTGATTTTAACGCACAAAGTATTCCAGATAAGTTAGAAATAATACACATGTTACCTTCAAATGTTTTTATTAAGAAAGCAACTTCTAGCATGGATGCCAATAATAATTCAAGTAGTTTTGATAATGTTTACGGAACAAGAACAAGTAATGTAATACCTTCTGGAAACCTAGGAAGTATAAATCAATTTATTGGATCAAGTAAAGGATCGATACCTACTAGGTATAATGAATTCGTGGCAGCAACAGGCGTTACAAATTTACCATTTACTTCAGGAAGTCAACAAAGAATATGGTGGGTTTATAGTGCTGCTGATTATGCAAATTCAAATCAAGTAAACATACGAGTTACAGGAGATAATGGCACACAATGGGATTTTAATAGAGTTTGTGAAATTCCTTAAACAACTACTACCATTACTTTATCAAATTGTTTAGACTATTTGGTTCAAGGATTGTCAGGCACTATTACAATTAGGTACACAGCATGTAATGGTTTTGTTGATGAAACAACATTTAATGCAGCAACTGGACTATCAATTTGTACACAACCAGATTCGATAGATATAATAGAAGGGCAAGGAACTATAAACCTTCAGGGAAATTGTCTTAGTTAATTATTAAGTTCAGAATTTATATAAATAAAATAAAGAGATGTCAAAAACTATATCAATAAAATTAACAAAAACTGGACCTAATGTAGGACCTTTTAATATTCTTGACTTAGCTGGAAATATTTTAGCTTCATCTATTTTACTGTCATCACTAATAGATGGCATTGCAATTGTTGTAGATGATGATGTTGAGTATATAGTTTTGGAATCATTAGAAGGTTGTACGTTTAAAAAAACTATTCAACTAGAAAATATAAATCAACAAGATTGGATAAATGAAAAATATGTTGAAGATAACACAGGTTGTATTTGGACACATTTAAAAAACACCACTTTATATAATTATTATTATGGTAAAATAGAACCTTACATAATTGAATATCCTTTTTCATATAACTTCCAAGATGAAATATTACAAAATATAAAAGATTATAGTGAAGTATTTAAATATTTACCATCAACAGTTGGAGTGTTTGATAATAATAGAAAAGTTCAAACAAACAAAAATTGGTTTAATAAAGCTATTTTATATAACGGACAACAATGTTCCGGAGTGTTAGAGTTAGTTCCAAAACCTGAAAATAATTTATTTGAATATTTAAAATATCCTTTATTTAATTCAGATAGTAAAACTATTACATTTACAAAAAGTGATAGTTTCTATCAATATAATACTTTTTGGTCAGTAGAGGTAGATTCTGAAATTCCAATGTTCACAACATCTTGTGAATCATTATCTATAGATAAAGTGATTAATCAGTCTAATATGGATTATGGACAAAGATCATTTAAGAAATCTCCTCTTAGAGCTAGAGAATTAAAGGTGAGGCATATATTAGATAACTCATCTACAACACATATAGTAAGTCAGTTTATTATTACACCTGCACAAATAAGTTATAAATAATGAAAGGTTGGTTAGATACATTTGATAAAGCACAAACAGGAGCAAGTCTTCCTGGTGCTACTGGTATGATGTATTCTCGTTCATCTACATTAGATTACACTAAAAAAGCACAAGATGGTGATAAGTTTAAAAAAGACTTGTATGAAAAAACTAGAGTTAAAATAGATAATACAGCAGTTAAAAAACCTTTTATTTTACCAATTTTATCAAAAGAACAAATAGCTGAAAAAGCTGAAAAAAAAGCAGAAGAGATAAGAAGAAATCAACCAGTGTTTTCTTCAGATGATAGATCTCCTGAAGAAAGAAAAGCTGCTATAGAGAGAGCTGACCAAGTAAAAAATGCAAATTTATCAATAGGTGAAAAACTTTTACCTTACCTTGCAAATCCTTTTCGTGCAATTGGGGATGTTGTTGAACCTATGATAAATTATGTAAGGCAAGGTAATATAGGTGGTAGTTCAGGATGGCAACATGCAACAAATCCTTTTCCTACCACTCAAGAAATAGCCCAAGAAGTAGAACTAAATAGAACAGATCCTAATTTAAATTGGGGAGATAAGTTATTAAATAAAACTAAAATAGGATTAGGAGAAGTTCCTGCAGCAGCAATTAACTTAGTTACAGGAGCAGCTTTTGCACCTACAGGTTCTGGAGTTAAGGGAATGTTGAATTATGCATTAAACCCAATTGCTGGAACAAATTCAACAATATCTCCAATTATAAATAAACTTAAAAAAGATTTAAAAGCATCAGGAAGAAAGTTTGTTGCAAAAAATATACCAAGAAAAGTAAACACTCTTGTAGAAGGAACAGATATGACACTTATAACTAATTCTAAAATAGGTGAATTATTTGACAAAACTGGTATACCAAAAGCATTAGGTTGGGAAAGGGGTTTTAATTATGGACCTAACTCAGAAGGTAGAAAATTTGTTGCATCTGCAAGTAATCCAGGTAAAGATGTTGTAGACTTATCTAGTTACACTGATGAAGTTGGTAAGTATTTTTCTTTTGAGAATGCATTTGTAAAAAACCCAATGACTGCAGGAAGAACCATGAAAGCAATGGAAAATGTTATTCCAAAGTATGGTATAATAAAACAAAACCCAGCATCAGGTTCGTTAAGCCAAGACTCTTTTAATATGATGGTTCAACGTTTAAAAAACCCTAGTAAATATAAAGATGTAACAAATTACGGTGATGATTATATATTTTTAAATAGGTTGGCTAATTCTAAAAGAATGATAAACCCAATAACAGGTAAGCCACATATTACTAATAGAACACTAAAAGATCAAAATTTATTTGATGGGGTTGAATTAAATGCTTTAGAAAAAAAATATAGTGATGTTTTCAACAAGCTTAGTGATAAAGGTATAGTCAATGGTGAATATAAAGGTCTAACTAATAGAGCTATTAAAATACCAGGTTTAGCAGATGATGTTTATCAGATTGGAATACCAAATATATCATTGAAAAAATTATATAAAGATGGTGGTTGGTTGTCTAAATATGAAAATGGTGGAGTGATAGAAGATGACAGAGGCCAATGGGCTCATCCAGGAGAAGTAACAAAAATAAACTCCAATAACATAACAATGAAAGGAGTAAACTATCCCGTCCTTGGGGTTTCAAATACAGGTGATGAACAATTGATGATGCCTGGAGAAAATTACAAGTTTGATGGGAAAAGTGTTACAGAGTATCCAATAATAAAAAATGGTGGATGGTTATCTAAATATAATTAAATTAAAAAAAATCCACTAACTTTACAAAATATAATACAATCAATATGAAAGCTGAAATCTTAAAAATAGCAAACGTTAAAACTGAAAAAGAGTTTTATAAAAAGTTTCCAAATGAAAAAACCTTTATGGCAAAACATGGGAAAGCTGTAAAGAAACTAATGGTTAAAAAAGCACAAGTTGGTTCTATGATTAAAAACATAGACACACCAACAGGTAATGTTTCACCTACTCGTATAGATAATGATTATTTAAATGATCATGTTGCTTCACTTACAGGAGGTAAATCACAAGAACAGCTTAGACAAGAAGAAATGTACAACGCTCAATTGTCTAAACTTCAAGAACAATCAGGTGGAGGTGGTGGAGGTGGTTTATCAGGACTTATATCAATGGGTCAAAAAGCATATGCAGCATATAATGCTCAAAATGCTAAAGGTGCTGAAGGTGCTATTGATGTAGAAGGTGTTGATATTGGTGGTGCTGATGTTGGTAGTGGTCGTAATGGTGAAACACTTAGTAAGTTTTTTATGGGTGCACCTTTACCTAATGCTCAAACAGGTAAAACATTTGGTCAAAAGGCAAAAGATGTATATAATTCAAAAGCTGTTCAAGACTATGGAATTCCTATTATTGATGATATAGTATCAATTAATGATACACTCAAGGCTCAGAAAGAAGCAAAAGCTGTAGCTAAACAATCTAGAATGGTTTCTGATGTAGCACTGCAAGCTTCTAAAACTCAACCAGAAAGAATAGAACGTGATTATGTTCGTCCAGAAGATATAGAAATGACAGGGGAAGAATTCTTTCCTATATATGGGGTTGGTACAAATGTACTTGCTAAAAATGGTGGTATGTTTAGTGATCAAACTTATGCTTCTTTAAATAATGTTAATCAAGAAAAAATATTTAATCAAGGTGGTTATTTAAAGAAAGCTCAAGATGGAGCTAGTTTTAGTGACATGTCATATGGTGGTGGAGCAATGGGAGGGTTTGGTATGCAAGCAGGTCAAGTAGTTGGATTTAATAATGATGCTGGTTCGCAAATAGGTGGAAAAATAGGTGGAACTATAGGTAGTATATTTGGACCTGTTGGTGGAGCTATTGGTGGTTTTATTGGAGGTGGTATTGGAGATATGTTAGATAGAGATGATAGAAGAATTGAAATAGATAATGATAAAGCTGAAAGAAATAATAAAGAATTAAGTTATAGTGCAGTGGCTCCTTCAGTTCAGGCTGGGTATGCTTCTCATGTACGTAATGGTGGAAATGTTGTATCAGACTTATTTAAAGATGGTGGTAACTTACCATCTAACCCATCTGCATTAGATACAATGGCTATGGGAGGAGATATCAAAACTTTATGGGGTGGTAGTGTTGATACTGTTTCTTATAACCCTTATGCTGGTGGAGAGAGTATTGAATTTAAAGGAAACTCTCATGACAATTATGATCCTAAAACAAGACAAACTGGAATAGGTGTTGCTTATGGGGAACAATCAGTTGCTAATAATGAAGCGGTTGTAGAGGTAGAGAATGAACCTGCACAAAAATTAAGAGATGGTGGTGGTGATGAGAACTTAGTTATATATGGTGATTTAAAAATTCCAGATGAATATGTAGATGAAATTGGTGATAACAGAGCAAAAGGTATGAAGTTTAAAAATTACGTAAGTAAATTAAATAAAGATGAATCTAAAATTAATAATAAGATGGGTAATGCTGCAGATGTGGGGTTAGAATCTGACCAAACTATTTGGGGTCAATTAGAAAGAGCTACATCAAATGTTATTATTGATGGAGGTGATGAGAAGTTAAAAAATATTGCTACAAAGAAAAATATACTAGCTGATTTACAAAGTGCTTTAAATGATACATTTGATGACTTTCAAATTAAAGGTAATGAATTTATTAATAGAAGTAAAATAGTAACAGATCCTGAAAGAGTTGCAAATGCTAAATCTGGTAAGACTGTTCCCAAGGCACAAGATGGTAATGAGTCAGAAAATGAATTTGTATTAAATACTCTACCTAAAGATAAAAAGAATTATAAAAATGCAGCAGAGGCTAAAAAAGATGGGTTTGAATTTAATAAAAAAACTAATAATTGGGAACGTGGTAATGAAACAGCTGCTATAGAAGAAAAAAAATCATCATCTTCAGCATTGGATAATGTTCGTAAAGGACAAAAATCTGGAGAAAAGTTTTCTGGTAATGTAACTGAAGAGCAATTTGAAACTCTTAAAACAGAAAACCCTTGGTTTGATTGGAGTAATTTTGATCTATCTAAAAAAGTTAAATATAATGGTAAAATGGTATCTGCTGATACATTAAGGTATCAAAAAGAATTTAATAAAATATCAGAAGATTCTGGATCTGATGTTAGAATTAAGGCAGATGGATATTTTGGAGAACAAACAGCTAGTGCAAGATTTAGCGAAAGGATTGAAGGTGCACCTGCTAGTAATGTTATTGAAACAGCTACAGTAGATGAACCTACTACCACTGCAGAAGAAACAACATTAACTCCTAAGATTCCAAATATTCCTAATTTTATGAATAGAACACAAGGTGAAGGTCTTGACGGGAATCAATTACTTGCAGAACAATATGCAATGGCTACTAACCAAGTTCAACCTGTGTATGCTCAATCGTATACACCGAACTTAAATGTACCATATGACATATCGTTACAAGATCAAATGAATGAAATCATTGCTCAAAGTAGAGCATTAAGTAGAAGTACAGCTTTTGAAGGAAATCCTGCTGCTGCTGCTCTAATGGCTGCTCCTATGTATGAAGCTATAAATAAAGTTAAAGCTGATGAGTTTAGAGCTAACCAAGCAATGAAAAGTCAGAATGTAATTGCAAACAATGCAGAACTTAATAGAGCTCAGTTAACAAACTTAGAAATATTTGATAAACAACAAGATAAGCAAGCTGAAGCTACTTCTAAAACTAGAACCCAAAATATAGATATCCTTAGTTCTATTTCTGACAAGTATTCACAAAGAAGATTAGAAAATAGATTAGAGCAAACATATCAAAATCTATATCCAACATTTGGGTTTGATAGAAACTTTCAAACAAGAGTACAACAACAAGCTACCTTTAATACAGGTCAAGGTTCTAAGGGGGGTCAACCATCATTATCAACACCAGGTTTTAATGGGAATGCTAATAATTTTAGCCAAGGTTTTAATGAAATTAATTCATGGATTGATTATTTTAGAAATTCATCTAAGCAAGATCAAGAAAGAATAAAAAAAGAAGAAGAGGCTAAAAAATTAAAGGAACAAGAACTTACACCTATAACTCCAGAAAGTAAAAATGGTAGAGTTGTAAAAAACAACACTAAAAAAAATAATAAAAATAGTAACATTCTAAGAGCACTACGAGATTTATAACTAATTCAATTATAAAGAATTAACAACACTTGTTATAACAGTTAGGATAATAGAATAAATCATATTACATTTGTTAAATTATGGCATCATACAAAGACCCAGCAAACCTTAAGTTTAATCCTTATGTACAACAACGCCCAGTTGAGGCGATGATGAAAGTCGGTGTGTACAAACAAGAGAAATATAACGAAGGTGTACAGAAAATACAAACTAGCATTGATAACATTGCTGGATTAGATGTTGTTAGAGATGTTGATAAAGCATATCTTCAATCAAAACTTAATCAATTAGGAAGTAACCTCAGCAATGTAGCTGGTGGAGATTTCTCCAATTTCCAATTAGTTAATTCTGTAAATGGAATGACTAATCAAATAGCTAAAGATCCAAAGATATTAAATGCTGTAGGATCATCTGCTAGATATAGAAAAGCTTTAGAAAGTAAAGATAAAATAACAGGTGAAGGAAAAGGTTCTGCGTCTAATGATTTCTTATTTAAGAAAGGTGTAGATACATGGCTTATTGGGGATGCTAATGCTACATATAACGATACCTACAAACCTTATACTAATTATAAGAAAAATGCACAAGATGTAGTAAAAAATCTTGTAAAAGATACTACACAACAAGATGTTGCTTTTGACTTTAATGCAAATGGAAATATTATAGGTATACGTGATGCTATAACACGTACAAAAATTGAAGGTATTACACCAGGAAAAATACAACAAGCTTTATTAGCAGGTCTTAGTCCTAATGATTGGCAACAGTTACAAATTGATGGTCAATACCAATATTCAAATGTAGAAGATTCTGCTTTTGTAAATAACATTAACAGTTCTTACACAAATACATTTACTAAATATTCTGAGGAAAGAAATAGATTATCTGCATTAGTGAATACAACAGGTGATCCAATTGAACAACAAAAATTACGTGATCAAGTTGAACAGTTAGATGATGTTATAAAAAAAACCAGAAGTGAATATAATAATATATCTAAAGGTTTTAGTAATGGTGATGTTGAATCTGCAAAATCTCAATTATATACAAATGATTGGATGACTAATTTTTCTAATTCTTTTTCTAGTTCAAGTGTAACTCAAACTTATGAAAATAATCCTTTTGCTAAAATGCAAATGGATAGAGATAAGATGCGTCAAACTAGGGATATAGCTGAGGCAAAGATGAATCAATTAGAAAGATTTAATAATAATAAAATTGAAATAGAAAAAGAAAAAGCAAGACAGTTAAAATTAAATGGGGGTTATGGTGAAATAGGTTTACCTACAAGTAAGGATGCTACAGATATTGATGTAATTGCTACATCTGAAATTCAAAGAGATAATACTAAACTTCAAGTAGATAATGAAACAGGAAAAATTGCATCTAAATATCAACTTGATGAGGTTGCTTTACTAGAAGTAAAAACTTTGTATTCACAAGGTGCTGCCATAAGATGGGATTTAAAAGAAGATGTAAGTAAATTAATAGAATTAGAAAGACAACTTGATCTTCAAAATAAAACAATAGATAGTGCTAAAGGTGAAGCTAATACTTTATATCCAAATAATGTAAATTCAACAAAAGCTATAGGAAACTTAGCTGGAAAAGTATTCACATTTCAAGAAGGGGGAGATACTTATGAATATGATTATCCTGTTGCCTCTGAATTATTTAGAAAGTTTGATAGAGAATACTCATCTCTTACAGGATTTAGTTCAACACCTGCTGGTATGCCTTCTGGTAGTGGTAGTATACCAAAGCATAAATTTCATGATGACATTGCTAAACAAGAACTTAGTGCTGGTGATTTTAAATTATATAATATTTGGAGAACCCAGGGAGAAAGTGAAGGAGATAGTGGTGAAACTCTTTATAAAAATATAAATAGTGTTCGTAATAGTGTAAAAAGATTTACTGACGAAAGAGATGCAAAAGTAAATAAATATGTAGCTGATTATTTAAAAGATTCTCAAGTGATTAATCAACAAAGAGCATATTCAATACCTACAGGAAAGGAAGAAGAACGAGCTGCATTTAGACCAGTGCTTACTAGCATTGCATCAATTGTTGAAGATGTAGGATTACCTAATGATAAAAATTCTGCTGATGGTATTAGATCAGCAGCAGCTGATTTACTAAGTGCTTCTGTATATACAGACGATAATGGTAATTATAGTATCGAGGTGTTAAAAAAAGATAAGACTAGTATAAGTATAAATATTCCTCAAGATGTTTATGATCAAGCATTTCAGGGTAGATTTGATCAAAACCCTGGAGTTAAAGCTTTTAATCAAACTTACTTAAGACAAATGTTATCTAATCAAAATGATTTATTTCAAAATCAAGAAGGTACCTTTGAAAAGAAACCAAAAAACTTCTATACTACTTCTACCAATAATGAATATAATACCACTCCAGAAAATTCACATTTAGAAGGTCCAATAGATTTTCCAAATGTTTCTATGTATGGAGTATCAGGAAATATTGTAAGTAATAATAAACCAACAGGAGAACAATCATCTTTTATATTACAATTAAATGTTTTTGATCCAATTCTAAAAAAGCATGTATTAGTTAATCATCTATTTGCACCAATGGATAAAAGTAGATTAATTCCAACTATGCAAATGTTAAGTGATACAGCAATCTTTCAGTTACTTAATAATACTGATAAACCTATGCCTTTAGAATATAAAAAACAATTAGAAGACGCTTCAAAACAATTGCAATAATATGGCAAATAATAATTTATTAGAAAAGGCTCAAAAAGGAAAAGCAATAGCTAAACCATTAATTCCTGCACCTACACAAGTATCTGCTCCCAACCCTATGGTTGATGAAGCATATATGCAAGAACGATATGGTAATCATAGTGGCTCACGTCAAGTGACTGACTTACCTTCTATTAATTATCGAAGTCCTAACACAAGTATTGATATATCAGATGGTGGTGGATCTTCTGCGTTACAAGATCTTTTAAAATTTGCATCTGGTAAAGATGAAAGTGGAGGAGGTATAACAAGAACTCTTGATGAATATGCTCAAAATGAGTCTGGTAGATATGATTTCTTTATGCCAGGAAGTTTTGATAATGAAGATGCTGCTGGACAACAGCAAGGTTTTGGTTCTAAAATGGTAAATGGTATAGGTAAGGGATTATTACTTACAGGTACAACTTTTTTACAAGGTACTGTAGGACTTGTCAATGGTACATTCCAAGCAATTAATGATGGTAAATTTTCTTCATTTTACGATAATGAATTTAACAGATCATTAGATGAAGCTAATAAGTGGAGTGAGGATGCTATGCCTAATTATTATACTGCTCAAGAAAGTAATGCTAATTGGTATTCACCTAAGTACTGGGCAACTGGTAACTTTCTATGGGATGGTGTAGTTAAAAATATGGGATTTGCAGCAGGAGCCTATTTTACTGGAGGTGTTTATACATCTGCATTAAAGGCTTTGCCTTATGCTTCTAGATTATTCTCTGTAGGAAAAGCAGCAGAAACTTTAGCAGCAACTGAGGCTGGATTAGCTGGTACTAATAATGTGGCAAACGCTTATGGTAAAATAAGAAAATTATCTGATACGTTTTTAAAAGACTACAAATCACTTAATCTTGGTGGTAGAGTTTTAGTTGCTGGTTTATCTACAACAGGTGAAGCTGGTATAGAAGCTTTACATAGTAGTAATGAATTTAGACAAAAATTAATTGATAAACACATTGAACAATTTGGTGTTACACCAGTGGGAGATGATTTGGAAGCAATTGATATAGCTACAGAAGGAGCTGGTAATGCTACGTTCTTTACAAATGTTGCATTGTTAACTGCAACCAATTACATTCAATTTCCTAAAATACTAGGAAGTTCTTATAAAGCAGAAAAAGGAATAATCAATGGACTAGTTAGAGAGATAGATGACATTGCATATAATGCAGGTAAGTTTACAAGTGTAGTTTCTAAGTATCCAAAACTTTCTAAACTAAATAAGATTAGACCTTATACATTTTCTATATCAGAAGCATTTGAAGAGGTGAGTCAATACTCTGCAACTGTAGGTACACAAGATTATTATAATAAAAAATATAACGGTGAGGCAACTAGTTGGATGGAGTCAATTGGTGTTGGTATTACAACAGGTGCGTTTAGTGATGAAGGTGCTAAGAATGCTCTTATAGGTGGTTTATCAGGAGCTCTAATGTTAGGTAGAGGTAAGTATAAACAAAGTAAAGCAAAAACAGCTAATACAGCTAAGGCTATCGAACTTCTTAATAAAACATCACTTTCTGATTTTACAAAAGAAACTATAAACTCTGTAAATAGAGGAACTGTTCTTCAACAAGATAGAGAAGCAGCTCTTAAGATTGGCGACATTCTTAATAGTAAAAATATAGAAGCTGATTATATTATTAATTATCTTACTCCTAGAATTAAGTATGGTAGATTTGATTTAGTAAAAGCTGACATTACAGAATATCGTAACCTTGCTGCCACTGAAGAAGGGTTTGCACAATTACAATCTGAAGGAAAAGCTCTTGAATCAGATACTAAAGAAGCATATATAGCTAGACTTGATAGATTTGAAGAAACTGCAAATAATACTAATTCTTTATGGCAATCACTTAACTTACGTTATAGTGGACAACTAGGTGAAGATGGGAAACCTACCTACACAAGTGACGTAATGAATAAGATGTTATATGCAGCTGCTAAAGTTGCAGACTTTGATGTTAGGATACCAGAACTATCTGGCCCATTAGCCTCAGCAGGAATTGATACTATAGGTATAGTGCAATCCCTAATTGATGGAAATGTTGAAGCTTTTAATGAAGCAATCGTATCTATTAAAGGTATGGACATTCTTGCTGATGAAAAAGAAATACTTGCTACTCAATTAGAAGATCTTTCTGAAATAGCATTAGAAAGAAAAGATTTTATAAAAGCATATGAGGATATTAAAAACAACCCTAAAGAATATGCAGAAGCTCCATTAAGTGGAACTACTGGAGAAGCTGCTACACACTCTTCAGAAACTATTAAAGTTAAGACTAAACAAGGTGAAATAGAAGTTGAATTAGGAACTGAATACTTTGTTGGGAAAGGTGTGGATTATTCAAAAGATCCATTAGATACTCCTGTAACTATTTCTCAATTTGTAGTAGAAGGTGTAAATGAAGATGGCACTCTTAAAATAAAAACTCAAGATGGGAATATAAAAGATGTATCACCAGATGTTCTTGAGAATTTTAAAATAGGAAAAGTTTCTACATTAGAAAATAATAAAACTGCTAACTTTTTCTACAATAATAGAAATGATATCTTTGAATTTAACTTTGGTAAAAACTTTGGAGGTAGAAGAAGAGGTAGACTTGAGTATCAAGATGGTAAACTTTACTTTGTATATTTAACTCCTAAAGGAAAGGTTGCAAAAAAAGAACTTAATAACTCTCATTTTATTCCACAAAAGGATTTTAAAATGCCAAGGGTATCTAAAGTGGGGAATGTAAACAGTCCACAACAACAGGAAGCTAGAGAACAATTTTTATCACCTGCTGAGGTAGCTGCACAAAAAGCTACACTTGCTAAAAATAGAGATGCTCGTCTTGAGGTTCTTTCACAGCTTGGTCAAGAAGCTACAGAAAGCCTTGAAGAAATAAATAAGAACTTAGAAAAACAAACTAGTGAATTAAATAAAGTTAAAGAAGATTTAGAAAATATAGAGAAAATGAAAGTGGCTGGTCTTAATGGTCCAAAAATTAAATTAAACTTCTCTAAAGCAACTAAAGTATTTACACAAGCTTTAAATAAACTTACTAAATTACAAAATATTATTGAAGCTGATATAGCTGACCTTAATAATCAAAAAGAAGAACTAGAACTTAACATAGCTTATTTCCAAGATTTTACAAATGAGATAAGTGATTTACCAGAAGATAGTGATGAATTTTTACAAGAACTTAAAGACCAAGTGAGTCTATTAGTTGATAATGGTAAAAATTTAAATAATGCATTGTCTGCAGCAAATAAATTAGCTAAGGGTGTGGATAAGGCTATTAAGGATGTCACTAAGTTATTTAGAAAAACATTAAAGGGTGCATACATTGTTGACCAAGACTATTCACAATATTTAAGTGAGTTATTAGATTTAGTAGCTGCAGGTGAAAACTTAGCAGTAAACTGGCCACTTCTAAAAATAGAAATGGCAAACTTTGCTCTTACTAGTGATCTCTCTAAAGATGCTACAGTAAATGATAATTCATTAATTAATGCAATTGATTCTGTAAAAAAATTAACTAAAGACTTAGCTGATATGAGAGCTGAGTACAAAGCTAGAAAAATTATTACAGATAGGTTTCAAAAGATAATGAATGAGTATAAAGCTCAAGTTAGTCAGGAAGAAAAACTTACTAATAATAATAAATTAGTCAATCAATTATTATCTACTGCTGATAATGGTCCTGTAATTGATTCATCTAACTCAGTGGCATTTGAAGCTGAGTCTAAAAAATCAAATGAAATAATACCTAGAGCAACAGTACCTGTAGATGAGGATAAAGCACATCAAGTTAGAGCTAATTTATTTGGATTAAATCTAAATTCATTTTCTAACAGAGATAGTATACGTGGTATATTTGTTACAGCTAATACACAAGATCAACTATTACCTGGTGTAATAGAAAGAATGCTAGATAATAATGCAGAACTTATTGAAAAGTTCAAGGATGGTATGATTATCATGGTAATGATTGATGAAAGTGGGGCTCTTGTAGGTGTTGATGGAAAACCTATACCTAAAGAATCAATCCTTTTAGATAATGCAATTTATCAAACAATGCCTTCACAAAGTTTAACTAGTGGTGGAATGTTTAGAGAATCTACAACTCAAGAAGTTAAAGATAGTGTTATTGAACAATATAAAGCTTGGCAAAAAGAAACATTAAGTCAAACCACATTAGGTATACCTCAAGAAATAGATGCCTCTTTTGGGTCAACTGAATCTAATCAAAATAATACAACATCTGCACAAGATGCAGGATTAATTACAGAAGATGATTTAGAAATACAAGATTTAATTTATATTCCTACAACAAACAAGGCTGCATCTAAAGGTACAGTTGCTTTCAATTCTCCATTTGGAAGTGTGTTTTTAGAACTCCCTAATGGATATGTAAAACTTAAGAATAGAATACATACAAAGGCTGAAGCTACTGCAATATATGATTCAGTGCTACAACTAGCTAAAAATATGTTAGATGTTTCTAGTGGAGGTATCAACAGTGATAGCTCTGTAAGAATTTTAAGTTTTTTAAGAGGTGTTGTATATTGGGGAATTCCAAAAGATCAACAAGGTAATAGAAAAGAAACTGGAAACAATAGTGTATTTTTTGAAAAAGATAAAGCTACTGGTTCATTAATGTTAGTATTGTCAAAGGATGGTACTACTTTTAAATTTACACCAAGTCAATTAGAAAAAAATAAAGTATTGATTATTAATAAGTTAGAACAGATGTATAATAATGCAACTGGATCTAAATCAAAAGATATAAATAAGAAGTTTGAACAAATAATATCTATATCTATAGATGGAGAATTTAAATCTGTAACCTGGTTAAATTATCAATCATACTTATTATCAAATAAAAACCCTGATGGTTCTCAAAGAGAAGGGTATCAAGTACCATTGTCTACAACAATCAATCCTGAAGAAGAAGGTAAGGTAAATAGAAAAGGTATATACTTTTATACTACTAATACTGCTGATGATTTTATTATCCCAGAACCTAAAGCAGTAGTTAAACCTATAGTTCCAAAAGTTCTATTACCTAAAGGGGCACCAACAGTTGCTTCAACTGATACAGAATTTGAATTTACAGTGGGTGGAGCACCTACTGGAAAATGGAAATTAGATGGAGTTTCAGTGAACACATATGTTTCTCCAGATGGAAAACAAATAATGTTTACAGCTTCAGCTGATACTAATATGGATAATTACACTGAAACAATTTCAATATTGAAAGGTGGTGATTTAGATGCTGTTATCAAAACAATAACAGATGCAGGAAAAGACTTTAAACAGATACTAAAACAAACAGTATATAACGCTATTGCATCAGAACTTACTGTTGATGCATCACAGGCAGCATATATAGAAGCTATAACACCTGCTCCTGAAGTAATTGCTCAAGATTCTGAATTTGAGTTTACAGTTGTTGAACAATCTGCACAAGATCAAATAGATGCACTTGAAGATCAGATTAATAACATGATGTCTGATATTAATTCAGAAGATCTTCGTATTGCTATTGAATCAGAAGCTGATAGAATTAAACCAGAAAATTGGAATAAGGTTGAAGCTTTCTTAAAGAAAAACTTTCCAAATCTTCCTGTATATAGAGTGAAGAATATTATTCAAGCTACTAATGGAAGACAAGCTTGGGGTATGTTTAAGGATGGAGCTATTTATGTATATGAAAATGCAGAAACTGGTACAGCTTATCATGAAGTGTTTGAGGCTGTTTGGAAAATGTTTACAGATGTTAAAGAACAAGGTTCTGTAATTAATGAATTTAAATCTAGACAAGGAACCTTTGTAGATAGACCTACAGGGAAAACAATTAAATACTCTGATGCTACTGCTGCTGAAATAAAAGAAGAACTTGCTGAAGAATTTAGAGATTATATACAAGATAAAAAGATTCCAGGTAAATCAAAAGGTGGATCATTTATTTCTAGGCTATTTGCAGATCTTAAAAACTTTATTTCAAAATTTCTTTTGGGTAAAGATGCACAGTCTAAAACTGAAGAGTTATTTTCTAAAATAGGAAATGGCTATTATAAAAAACATATGCCATATGCTACAAAGCTATCTATGGCTAAAGAAGGAATAATAAGTATTGATGATGCATTTGCTACATCTGAATCTGAATTTAGATTAAAAACTCTAAGTGATAGACAAAGTGCAGATGTTAATGATGAAATGACCTTTCTTCTTATAAATAGTTTGATTAAAACAGATAGAAGTTTATTTAATATACCAAGTCTTTCATCAACAGAAGTTTATGATAACTTAAAGGTGGGTGTTCTAACAACTATTAGAAAAAAAGAAATAGCAATTAATAAGTTACTTAAAAATGGAACTGATCTTCCTGTAGGTACTTTGTTATCTATGGTTGAGCAAAATCAACAATTAGAAAGAGATGTTGTTTCTGACTGGACAAGACTTGTAGAAAGACATAAAGAATATATTAGATCTTTTGAAATTACATTTGATGAAGCTGATAATGTTCAATTAGGTGAAGAAAATAAAATTAAAGAAAGTAATAAATTTGATGCAACAAAAATAGATAGTTTTAAAAAATCAAATGTTGCTATTAGATTATTATTAGCATCAAATCCAACATATAGTGAAAATGGTAAACCTGTTTTATCATCAATAAACGGTAGGAAGTTAATGCCTGTAAGTAAAACATTTATAACTTTAATGAACAGACTTCATAAGTCTACTAGTATAGAAGATATGATGTCTAAGTTGGGTAGTATGGCAATGGAAGATCCTGCATATAAAACTCTTTACAAGCGTATAACTAAAACAGATGCTACACCTGGTGCAGTAGATTTAAGTAAAATAGATACTACATATGGAGCATCTTTACTTTCTGGAATGTGGAAAACATTTAAGAAACAAAATCCAGATGTTAAGAATGTATTTATTTTTGATAATGGGGAAGTAGCTGTAGGTGATGCTGCTCTTTCTAGTGCAGCTAATCAATTAAGATCTGAATATATTAATTCTATTGCTACATTAGCTAAAGCTGGAAAAGGTTTCTTTACATACGATGTTAAACAAAATGCATACTTTGTAAGTAAGAAAAAGTTAGGAGCTGCTCCTACTAATACATATACAGAAATGGTAAGCTTTCTTGCACAGATGGGTATTCCATTTACTGTAGCAGAAGTTAAAAGATTAAAAGGTTCTAATCAAAGAGTATTTTTTAATGCTGTAAATGGTATTAAAAGAAGTCTTGCAATATCTGGTAAGATTACAAGTCTTTCTAAAAAAACATTAGATATAAATAAAAGATTATTAGAATTAGGTATTTTAAAAACAGCAATTGCTAACCCAGAATTTAGTAGTACATATTTTAATGTAAGTGGTGAGCGTACACAATCATTCATAGGAACTAATGCCGCTTCTGACTTACACAATGCACTATCATCTATACAAAACTTAAGTGAATTAGCAGGAACTCAATATGAATATATATTAACAGATAGTTTCTCAAAAGGTTCTAATATAATAAATAGAATGTTTACTTCATCTGGACAACGTAAACCTGATATTGATTTATTTAATGTTGCATATGCTGGTGGTACAATAAATGAGGCTAAAGGTCAACAAAAATCATCTGCTAATCTTACATTTACACAAAGACTTGCTCAAGAATTAAATATGAACTTAAGTGGTCAATATTTAAACTTGATACCAGGAGATGCTTCTATTGAATGGATGTTAAATATGGGTAACCCTATTCATGCAAATGATTTTAGTAGAGGTTTTACAGATGTGCATGATATATTTAAAGGGTATTTTTTATCTGAATTTGAATTATCTAAAGAAGATAGATCGATAGCTAATGTAAAGAATAGAGAAACTAAAGATTTACGTTTCTTCAAAGGTATACTGGGAGATAGCTTACATGCTGATGTAATTACAACAGAAGGTACAGCAGAAGAGGTGTATATTATGTTTGAAACTAAAATTAAAGAAGCTACTGAGCAATTTATAAAAAAAGATGTAGGTAGATATATAAAATATTTACAGGCGTATGGTGTATTATCTAATATCGATGGGACATATACATTTAAAAATGTAGACCTTGCTGCAGACATGGATGCAAATCAAATGATTAGACAGCTTACAGCTATCAATGTTAATTATATGATTGCTAACATTGAAATGCATAAGTTACTATACTCTGACCCGTATCAATATAAAGATGAACTTAAACGTACAAAGAGTTTTAACTCTCCTCGTCAGGCAATTGTAAGTAATTCACCTAAGATGAATGTTGCATTTAATAATGTATGGAATGAAGGATTTAAAAAAGGAGACGTTGGTTATACTAATTTTACACAAGATTATTTTCGTACAACTACTCATAAAGATGTAATAGGTATTGTAGATTTACCTGGTTATGGTTCATATGAAGAAACTGATGGTGGTGGTATAATATCACAGAAATCATATCGTGAGTTTAGAATTAGAGCTAGTGATTGGAATGAGAATGAAGAGTTGCAATACAGGTATGATGTAGCTTTTGAAAAACGTGATAAAAAAATAAAGTTAAGTAAATCTGAAATTGAAATTCTTAAAAATAAAAATCCTGCAATTAAAAGTGCTTATACATCACTTAAGCCTATTGTGTCAGGATCTAAACTTGGTAAAGATGGGAACTCTTCTAAATTCAATAATGTTGTATTAGATAAGTATGCACTATACCCTCTATCTTATAGAATCTTAAAAGAACTTAATGCTGATTCAAATGCATTAAAGTTATATAATAAGATGCAAAATGAAGATGTTGATTATATTGTATTTGACTCTGGTAGAAAAGTAGGTGCTGAAACATCACATGATACATATAATAAAGATGGATCATTTAATGATGGTGAATATATAGATATAGTTAATATACCATTTTCAATAATGAGCTTACAATCTGAAGTTCCATCTAAAGGATCGGCATTAGTTACTAGAGGATCTCAAGTGACAAAGTTGATTACCATGGATTACATGGATAATGGAGTTCCTTCTGATTTCTTTTCTGGTAAAGAAATTAGTGCTAGATATAAAGCTTGGCATAAATTAACTGAGAAAGATAAAAAACAAAGATCTCCTTTATATAAAGAGATAGTTCACAATCAAGAATTATTAGTAGAATTAACCAATGAAGGATTTAGCACAATGCTTGTCCGTCTAGGTATTATTGAAAAAGATGGAGAGTATATTGTAGAAGATTTTTCAGAAGCTACTAAAACATTACGTGATGAATTATTTAAAAGAGAAATTAATGATAACATAAGTGACGCACTAACTGGATTTTTAGATGGTAAGTCTGTATTAGAAGCTACTCCAGCGTATCAACAAATTAAAAATATACTATATTCAATTGTAGATAAACAAATTGTTTCTCCAAAAATATCAGGAGGATTAAAAGTACAAATACCTTCTGCACTACTTGAATCAACTCGTACAGAAGAAACTACAATTAATGGGAAGAAAGGTTACACATCTGATGTTCTTAAATTTTATGAGGATAAAGATGGAGAAAGGGTAATGGAGATAATGGTTGGACGATGGTTTAAAAGCCCAAAGTCTGATGCTGAATTATTAGAATATTTTAATAATACAAAAGAAGGTCAAAAAATATTATCTGGATTAGCTTTCCGTATACCAACACAAAAACAAAATTCTATTGATGCAATTAGAATTAAACAATTTTTACCAGAGGAGTTTGGTGATAATGTTGTTGTTCCTGCTGGAATAGTTGCTAAGGTGGGATCAGATTTTGATATTGATAAATTATCTATTTACTTAAAGAATGTCTTTATGAATAAAGGTGATTTAAAACTTGTACCATTCTTTGGGTTTGGTCAACAAGCTAAAGATAAATTTGCTGCTATATTTGATCAAGGAGGTTTATTTACTAAAGAACAAAAACGTCAATTAGATTCTCTTGGTGCATTGAAAGCTTTTGAAGTGGAAGGATTGTTTGATACAGAAGAAGGAGAAACTTTTAAAGATTTACTTGGCCAGATGGGTATAGTTGATCAAGAAGACACACTGGTTACTTTTGTAAATGAGATGTCTGAAATAGGAGTAAAGGATGCAGTGGTAAATAGATTATATAAACAATCTTTAGAGAATGAATTTATTCAATCATCTGAGAATTTAGTAACTCATCCATCAAACTTTCAGAGATTAATTACACCTAATTCTGCGGAGCAACTAAAAGCTCTTGGTAAATTTATTGCTGAAAAAACTACAGGTGGTACTTTTGATTATACTGATGTGTCAAACATGTTAGATAGAAGGTTCATGGCTAGGCTTAGACATTCATTTGTTATAGGTAAACAAGCAATTGGTATTGCTGCAGTAAATCAAACTAATCATTCTTTAAATCAAAGATCTGCTGTATATGTAGATAAAGATAGAATGTCTAATGTTTCCATAGAAGATGCTGCATGGTTAACGGTAGGTAATGGTGATGTTAATTTTGAAAAATTTAATACAATTAATATAGATGGAAGAAACCTTCCGTCATTATCAGGTGTAACTAATTCAGATGGTCAATTGATATCTGATATACTTGGTCAATTTATTGATGGTTATGTAGATATATCTAAAGGTCCTTGGATTATGGAACTTGGTGCTAAACCAAATGTTGCTGCCACATTTATGTTTTTAACAAAAATAGGAGTGCCAATTGATACAGTTTCATATTTCATGAATCAACCTATAATTCGTGAATACTTACAAGCAATTGAGAATAAAGGATATTCTTATTTGTTTATCCAGGATATAGTTAATGAAACATTAGAAGAGTATGATAATAGAGACACATCTGTTATAGAAAGAATCCCTACTAAAACTCTACTTAGAGGTAATGTAGGTAAAGAATCTTTTACTGCTAAAGAAAAGAACGAACAACAATTTATGTTATTAGAGTTCTTGAAGTATGCTAAAATGGCTAGTCAGTTATTTGAAGTTACACAAGGAACAAACTTTGATACATCAAACTTTAATGATCCTTATTTAATATTTAAAAAAGGTGTACAGTTAGAAAGAGCAAAAAATACAATAATATCTTCAGTTGATGAAATTCTTGAAAATTCTTTTATAGGAAACTTAGCTGGTAAATTAAACCAGAGTAGAGATGCAATGGCTAATTTTCTAGTATCAGATAGAGGTACAGTGAGAGAGATTATACAAAAAGTTTTATTACCATACACAGGTGGAAATATAAATAATAAAAAGTTTGTAGGTATAGCAAGAAAAGTAGTCAATGATTTATTTGATTATGTTGTACAAACAGACCAGAATTTTAATTTAGCTTTACAAAAAATGTTATTGAGTGACAAAGGTGTTGCTTCTCAATTAGTTACATTTCTTAATCAAGTTAAGAAAAATCCAAGACATCCTTTATTTCACAATCATGTAATTAATTTACTTGAAGTGAGAGCTCCCATTAGAGGTGGTGATTCTCTTCCTACTAATATAACTCTTAAGAATACTGACAATAAAGTGTATGATCAAAATAGTATCATATATGGATTTCGTGAATTAAAAGAAGCATTAGAAGGTCAAAGTGATTTATATGATAATATAGTTACATTATCTATATTACAATCAGGATTAGGTAATTCACCTATATCTTTTACATCACTTCTTCCTTATGAAGACTTTGAAAAAATATACAATAAATCCTTGTCTAAGATTGAGAATATTCCTAACTTGAACGAATTTTACACCATTGGTGTATTTGAGAGAAATAATTGGAGTAAAAGTGATATAGTCCCTAGTACCAGTCTGTTTTCAAAGTTTGATGATAGGAAACAAAAGTTTGTTTATCCTAGTATAGAATACCTTCCGTCAAATGTAAAAGCTGCTATAACTAAGGGTACTGTTCCACAAATTGCAACCCAATCAGTATCGAGTGGTCAAGTTAATGATGATTACAAAGTGATGAGTTGGAGTAAGGATATTTCAAAATCAGCAAAAGCTGAAATGCGTAAAGCTGGAGATTATTCTTATATCAATAAAGGTTTGTTTAAAAAAGTATATCAATTAGATGGTACACCTTTAATTCATTCGTATGAAGATACCAAAGGTTTATTAAGGGAATACTTTGTATATAAAATGATAAATGCTTGGGGAGATAGTTTTAGAGCTCAAGAGTTTTATACAGAAGCTAAAGAGTCTGTTATTGATAATGGGTTTATAAAAGTGCCAAATGAAGTTTCAGATGCTACAGTTGTAAGTTTATATTCAAAAGAGAAACAAAAAAAAGTTACTAAATCTAATAGTATAACAGTTGATCAAGCTAATAGTATAAATAATTTAAAAGATATAGAGCCTGCGTATAATCAATTTTCAAATTTTGATATACAATATGCAATTAATAGGCTAATACCTAATAGTGAAAATAAAAATGTATTGTTTCATGGAACTGGTTTTGAAAATAAAATAACTTCTTTCAAGAAAAATAAGATAGGTATCTTTGCAAGTGACTTTACTACTGCTGGAGAATATGCAAATTGGGATTCTACAAATAGAGTTAAGGATAACAATGATTCTTTAAGTAAACCACAAGTGATACCTGTTATTTTTAATTTACAGAATTCAGTTAAATTAGATAGTAAACCTTATGAAGATATTGCTAATGTGTCTAGTTCAAATAGTATAATTTCTACAAACACAATAGATCCAATAAATGGTGGTACGCAATATATAGTTAAAGATCCTTCTCAAATAATAATATTAAATTCTGCAACAACAATAAGTAAGATAGCAGATATAATTAATAAGAAAAATAAAGTATCTTTACCTGCTTATAAAACTATTTCATTACGAGATAAAAAAACTTACAACGCTGAAGATGTAAATGCTAAAATGCTAGAAGCAATGGGATACAGCCCAGAGCATGCAGGTGCACTTCTTAAAAAATTATGTTAATATGGCTACATGTCCAAATAAAAATTTAGAGTCTTGGAAATTACTTATATCATCAAGAGGTGATGATATGGCTTATTACCTATGGGATAAATACGATGGTGAAGTTCCTAATGCTGAGATGACTCCTGCTATTGTAAAGTTTAATTTAAAAGCATTAGATATTCTTAATTCTGATAAAGCTATACAAGTTTTTGAAAAAGGTAAGAAGAATGGTTGGGATATTAATAAGATCTTAACAGAGCTTCAAGTACCTAAAGAGCAAAAGCAGATTATACTATCTAAAAATATATCAACTAGAGAGGAAATCATAACATCTCTATTAGCTGAAAATAGTTTTACTGTTGAGGTTAATGTAGGAGTAGATGGGAATAAGTTTAAAAGTGATGTGTCACCTGAAAATATAAAAAGTATTAGTTTAGAAGAATACAATTCTATAAAAGTAGAAGAGATTGAAAACGGAACTAATAAATTAAAACCTGTTAAAAATGGAATGTACTTTAAAAATAAAAAAGGAGATACTTTTTTTGAACCAACAGTTGTAGAAAATAGTTCTTTTTACCGAGATTTAACAGTTCCAGGTGGTGCTAATTATACAGAAAATGAAATATCTACACCTGCTATTACACCTAATATTAAAAGTCATGCACAATTTAGTACAGATAATGGTATAGGGTGGTTTAGAAGTGATGAACAACTTAATGATTTAACAGATGAAACTAAATTTAGACCTGTTTATTCTTTAGATAAAATAGTTAGTTATATAGAAATTTCAACAGGATTAGAATATAATAAAAATAGTAAAAAACAAAATACACGTAGAATTTTAGAAGTACAATCTGATTTATTTCAGAAAGGTAGAGATAAAAAATCTTTAGTAAATAGTATGCCAGAAAAAGGAAACTATAAAATGTTTAAATATGGTGATTTTAATTATTTTACTGTAGATAATAAATTTTTTAAACAACCTTTAGAAGATAAAAATGATCCCTATGGTGTACCTAAAGAAATTGAAATTAATAAATCTGAATATGATTTAGTAGTAAACAAAGAAATTAAAGAAAACAATTTTCTTCAACTACTAAACAAAAAAGGTAATTGGGTAAACTTCTTTATACAATCTATAGTACAAGATAGTGTTAAAAAAGGTTATGAGAAAGTATTATTTCCTACAGGTGAAACTGCTGCTAAGGTGGAAGGGCATCAAACTTTAGTTGAAGATATTGCTAAATGGGATAAAATTATAAATAAAGATTACAAAACTTGGAAATTAGAAGCTATAGATAATAATTTAGATGAAATTAACGAAAATGTTTGGAAAGGTAATATTATATATGCTAAAAATAAAAAAGAAGAATTAAAAACACAAGGTATAGAAAAACTTAAACCTATTGAAGCTTTTTATACCAATACAGTTACTAATATACTTAATAAGTTATATGATGTAAATGAAATAACTGATGAGCATGGTAACACTTGGAATGAAGTGACATTAGATCAAAGTTCTGTACAAGGGCAAAATATCTTATTACAAAAAGAAAACCAATCTTCAAATAAAACTAAAGCATCTCAAGAAATTTTAAGTAAAGTTAAATTAATTATTAAGAGAATGGGAATAGATATTCAAACAATGATTGAATATTCTAAAAATAATCCTAATGTTGATGTAACAAATGTTAATGGTTTAGCTGATTTAATTAATGGTATCATTGCTATATCTGAAGGTAAAGAAGACATTGCTCTTACAGAAGAGATGGTTCATATTGCTACAGCAATAATAGAGCAGAAAAATCCAAAATTGATTACAGAAATGATATCTAAAGTGGATAGGTTTAAAGTGTATAAAGAAACCTTTGAACAATATAAAGACATAGCTGCATATCAATTACCTAATGGTAAGCCAAACATTCGTAAAATAAAAAAAGAAGCTGTAGATAAACTTATAGCTGATCTTATTATTAATGATGGTCAATCTTTTTCAGAACTTACAGAAGAAGAAAACAGATCTATCATAAGAAGAATGTGGGATGCAATTACAGATTGGTTTAGAGGACAACATAAAGCTAGTAATATAGATTTATTTCAAGAAAGTGCTACTAGAATTATACTAGGTAATTTTGAAGGGAATGTATTAGATTTAACTAGTAAAGAAGTTTACTATCAAGCTACAGATGCTCAGAAAAAATTACAACAAAAAATAATAGAGACCAGAGAAAGCTTAAGAAAAATAGAATCTAAAGAACCTATCAATCCTTTATTAATGGATGAAGAAGGTGCTACTAGTTACTATGAAGTGTTAGTTGATGGTGAATATCAAAGAGTTACTAAGAGGGTAACTGATAGAGTTAAAGCTTGGTACACACAAAGGTTTGGAAAAAATAAAGATTGGACTGCTCAAGAAAAAAGAGATAATGAAGTTAAACGACAATTAGGAGTTGATTTTCATAATTATTTTGAGGAGATACATGATAGATTTTTCAATACTGATGGTACAAGAAGAGAAAACTTTGGCCCACGTCCTAATATTCAAGATGCTACTAAAGATGCAGTGTATACTAAACTAGAAAAGTATTATGTAGATTTAATTTCTCAATTTTCTAGAGATGGAAAAAATCCATTAGTGTTTTCTGAAGTGATGGTGTATGATCCTAAACTTAAAGAGGCAGGTACAATTGATCTTCTTATCGTAGATCAAGATGGTACATCTCATATATATGATTGGAAGTTTATGAGTGTTGCCCAGGGTGCTGAAGATGTTGCTTGGTATAAACAAGGAGCATATAATGTACAACTTGGTAGATACAAAGACATATTAAGATCAGCTTATGGTGTAAAACAAATAGGAAAGAATAGAGCTGTTCCTATTATAATGGATTTACAAAGAGAAAATCCAAAAGACTTAAAAACTAATTTAAAAATTAAAGGAATTAAAATTGGTTCTGTAAACCCTAAAGAGATTCAAGATCTTAAACTTGTTCCAGTATCAGAAGAATCAGAATCTACAGGAATTAAAAAATTAGATGAGTTACTAGTAAAACTAAATGGTGTATATAAACAAATTACTAAAGATAAACCAATCACTGAAGAAGATAAAACTTTTAAAAGAGAGCGTTTAAATATTCTTAAGAAAGCTATTCGTACAGCACAGAGTACATTAAATATTGCTCCATTAGTTGATGTAATTAGAGTGATGAGGAAAGAAGGAGAGAATATAATTTCTGAATATAAAACTACATATGAAGGAAGACCTGCTACATCAGAAGATTTTAACGATGAGCAACTATCAGATTTTGCAGATAATATAAGAGAGTATGGTGATTTAGCTTCAGTGTTTCAAGATATAAACATTGACTTAAAGGATTTAATTGAAGAAAAAGAAATTCTTGATTTAATACGTGCTGAGGCAGAAGCAATTAAAATATCCCTATATGAAATTAAAGAAATAGCTGGGGAATTTGCAGATAAATTTATTGGTGAGAAAAATCTTGTGACTGGTTTAACTAAACCTGAAAAAGTAGTAAAAGGTTTAAGTTCTTTATTTAGAGGATTATCAGATTTACCACTAGCATCATTAAAACTTTTATACAAACTTGCTAATCGTGCAATGGGCTTTGCTAATGAAGATGCATTACAAGAAGTGAATGACCTTCTCGCAATAAGAGATAAACTAAAAGCTAGAGGTGGAGATTTAAGAAAAACTGTACAGCAAATTTATCAAAAATCTAGTGAAGGTGGATTAGTAAATAAATTAATATACAGATATAAAAGAGAATTCTTCCAAGAGGTTGATGCAAATGCTGAAGAGGGAAGAAGAAGTAGACAGTGGTTAAAAGATAATGTTGATTTAAAAGGATATTCAATTGAAGCTTCTAAAATATTAAAAGAAAGACTTTCAAAAATTAATAAAACTTATGATGACGGTGAATTAAAAGAAAAACTTTTATTAGATGAAATGAGAAAGTGGGATGTTTCTCGAAAAGATTTTAATGGTTTTAATAATTATGTAATCAAAAGACACCCTTTATTAAAATGGGAATCTACTGAATATATTAATCTTGCAAAAGATCCAGAGTTATTTGAATTATATAATTATATAACTAAGATAAATAAAAAAGCACAGTCTGTAGGATATATAGAAAATAAAGTGCAATCTACATTTTTACCATTTGTAAGAAAGACTATGGCTGAAAGTTTAGCTTGGGATTTTAGTTTAAGTTCAATAAGTAATTTTAGTGATAACTTATCAGTAAGAACTTCAGATGTAGGATATGGGAATATTAATGAAGTTACTGGAGAGGTAGAAAATAGTATACCAAAATATTACACTTCAGATTTTACCAAGGGAGAAGATGGTGTAAATGATTATTCTGATGTAAGTGAAGATATATTTAAGAACATGATAATGTACATTAACCATATGGAGAAGTACAAATACATGTCTGAAATAGAAGGTCAAATAAAATTAGTTCGTTCAATAGAAACATTCAAAGATCATTTACAAACTTCAAAATTTAGTAAGGTTGTAATGGATAGTAATGGTAAACCTATTATTGAAAAAGGAAATGCTGACAATGTAAAAATATTTGATTCATTTTTACAAACTGTTATATATGGTCAAAAATACACTGCTGATAATACAGATATTGCATTAGGTGATGGTTTACTTACTAGTATTAAAAAAGGTATCAATTCTGTTGCAGGTAAAGAAGTATATAAAATTGGGGATAAACCTGGAAGTCTATCTCTAATTAAAACTATTGATGCGATGAATAGGGCCTTTCAATTAAAGACTTTAGGATTTGAATTTATATCAGGTGCTGTAAATATATTTGGTGGTAACATACAAGTTGCTACTCAGGCAGGAAACTACTTTAAAGCAAGAGAGTTTGCTAAAAATGAAATGATGTTAGTTGGTAATCGATTTAAGAACGATGATGAACGAAGTATGTTTATTCAACTTATTGATAAATTCATGCCATTAAAAGATGATCCTACTTATGAGAAGATGAAAGCTGCAGGAATGTCTAAACTTACTCAGCAAAACTTTTCTGATATGTTATTTGTATTCTTTAGAGAACCTGAACAACATTTAGAAAAAACAATATTCTACACATTGTTAGATAATATGATGGTTGAAGATGGTAAGGTTGTTAGTATTAGGGAGTTTGTAAAGAATAAATATAAAGATAGGTATAGTTCTGCAAGTAATTTTAGAGATTCTAAACAATCTATAGATGCAGAAATAGAGTCACTTAAAAAAACAAGATCTATAAATTCTACTAAAAAATTAGTAGATGGTGAATTAGTTATACCAGGATTAGATTTAAGTAATAGAGAAGAGTTACAGCGTCTAACTAATTTATCAAGAAGTATTTCTAGAAATGCTACAGGTAACATGACAGATTTTGATACTAGTAGAATGAACATGAGTGTTTGGACTAGATCTATGATGGTGTTTAAAGGTTGGATTCCTAAACTTTTAGATACTAGATTTGGAGAATTTAGAAAGATAGCTGATGATTTCTCTGTAGAAATTGGAGAAGATGGAATGACTACTGGAGATAAATATGATGTTGGTAGAGTTAGGTTATTTGGATCCTTTTTAAGTTTAAATATTGCTAAAACAGTTAAAGAAATAAATGATGTACTTATTGTAAATGATTCTGGTATTCTTAAATTAGATGAAATGTATGCACAATATGCACAATCTTATTTTGAAAGAACAGGTGATGAGTTACAAATGACTGCAGAAGATTTCAATGACTTAATAAGAAACAATTTACGTAATCAACTTAAAGAACTTGCAATTCTTATGTCATTATTTGGAGCCACCTTAGCTTTAGGGTTTATGGAACCAGAAGATGATGAAGATAAAGCACATAAAAACTTTTATAGATTTGCACAAAGAGTTGTAGATAAATTTACAAGTGAATTGATGTTCTTCTATAATCCTATAGAAATGAAAAACATCCTAGATGGGGGAATATTCCCTGCCATAGGATTAATAACAGATGTAGGAAGATTTACAGATCATTTCTTTATGGAGACTACAGGATTAGATTGGTCAAACACAGATCTTACAGCAGTTGAAGTGAGAAAAAAAGCTCAACCAATAAAGAATTTAATGAAAATGCTTCCTGTAAGTAAATCATTAGTTACATATCTTGCTATATCCAACTCTAAATTTGCTAAAGAGTTTGATGTAACTATTCAGAAACAAAGTAGATAATAGGTTTAATGCTATATTATAATCCTATATTTCTTATAATATTTGTAAAATACATATATAAAACATAAATTTGTACACATGAGAACAGCTGAAATTTGCCCAACTTGTGCCACATTCCAAAATGCTGAATGCATTATTTACAATGGCCCATACCTTTCTAATATTATTGTAAACCCTTTAGATAGTTTACAAACTATATTAATTGCAATTAATAATAACTTAATTCCTTTAACAGGAATAACTGCAACACCTCCAGCAGGTGTACCTGCAACTTTTGTAGGTCAGTTATATTTAAGTCCAAATAGTCCATTAGTATATTATGCATCCACTTCGGGTACTGCTGATGATTTTGAGGTATTAATAACTGCACCAAAAACAGGAGTTCCTCAATTTTCAAATAATGCAGCTGCTGTATTTGCAGGTTTAATTCCTGGACAAATATATAGAACAGCAGACTTTCTTAAAATAGTTTATTAGAGAAATAACAAAATTCAATATTATATGAACAAATTAGTTTGTGCAGCAAATCCTTGCCCAATTATACTTAGTAGTGCATGTGTCTTTTACGAAGGCCCTAATTTATTATGTGCTAATATTTTAACAAATCAAACTGTTGAAGAAGCTCTTAAGAATATTGATGCTCTCTTGTGTGCTGGTAAAGGTTTAGATGGTTCATCTGGTACATCTGGTACATCTGGTACAAGTGGCACAACTGGTACCAGTGGAACGTCTGCTACATCAGGAACATCAGGTACAAGTGGTACAAGCGGAACATCAGGTACAAGTGGTACAACAGGTACATCAGGTAGTAGTGGAACATCAGCTACAAGTGGAACATCAGGTACGTCAGGTACTAGTGGTACATCAGGTACATCTGGTACAACAGGTACAAGTGGTACAACAGGTACAAGCGGTACTTCTGCTACTAGTGGTACAAGTGGAACAACAGGTACATCAGGTACATCTGGTACAACAGGTACGAGTGGTACAACAGGTACAAGCGGTACTTCTGCTACTAGTGGTACAAGTGCTACATCTGGCACTAGTGGTAGCTCTGGATATGATGGAGATAAATATAAAACAACATCTACTGATTCATTTTTATTATGCAATCCAGGATGTTTAACAGTTGATCTAGGATTAGCATTCACTCCTGGTCAGTCTATTGTTGTAGCTCATGATATAAATAATTATCAAGAATGTACAATAATAACATACAACTCTGCTAATGGAGAATTATGTTTTACAGAACCAATAACTTGTGTAGGAAGTGGTACATATAGTGAATGGTATATAAATTTAGATGGATCAACCGGTGGTGATGGGTCTTCTGGTACTAGTGGTACTAGTGGAACAACAGGTACTAGTGGTACGTCTGGTACAAGTGGTACTAGTGGTACATCAGGTACAACAGGTACAAGTGGTACAAGTGGTACATCTGGTACAAGTGGTACGACAGGTACATCTGGTACGACAGGTACAAGCGGAACATCTGCTACCAGTGGAACAACAGGTACAAGTGGTACAACAGGTACAAGTGGTAGTAGTGGCACAACAGGTACAAGTGGTACAAGTAGTACATCAGGTAGCAGTGGTACAGTTGGTACATCTGGTACATCTGGTACATCAGCTACATCTGGTACAAGTGGTACATCAGGTAGTAGTGGTACAACTGGTACTAGTGGTACAACAGGTACAACAGGTACATCTGGTACAAGTGGATTAAATGGTTCGTCTGGAGCAGCAATAGCAAATTGGTATGCAAGTTTTTCTGATAGCACTACTCAATCTCTTTCAGCATCAAATGTTTCAACAGCAATTACATTTAATACAATAGAATTAAACAATGGAGTTGCCTTAGATTTTAATCAAGAAATAAGATATCCACATGCAGGAATATATGAAGTAGGTTATTCTTTACAACTAAAGCAATCTGGAAGTGAAACTTCGTATTCTAGCGTTGATGTATTTTTAAGAAAAAATGGTAATGACATTATAAGGAAAGATAGATTAATTGATATTGAACCAGGAGGTAGGGTTAATTTACCTTTTGCTTCATTTATATTGAATTTAGAAGCAAATGATTATTTAGAATTAATGTTTGCTTCTACTAATCCAAATATTCAAATTTCAGCAGTTGCAAGTTCATCTTCTCCTTATACTAAACCTGCTGCACCTTCAGTTATATTTATTACAAAACAAATAGGAGTGTCCGTAGGATCAACTTCTGGAATATCAGGTACAACAGGTACAAGTGGTACAAGTGGTACATCTGGTACAAGTGGCACAACTGGTACAAGTGGCACAACTGGTACATCTGGTACAAGTGGTACAAGTGGTACAAGTGGTACTTCAGGACTTCTTGGATCCGCAGCAGTTCCTTTAGTTATTACTGGTACTAATATTTCTATCAATCAATCTAGCTCAATTGCTAATGGTTTTTTAAGCTCAACAGATTGGAACAATTTTAATAATAAAGCAAACACAGCTTCTCCTACATTTACAGGAACAGTTGGCGGTATAACAAAAGAAATGGTAGGACTTGGAAACGTAGACAATTTGCCAAGTCTTTTTATAGAAAACGCAACTGGAGGTAGCCAATCAACACAAAGAGTTGGAGCGGGTACTGCAACAGGAAGTCAATCTACTATAAGTGGTGGTGAAAATAATAATTCAAGTGGCGATTATTCAACAGTTGGTGGTGGTCGTACTAATATTTCGAGTGGTAATTATTCAACAGTTGGTGGTGGTCGTATTAATACTTCGAGTAGTTTTTATTCAACACTTAGCGGTGGTCTTAGTAATATTTCGAGTGCTAATTATTCAACAGTTGGTGGTGGTCAGACTAGTACTGCGAGTGGTTTTTATTCAACAGTTAGCGGTGGTTATATGAATGTTGCAAGTAACACTAACTCTACAGTAAGTGGAGGGGTTAGCAATACAGCAAGTGGTGGTTATTCAACAATAAGCGGTGGTAAATCTAATACAGCATCAGCTGGTCTTTCTTCAATACTAGGTGGTGCCTATAACAACACATCAACATTTGTTAACTCACACATTATAGGTAGTAATATAATAGCATCTGTAGCAAATACTACTTTCGTTGAAGACTTATCTATTAAGAATATTCCAATTGGCTCAACTTTAGAGGTTGGAGCAAACAATGTCTTGATAGCGGGTTCAGCGGGTGGAGCAAGTCTTTTTGAAGAAAACGCAACAGGAGGAGTTGGTTCAACACAAAGAGTTGGTTCGGGTACAGCATCAGGTAATACTTCAACAGTTAGTGGTGGAGATACTAACATAGCATCAGGTGATAGCTCAACAGTTGGTGGTGGTATAGCGAACACAGCATCAGATAATAAATCTACAGTTGGTGGTGGAAGTAATAATCAAGCTACGGGTAGTTATTCTACAATTGGTGGTGGTAAGAACAACGCAGCTAGTGCATTCAGTAGTTTTATGGGTACTACTAAGGGTTCTACGGTAAGTGGAGGTGGAAATAATACCGCAGGTGGTGTCGGGGGTAATTCGGGCTATGAAACAATTGGCGGTGGACATCATAATATAGCAAGTGGGGATGTGTCTACCATTAGTGGTGGAGATACTAACATAGCATCAGGTGATAGCTCAACAGTTGGTGGTGGTTGGAATAACACAACAAGTACTCGATTTACAGTAATAGCTGGTGGTGGTATAAATACTGCAAGTGCTCCTTACGGAGTAGTAAGTGGAGGTAAGGACAATATAGTAAGTGGTAATCATTCTACAATAAGCGGTGGTCGTAATAATACTGCGAGTAGTTTTTATTCAACAGTTGGTGGTGGTTTTAGTAATATTTCGAGTGCTAATTATTCTTCAATAACGGGTGGAAAATTAAACAACACATCAACATTTGCTAACTCACACATTATAGGTAGTAATATAACTTCTAACAGAATAAATACTACATTTGTACAGAATTTATCAATTACAACTATTCCAACAGCAAGTGCGGGATTACCTTCGGGTTCAGTTTGGAGTAACGGAGGGGTTTTAAATATAGTATAATAATAATAATAAATAAACAGAAAAGATGGAAAACAATTTTACAGTTCATATTTTTGGGTACGGAGAAACTCAATATATAACAAAAGACGTTAATTTTAAAACATTAACAACAGATTTAACAAAGGTTCAGCCTTTAATTGATGCAATTTGGGCAGAAAAACCCGAAGACGTAACGGGCGGAGATGAATATCACGCAGTAAACATATTTAATTACAACAACAAAAATTGGCAAGGAAAAGGAAAAGAAAATGCTTCTTTTTATATTAGAGAAAATGATAACTTAGTGGATTTAATTGATGCTTTAATTACAGAGATTAAATACTTAGTTCCAAGTAAATAAAACAATTCATTGATATAATAAGAGCGATAATATAGTTAATATTTATCGCTTTTACTATATATTTGTTAAAAACAAGAAACAATGAATAAAAAAATCTTTTACAATTCTTCTTTGCCAAGGGCGGGTTCGACTTTAATATCTAATATTATTGCTCAAAACCCTAACTTTTATTGCACTCCAACTTCGGGTGTTTCTGATTATCTTTTAGGCAATAGAGCGACTTTTATTAATTCCCAACCTATTAAGGCACAAAATAAAGAAAATATGGAAAAATCATTCTTTAATTATGCTAAATTTGGTATTCAAGGGTATTTTAGTGAATTAACTGACAAGCAGTTAATACTTGACAAAAGTAGAGATTGGGCGATTAATTATAGGTTGTTAGATGAAATCTATGCAAATCCTAAAATTATTTGTATGGTTAGAGATGTTAGGGCAATCTATTCTTCTATGGAGAAAAACTTTAGAAAAAATCCTCACAAAGAAAATCATATACAAAATGTATCACAGTTAGTTGGAACTACTTTAGACAAAAGAGTTGATATTTGGGCAGATGGTTTACCCGTAGGTGTTGCAATGGATAGGTTAAAAGATATTTTTCAACAAGGGCTAGATAAACATATTTTATTTATTCGCTATGAAGATTTAATGTCAAACCCAAAAGAAACAATGAATAGGGTGTATGACTATTTTCTTATTGATAGATTTGAACATTCATTTGATAAAATAGAACAATTAACACAAGAAGATGATGGCGTTCACGGAATATATGGCGACCATAAATTAAGGCAAAAATTTAATATGTTACCAAATGATTTTGAAGAAATTTTAGGAATAGAATTATCTGAAAAAATTAAAAATACTTATCAGTGGTTTTTTAATAAATTCTACACGCTATGATATATTGGTTCACAGGGCAACCATCCCACGGAAAAACAGTTTTAGCAAATTTGTTAAAAGATATATTTAAGGACAAAAAAGTGTTTCACGTTGACGGAGATGATTTAAGAGCCTTAACTTTGAATAAGGACTATTCCAAACAAGGTAGGTTAGATAATGTAAGAGGTGCGCAAAAAATAGCCCATTATCTACACAACGAAGGTTGTACGGTGGTGGTTTCATTAGTTTCTCCTTACAGAGAGCAAAGAGAACAGTTAAAGAGTGTTTTAGGGGAAAACATTATTGAAATATTTATACACACAACAGAAGCAAGAGAAAGAGATTGTTATAGGGTTGAAGACTATGAAAAACCGTTAGAAAACTTTATTGATATTGATACGACTTTTGATACACCCGAACAATCACTTAAAAAAATAATAGAAAAATGTCAGATAGAAAATATTTAGTCCAATCCGCAACTCAGTCTTCATTTAGTGAAGTAAAATTCTCTATGTATATTGGAAGATGGCAACCTTTTCACACAGGTCATAGATGGTTAATCGACCAAAGATTAGACGAGGGAAAAAATATCTTAATTTGTATTAGAGATATAGCACCCGATGAAAAGAATCCTTGGACAGCAGAAGAGGTTACATTGAACTTAAATAAAGTATTAAAGGATTTAATTGAAGAGGGTCGTGTTAAAATTATAACTATTCCCGACATAGAATCTATTAATATTGGTAGGGGTGTTGGATATGATATTATAGAACACTTACCACCTAATGAAATTAAAGAAGTATCAGCTACTAAAATTAGAAATCAAATGAAAAAAGATGGTAAATTATAAAAGGCATTTAGGCAAAACTATTTCTTGGAGAATTATAGGCACTTTAGATACTATTATTTTATCAGGATTAATAACGGGAGATTTTATGATTGGCTTATCTATTGGAGGTGTAGAAGTCTTTACAAAAATGATATTATACTTTTTCCACGAAAGAGCTTGGTATAAATACTCTAAATTTGGATTAGATAAAAAATAAATTACAAAATACCAAAGAGGTTTAATAGCATTATATCAAAATCTAAACCATTTTTCTGAAATTAATAAATTAATTTTTTCTATTACTTGAACTGATTTAATACTCCTATGGCATTCAAAATGTCTAGGAGTATTTTTATGTTCAGGGCACCAATTCCAATCTCCCTTATCGAATGTATGTTCAGTTTTATTCCAACAACTGTTACATACAGATAAATCTTTTACTCTATAGCATTTAAATTCATGACTTTCTTCAGTGAAGTTTGATATCATAATAACTTCTTTATCTAAGGCCCAAGCTAACCAACTCAATCCTGAAGACAATCCTATAAAGAATTCACTTTGTGTGATCCATTCTATAGTGCTTTCTAATGATTTATTCTGAAGAGGTTCACAATTATCAAAAGGATTATCTTCTAATGAAACATTCTTAATAATATAGCCTTCTTTGTGCAAGTAATTAATTACATCTTGCCATCCTTCTCTGGTCCAATATTTACATCCTGCTGTACTATTTGTAGCTATTGTAACTAGTTTATAGTGTGCTTTATTTCCTGATTTATATATTTTTGGTTTTATTTCTACATAACTCAATCCTAATATATTTGTAGCTGTTTTTTGTAATGGTATTGTATTTGGTAATTCAGGTTCTTTATTAGTATTATAGAACCATCCTATTTTATACATTGCATATAAATTAGGTGCAACCTCTCCAGGTTTAATAAATTCTAATTCAGGATATTCATTTTCAAATAAGAAATTTTTATAAGTGCTAACAATCATCTTACATTTATGCTTTTTACGAAACTCTTCAACATAGGGTATCCATGCAATTGTATCTCCTAAAGAAGAGCTATCAAAAGCTATGTAAACACGTTCATTTTCTAAATTAAATTCTTTAGTATATACAACCTTTCCATCTTCTGTCTTTATTATTGTTTTCCAGGCAGTATAATATTCTCTATCAAGTCTTATCCAAGAATTAACACCTATTGTGTTATTATATATAAGTTTTTCACCATCATACATTTCAACAGTAAATTTTTTATTAGATGTACCTTTTATTTCTAAATACGGTTTACCTACAAAATGTTGTATAACATAAAAGTCTTCTTTAATTTTATTTTGCATCACATCAATATTTAATACTCTGTTATATAAACTTTTATGATTGCCTCCAAATGTAATATTTGTATTATTACTAGGAACTTCATAGACATCTTTACTATCTAATGCTTTTTTTAATTGATCATCTATGTTTGATAATCCAACATTTTCAATTGCATGTATGTACTTTGTAAACATATTTCCATACTGAGGTAAGTTGCGTGCAATTATTGGAAGATTATAAGATATAGCTTCTCTCAACACTAGAGGATTGCATTCCCAAGTGCTATTAAACATAAATACATCTGCAGCTAACATAAATAAATGTGTATCTGATCTTTCTCCCCATATGTGTACATTAGAAGGTACATCTTTCATAATTGGTTCCCAATATTCACTAAAGTTTACTGCTTGATTACCTACAAAATGAAAATCTACATTTGGAAAGCTTCTTGCTAGTTCTACACCTTCTCCCTGATTTTTTCCTTTAGTCCACAGTCCTATATTTACTACATGTTTTCTATTATTATCAAAACCTAATTCATATTTTGCTTCAACTTTTGATTTTAGATTATTTACAACAGGTTCTATTGGAAATTCAATTACGTCTTTGTAAGAAGGTGTATCTTTAAATGTTTTTAAATGATAAGAAGTGCAAAAAGCATAAGCTTCTGGATGATATTTTTTTTCTGTATCTGGAGAAAAAGATATGTTATGACATGTTTCTATAATTTTCCATGTTCTATCGTTTGCATACAATAAGTTAAGTACTTCTGCTGATCCATTTCCTAAGTGTTCAGACATTTCATCTATGTGTACAATATCAATTTTGTTATTTCTTATAATATCAATGAGTTCTGTTTTATCTTCTCCTAATGTATAGATGTTTTTTACTATTTCTCTTATTTGATTTTTCTGTACAACATACTCGTCACTGTAATTAGCCCACTCTACTACATAAATATTAAATCCAACTAATGATTTTATTCTTCTAAGTAAGAATTCAGGCATACCACCTGTAGATAAATGTGGAGCAATGAATAAAACTTTTTTTGAAAGTTGGTTTATTGTGTCTTGCATTATACTAATGTCTTTTTCTCCATGAAAAGCTAATAGATGTTCTTCTTTTGCAGGTGTGGCAACCCATTCTGATATATGATTTACCTCACCCGTAAATTTAAAACTACTTACATCTACTTTACCCTTATAGTTTATATACATTAGAGGAAGTCCTATGTGGATATTATGTTTCCACAATAACACATTCATTATAGTTTCTTCGTGATAAGGGGCATACAATTGTGGGTTTTTCACTATAGCTGGATGACTGCACATCCAAGACCATTCATCAATAAAATTACGAGAATTCTGACCAGCTACAAAGTAACCACTTTGTCTATACTTATTTCTAACTGATTGATCTACATTAAAAAGTTTACATGCAGCATGTTCTAAACTTTCATGTAAATCATCTCTAGTTTCTACTCCACCACGACCATTAATAAATAAATAATCATATACACCTTCTACAAAGTATGGATGTGTAGCTTCATTAGGTAGATAATCAAATATAGTATCTATATATTTAGTTACTACAGTGTCTGAATCTATATAAGCTATTGTCAAAGCATGCTTATCTAAAGCATCTGCAACAATTAAAGGTCTTTGTATTAGTAATTTATAAATCTGAGAGTTATTTCTATCTAAATAGTTATTTTTTTCTATGTGTACACCTTCTAAATTCCATTCAATTGTTTTGTATGCACCTTTTATTTTTATATCAGAGTTTATCATATACACTATTACAGGTATATTGCTAACATTATTGATACTTTTTACAGCCATTGTTACTATTTCACTATAAGATGCATTTGCATATAATATGTATGATTTTTCCAATTTCATATGTATATACGTATAATACCCATAATACTCGTTAGAGAAAATACATTTAAGTTTTGGATAACGTTCTGTCATTACATCTGGTGTAAGATCAAGTTGATGGTGAGTTTCGTGTATATTCCCTTCATGCTCTCCCTGCTCCATTTCATAAGGAATAGCAACTAAACAGTCTTTACCTAATTCAATAATTTTATCAATTAATTCTATAGCTTGATCTTTATGTAAATGTTCTAAAACATCTCCTAGAATAATAAAATCATAGTCTACTATAGAGAACTCAAGTATGTCTTTACAATATACATTATCATACTTTTTGATTAACCCATATTTATAGATGTAAGGACTATATATCTCCACTGCATCTATATTATAGCTTTCTGATTCTAATAAATCTGCGTAAGTTCCTATACCAGGACCTACATCTAATAGTCTTTTATGAGTTGGGACATTGTCTTGAAACCACTGTTTTACTTCAGTTTTAAATAAATAAAAGCTAATAGGCATAATCTTTGATTTTAAATACAAATGTAGATAAAAATAATTACATGTTTATGCTATATTATGTCAATATTTTAATATAATGATGTTCATCTTATAATTAGAAGTGTTATATTTGTTACATATATTATGTATCATCAAGCAAATTGCGTTACTTATAGATTCTGTAGATAAGCATAAAGTTTGAACATATCATCTTAAAATACTCAATGTTAACATGAGCAATCCTACATTTCAACAACAAATAAAATCAGAGTTACACAGTATGGACCAACGTTTACACGAATTGGAAGAAAAAATGACTTCTATAGATACAAAATTAACTCAAGTTGTGGAGGCGATATTGGGTAATGCTTTAACAAAAACAGGAGGTTTTGTTAGTGATATTGATGAACTTAAACAAAAAATAAAACTTTTAGAAGCTCAAATTGCAAAACAAGAAGAGTTTAAAAAGAAATTTTCATGGACAGTTGGGTTAATCACAATAGCAGCTCTTATTATACAATATATAACTAATGTTTATCCTAAAATTAAATAATATGAGCACAAAAGAAAAAATAGACATATATTTGAAGAATTGGATTAGTAAAAAACTCCTAGCTTTTATAATTGCATGCTTTGCTTTATTTTCAGGATCTTTAACTTCTGGTGATTGGGTAATAATTGCAACAGTTTATATTTCTATACAAGGAGCAACAGATATTGTTGAACGACTTATGGTTGCTAGAAAATAAAATGAGGGAAATAAATAAAATAATAATTCATTGTACAGCTACTCCTGAAGGAAGACATACTACTGTTGAAGATATCCGTAGGTGGCATGTTAATGAGAGAGGTTGGAGTGATATTGGATACCACTATGTAGTTTATTTAGATGGATCAGTACATAAAGGAAGACCTATTATTAGATCTGGAGTTCATACTAAAGGTTATAATAGAAATTCAATAGGTATTACATACGTTGGGGGTATTGATAAAGATACTTTTAAACCAAAAGATACAAGAACCTGTGAACAAAAAGAGGCTTTACACAAGTTACTTATGGAATTAATGTGCACTTATGAAAAGGCTACATTACATGGTCATAATGAATTTGCTAGTAAAGCTTGTCCAAGTTTTATTGTAGCTGATGAATACAAAGATGTAATCAATTTTTATAATGATGATGTTTAAAATATTAAAAAATCAGTGGTTCGGAATCCTAATCATTTTTATACTACTTTGGATGCAGTGTAAAACAGATAAATCTATAATCTTATACAAAGAACAAGTAGAAACTCTAAAAGAAAAAATTAAAGAGTATCAGGAAAAAGATAAAGTGCTAAATTTAAAAATAGATAGTTTATCTAATTTAGAAGTTGCTGTGGTGGAAAGAATAAAAACCATCAAACAAAAAGAATATGTACAAATTAAAATGGTTGATATTTTGCCTACTAGTAAGCTTCAAAAGTTTTTCACAGGCAGATATCCAGATTAAGAAAGATTCAGTTGTTACATTATCTGAAAGTCAAGCTAGGAGAGTTATTAAAGATCTAATACGATATGAAGCTCTTATACTTGTTTCTTCTGAATTAGAAGACCGTATATCTATTTTAGTAAAAAAAGAAAATGTATTTGTACAAAAAATCATAGTTAAAGATTCTATAATATCTATACAACAACAGTATATTGATATACAAGATAAGGTAATAAATACAAAAAAACCTTTAAGATTTAATGGTTTTATAGGAATTCAAACACAACAGATATCTATAGAAAATCCTATATTGTATTTTCAAACTGAAGTGGAATTTAGAAAATTTAACATTGGTGCTAGAGTATTTGTTAAACCAGATAGCTTTGCAGGATACGGATTAATAATTGAATATAAAATATTTTAATATGAGAAATTTAGAAATTGTAGATTGGAAAATAGTAATAGCTTTTCATTGGCCTCACCATAGATTTGCTTTAGGTTGGGATTTTATAAATCCTAACAAAGAGTTTAATTACACCACTATCAATTTATATTTATTGATAGCAACTGTAACAATAGATTTCTAATTAAATTAATTAGCTTAAGTTTAATTATTCTAGTTATTTTAATTTTATTATAAGTTAAAATAGTGTTGAGAATATTCATACTTTTGTAATATATACTAAAAATAAAATAAAATGGCTGTACCTTCTAAACAAATAAGTTGGGGAGCAACAGAAAACTTGTTATGGAATATTTCTAAACAATTAGAAAGATTAATACAAGTAACTGGAACCCCAGCAACAACAACAACTACTACAACAGTAGTATAGTAACTAGTCGCAAATTGCGACCACAAAACCACCAACTACATAATGAAAGACTTAAAATTTATTTGTGCACAGCCAGATGATATATACTATACATGGCAAGTACATCTTTGGTTAGAAAGTTTAAAAGAGATAGGTCAAATAAAGAATGCTATAGTTCTAGTATTTATACCTGCATATAGACCATTCAGTGACAAATGGCAAAAGATTCAAGATCTTTATCCTGATGCTGAATTTAACTTTTATAAAGATGAAGAGAATGAAGTGGGTAAACTACTTTCAATATACATTCCTATACTTAGACCTTGGTTACTTTGTAAGTATTTCAAAGAAAATCCAGCAATGTCTGATAAAGCTGTATTTTATTGTGATAGTGATATTTTATTTACAGACAAATTTAATATAGAACAATTTATAGAAGATGAAGTTTGTTATTTATCTGATACAAATAGCTATATAAATGCTAATTATTTTGATAGTAAAGTGAATCAGGTGTTACCTGAAAAACTTGAAGAGTATAAAAATAAAGATGTTCTTTCTGAAATAGCAAATATTATAGGAATAACTAGAAAGATTTGTGAAGATCATAATGATCATTCTGGAGGAGCTCAGTATCTTCTTAAGAATATAGATCATACATTTTGGAGTAAAGTGATGAATGATTGTATTCTAATAAGAACATATTTACAACAAGTAAATAGAGAATTCTTTAAAACTGAAAACGATGGATACCAATCATGGTGTGCAGATATGTGGGCAGTTCTTTGGAATTTATGGATGAGAGAGCAAGAAACTAAAGTGGTTCCTGAATTAGCATTTGCATGGGGTCCAGATCCTATAGTTAAACTAGATACACATACTATATATCACAATGCTGGTATTATAGGAACAGAACAACAAGGAATGCCCTGTTTTTACAAAGGTAAATATCATTCTGGAATAGATCCTACAAAGGACCCTCATTTAGATGTAGTCTTGAATGATGAAAAAACTAAAAATTATTGCACTTGGTATTATGCCAAAGCATTAGATAATATAAAAAATAAATATAACCTTAATTACTAACCCTTTAATTATAAACAAATGGGAAGCCCAATTGACAAACGTCCATTAAAAGCTTTTGTTAGATTCGATGGATCTGGCAGAGTAGTACCAAGTAGCTTAGTTCTACGAAGAAATAAACCTAAAGTAGGAAAATGGCAAGAAATTGTAGCATATGAATGTTGCAATCCTACCACTACTACAACTACCACTACAGTGTAATGAATAAATAATATAGTAAAGGGTCAAGAGTTAATTCTTTTGATCCTACTGTATTATAACTAACAATAACTATTACATGCAAATAAGTAGAAAGTTTTTTCCTGAAATAATATTAGAGAATGAAAAAACATACTTTGCACACTTAGAAGGTGTAATTAGTTCTGTTGATGAATATTCTACATTGCAAATAACAAAAAGTGTAAATTCTTATATATTTAGATTAGCACCAAGTGTTCCAAAATATAATAATTTGTTATTAGAAGAAATTTTCAAATTGCATAAATTATTCAGAATACACCTAGATGTATCTAAAAGCATTAAGTCTACAGGAACTATAGTATTTAGGATAAATTTGGAAGATTAGTAAATATTTTCATATCTTTGTTGAAATATAAACTAATAAATTAAAATAATTATGGCACATTACGATTCTCAAAAAAGGTACACTTGGACTCCTGAAGACAAGTTTGAAATTACAGGACAAGAATTTGGACTAATTCTTAATACAGTTAGATCTTATTTAGCATCAGAAGATGCAGCACGTTTTCAACTAATGCAACAAACTAATCAAGTAATTGAAAAGATTATGAAAGCTGGTGTTGAAAATGATGTTATTAAAGAAGCAGTTGATGAAGTACAAGAACCTGTAAAGAATTCAATGGAGGTGGTAAATTAAAACATTTAAATGTCAGCAAAAAAAATGATAAAACGTGCAGATGGGTCCTACAGCAAACGAGGTTTGTGGGACAACATCCGTGCAAACAAAGGTTCTGGTAAAAAACCTACTAAATCAATGTTGGCACAAGAAAAAAAGATTAAATCTAAAACTAGTAAAAAGAAATAATTATGGCTGCAACATTCAAACCACATAAAATGTATAGTAAATCTGGAGCTGTTAAAATGGCTAATACCATGAAAGATCATTTAGATTTAAAAAAGAAAGGTTGGGGCCACACTAAAAAGAAATAAATCTTACACTTAATAAAAATTGAACGTCCATGGCTACACCACGCAAGGGAAAAGCGAAAGTAAAAATAACTTCAGCAGGAAAGAAGGTTAGTTACGGTCAAGCAGGAAATGCTAAAGGTGGTGGATCAAGAGTTAAACCAGGTACTTCTAAAGGTGATAGTTATTGTGCTAGAAGTTTAGGTATTAAGAAAGGTTTATCAAAAAGTAAGCAAAACGACCCTAATACTCCAAACAACTTATCTCGTAAAAGATGGAAGTGTTCAGGAGCTAAATCTAAAAAATAACAAAAAAAGTAAAATTATGAAAGCAATGAAAGTAAAAAAAGCTATGTCTGGTAAAAAAATGACATACAAATCAGGTGGATCCTTAGGAATGAAATCAGTAAAATCTGGATTTGACAAAAACAAATCAATTACAAGAGCAGATATTATTGCAGCTTCTAAGAAAAAAGCTAAAATGGGTGGCAAAGTGAAAAAGAAATAAGTTTACATTTGCTTTAATTTATTACCCCAAGTAGAAATACCACTTGCGTGATCTAAATAGTATTGCCATTCTTCTGGTATAGATGTTACATCTAAATACCAGGGTGTATGTTTAATACAATAAGGTTTATCAAGTCTAATAGCATCATAAGAAAATACTGAGTGTGGTTTGTAGAGAGCAAATGTAGTATCTACATGAGCTTCCCAACCATACTCATTTTCTTTTTCCCAATATTTTGATTCATGGGTATGTGCTTGTATTCCTATTTCAGTATTAGGTAAGTCTTCTATATCTAATGAAAACCCTATTTTAAATGCACCTGATTTATCTAAAACATTTATCATAACATCCAACCAATCTGAAGGTACATTATCATATGTACAATCTGGATCTGCTACAATAAACATACCTTCTCTTAAGTGATCAATTGATGCATCCCATGCAACATAAGGTCCACTGTTGTTTTTTGAATAATGAACAATTTCAGGTATTGTCTTATACCATTCTAATAAAGGAGGATAAGTAGAAGATTGATCCAATATATGGATTTCTTCCACCCTAACCTCTTTTCTTAAAAATTCTATAGTAGCTTTAAGTGTAGTTAATAGATTTCTATTTACTATTATTGCTTTTACTAACATACACATCTAACATTTTTTGATAATCTTTTTGCCAAGCAGGAACTAAATCAATATCTCCTGTAGGTATTTTACCTGCTAATCTTAATCCTTCTATGTGTGCTGAATGTCTTTGTATGATGTTTGGTTTAATTTCATCATCTGTACCTTGGCCAGATTGATGATAACCTCTACCACCCCACATATAAAACCAAGAAGCTTCTGAATCAGGCATTTTAGCATCAATAACAAATTGTCTACCTAAAGCATGAATTCTACTAGTAAGTGTTGTATCACCCCCAGCGTTCTCCAGAGGGCTTTTCCCGATCTCTTCCCAAACTTTCTTACTATATACTATTCCTGAATTACCAATGCCTGTAATGTTAGTAATTGATGGTTCGTTATAGAAAATACCTGTTTCCCAATGAATAATATTAGTGTCAGCTTTCCAAAATTTAGCAACATTAGATAAATGATTAGATAAAGCTACATCATCATCATCCCAAACAGCAATAAGTCCATCTTTACATCTTTCAATAGCATAGTTTTCTTTTTCACCTATTGTTTTAAATGTTTCATTAAGATTATATATCTTTACTTGAGGATGATCAAATACTAATTTTTGTTGTGGGTAATCATTTACTATAATTAACTCACATCTATCTTTAGGATAATCTTGTATTAGAAAACTATGTAGGGCTTCCACTAATGTGTCAACCCTTCCATATGTTATACATTTACAAGATATAAATGGTAAAATTTGCATTACCAGATATGTATTATATCAAAAGGAGATAAAAGTAAAACATCTTTATCAGGAGTTAATGGAATTAACATTGCTTCTTTTAATTTAGATGGATCTACTAGTACTATATCTCCTGGTTTACAGAAATTTACTGAATTTCCAACATCAAAAACTGTAAGTTTAGACATCTTCTTTAACATTTCTCTCTGTAAATCTTCTTTTGTAGCTGAATCAACTATAATTTTACTTTTTTCATCTTTTTTAGGAACACTAACATAAATTCTGTTTCCTATAAGTTCTTTGTACGGTTTTTTAATTTCCATTTTCTTCAATGTTTGTTAATTTATTAAATCGTTTTACGTCTTCTCCATGTAAATATGCTTCAGTTTGAAAGATCTCTGTTTTTTTTCTGATACCAATAACTTTATTTGTCTTAGTGTTGATATTAGGTACTTCTTGAGTACGTTCATGCATGTCATCTAATAGTATTACTAATGTATCATCATTCATTTGTACACTTCTGATAACCTTATTTAGATTAATACTATCTGTGTATTCTTTGTATTCTACAGGATCTGTATCTTGTATTTCTTCTTTACGTGTGTAAAAAAATTGGTTTCTCATAATTATTAATATTTAATGTTAGTCGTTTTCCCAAAGTTCTTTGGAGTTTTGTATTTCTTTTATTAATGATTTGTATTGTTTTTTAGTTAATAAACCTGCTTGCCTGTGAACTATTTTATCATTCACTTTAAATATTATAATAGGTATATTCCTTATATTATATTCTACAGCTAATTTAGGTTGTAAGTCTATGTCAATATTTGTTATTCCTTCTATTCCTTCTAATGCTTGACTTAACATTCTACACGGTCCACACCAGGTAGCACTAAATTTTAATACTTCAATCATTCTAATTTATGTTTATTTAATAAATATTTACGTATATCATTGATTTTTTGATATCTATATATATCAGCTTCTACATTTGCATGCTCATTAATTGTCAAAAGTATAATATTTTCTTCATCCATCCTACCTTCTGGATACTTATTTTTTGGTAGTATGTGATGAAAATATGAGCTCAAAGCTTCAGTACCTAAAAAATCACCACTAATTTCAGAAACATGAGATCTTTCTCCCCAAATCTTTTTAAATAATATGTGATTTTTATTTGGTTGGGATTTACCAACATTAGCCTTGAATTTCTTAGCTAATGCTGGTGATTGTAATCCTCTTGTACTAAGTAATTGTTTTCTAGGTTTATGTAAAAAACAATATTCAGAATCTGCAGTTTTACCACAAGTTAAACATTTCATTCAGATGCGTCAACAATTAATTCCTTATAATGAAGTCCATCATTACCATTTTGACCAATAATATTCATACGATTATCATCATCCTCATCAATTTCTATAGGTGGTGGTACCTCTTCTACAACTTCTTCTATACCTTTGATTGCATTTATTATTTTACGTTTAATTGCATCAAAGAAATCTGGTTCTTCAAGAATCATTTGTTTAAATTCTTCTAAGTCATATTTGATATCATCAAATGTATATGTTTTACCATATTTACGACCTAATTCAAATTCATGTAATAATTGAAGTGCTTCACCAACTCTATCTATACCTATTCCATATATAATTTCAAAATCTACTTTTTTATATGGTGGTGTCATTTTGTTTTTAGTACATCTAACTTTAGTTATGTTACCATAAACCTCTTGACCTTCTTTAGCTAAACTTCTACTTATTTCTATTCTAACATCTGAATAGAATTTTAAAGCATGACCTCCTTGAGTTGTAGTAGGGTTACCAAACATTACACCAATCTTTTCTCTATACTGAGATATAACAATTATGCATGTGTTTGTATTATGTGCTATACTTTTTAGCTTTGGATAAGCACTACTATTTAATCTAGCTTTCTTACCAATTGCATAATCTCCCACTTCACCATCTAATACAGCTTTAGGGATTAATGAACTATCTGAATCTATAACAATTAGATCTACTTCACCACTAGTCATAAGTTCTACAGCAATATTAAATCCTTCTTCACCACAGGATGGTTGAGCTATTAGCATACTTGATGTATCAACACCTAGTTGTTCAAAATAGTTTTTATCTACAGCATGTTCACCGTCTATATAAACCACTTTACCACCACTGGCTTGACAACTAGCTACAGCATGTCCACACACTGTAGATTTACCTGTACCTTCCCAACCCATAAGTTCATACATTTTTCCTTTTACAAAACCACCAACTCCTAATGCAATCCAGTCAAACCCAATGGATCCTGTACTAATTACATCATAATCTCCTCCTGTTTTGTCACCTAATGATAATACAGTACCATTACCATATTGTTTGTTTAATCTGTCTAATGCATCTTGAAACTTGTTTCCAGTTTCCACTTGTTTTTTTGCCATTTTCTGTTGTTTTAATTATTAGTAAATATACAATATTTCAGTCTGTTTTTTTAATTTTAAAGCATAAAAAAAGACCCTAGATTACTCTAAGGCCTTTTACAATTAAAAACAGAACAGAAATATTGTAAATTCAAACAAGGTAATAACTTTCGTTATTCATTGTTCAAATGTAGATAATGTAAAACAAACATCAAAATAATTATCAATGTTTGTTTTATCTTTTTTAATTAAATTACTTATTTTTATCCTTCACAACTTGAACATTCTAAAATATTTCTTGCAAAATCTTGAGCTGAACTCTTACTAAATTGGTAATATAAGGTTTTAACTCCTTCTTCATGTGCATATAAATATAATGAATTAATGTCTTTAGCAGATACAGATGGGTCAATCATTAAATTTAAACTTTGAGATTGATCTATAAACTTTTGTCTCTGAGCTGCTTGTAACACTATTTCTTTAGGAGATATCTCAACAAATGACTTAAACACCTCTTTAGTAGGAAAATCTAAATGTTGGACTGATCCATCTTTTTGTAATATACTTTTCCAAATAGTAGAAGTATTTAAACCATATTTTTCTAATTCCTCTTGTAAATAAGGATTTTTATAAGCAGTTTTTATCTTAGCTAAATCTTTAATAAAGTAATTAGATTTGATTGGTTCAATACCCATAGATGTAGCACCTAGTATAAATGAACTTGACTTAGTAGGAGCAATAGCAATAAGAGTGGTATTAGCATACCCATCTCTTAATGACCTCACTTCTCTATGATCATGTAACCATTTAGACCCTCTTTCAGTCTTTTCTTTTAGTGTAGTAAATATCTCATGATTTAATCCTTTAGCTTGCAATGAGTCAAACTCAATAAGCTTAGATTGAAATAATGAATGATACCCAAGAACACCAACACCAATTGCTCTATGTCTTTCAGCAAATCTATATGCTCTTTTCATTCCTGGCATGTGTTCAGATTTTAAAATAAATTCATCCATCACAGCATTTAAGAATAATGTATATGTTTCTATTGCATCAGTGTCTTTAATTTCATCCCAGTGTAACAGGTTGATAGATCCTAAACAACAAACAAATGAATGATATGTATCTGTAGGTAATTGTATTTCAGAACATAGATTAGAAGCAGTTATCTCTAAACCTAACTCTTTATAAGGAGAAGTATCATTATTAGAATTATCCTTAAACATTATATAAGGAAAACCAAACTCACTTCTTCTTTGAATCACCTTGGCCCATATCTTACGTTTAATTTTATCACCTTTTTTCATTTCAGCTATCCATTTATCAGTAACTGTAACACCATATTGTAAGTTTTGTATTGGATTACCTTCTGTGCCCATATCTAGAAAATCTAGAATATCTGCATGTTCTAATGGTAAATATACAGCACACGCTCCTCTTCTTGCTTCAGATTGTTTACACACATCTACAACAGTATCATATATATTAGCATAATGAATGGGCCCATCTGCGTGACCACCTGTTGAAATCTTTGTACCTCTAGGTCTAATGTTACCTAAATAAGCAGAAGTTCCTCCACCATATTTAGACATCATTCCTATTTCACGTCCTGCATTTAATATGCTATCTAATGAATCATCAACATTACTTCCATAACAACTGATTGGTAATCCCTTTGCTTTACCAAAGTTAATCCAAACAGGAGTAGATAAAGAATAGAAACCACGTGACATGTAGTCTTCAAACTTTAAAGCAAAACCATCTATCTTTAAATACTTTTCTGCTATAGTAGCAATGTCTTTAATTCTTTGTTCAGGTGATTCAGTTATATATCCTCTTGACAAGAATTTACGACTATCATCATTTAGCCAATAATATTTTTTGTATTCCATAATGTTAATTTAAAATAAGTCATCAGCTGTGATGCTTTTGTTTTTCTTGTTATAATCCACTTGTTTTTTATAAAAGAAATCACCTTCTTTTGTTGCAGTGATTTCTATATTGAACCATTCAGTCTGTTCTAATAATTCATGGTTCACATCAAATATGGTTTCCATTCCAATTTTAGTAAGTGAATTATTAAATCTATCTCTAATAAAGTGTTGAATAGTTTCTTTAGATAGAAAGCTTAATTCCCCTTTTTCAAAAATCCAATCTAATATATCACATTCAGCTACGTAAGCTTTCATGCATGCAGAATAAATTAAGTCTTCAAATTCTTTATCAAACCATTCTGGGTTCTCTTTCTTAATAATGTTAATTATCTCTGCTCCAAAGTTACCATGAATTTCCTCTTCTTTAGATGTTGCCTCTACAACATTAGAAATTCCTTTAAAAAGGTTTAATTCCTTATTGAAAGACATCATTATAAGAAATTGACTAAACAAGCTTACATGCTCTATAAATAGAGAAAATAGCAATACAGATTTTGTATACATCTTATCATCTCTACTTCTTGTACCATCTAGGTACTTCTTTAAATATTTTATTCTACCAGCAATAGCAGGTACATCAACTACAGTTTCAAATTCTTTTTCAAGTCCAAGTATTCTTAATAATTGTGCATATGCATCTTTATGTCTTACTTCAGATTCTGCAAATGTCATTCCAACATCCCCAACTTCTGTAATAGGCATACGTTTATACATATCAGCCCAGAAAGTTTTAACACTAACTTCTATTTGAGCAATTGAAAGCATTGTCTTTTTAATAACATCTCTTTCTTTAGGCGTAATAGTAACTTTAAAATCTTGAATGTCCTCTGTAAAATTAAATTCTGTGTGTATCCAATATGAATGTCTTATTGCATTTTTATATGCTAATAATTGTGGATATTCATAAGGTAAAATATTTACTCTTGGTTTAAATATGTTTTTGCTCATACTTCTATAGTGTTTCCGTATTTATCTAAGTTTAAGGTTAATAATCGTTGTTCCACTTCAAATTCCACTTTTAAAATAAGAATAATATCTTTTTCTATCTGCTCATGTATAATTCTTCCTAACATAGGGCTAAATAAATAATCAAGATTTGTGTCCATTCTAGGTATTCCATGAATAGTTGATATTTCTTTATATTTAAAACCTTCTATTTTTCTAAGATCTTTAAATATTTGATTCAAATATTGTACTACTGAGGGAACTTCTATATTAAGACCATCTCCTGAATCTGATAGATCTAATAAATCTATATGAGCTTCGTTAAATTCTTTAGTTGTTTTCATAATTTAAGTTGTTGTTTGATACCAATAATCTAAAGTTAATGTACCTTCATGTTCTAAATTTAAAGGTTTGTTATTCTCTGAAATTTTGGTAATAATTAAATCAGCTTCTTCTGATGATATATGATTTTGACTTAGCAAATCTACTATAATTTTTCCAATTGTTCTCATGGTTCAGGTTCTAATTCGTTAAGTTTTATAACTTCTTCAACTTCAGGAGTTAATTGTAACTCAAGCATTGAAAGGCCTTCTAACATTGCTAATTCTTCTATAACAATTCTTGGAAGCCATTCAGATTTTGCTCTAACATCATTCATTGTATACTTAAATAAACCATCTTTAGATACAAATCCTATATATATATTACTTGCATCAAATAAATCTATTAAACTTCTAGGACTTCCATTAATTAAAATTTCTAATTGAGAATCATTTATACCTAAACTTAAAACAGCTTCTTTATAATGATCATCTTCTTCAAATCCTTCAAATGATTTTATCATTTTATTTAGAAACCATTCTCTCATGGCTTCTTTACCCAATGGGTATTTTTCTAATACTTTTTTTGCTTTCATAATTTATTTCTTTCTAGTATATTAATTAATGTAATAACATCTTTAATGTCTGTTATTGCAATATCTTCATTATAAAATATTTGAACATTCCAATTATCATTTTTATACTCATTATTAGCATTAGTCATTAAACACATGCTACCAATATTATAAGTATAATAATAATAAGCCTCAGCTCCTGATTCTTCTATAGTTACATCAGTTCTATTAAATTTCAAGTCTATTAAATCCTGTTCTTTCATTTTATTATTTTTTACAAGTACATTTTTTTCCACAATCAGCATATTCTTGCATCCATTCTGCAATTTTACTATTCACATCAGCATACACTCCAAATGTTATAAAGTGTTCATTTTGTTTTTTGTCTAAAAATTCTTTTGCTGTCATAATTTATTTATTCTATTAAATCATCCATATTAATACCATATTCTTCCATTAGTTCACCTAATGCTTCTTTGTAGTTGCTTAAATTAAAAGCATCTTCATCATGTTTCCATTTCCTCCAAAAGTTATGTTTTAGTTCCCAAATGAAACTTGCCATGTCTGAAGATTTAACACATCTAAGGTGTGATTTTAAATCTTCTGGATTATCTAAATCAAATTCTAATATTGCTTTCATAATTTATTTATTTCTTGTTTAACTTCTTGCCAATATTTAATTCCTTTAGGATATCCCTCACATTCTTCTAACATTAAGTCTACAAAAATTAAAGCACATTCTTTAACAAATCTTTTAGGTGTTGAATATTCCAACGCATTATCAATTTTATCTAATAATTCTTTTACTTTGTCTTTTGCTTCCATAATTTAGTCTAAAAATATCTTTAATGTTTGACCATCATCCTGTACTGAGAAATCTAAATTATTAAAATGTCCTAGCTTTTTATATAAAGTTAATAAGCGTCCAACCGGTTTATCATTTTTAGCATGATTTATAATTTCTAATCTATTTAATTTTTTTATATCTATTTTCATAAGTTTATTTTATTAAGTATATACAAACTATTAGTTTGTAAATTGAGTTATTTAAGTAATAATTAATTCCCATTTTAACCAACCCACAATAAATTCATAATTACCATTAAGAAATTTATTATGAGTTATTTTTATAAAGGGAAAAATATAAACCTGTCCGTATACTAAACTTGTTTCTATTTTCATAATTTATAAATATTAAGTTAGAAGAGCTAATGCTTCGTATAAAACTTTTAAGGGAACCATTATATTATTTCCAGTTCTTGGATCTGTGATTAGAAAACCAAAACTCCCTTCTATTTTCGGGTTTTCAATTGTTTCTATCTCAATGCCAAATTCTTTACTTACATACATTATTGGGTTTAATTCTCTATACCCTTCCATAAAAGCAGTAGCTTCTTTTTCTTAAAATGGGTATTTTTCTTTTGCCATTGTGTTAAGTCTTTCTTTTGAAATCATAATTTGTTATTTATTTGTTTAAGTTATTAGCACCATCTATAATAGCATACTCACACTGTCTAAAAAATAGAGCTTGTGCATAACTTCTATTATAAATGGTCACGAGATAATATCACGTTTTCACAACCTCTTTCAGAAGGTCTATTATCTCTTGCTGTAAACTCCTAAGTGTATTACTGAGAGGGTATAGTTTTCACACTAGTTCTATAACTTCAAGCTTTTTATCCAACATATTACAATACAGTTGGTACATTTGATAGATTTAATATGTGTTACTAGGACACATTAGCGAGTAACTTAAAAGCTTATCCATACTTATAATTTTATATTCTATCTTCTAATATTTTACGAGCTGGTCGGTTTCAGTTCTCTTTAAACCCTATAATATTTTTACTTTCTAAGGATATTGCTAAAATAGTTTTGTCATTTTCATCTTTTCCTATTTCAGTATTTAAAGTTAAGTTTTTACTTTTTAAAAAGCTTAAAACTTCAGTTAATTCACTGTTCATGTGATTAATAAATAAATCTTTAAAAATTAACTGATGTTTATGATTTTTCATCTCATCTGATGATATTAAAAGTACTAAAGCCATAATGTTTAAGTTTAAAAATTAATAAAAAACTACACTCATTTTTCAACCTGTTGAGTGTAGTATAATAGATTTAATATGTAGAGCTAACTGTTCAATGGGCCTTATTCAGGTAACCAATTATAGTAGTTAGTCTTAAAAAGAGTCAATTCTCTGATACTACAATTTATATTCTATCTTTATTTAGTGATTATTTTTACTCAGACTATTACTTACGCTTTTACTCTGACTATTCTTCATCACTTGGTCATAGGTTTAACCATTTTAATTCTTTAATATGGATATTTTAAAATTTCTTTTACATCTTCTATACAAAGAATTTCTTCTTCTTCATAATAACCTGACCATACTTCTTGATCATCTTCCCAATCAACACCCACTTTACTTTCCCAATATTCTATTAAGTCAGGAGATCTAGTGAACACTCTATGTTGAAGAGATACTTCATCTCTATGTAAACCGTTCTTTTTAATCTTAATCACCTTTGGAAATAGTTTTTGAAAATCTTTAGAAGTTTTAGAATATAAACCAGTTTTAACAATGTTAAAATCTTTTCTATATTTTGGATCTAATTTATAGATAATTACAACAAAACCTCCAGAATAATCATAGTCTTCTATAATTTGTTCTGATCTTTCATATTCATTATCTATAAACTCTCTAAACTTTGGTATATCTGTAGGAAGAAACAAGAGATAAATAGCATCTTCATATTGAATATCTCTATCTACATCTTTAATGTAAGCATTTACAAAATTATTTTCCCTAAGTTCCCCACTGGGTATCTTTAATGTAGGGACTGCAAATATACTAGTTATTGTTTTCTTTATGTTCATCTATATCTAATATATTTAACTCTTTTTGAGTGTATAACTTTAAAATCTTATAATAAAGCCTAATTTGTTTCTTAGCCTCTATAAAATCTCCTTTATTTGATTTCAAATAAGCTTGAAATACAGCTTTAGTAAATTGATAATCTGTCATATCTAAATGCATATTATCTTTACACCAAGCTTGTCCAACTCTATAAGCTCCAGAAACTCCGTCTGAACTATCTCCAATTACTATTTGAGATGCAATTGCTAGTCTACTTTCTTTCTTAGATATATTTTTAAATTCACCTAATATTTCACCATAGCTTCTATAGTTATAATAAGGAACATCAGGGCAATTATAAAATACATCTTTATCAATAGAGGATACTACACAATTACCTTCACTTAGAATCATAGCATCATAAACATAATCATCAGCTTCAGCTCCATGAGAAGGAATAGCTTCTAATTCTTCTAACATATAATCTTTAATAATAGGAAGCAGTGGACTTTTGATAGTTTTTGCCCTGTTAATTTTGTAATTTGGAAACACTTTATATCTAAAGTTATTCTTACCTGCTACAAAAATATATGTTTTCTGTATGTTAAACCATTCTTCTACATTATTTTGGATCTCTTGAAGTTTAGTTCTAGTTCTATATTTAGCTTCTTCTAATTGTTCAATCTCAGTAGGGAATTCTATTAAAGAATCTTCAGGGAAATATGTAGCAAAATACATAATACTATCTGCATCAATTATCAATACTCTTTTAGTATCATCAAATTTAACAGGAGCCCCTTTAACAGATTTAGTAATTATATCAGCTAATTCTACATTACCTTCTCGTTTTATACCAGCTATCATAATTGCTTTTTTTCAAGATGTTCGATTTCTGTTTGTAAATAGATTAAAGCTTTATTTAAATCTAATAATTTATCGTTGTTATCTTCTTTACCTGCATCAATAACATATTTAATTACACTTCCACTAGCAAAACGTACATTGAAGAGATGACATATATCAATCACTTCTAAATTCTTAGAGGAAGGTCTGTGATATTTTGGTTCAGTTAGATTTCTTATTGTTTTTATATCTAATTCCATAATTTAGGTTTTTAATAATTAATATGATACTACAGCAAATATTTCCCATTCACCGTCTTTTTCAGTGGTTGAAGGTTTATACTTAATTTCAGCCACTTTAGCTTCTTGTTTAATAAGATGTTTCTCAATAACAATTGTAAGTTTAGCTTTTGGATTGTTTTCTACGTGAATCCTTGCCTTTCTTATTACCTCTGCTTGACTTTCATCTTTAATTGACATATAATGTTCAGTTTCATAACGACTGCTTTTAGCTACGTACATAGTAACCCACTTTCTTGCACCTTTATTAGGAAATCTATCAACAGTAGTTTTAACTGTATTGGTGTTAACTTTTGGTTGTCTGATGCATTTTGCTATAGCACCACTACCTTTACTAAGGTCATCTGTATCATCATAACTTTTAGATGATACTTCTCTTACACTAGGACAATTGTTCCAACCACCACTGTAATAATCATTACCATGTTCTTGTCTATCTATTTCTTGTAATCTTTTGAAAGCTTCCTGTAGAGTTCTTCCACTAATTGTCTGTCTTTTTAATATTCCTCCCATTTTTAAGTTTTTTTAATTGTTTTTCTAAATTTGTTTTTTCATCATGACATTTTGTACACAACACCTGTAAATTTTCTTGTTCACAAAACAATCTTTCAATAAAGCCTGGTAGATCTCCAGAAGAGTTTAAAGAACCTGCTGGTATTATGTGATCTACATTTATAAATTTGTCAGCAAAATACTCATTACAGCTGTTACATTTATATTCAAACTTTTGACGTTTATTTAATCCTTTGTACTTTCTTTTTACAAGTTGTTTACATTCACTAATTGGTTTCCACCATCTACTTTTTTGTCTAAGTGCACTTCTAATCATAGACCAGAATGCTGATTCTGTCATTGTTCCAGCATTTCTTACTTTAGGTGTTTTTGATTTTACTACTTTTTTTGGATTCATAATTTTATTAATTAAAAGAAGGTAACAAATTTAACGAAAAAAATGTTACCTTCCTATTAATTATTAATCCACAGAAACTACTCGTTTACTAATTTCCTTCTTCATATCTTCCAAACTACCAACTATTGCACGTATGTCTATTGTAGACACATTTGGTAAATTGAATTCATACTTAGAAGTCTCAGCTACAAATCCTTGTTGCACTTTAGCTTCAAGATCTTCAAGTTCACGAATAGCATAATCTTCATCTAACTGAAGAGTATCAAATGCAACATCATGTAAAATAGATGTAGCTTCTGATCTTGGTACAGTCATGATTGGTAAATATTCATAACATCTACCTTTATGTTCTCCAATACCAACCACCTTCATAGGGTTAATAAGAACAAGAACAGATTGATCACCACATCCTACATAATGTATTTGATCTGCTGTAAAATGTAAACCTGCAGCAGCACAATCTTGTGTAGACCAATTACAATCTTCTTTAGGCATAGTTGTTACTTTTCCTACACGAATATCAAAAGTTTTAGTCCAATCATCTGTAAACCGGTTCTCTGCTCTATTTGGTAAGTCTAAATATAAATCAGTTAACATACCTATTTCTGAACCATGATCCACTTTAGTTTGTGAAGTCCATTCATATTCTTCCACTTCACCTGTACCATCACAATTTTCACATAACATGTTTTCATCTTCATAATCATCATAATTAATACCTTCTCCTTCACAATCTTCACAATTTGTAGATGTATGAATTTCTTCTGTAAATAGTTTATCAGCATGTACTAATTTATACTCACCTGGACTTGTTTCAAATACAGTGTAATCACTTGGGTTCTTTTTCCAAACAGCTTTCACTTTATTATAAGTGTTAGAAACAAAATGTACAAGCTCTGGACTTCCATGTAATGTTACAACATTACGTAAAGCTACAAAGAAACCTTGTTTAGTGATACGAAAACTATTATTCTTTAAGAATCTGTATAATTCATGAGCCACTTCAGCTCTAGGATTAAGAGCACACCACATAAAGAATCTTTTTAGTGATTGATATGGTTCATGATCAATTAGATGAACACCTAAATCATTAGCTGCACTCACTTCATTAATTAACTCCTCCACTAATAATTGTGGAAGAGATCTAGAAATACCTTTAAAATAAACTGAGGTACCTTCTACAATAAACTCTTCACTCTCTGAAAGAATTACTAAACCTTTCTTAAGTGCTTTTATTTTAGATTCTTCTCTTTGCTTCTCAGCAAGTTCTGAAACTACATTACTATTACTAACTATTCTATATAGTTCTGCAATAGTTGATGCTTCACAAGCTGCAGCAAAATCATCTTCTGTTGCATTTGGCTTTGTTATAATGGAGGCATCTTGTAAAACAATAGTCAATGTATCATTTACCATTTTAATGTTGGTAAAAGGTTGTTGACCTTTAGTTTGGTTATCTTCTTCATCAATAAGACTATTGATTCTTTTCTCGATAACTTTTTCAATTGAATGGTCTACTTTTTCTTTGAACCAATCTAAACTTAGAAATTTACTCATGTTTTTAATTTATTTAATTATTAATATTACTGTTTGTTTACTCGTTTTCTTATAATTCAACCTCTACAAAAGGAATATGACCTTTTAAATTATAAAATTTCATCATATCAGATATTATTTTTTGTATTGATGATGAATTGTTATAATGTATCCTACTTATTAAAACATCTATGTAATAATGTTTACTTAGTATTGCTGAAACTTCAGTGTAAGTTCCCCAAATACTAGAATCCATTAAATATTTAGTTTTAGCTATCTCAAATATTTCTGCACATATAGTATAATTAACACCATTCTTTGGCATATATTTATTTTTATAAATATATAAATCTTTAAGATTAATAGTAAGTGCATCATGAATCTCTTTTATTTCATCTGGATCATTAAAAGCACTAGGATATTTACCTATTAAACTATTTATTGCATAACTTGTTGCTAATTGACTAAATATATCTGAACCACCTTCCATAAATTGTTCATATGATAATAAATTACTTAATTCTAAATCAGCTAAACCAAGTAATTCTCTATTTGAAACAGTAAATAATTTAACATTATTCCATTTAGCAACATTATATAACACATCCAATTTCATAAAATCATCATGACATACATAAATATGCATAGTATCAACATTATCTTCTATTGACTCAATGTTGATTTTACTTGCTACAAACTTACATTGTTTACCTTCCACGTATCTTAATGAATCTTCTGCTATCTTACAACTAACATCTCCTGCTATTCTGGGTGCTCTGCCAGCAATAGTCACCTTGCTTTTAGATTGCATCAAAGCTTTTTTATCATCTAACCAATCTTGATCTATTTCAATATCATCTACAATAGGTAGAGGATTTATGAATTCATTAATCATCCATTGAAACTCTTTAATTACATCTCTCCATTGGAATTTAGGAAACTTTTTTAATTCAAGAATTTGATGATATGTATCCATACCTGTACTATTTCTATGACCCAATTCATTAGATTTAACTTTCTTAATAAACTTTGTTCTATCTTTACAAATAGATCTAATGAATTGCTTTTTATTTCCTCTCATAGACTCATCAAATAAATAATAAGGTTCTCTAGGATCTTGTAATGAATCCCATCTTACATCTCTACCCCAATGATTACTTTTTATTTCATACATTCTATCATTATCTAATTTATAACGAATGCTATACTCATTAAGCAAATATCTAACATTACCTTGTTTACAGAATGCTTCAAGATTAATAAGATTCAATTCATCAATCGTAGGTTTCTTAATAGGAATTGTAGAAAATTGAAGTATTTTACGTATATCAAATTCAGTATCTCCTATATTAATGTATCTACATTGCTCTGAGTAATAAGAAAGAGCTTCTTTTAAACCATTCCCTATTTCTATCTTTTCATTATATTTAAGAACACAGTAATTTGCTAATTCTCCAATTCTTTTTAACAAAGTATCTTTCGCAGCTCTTGTATATATTAAAGACTCTCTATTTGGTGTAGGAAATAAACCATCAGATAACTTAAATCTTAAACCTACAGGTAATTCAATTCTATCTACACCTAATTTACCAAAATCTATAGGATAATAAACATCATCTAAACATACATGTAAATTTCTATCACTAGCTAATTCTGAAAATTGAAAGACATTAGATCTGTGTATAAGAAAATCATTATCTATACCATCTACATTAAAGAATACATTCTGAAAATATGCAAGTTGTTCTTTGATCTTATTAATAAAATCATATCTATCGTTCCAATTTACTGGTACAATAACTTTTACACCATTTGATTCTTTTGTAGAAGCTGTGTGAAGAAGATCAATTGAATTTACTTCTTCTCCCTCATACATCATATACTTACGCTCTATTCCATCTTTTCTTGCAATGAAATAGAAACTAGAAGTATAAGCTAATGGTGCTTTAAAACCTAAGCCCATCATTCCTAATTCTGTATCACTATCTCTTTTGGTAGATTTACCATATTTACTAATAATGTTTCTAACATCATCATCGTCTAAACCAGTACCAAAATCCTCTACAGAGAATTCATAGTTATTAGCCTCATTGCGTACAAGAGATATAATAATAGGTTTGTCCACTTTTAATCTCCTATGACTATCCAGAGCATTACTTGCACACTCTCTAATAGTAGAACCTATTGAATCTGAATACAAATTCTTACTTAACATCTGCATTAATACTTGTGCAGAATCTAAGTCTAAGGACATTCCTATACTCTCGTTTTGTGTTCCTACTTGTAGAACATGTGATTGTTTTTGTTTTTCTAAAATCATTATTTATTTATTTTAATTTTTTAATAAAATAGTTTGTTACTTCTGGTATATGCTTTTTATAATACGGTTGATTGTCCATACACCATTGTTTAACTTCTTCTTTTGTTTCAAATCGTTTATGCCAGGATGAACCTGACATAATCAATATGAATGATGGCTCTAAATCATCAATAAATGATTGAACTGTCCATCCTTCCCAAATGTGTTTATTTAAATTCATATTTATCTATTTACTTATTTATTTATTTTCTTTTTACTAACCAAATAGCTTTATATTCAAAATCAAATCTTACATTTGGTTTATTGTCTGTGTATGGAGATGTGCTATTAGGATGAAATTTTGTTGTATTTAGTCTATTACATATTGATGCAGACCATCCTGGTATCATTGTACCATCATATCTTTTTACTTGTTTTTGTTTAGGAGGCCTTACAATTTGCATATAGTTAAGATCTACACCTCTTACAATAACTTCATCTCCCTCTAAAAGATCTTTCATTTCAATTAATCTGTTTACATTATTCATATCAATTTATTTTTATTATTTGTTTAAAATTAAGATCTACAGATATTACAGCTGCATCATCAGCAGGTATCTTGAATTGAAACTCTTTCCATTTTCTTACATACGCTTTATTATTATAGCCTTTATTTGTGCTTGTTTTAAATTCTACATCCACTTGACATTTTACAGCAACATATCTAACTGTTCCATTGTAATAAGTCTTTAGTTTACTAATTCTAGGTAATTCCATCACTCTGTAGCATCTTAACTCAGCACTACAATTTGCAATAATTATATCACCTTTCTGTAACTTTGATTGATCTGTGATCAACATATCTTCTAATTGTCTCATTGTTTTTAAATTATTTAGGTTTATTTAAGTGCACAATAAATTTATTTGTATCTGTATTATACTTTGGTGATACTGATACATGAATGCCATTATGAAGAATAGATAACCAACAGTAATGCTTTTTATCTTTTGCTCCAATTGATACTTGGCCTTTTTTAACAACTGCAAGTATTGCACTCATTGCATCTTCATCTGTAATATCATTTCTAATATCAATTATTATTTTTCCCATTATATTATTTGTTTAGAACTATCTTCATCTACTTTGTATTTTGATTCCCAAACTGTTATGTCTTCCAATTTATTATCATCTTCTGCATCAAAGTTTATTCCTATACTAATAACATTTACATCTGTGAATTGTTCTATTTCTATCCATGAAGCTGAGTTATCACTAAATTTATCAGAATTAATTTCAACTTTATTACTAAAATTAGAATCTTTCTGTAAAGAATTATATATTAATTCCTTTAAAGTTATTTGTTTTGCTTTAATCTTGTTACTACCTACATATATTTTCATAAGTTATTTAATCAAAAGGTTCATTATTTTTATTTAAGTTTATAGATATTACTGCAATAAACATTACAATAACAAAAAGTAGGATTAATTGGTCCATATCATTTGCTTTTTTTAATTCGATTTAAAATCATTGCTTTTTTTATTAGTAAATAAATCATATTATCATTAAACTTTTCAATAACTTTATCTTCAGAAGGTAGTATACCATCATCTATATCATTAGTCATGTCATTTATAGACACCTCATGTTTTAAAAGAAAACCATCTAAGGCTTTCTCAGGTGTAATACCTCTCATTTTAGAACCTTGATTGAAATTATGATATACATCATTATTTCTCACATACTCTTTACCTTTTACAAGAAGTAAATCTTTTAGTTCACCCAATGTATTATGGATTATTTTAAAAAAGTCTTCATTTATTTGATCTTGTTTTGTTGCAATTTTCTTTACCATGATTATTGTGTTTTAAAATGGAGTTTCAACATCTTTTAACCAAGATATACTATATCCATTATTTTCATAAATTAATGTATCTATTTTCTCAAATACCCCTTCTGAATTCCATTCAACTCCTTTATAAGAAGCACTTGCTGGATGACTAACTTTGAAGACATGTGAAAATATCCCTGTATATCTTTTGTATTTATAAGCATCTGTACCTAAGAAAAGAACTGGCACCCCTAAAGGATTAAGCACTTCTTCAAATAAGTATTTTGTAAAAGATTCCCATACCTTTATGTGACTACCAGCTTTATTTTTTTCTGTGGTTAGTGCTACATTAAGCATAAGTACTCCTTGTTTTGCTAAATAAGTTACATCAGGACTTGGATCATAACTTAAGTTGAGTCCTCTGTGAAACTCATTCTCAAAAGCTTTATATAAATTAATAAGAGAAGGTTGCATATATTCTGTAATAGAACATCCCATTAATAATCCATCTGCCACTGGTAAATCATTTTTAAATGTATGATAAGGACATATGCCTACCATTACAAATTTCACTTCATCAAGAGGCGTTTCTTTAAAACATCTATAGACATTAGAAGAAAGAGGGGCAATTTCTTTACCCCTTTTACTTTCCTTTTTTAAGAATGCATATATTTCATCACATTCATTACTTTCTATAAAAGGTCTTAATTTACTATGCCATGATGGGTGGAACATTAGTTTAAAGTTTTCCCATTTCATATTTTTAGTTTATACATACAACATTTCCCTTTGAAGGGTTGTTTATATTTGATTGAACTTTTATATATGAATTTTCTAATCCTTCACTCAACATTACAGTTGGTGAAAAATTAACTTTTTCATATGTGTTACCTTCAGCATCTTGAGCATATATCACTTCAAAATGCTCTATCTCTGGATTATGCTTCAGCATATCTATAAGAGTATTTACATAATTCCTAAGCGTCATGGAGCTCAAATAAATCTAATTGATTAACAGTTGATATATCCATAGTCATTTCGGTATGCATAACATTAGCTGCTTTAGTAAAGAAACTATGTGCATCTGAATGATTATTTAACCAATGTCTTGCATTAGGATTTGTTTTCATTGCGTAAGTTGTATAATTATATAACTCCCATAAACTACCACTAGCTCCATAATCATGTGTTGGATTAGTTAGTTCTCTTTTAATAATGTTCAATTGAGTAGAAGTAATAAATTTATCTTCTATGAACATTCTACCAATAAGTTCTGCTCTAACAGTATCACTTATCTCATAAGATTTCAATTGATCTCTATCATGTTGCATTCTTGCAAAAGCATCTCCTGATTTCTTAATGTATTCAGTGATTGCATTAGGTGCAAAAGTTTGAATTTCTCCAACATGCTTCTTTTTAAATGCACCATAATCTCCTGATACCATTCCATTTTGACAGATAAATATTTGAGTTCCAATAGCAAACTTTAATGTCAGTTGCTTATTGTAACTATTCTGCCAACCAATCTGTAACTGCATTTCAGCATCTTTAACATTACTAATAGTATATCTACCATTAGCAATCTCTCCACCTTGAGTGGTCATATACTTTTCAGTTTCTAATTTAAAGCCTGATTGGTGTATACTTTCTAATGTAAGTTCCATCAACTCTTGATGACTTACAGGTTTATAAGTTTTAGTTTGAGCTGGTAATGCTGCAGATAGCATAATTTCCTTTGTTGACATAACGTCATGTAATAATTCCATATTTATTTAATTTTAAGTGATACTTGTTTTCCTAAATGATTTGTTAAAATTTTCTGAAGTTCATTAATTTTAATGAATTGTTCTTCTGATCTATCTTCGTATAAAAAGACTATATTCTCTAATATATCTTCTTCAAGTCTATCTAATTCTGTATTTGAAAGTTTACTATTATTAATCATTTTAATCATTTTAATATGTTTTTATTTATTAAATATTCTTCTATCACTTTAAGCCCGTGATTTTTAGCAAGATCAGCCCAATCATTAATACCTTCCTTTAGGTACATCTTAGGCACATTGCAATAATCAAATCCGTATTTATCTGTAATCTTTCTACTATTTGCTACACCTGTTTCATCTGAATCAAATGATAATATTTGTTTTTTAGAATTCTCTCTAAGAAAAGTTACATTTTCTTCTGAGAAACATCCCATACCTTCATTCTGTACAGCACAAGAGTTTGGATATATCTTTTTCATCACCATATAATCCTTTTTGGATTTGTTAATGAAAGCGGTATCACAATTTGTGATATCAAGTTTACCATCCATAGCTGTAATTGGAACATTATTAGGAACCCATTTATATCTCTTTTCTTTAGCAAAAGGTCTATATATCTTCCAATGTCCATCATACAAGTATCCAAACTTTAAGTCATTGTCATTTAAAACAAACTTCTTTTTGTTTAAATATAATTCACTAATTGAAAATATATTATTTTCTTTTAGGTCATCTATATCTTGATAATACCCATTCCAATAAGCTAATTCTTCATGTGTGAACTTTCTGGTCTTAACTTGTATAAAAGAATAATCTTTGATAATTGCTTTTGGTTGTACCCAATCTTTAATTATCTCCTTATATTCTACATTATTCTTTCCAGAACCAATTCCAAGATTAAAATCATTATCAATCTTAATAAGCACATCTATAAACACAGTTATGTTAAACAAATCTTTTACAAATTGAAAACAATCACCTCGTTTACTCGTATCTCCAAAATCAATATAATTAAGAGAGTCACCTTCTTTATTACTAATTACAAATGAAGGACTTCTCTCATTTCTAAAAGGTGATAATGTTGGAACACCTATTGACCAATCATTGTTAGGCATATAAAACTTAAATACATCATATTCAGATATTTTTAACAGTATGCTTTTTATATTTACATCTGTTTTTATTTTTCCTCTAATCATAGTTTTATAAATAAAAAACCCTCAACATTTCTGAAGAGGGCTTTTGATTAAACAATATTAACTTTTAGTAATCTGAACCTTCTTCTGAAATATAATCATCAGAAGCTACAAGATTGTCTCCTGGGTTATAGTTTTCAATTTCTTTAAGAATATAATAATCCTTACATCCATATTCACCTGTAACACGCACTGCAAATTTTTCATGAGGTTTAAGATCACGAGGTTTTCTATTACGTAAACTCTTTAATGTTCTCTCATCAGTATAATCAACCAATCTGAATTGCTTCATTGTATAACCAGCTAAAAATCCTTTATTATAGATTCCTTGATATTCTTTAGATTCACCATCACGCTCTCTAACAACAACAGTTGCTAATGCTACAACAGTATTACACCATTCACCATCAACTTGATCTTTCAATTGTTTTACATTACCTCTCATCAACTTCCCCCAATCTAATTGTAGTTCTGTTGTAGCATGTCTGTAATCTAATTTACCTAACCATGTTCTCATGAAATCATAAAGTTCCTCTTCACCAATAAATGCAACACGGAAGTCACGATCTTTTGTAAACCATTCCCATAAATCACTTTCATCAGCAGCCCATCCAGTCATACCTACACTATTAAGGTATTGCTTTTTAGTACCATCTCTATTTTCTCTTTCACGATCTTCAAGAAAGAAACTCACTTTAAAATTCTCAAGCTTTTTAACTTCTTGAAGCCATATATCTATACGCAAGTAATTATTTCCATCTTTCGTCACTCCTAAATATTCAACAGCTTTACTTTCTGGTTTAAGTTCTATATTAAGAACCTCAGAATATTCTTCTGCTGTTGGATTAATAGCAATAATGTTTGCTTCAAATAATCCTACTTTCTTTTCATAATTACTGTCTGCACCATTTCCTGGTGTATCTCTTTTTACTCCTCCAATTGTACTCATATCTTATTGTTTTTATTTATTAATTATAATATTCAATTATACTATCTCTTACTAACTGTAAATTATTTGGTATTTTAGTTGTGGCAAACATTCCATCAGGACTTTTACCTGGCCTCTTTCTATATCTATTAGTAAGGAAGCTGTATGTAACACCATCTTTTTTCTCTTCTACATCAGTATAGAGACAAACAGTAAGAAGACCTTCTAATAACACTTGATTATCAATAAGTTTTCCTGCAGTTTTAATTTTGTATCCTATAATTTCCCCGCTATCTTCAATAGTTTCTGGGTGAGAAAAATAAAAGATTACTAAATCATCTCTTAATGTTCTAGCTGTTCTAAATAGATCAACCATGTCTTTAGCCATTACACTAAATTTTGTAAAGCCAGTTTCTGTTGCTTTATCTACCATTCTAAATCCCATTAAGTAATTGCTATCTTCAATAACAATAGATTTAATGTGAGTAGCCTGTTTTGAAATAGTCTTCAATAGTTGTGTAACATCCGTTGGATCATCTACTTCTTTGTAATTCTTGTTCTCTGTGTTGTAAAGTTTACTTGATCCTTTAAAGGGTAATTCTTTTTTAGCAACATTGATAATGTACGTTTCTTTTGGATCTAAATGTTTAATAGCAGTTGATTTACCCGTCCCAGTTTCACCAACAATTCCAATTAGTTTTGAACTCATTTTTATTTATTTATTTATTAATATTAACTTTACAAATATACGACTTTTATACGTATTTTATTTTAGATTCATCAAAGAATTCAAGAGCTTTATTAAGCCACTTTGCTTCAACTGATTCATCTGTTGATATGATATAGATATCTGCTTTTTTGTCAGGAGTATTATATTCCATAGCCATACATCTATTTATCTTTTGTGCTAGATTCTCTCCATTACTATCAAAGTAATTTATAATAACCTTATTTAGAGGTTTATATGTCACACCCGTATTACCAATTTTAACAACAGCCATGTGATTACCTTCTCCTTCAGCAAACTTTTGAAAAGATTCTTTATCTTTAGATTTACTATGATGGGAAGGAATACCAAGTGCATCTGCAACTTTAGTAGTACCACAAAACACTAAAACTCTTTCGTTTGAATGAGCATTCAGAATTCTTTTTGTTTCATTAAGCTTAGATAGGCTATTTTGTATAATTCTCATTCTAGCAAGTCTCATGAACATTGAATTACCACCACCATACATCATCTTATTAATGACATAAGAAATAGCTTTAAACTGTTGTTTTTCAGTCTTTTTACCTTTCTTATATTCTTGCAATGTTATGTTATCTAATGGCACCCGAATAACAGTTATCTTATAATCAACAATAACTCCTTCTTCAATTGCTTTTTTTATTGGATATTCAGCAACAACTTCTAAACCAAGGTCCTCACTAAGTGTTTTCTTAGTCCAATTAGACAATGTACCAGTTAAACCTAGTATAGTGTCATTTTGTGAAAATAAGTCCACACAAGAGCCTATTTGAGCTTCTGATAATAAATGTATTTCATCTATTATTACAATATCAAATTCTATGTTAGTAAATTTCTTAATAGAGAGATGAGTTGTATATGAAATATTATCATTTACATAACCCATTTCACTGAAATCTTCTTCCCAAGCCTCTTTAATATTCTTATCTGGATATGCAATTAATATATTGCAATTAGGTTTCATTTGATTTAGTATGTTGATAGCTGTTCTTATCTTTCCAAACCTAGGACATAGATTAAGAATTCCATACTTTCCATGATTAATCCAAGTTTCTGCAAACTCAGCTTGTCTTTTATCTCTTAATGTCATACGTTTATGTTATAAAAAATGATTTATTTACTACTGCATCATATTCACCATCAGTTATGTCTCTCTTTCTAGGAAGTTCTTTAAACATTCCTATTTGTCCTAAGAAAGCAAGACCCACTCTAATGTCATCTTCACCATAACTATTTTTAATTACTCTAAGGCTTCTAAAATATTTACCACCATAATCATCTTTTAGTCTAGTTAAATCATAACCTGAAGGATCTGCTACATTATATCTTATAGGATCAAATAAGGCCATAACTACATCACTATCATTCTGAGTGGATGAACTATCTGCAAAATCTTCTAGTTGAGGTTCTACATCTCCATTCTTTATCCTTGTAGGATTAGAAATAGATCTATTGAACTGACTTACCACTACAGGAGAATATCCATAGAAATCTCTAGCATAACGTAATTCATCACTCATCTTATCAATTGTTTGCTTTTTAGTAGGTTGGTCTTTAGTTGTTTTCAATAACCCAATGTGATCTAATACAACTAATGTGATCTCACATGGATCGTTTGGTATATATATCTTGTTGTATTTATCTTGTTGAATTATCTCTCCACGTTCTAAAGCATAAGTTTTTAACTCTTTAGCAATACCTACTGGATTTTCTGGACCATCAATGATTATCACCATCTCTTCTAGCTTATTCATATAATCTTTGTAACTAAGAAATAGTTCATATTCTTCTTCATTCATCTTATCAGTCCAACCTAATAATTTATTAACAGGGATGATAATACCATGATCTAAGAATATTTTTCTAGAAGTCCATTTAGCAAGTTTATAAGTTCTACTACGTTCCATAGATCTATACCACACTTTCACTTTAATACCTGATGCTATACCTTCAGGTGATAAAGCCCAATCAACAGGATTAAGAACAAATGCATCATCTATAAAACTAGTCTTACCAGAACCTGTTAGACCACCCACAAGATAATACATAGACTTTCTAATACCTACATAACGGTTTAGTCTATTAAATCCCATAGGTATTCCACCATTCTTTCCTGATAATCCTTTATCCACTTCATCTTTTAATAACTGAAAACTCATTAATAAGTACGGTTATTAAAATTATCTTTATCATCTGGCCATATCTTTGTACCAAAGAATATAAATATTCTTGCTACTAATATCCAAAGTGCAATTTTAGCAATCCAATATAAAACTATCATAATTTCTCGTTTTTAGTTATTTGTAATTCTTTTAATTCTCGTAATTCTTGTAATTCTTGTAATTCTCGTAATCTATCAAATGAATTATTCATGCGATCATTATCTGCATAATATTCATTTTTAATTTTCTTCATCCACTCATTGAATCCTTCTTCTTTAGTTTGTATCATGATTTTTTTCTTTTTTTAATAAAGCTATTTCACGTGCAATTGTTCTTACAGATATACCTAATGCTTTTGCTGCATCTAGTTTCTTTGGGAACTTGTGTAATGCTTTCCTTATTAATCGATTTCTTTCTAATGCTATAGTCATATTAAAGGCTTTTATTATTGGTCAGTTTGTATTTACGAATTAAGTCCTTTAAACTAATAGTTTCGCCTGTATAGTTTTGAGTTAATGTTATTCCGTGTTTACAAAAGTTTGTCATAAAATCTTCAAAAGGTACTATTTCTTTTATAGAAAATGCTTCTTTTGTAGCTTTTATAGTATCATTTAACAATATATTAGACTTACCTAAACCCTCCCAACCATATTTATTTTCTAGTATTTCTAAAACTTTCTTCTTATTCATTTTGTATGTTATTTCAATCAAATTATACATTATTGATTATAATATCAATCAATGTATGACAAACGATGCATTAACCTTGTTTTTAAGTGTTAATGTATGATTTATACTACATTAATTATATATCTGTTGAACCTCGTGACACTTTTCCTTTTTTAGGTTTATCTTTATCTTGTTCCATTAATTCTATAAACCCTTCAAAGGTTCTCTGGTTTAGATAAGTAATAGATCCCTGCATAAAACTTAAACAATTCTTTCTCTCGTGATAAGACTTTTCTATTTTTTGTACCACTTCATAAGTAAGAGCTTCTATAAGTTGTTTTGCTGTGTAATCACCTTCATCAAGAATTGCTTTAAATTTCCTTTTACATTCATCTTTTCCTCTGCGTAAGGATCTAGTACCTTTAAATACTACACCTTCCACTTCAAATGAATCTGTTCCAGGATATTCTTTCCACCATTCTTCAAAATCAGTTGATGTTGGTTTACGTTTTATTATTTTAATTTCCTTCTCATCATTAATAAACTTTAACAAGTCTTTACCTGGTATTGTAAGTCTATCTTCACTAGTTATAAGTCCTTTCCTTATCAAAGTTTGATAGAGGGCAGAGATTTTCATACTATTCTCATACATAGGAGTAATATCATGCTCTTCCTCTATCAACTTTAATAAATAAATTATGTCTAGATTATAACTTTTTTTGATGAGTTCCTCGAATACTGCGGGTGATATATGCATTCTCATCTTTTACTGGTGTTTGAACTATTATTGTTGCAGGTTTTTTGTTGTGTGTATGTTCCCATTCTTGCCATTCTAGATTCATTATATAATCTCGTTCACCAGAATACATTTCATCAGTAGCATAAGCTGCATGCTCCCAATCTTCGTTGATTAACTTAGACATTTTTAGCTTTGTTTTTACTTCCTACTGGTCTACCTTTCTTCTTTTTTAATACAGGTTTGTTTTTAGATCCTTTAGGTCTACCTCTTTTCTTTTTTAGTTTAGGTTTAGTAAGCTCTGGCCAAATTTCTTCTTCAGTTTTAGCTGAATTTAATAAATACACTGTAAAAGATACTAGTAAAATAGCAATTCCTGCTATGATGAATACTGTTGTTGAGTTCATAATTTCTGTTTTTATTTATTTATTAATTATTAATTATTCTTTTATTCTTAATCCATATTGCAAATTAAACCAATCAAATGTTTGTTTTGCTTTATTTGTATTAAATTTAAACACTTTCTTCAATGTTTTAAGAGCATACTTTCTAAATTCAGAATGTTGCTCTTGTGTCATTGTCCAATTGAAATACCATTTATCATCATCTAATGTTTCTACTAAACGCTTTCCTACCATATCTAATTGATATTCAATTAAATGACGAGTTATACTACTTCTATTAATTGCTGCTTTTTTCTTCATTTATTAAAATAAGTTTAGTTGATTAGGTATAACGGTATTTCTTCTACTCTTACCCTTAGTTAAGATTTTAACAATTGTATTCTCTGCTTTACTAATGTAATATGCATAGTTTACATTTTCCACTGGAGAGTTTTTAGGTAAATGATTACACACATGGCATAACCAAGTTCCTGCTTCCACTTGACTTCTCTTAGCAGCTTTACTGTGACATTCTTCAGTTTTAATCTTATAAACTTTTTCACCAGCAATAGATACAAAATATCTAATCAACTTGTTGTACTCAGTTATAACATTAGTAACTGGATCTACGCCCTCATAACGAAAATCTCTAGATGCTTTCTTTCTAATGCAGAAATCAAACAAATTCTTGTGATTCTCAATTGTTTCCTTAACAGGTATACCATGAACATAATAGGCCTCAAGAGCAATTGGAACAATTCTAGCTGATTTATTTTTATGTAATTCAAAATCAGTTAAAAAATCTCCTTTCTTCTTGATGTAACCATCAGGCATGATAGCTAAATAATCATTAACACTAGAAAATATAATCTTTGTATAGTCTGTTCTTTCCAGTATATACTGTGTCAGCTCAGACCACTGCTCATTTATTTCATGCATCTTAGGAATTAAGTCTTTTCTCACTTTAATCGTTACACCGTCTGTGTTTGCAGAGATCACATTAATACCACTCAATTCATATTTTTCAATAAGCATCATTAAACTAAGCTCACCAGTTATTGTGGTGAACATAGTTAATTGCCTATCATATATCCATGAGTTCATATCAGATGACTTACCATACACAGAGTTAACTGCAAGCTTAAGTGCTCCTACAATTCCACTGATTCTTTTGTCCCCTTTAGCAAGAGATTTAAGCTCAAGTCTTTTATCAAACATTTGCTTATACCCTCTTAGAAACTCTTTCCCTAAATGAGCAGGAAATCTTCCACTGTTAATGATAATAGCAGGGTAATAACTTGCTACATCCCAATCAATAATTTCATATTCATCATCTTCTTCAAATATTTCTGGTGAGTTCTCAGTATGTAAACCACCTTTCATGAATGAATAAACATTATTATGAAAATGAATATGTTCTTTGAAATCATCATGTAACCCAAGCTTTAAAGCTTTGATCTTTTTAAGAAAGTCTTTTAGCTGGTCAGTTTCAAACTTTACATAACTAGCAATACATTTCTTAACATCTATCGTTTTCCTAAAGAAACCTTTTCTTGGGAGCTCTCTAATGCTAATACCTTTCTCTTCACAATAATATTTCTTGATTATTTCATCACCTATTTTACTATCTGAATAGTTAAGACACTCAATACCAAACTCTTCTTGAATATCACTCCTCAATTGAATTTGATTGTTGCCTCTATATAGAGGATGTAATGTATCACCCAAAGTAATCTTATAGAATTCATATGTAGCATCTACATCATTAAAACAGTATTGTAATGATAAAAATACTTCGTCCTTAGTCATATTTGTTTTAGTGTGATGTATAGGCATTTCCTCTATATCTTCTAAATCCATTTCAAACTCTAATCTCTTCAGGCTAACCCTTCTGTTCTTATTATCATAGTGATGAATCTTAAACAAATCTATCTGTTTAAAAGATAATTCATATTCTCTATATTCTGGAAAGATGTCAAAATTAGCATCATGTATTACATCACTAGCTTTCTGAGCTATTTTTGCACAAATCTCTAGTCCTGAAATAGCATGCCACTCATCATGATTTCTTATAATCCACTCAACTACTTGTGCATCAAATCTTAGATTATTATATCCTACCCAATAGCTATCAGGATTTACTTCTATGTATTTAAGAAAAGCATCCAATTGATTCTGCCACTTACTAACAATAAAACTCTTAGGAGTCTTATCAGGCTTCATACAAACAACTATAAAGCATTCCTGCATAGTTTCTATATCATATATAATTACATCTTCAGTCATCTTTTTTAGTTTTTATGTGTTCTTTCCAATCATAATACAATGCTATCAATACTATAAAATTCATTCCAAATGAAGCAATGATTTCATGAATATCTTTATATATATTAATGGATAGGTGTACATGTCCTACCATCCAAAAAGGAATAGCAAGATTGGAACCTATCCATCTAATTAAAAAGATTATAAACTTGGTCATGGGAGATTGTAAAATTAACGAATTAAGTTAACATTTCCAAATTAATATATCTGGAAACCTCCACATTCTTTTAAGAAATCTATAAAGTTATTAATTAACCACAGTGGTGCTGAATGCATTGGATAAACTAATTTTCCATCATCAATAACTATCTTTGTAAACATTACAGTTCCTATTGGATATTCAAGATTTAATTTCTGTTGCAATTCATCATTCATTATAGTATCTCCTACAATACGCCAACCACCACAGTTAACATAAACAATATCATCATCCTCTATTAGATTCTCTTCTTGCCCTATTATATAATCTAATGCACTAGCTAATAAGTCACAATCAAATTGATTTTTAAGACCTCCACCATCATTATGATGCCAAGAGTCTGTATTAAATGTAAGACCTGCGTTTTCTATAGCTGTATTACATAAGATTATTATCGGTCTCCACCCCCACCAATTACAGCCAAAGTAATATCCTGGGTTTTCTGCCTCCCAAGCATCTGAAATAAGAAAATATTCTTGTCTTTCAGTATCATTCATTACTGCCCAATCACCTTCTGGTATAGGACTCTTCATTTTAGGATGTATTCCTGATATATCTACTCCCATTTTTATTTGTTTTAATATTAATTTAATTTAGATTTTTTATAAACTCTAGTGCTTCTTCTTCAGTGTTGAAATGTTCATATAGATCAAGATTTAGATTTTCTGGTATATTATAAGGCCCTATAACTTCCCACAAGTTTGGTTGTTCATAAATACTTATTGTATTATCTAACATCACTTTAACATAATATTCTGGTAATACAATATCTTTATCATCTTGTAAGAATCTAAACATTGCCCAATCTTCACCTGACTCATTATGTTTTGATGTTACAGGTTCTATTTGTCCTTTTTCAAGTTGTTCTCCATCAACAAACATTTCAAGTATACCATCAAACTCTCTCATTATGAAATTGAATTCTTCTAAATCCAAAGGTATTAACTTTGTAGAAGTTCCTCCTGGATCAAACCAACCTATTTCTTCTGGTGTAATTAGTATCTTACCATCCTCATCTATAATGAAAGGTCTAACTGGATATCCATGATTATCAATAAGATCATTTTGGTCTATAAATGTCAATTGATTTTTATCTAATCTAAAGAGTTCAATCAATTCTTTTTCAGTGCCCATATTTAAATGGTTCATAAACATCATACCCACTTGTAATTCTTCAGGTGCATAATGATGATATGCTAATTGTACAGCTATCCACATTAGTCTTGTGTATCTACTATTATATTACCATTACGATAATGTTTCACTATACTTCCAGTT
>Ga0222644_1000027_pt1 | contig 106916 bp, 128 predicted proteins | sample AntAcemetagen291_FD_179800 | JGI IMG/M metagenome (GOLD analysis project Ga0222644, IMG submission 179800) | Saline water microbial communities from Ace Lake, Antarctica - #291 | ecosystem: Environmental > Aquatic > Non-marine Saline and Alkaline > Saline | place: Antarctica: Ace Lake...
TCCATTTCCTATAATACCTACTTTATAACGTGTCATAAAATGCATTCTGTTTTTCTTGTCTTTCTATTTGTTTTGGATGATAGAGTGCGTAAGTTTTATCTAAAGGTAAATTAGAGTAGGTTTCAAACCCTTCTAACTTCTCATGCACTTTATTCACCCATTTGATCTCCGGTTTATTTTTCCAGATTCTCATTTGATAGTCCGGCCAGTTAATCCAGCCCTCTTTGTTTACATTCCACCCCCATTTCTGTATATGATCTTCTGTTAAGCCTTCTACTGTATTTACTCTAGGTACTAGATAAACTTCATTGTCTGGGTTCTTTTCAACAAGAAGGGGGAGTATTTTAATAAGCTGTTCATTAGGTGTCTCGTCTGCATCAATTTGAAATATAAAATCCCCAGTACAGTATTCGGTTAACTTATTTTTCCAATCTGCGAAATGACCATCGAAATACCCTCTATAGAACTGTACGTTGGGTAGTTTATTAAACTCTGATAGTAAGATTTCTATCTCTTCTGTACCGTTTGCTTGGTCATATAGTATAACGATTTCATCTCCTATTCTTTTATTATTTAACAAGAATGGAAGGAGCTTCTGTATTTCAAGAAACTCATTACAGAGTGTTACTGCATATGACAATTTTATTTTACTCATAACGTTATTACTTTATATCATAAAAGTTTATAACTTCAAGGGCATCCATAAATTCATTCTGTTCAAAGAATTTTGCTTCCGGCATATCCATTTTATGGGTCTGATCTTTTGGAAAACTCTTTGTAGTTCTCTCTTCTGGAGTGATTCTAATAGCTTTTACTGCTGACCATTTCCATTCCTCTTTTGATGAACCGTCTAGGAATACCATTCCGCTTCCCGGTAAGGTAATGGTGGCGGGTGCCCATACTCTTTTGTCTTCATCTGTGAATAATAAATCCCTATATAGTTCAGGAGAAGTTTCTATTAAATCAGCTGTTACTTTTCCTCCCTCAGTCATTAGGGTTGAAGTTGTAAAACCACATCCTAAACATAACCATGTTGTTGTATCCTTATCTATGTGCTGCTCGTAACATGCATTTCCTTTGCATCGTTTACATTCTACTAATTGATCTTGCATATCTTATAATTTTGGTAACTCTAATTTAGGTAAATTTAATTCTATTTTCTTTGGCAAGATTGGTATTTTTTCATCTAAAATCTTTCCTAATAATTCTGTCATAGCATCAAAGCTAAATAAGCTTCTGCTTCTATGTCCTTGCCTTTTTGCTAATTCCAATAACTTCTTATAGTCTTTTACTATTCCTTTATATGCTGTTGACACCTCCCCGGCATCTGGTGTGAACCAGCTTGCTTCCGGTAAGATTACTTTTGGTACTGATGCTGATGGGTGTACTTTTGTTAAAGTTCCTCCAATTAGAGTTGTATAATCTCTATGTAAAAAATCTAGATGTGCCGACCAGGCTGAAGCTATAATAGGTTTGTTGGTTAAGGAAAACTCTAATAAAGGTCTTCCAAATCCTTCTCCTTTAGTTAGGCTAATCATTGCTTTTATTTTTGAATGATTATATAGTTCATTTATTTCCTCATCAGACACCTCTCCATGAAGAAGATATACGTTAGGTACTGTGCCTTTTACAGTTTTTCTAATACTGTCAATCTTATCTAATATTTTTTCTCTATCCATAATAGAGGTTGTAACTTGATGAGTTTTTAGTATTAAGGCCGGTGAATTAGGTTTATTTTTAAATGTTTCTAAGAAAGCTTTTAAAGTGTATCCTATATTTTTCCTGTCCTGGCCTAAATCTCCTTGCATCCAATGTCCCACAACCAGGTAGCAGAACGATTCTTTAATTCCATCTAACTGTTTATTAATTTCCAACTCCCTATTTGACTTGGCTGGGAAATATTTATTTATATCAGCTCCTTCAAATAAAACTTCAATAGGAGTTGTTATTTCCACCTTCCCAATTATACCTTTTGTTTTACTATCCTCTTTACTATACACCGAATTAATAAAAACATTCTTGCTGTGTTCTGATGAGGTAATTATTAAGTCCATGTTATTACATCCTTGAATCCAAGAAACATCACAAACTGTAGTCTCTATTCCGGCTGTTACTCCAATATTATACTTCCCTATTTTTTGGAATTCGTTTGGGACTGTAATTTGTATCCATACGTCTGGTTGGTCTTCTATTTTATCTATAATCTTAGAGATAAGATCTACTTCTTTGTGATCTTTTAAGTACCCAAATCTTGTATTACCCCATCTTTGGGATAATATCTTTATATCCCATTCCGGTTTTGTCTTTATTAACGCTTTGATAAAGTCTCTAGATCTTGCTGAATATCCACTATAACAGTCTATAGGACAGCTTATTACGCATGTTGTTTTACTCATCTTAATAACCTGTTAATTTATGTGTTATATATTTCTTTTCCTTTGGTTTTACTTTAATTAAATCAAAAGAGGGTCTTGGTTTAAATTCTTTAAATCCTTTTTCCAGTACCTTTGTAATATTAATACTCATTGTTGAGGCAGACATTTGCGATTCTTCTGATGTTACCCATTCTCTACCTTTTAAGCCGTTTACTTTTCTTTCTTCAGGAGTCATACTGTATACTTTTAAAAAAGCTATTGCGGCATCTTCAGGTGAACATCTATCATCAAAAATATAAGGGGTTGGTACAGATCCTGTTAAGGAGATTGAAGACGGATAGACTGGTACTGCCCATTCCCCACACTCCCTAACTGTACCTCTATGGTTGGAAGGAAAGTCAGGTGAAAAATCAATCCACTTACCGTCTTTTTCAAACCTCATTTGATCTTGCATACCTCCTGTAACATTGGCAACAATCATCTTACCTGTCATCATTGCTTCTGTTAAAGATAACCCCCAACCTTCGTTTGATGAAAGTAGTACTGTAACGTCTGTAATATTGTACAGCATGTTCATTTGTGCTGGTGATATTCTTCCCTGTGAAAAGTACACGTTAATATAATCCGGGTCACAGAAAGCTTCTTTCACTGCGTTTAAATCTGTTCCGTTTTGGTCTATGGCCTGTGTATGCATTAGCAGTGCACATTTCTTGGAAGCTTCTTTGCCAATCATATCACAAAATATTCTATACGCAAGAATTGTATCTGCTGGATGTTTTCTCTGGATATTTCTGGAGTTAAAATAAATTATAAACTCTATGTTTGGATCCGGAATTGTGTTTTTTCTAAAATCTACTAATTGAGCATACAGTTTATGTTGCTCATCAATTGGGAAGAATGTAGTTTCATCAATACCGTGGGGAACATACTCTATAATTTTATCTTTAGCTTGCTCTCCTAATACAATCTCATTAATATTCTTAGTCTGTTTTGAAATTGCCATTAATACATCCACTGAATCGTAGTACTGTTTATTGTATAGGGGTGCGGGATAGTCATCCCAGATATTTAACCAAAAAATTGGGATTTGGGATCTAATCTCTCTTTCTATTTCGAATAACCATGTCCAGTATCTTGGATCTGTGAAGATAAAGATTGCATCTGGTTTTTCTGTTTTAAGGAGTTTTCTTATTATATCAGCATCTCCATAGCCTGTGTTTGGCCTTACAGATACGTTTGAATCAGATATACCAACTTTTTTATTTATATCTTCAGATAGATCAAATGTTTTTCCTATTTCTGGATGGTTTAATGCTGCACCTAAATTGAACCAATTAAAATGGTGTGCGGTTCCTACTACGAACTCTCTTGCCATTGTAGCTACTCCTGAGTGCATTCTAATATCATCACATAGCAATAAGATTTTTTTCCTTTCTGCTTTAGGTATGTAACCGAGTTTACTGTTCATTATTTTAATCTAATGTTATGTTGTTTGTGAAGTTTCTCTTTAAAGTCCCTATCCGTAAGATAGAGATAAATTGCCCGATCTGCAAGCTTTTTAAATGAAAAGTTGTCTTGCAAACAAGCCATTTTAAATTCGCTAAAAAGAGGTTGGGTTATTTTGACTGAGGTCAGTTTTTCTGTTTTTGGGATCATAACTTTCTATTTATTATATATAAATATATATTGTTTTACAAAACAGTCTTCCATTCATTACAAAGTTTCATTTTTCCTACATCGCAATAGGTACATGCAAACTTCTCTGGTGTTGTATTTTGTGAATGGTCTTTAAAAGTCATGTCTTCATTAAGCATATCTTTTAATGTCTGTGTAAAAGTTTCTCTGAATTGTTTGCTTTTTCTTGGTCCGATAGCGGGTCTAAACTCTTGTACTCTTTTTTGCATAGAAGCAAAATCAGCATTTACAGGTACTCTTCTCTTTAGAATAAAGTACTCCACGTTTATTTTTTCTACCGGTATATTAAACTGTTTAGAGAAGAACTCTCTATATAAAGCCACTTGTGCTATTTTTTTATCATCTTTCTTTTGGTAATCTTTCCATCCAGAAGTTGATGTCTTGATGTCCATTATCGTCCAAGTATCTGCTAAGGGACTGTAAAATACTAAATCTACTAATCCTTTAAACATCACCCCAGGGGTAATTTCCTGGTATAGTAAAGTTTCTACTCCGGCAAGTTCCATAGTTTTAGTAGAAAAATACCCTGCTCTATTCTTTTTAAGATAATCTAAAATATGTTTTCCATCTAAGTAGAACTCCTGTAGTACCTTAGCGTTTATACCCGGGTCTAATGTACCCTTAGCTTGTGCTCTAGCAACCTTAAATGCCTGTACCATTTTAGCATAGAGCAACGAATTTAAATCCATTTCGTTTGCTTTCTTCACTTGGTCATGAAAGAGTACTTCCAGCCATTCTTGAATAGTCTCATGCATTGCACTACCAAAAATGGTATGTATGCTAGATGTAAACGGTACTAGTTTATTGTTGTATTGGTAGTGCCACATTTTCGGGCAGGTCTGAAATGTATAAACTGCTGAGTAGGAAATGTGTTTATTTTTTTTGCTTTGTTTTATTTTGCTTTCCCAAACTTTTTTTACTTCCCCTTTTACCTTCTTCGACATAACTTGCTTTTAATCTTTCTAAATATAATGTAGCATCCATAAGTTCCTCTTGTAAATGGTCAATCCACCCCAAAAAGTCAATATCGTCTCTGTCTAACGTTCTACCGTACTTCCGAATACCTACTTGAGACCGCTCTTCAAATTTATCTTTAACTGATTGAACATAGGGGTCTCTATTTTCTGCGGTAGCTGTTGAACTTATCGTCCAGCTAAAAAGTTCACTATTCTTACTCATATGACTACTTTATATATATCTTTAAGATACGAAAAAAGGTTGGAAAAACCAACCTCTTTCTTGTATATTTATTAAATCTTTTGCTTCTACTTAATACTCATAGACGCTTTATCAAAATTAGCTTTTGGAACTTCCACAACTTCTCCTCCTTGTAATTGTAATCTAAATGTCTTAGGTTTTTTTTGTATTACTCTCAATACTTTTTTAACCTTATCTGCTTTTTTAACAGCTTTAGGGGCTATTATCTCCGCTTTAGGTGCTTCTACAGTTACTGGTGAATTTACTTCTATTTCTTTTGTACTAAATTTTTCTTGCATAGTAATTGTTATTAGTTTATCTTTATAAATATGTAATTTTATGCTCGTCTTGGTCTTGTTTAAGCTCTGTCTTACTCACCCATCCTACTGTACCATCAGTAAACTCTACTCTACGGTTCTTAGGGGATTTCTGTATAACTCTTTTAATTGATTTTTTTTCTGGTAATTCATTATCATTTTCATCTGTAATTTTCCATTCTTCATCATTCTCTAACCCGTCATTAAGAGTTGTATTCCAATCTTGTATTTCGCTTTGTAAATCATCGTATGAATCCACAGCTTTTCTTATACCCTTACCTATATCTTCTATATCTTCATCTTCCCCGTAAAGGGTCTTCTTAGGCTTTGCTTGATTAAAAGCAAAGTTTGCTGCTATTACTAAAGATATTGCTAATGGGTCGAATACGAATATTATTGTAAGCAAAAGATAGTTTATAATTCTATCCATTGGAATACCTGTTAGTCCTGCTAGATATTTTAATGGACCTAATTCTCCTGAAGTTGAAGATTGGGTCCTTAATTCTAAAATCTGTAGTTGATATTTTTGTAGACTATCAGCAGCTACTTCTCTTTTAGATTGTATACTTTTTCTATTTACTTCTTCTGTATCGATACGTTTTTGAGCCATTCTAAGCTCTGTTGTAGATATAGTAGTACGGAAGCCGGACGTTGAGGAGGTATCTCGGACTTGTATTTGACTGCTTTTCGCAGTTGATAAATTATTAATATTGGTTGAAATACCCTTAAGTTCTTGATCAAACCTTGTAACATCGTTTTCATAGAAATTTTTCTTTTGTTCTAAAAATTCAATTTTGTTTTCTACAACCGATAACCCCGCATAAGTTTGTTGGTAAGCAGCGCTTAGAAAACCATAGATACCCATACTGGTAATTAATACTAAAATTACTGTAGCAATACTCAAATACGCTCTAAGCCACTTATTTAATGTCCCCCAGTATTGGTACAAAAGTGAAGCAATAACTAATTTAGCTACCTCTAAAGATCCTGCCATTATAATTACCTCTGTGGAGGCGCCTGCAAATAGTTTTGATAGCCCACTCACACTGTAAAATGCTGCAGAACCTGATACTGATAGTGCTGCAAGAGTGATTATAATGGGAAGTATATTTCTTCTAAGTTTTTTCATTATTATAAAAGGAATGAGCTTAATCTATTTCTTATTAAGGTTAATTTTCCAGTACATTCCAACTCCAAGGTAAGGGTTAATTTTTGAGTCTGGAGCTGGTTGAAATCCAAGATTTAACTGGTAGAGGTAATCTTTTTTGGTCTTTAGAATAAGCCCACCACTAGCATTATTGAATACATCTGTTTTATTTAGTCCTAGATTAAATCCATAGTATACTTGAGTTTTAGGACTTTCTTTTACTGTAATTGTTTCTTTTACGGAAGGAATATTCAAATCCCATTCTATTTGTCTACCTACAATTTGATTTTGAGTAATTATGTCTGATATAATCCCTTTTCCGTAGGAACTTACAAGAACGGTATCTCTATATTGATATTTAGTGTAAAAATCTTTAAGTATTGCAAGAGTGTCTACATCTGCGGGTACTTTTATAATTTCCTTTTCAACTCTTGTTATCAACTTTGGTTTATATACGATTGTGGTTTCTTTTACGATTTTAATTACCGTATCTGTTTCTTTTTTTACTAATTCGTACTTTTTACCATTAATATTTACTTTTTCACCTACATTATTTCCTTTATTAGAGCAATTTCTAATTAAAAGAAATATACACAGTAGTAGTAGTATTATTGTTTTACTATCAAACTTTGAATTTAACATATATTTTTGAATAAAGTTATATAGTTAAAATAAGAAATATTTTTCTAACATACAACTACTCCCTTTTAAAGGTTACCCATAAGTAACAAAATACTAATATTGATAAACTTCCTATTAACCCCTGTACTAATATTATAGTAGAATTTTCCATTTTTATTTTTTTACAAATTCGTAATATTTTTTAGTTTTTACATTTCTATCTTCTAAACCATTTGTACCTCCGTTGATACGCTTAGTTAATTTTAAAATAGAAGCATCATTTATTCCCCTATCACAAATAGACCAAAGTTTATTCTTATCAAAAAAGAACATAGCTGATTCGAATGAAAATTCAGTTGCAACTAAATCAGGGTTAGTCATAATTTCTGGTTTGCCTAAATAATTAGAGAAAGCTTGGTAGTTCGCCTTACCTGTTAATTGTAATGCTCCTCTACCTCTAAATTTCCAACCATCACCTGAGGCCTCATCTCCATTAGACATACGAGATGCATAAACTCTATTAGCAATCATCTCTGGTTTTCTAGCATAATGTGTTGCTAGGTCTTCATTTATAAAGTATTTTTTAAATATACCTAAGAGTCCGGATGCTCCATAATTTAAATTCTCTGAGAATAATTTAAAGTTTCCGGTTTCGTGTGCTGTTTGAGCAAAGAAGTGAGCTGCTCTTAGCGGAGTTAATTTGTAAAACTCCATAGCTTTATTCATTGTACCTGGTCCAAATATTCCGTCTGCAGTTGTTCCAATCTTACTCTGTAAATTTTTTAAACTCATAAACTAATTTTAAGGTTTTGTATATTCTTCGGACATACTTTATTCTTTTTTGCCAAATATCTTTCCTGCTTCAGCAATCCCAAAAGACCCTAAGGTAATAATTACGAATGAATTGTATATCAATTCGTTAATTACTAAATCTTTTCCAAATAATCCTGATATTATATCTGCTGTTGCAAATATTACCATTACTGCGAAAGAAGCAAAGCCTACTATGTTCTTTTCGTTAAGGTCATTACTATCTTTAAATATGTCTTTAAAAGCCATCCAATTTTGTTTTATTTTATTAAACATAAATAACAATTTTAGTGAAACAATACTTTATTATAAATAGCAAAGATACTTATCTGCAGTGTATTCTTTCATTAGACATAATGTTCTTTCTTAACTTTCTCTAATGTTTAGCCTATAATTGAGTAGGTAATTATCATAGAGACATAAAATAATACATATTTCATTACCCTTTTATTTTAACATGACGACATTTTTAAATAGTTTTTATTTTCCGTATATACAAAAGGAGGCTCCTACACCTCCCTTTGCTACCTACAACGTTTCTTATTTCTAAGTAACGTCTCCTATTCTTTATCTAGGTTTTTAATTTCCCGAGGAAGAAACTCTTCATTCACTGTTCCGCATTTTTTGCAAGCAAATATTGGGATTGGAATGTAGGATGGTTTCCCGGTTCCGGAAATAAGCCCTGATACTTTTCTTAATATAAGTGATTGATCAAAGTATACTCCCCCACAATCATCACATGTAACTCCTGAGGTCTGTGTAATGTCGACCTGTGGTTGTTGTACTTGCATATTACTGCTGCGCTTTACGGTTTTTTCTGTAATGGTCTCCGTTAGCACTTGTCTGTAAGGAATTACTAGGTCCGCCTCCTGTGGTGGTTCCTTTAGCTGTTTCTTTTTTAGATCTACCTGGTTTTTTACGGGTAAGTTTTTTGGGCAGGTCTTTTACCTCTTCTTTAATATCGTCATACTTTTCTTTTACGTCATCTACAACGTCTTCTACTACATCAGGTATTCCATCAGAGTCAGTGTCTTTTAAAATTCCTTTTTTTGTAAGAATTGCCCCGGTTACGGCTGCTACTAACAGAACCGCTAATAAGATAAAAATAAATTTCATGTCTTTGTTTGTTTAATTTAATATAAATAGATTAATTAATCGGAATCTTAGCGGGTTTCCAATATATCCCGTATTTTTCTTCTATAAAAAAGTATAAGTCAATTAATTCTAACTCGGTATTCATTAGTTCACATTCGTATTGGTCCTTATCTAACTTAAAAGTAGTAAGAAACGCATTTTTGAGTTCCCCTAATTTAGTAGTCTCATCTTTACCGTAATCCTCCATAAGTCTCTTACGTCTGGATATATCTAGGGAAGTTTCTTCTACGTACCTACCTGGGTCGTTTCTAAGAAGTCTAAACTTCTCATTAATCCTATGTTCTACTACTTCAGCTTCATACCTATATGAACTATAGTCAAAGTCACCATTAAGTATTCTGTCTCTTAAAGGATATCTACCAGTAAGAGGTTTAGTCTTAGTAGTATAAGATCTCCACCACGTAAATCTACTATAGGGCATCTTATAATAATTCTTCTTAAAGAAACTCTCTAACCATTCCATAGAGTGAATCGGGGTATAAGGTAGCGTACTAATCATACTTAAATATACGAAATATCTTTTATAAAGCCAACTTTTTCAAATAGTTTTTGGGCTTTAATATTCCAGTCATCTGTACATAGAGTAATAGTAGGAAAGTTAATATAGTTTAAACACCCTTTAATAAACTTTTCTCCGTATCCATCAGGTCTTCTAGGATTAACAAATAAGTTGTAAAGGTAATTTTTTTCAAACCAAACATGGGCGAGTGGTCCATCTTGATCTACTCCTATAAATAAATCATGGCCTCTTTCTAGTCTCTCTCTAGCAATATCGAGATCCCACATCTCTGTCCAGTATACGTTACCATTAAAGCCATTAATACTAGTTTGAATAGTATTTTCTAACGAACAAAATGTATGAGGTTGTATCCAAACCATTCCCTGGATAGGAGTATAGCTTTGCTGATTAATAAGGGTGTACCAGCTTTTATTCTCCACTTTTTAGTATCCTGGCTGCTTCTTGTATGGCTGCTTCTGGGTATTCTATTAGTATACTGTATGCTAGTTTTTTAACTCCTTGGCTTAGTATAACTTTCCTTTGGGAAGTATCTCCTCCAAAAGGACGTTCGGTTACTGTTTCACCTCTATCAGGAGACTCGAATATCTTTAAAGATTTATCCTCCTGCATTTCATGCCACTTTTTGATTGAATCACTCATAACTTTTATCTTTATGTTTTAGTTTTCTCCTATATACATTATCATCACCGTGATGTTTCTGTACCATCCTCCGTCTCGAAAGTTGAGCTAATTCCCCCATCGAGTATTGTTCCTTTCCTATCTTCATTCCACGATTCTTCAAAATAAATAAAGTCTGTCATATATTAATAAATATACGAAATATTTACCAAAGAGGCAAGATATGGCAATAAAAAACCCCTCCGGTTGAGGGAAGGGTTGTTTAAATTCGCGCGTGGCACCTTCGGTGGAGGAGAAAAATGACCTCCCCCCGCCCATCGTACTACTTGCTTTCTTCTACTGATGCTTTTCTGTATGCAGTAATAAGTTTCTTTAATTCACCCGCTGCTTTCCTAGCTCTCTGCTGGGATGCTTTTGTAGTTAAACTGTTGTTTTCTGATAAAACATTAAAGTTTGTTTCAATCGCTTCAAATAATTCATTTTTGTTCATAATCTTTGTTTTAAAATTTAATTAACCTAATAGCATGTTAGGATCTATCCCTCCCATATCATTGTTTTTTTTCTCTTTTCCGTTTGAGACTACTGCCTCAGTTATTAATAACGTTCCTGCAACAGATGCTGCATTTTCTAATGCTAGTCTAGTTACTTTAGCTGGATCGATAATTCCACTGTTAAACATATCTACTAGTGTTACTGTTCTGGGATTATACCCTTGCCAGAAGTCGTTTTTCTCTATAATTGCTTCTTCAATATCCCCAATCCTATCATGATCGTATCCTGCATTTTCTAATATCTTATAGAACGGTCTTTCGATAGCGCTTACTATAATCTCATAGCCCACTGCTTCATCACCTTCTACATCTTCAAGTTTTGATACTAACATCTTAGAAGCATTTAATAATGCAATTCCTCCACCGGGCACAATACCTTCTTCTAAAGCTGCTTTGGTTGCGTGTAAAGCGTCATCTACTCTATCTTTTTTCTCTTTCATCTCTACCTCAGTATGTCCTCCTACATGTACAATTGCGACACCTCCAATAAAGGTAGATAATCTCTCCTGTAATTTCTCTTTCTCATAAGGAGATGTTGTTTCATCAATTTGAGTTTTAATTTCTTCTACTCTTATATTGATTGCTTCTTCGTCTCCTTTTGCATCGATGATTGTAGTCGTATCTTTTGTAATAGTGATCTTGCCTGCTTTACCTAACCAGTCTGGTTGAAATTTATCCAGTCTCATTCCTTTTTCAGTTGATATTACTTTTCCTCCTGTAAGGGTGGCGATATCTTCTAACATTGCTTTTCTTCTATCCCCAAATTCAGGAGCTTTTACTACAGCACAATTAAGAATACCTCTCATCTTGTTTACTACTAGGGTAGAGAGTGCCTCTCCGTCTATATCTTCTGCAATAATAAGAAGAGACTTAGTTTGTTGTGAAACGCCTTCTAAGACAGGTAGTAACTCTTTGATTTGATTTAGTCGTTTATCTGTGATTAGTATCAACGGATCTTGAAGAACAGCTGTCATAGTGCTATTATCTGTAACAAAGTACGGAGACTTATAACCCCTGTTGAATTGAACACCCTCAACCGTTTCTAAATACGTTTCTCCTGTTTTTGATTCTTCGATTGTGATAACACCATCACGTCCTACTTTATCCATTGCTGTTGCAATTAGCTCACCAACTTCAGTGTCGTTGTTTGCTGATATAGTAGCGACCTGTTTTAACTGTTCTTCGTCCGTGATCTCTTTAGATTCTCCTTCAAGAAACTCTACAACTTCTTTTACTGCTTTATCAATTCCTCTTTTAATTTCTACTGAGTTAGATCCTAGTTTGATTCGGTCTAATCCTTCTGATAGAATTGATTGAGCTAGTAGGGTGGAGGTAGTAGTACCATCTCCGGCCTGTTCTCCTGTTTTAATTGCTGCTTGTTTCACAATCTGTGCTCCTAAATTTTCTACCTTGTCTTTTAATGTAATGGACTTTGCTACAGTCACACCATCTTTAGTAGATACCGGCAAGCCGTTGTCTTGTTCTATAATAACGTTTCGACCTGAAGGTCCTAATGTAGATGTTACTGCATTTGCTAATTTATCTACTCCGGCTGCAAGTTTATTCCTTGCTTCTTTTGAAAATGTTATATTCTTACTCATATTATGCTTCTTTTATAACTGCTAAAATTTCACGATCTTGTGCGATATAATACTCCTGTCCTTCGAAGTCAATTCGTAAAGTTCCTAATTTGGGAACAAGTACGATATCTCCTACTTTACAGGACCTAACTGTAATGAGTTTTGAAGGATCTAACTCGGACTGTCTTCCAGGTCCTACTGCTAGTACTTCGCCCATTTCAGGTTTTTCCTTCCCCATATCCGGGATTACGATATTACCGTACATCTGTTCTCCTTCGTCAATCGGTTTTAGAAGGATACGGTCATTTGTTGGTTGTAACTTTTTACTCATAATTATTCAAATTCTATATCTGTTATGTCTTTAACAATATAATATTGTCCGTTGTTTTTAAATGATCTATCACAATGTAAATACTCAACCCAAGCTTTTAATCCGTCGATATTTTCATTTACCTGACTCTCTTTAATAGTTCTTATTACTGTGTAAAGATTTCCGTGTATTTCTATAATCTGATTCATTAGAAATAATATATGAAATTTATTTCAATAAACAAACTCTTTTATATTTTATCAGTGGCCTTCTGCCCAATTGTTTGCTATCTCAGGTGGAGCTTTTAATGTTACCCCAGGAAGTATGGTTGTGTTTATCATAATCTCCTGTACATAAGGTGCGAACATTTCTGCATCTTTTTCATGAACATTTATAATAAGTTGATCATGAACCTGTGCTTGCACCTGAGCATCTATTCCTAACTCTCTGGCTTTACGGTTAATTACTAATGCTGCTCGGTTTACAACAGCTGCTGCTAATGATTGGAGTTGGAAGTTTAGACAGTTGTTAAGCCCATTTCGATAATCCCTATAAGCCTGTAAAACAACTACTTTTCCGTATCTTGATTCTAATTCTTTTCTAAATCTCCAATCTAGTATTCTATCCTGGAACTTAATATAGGTTTTTTGTACTTTGGGTAAGTGTCTAACTCGTCCTAAGTAATTTTTAATGTACCCATGAGCTTTTACTTGCAATCTTGAATCTTCTCTCCATTGTTTAAGCTGTGGAAAACCATCTAGATACCCCTGTACTAATTTCTCAGCTGTTTTTTGATCTATATCTAAAGTCATCTTAAGAGCATATGCTTCCATTCCGTAAGCAATTCCTAGTGAGTAGGCTTTTGCTTTATTACGGGCGTTTGGATCTAATTTCTTAAGGTAATTATCTGCCTTTTTATCTGCTGATACTCCGTTGGGAAATCTAGCTCTATCTTCGTCTAACCTTTCCGTCTTAATAGCAACTGTAGAGTAGAAATCCCATCCTTTATTGAAGATCTCTTGAAGAGCTACATCTCCTGTTATTGAAGCAAAACAATGTGGTTCTAATGATTCGTAATCTGAATCAATTACCTTTCTATCTTTTCCGGCAATCATGAACTTTCTAACTATGTTCACATATTTCAGTATGATTGGTGCATCATCACCGGGTTCTAACGGTTTAGGTAATTGCTGAGCATCTGAGCCATATCGTCCAGAGACTGTACCGTTCTGCTTAAAGTAAAAGTAATATTTTCCATCTTCTTGTCTATCTCTAAATCTGTCTACATAGGTAGATTTAATCTTTAATAATTTATTATAAACACGTAGATTTTCTGCCCATGGATGTTCTTTGGCAAGCTCCTTTACCATATCCATATCGAATTTATCTCTACCGGATTTAGTATTAGCTCCTTTTACTTTAGGTTCAATTCCCATATAACCGAAAACGATCTCGCCCAGATGTTTTTTCGACTGAATATTTAAATACTCTCCGTCGTTACTTTCTTTCCATAATGCCATGGAAATTCTGTGTCTTTCTAACTCGTCTATAAAGGACTCGTCTCCGGTTAATAGAAATTGCTTTACTTTCTCTTCTTTTTCATTGGTAGGTTCAAATGCTTCGATATTCTTCTGTGTTAAAGAATACTTTCCTGTCTTCTCAGACTTTGAAAGGGGTAAGGAATACCTCTCGACTAAACTCTGTGCCCAATTACCTTTATGAGAAACAGGGTAGTTATCTGCTGCAGTATCTACTACCCATCTTTTTACTGCAGGAATATCTAGTAGAGATTTCATCACAATTTCTTTATTCTCTACTTGATCTATTAAAATTTCATCGTAAATCTTATTAATTAAATCAACATCTAAGTCCACACCATATGCTTCCATTGGGACTGTTACTTCCCGGTAGATTGGCATAACTTCATCTTCGAAAAAGAATTTCTCTAAGCCTTCCTCTTTAAGCTTCCCTAAATACAGGTTACATATACGCAATGTTAAATCCGTATCCGCACTAGCATATTTACTAAGAATACTAAGGTCTGCTTTAAAGATTTCGTAACTTTCTTTTGTAACCGAACCTCCATTCTTTTTAATTGAGTCTTTTAATTCAAGTTGCTCCTGATTGGCGGCTTCTTGAACGTTTAAACCTAAAGCTTCCTGGTTCATTATCGCTATAGATTTTAATCCAAATGGATTTCCAAAGCCAAAAGCTCCTTCTTCGTAAACTGTATGAACTAGTAAACCAGTATCAACCCAAATATCTTCTATAAGGTCTACTCCAAAATAATTTTTTATAAACTGTACGTCAAAGGAAGCATTGTGAAATACAAGTTTTTTTCCTTTAAGCATCTTTATTAAATTTTTAGAGATTACTTCAGTGGATTGACCTTCTATAGACTGTAATATAAGTTCTTCTCTGTGGTAATCCCAAACTAAGGTTGGTAAGTAAAATCCAACCCCTTCTTCACCGGACACTGACCATCCTATAATTTTATCTTTTCTAGGGTTTAGTCCTGTAGTTTCCGTATCGACTGCAATTACATCTGAGTTTTTAATATGTTGGAATAAGAGTCTTAAGGTCTCTTCATCTTGGACGGTGTAGTATTTTTTTTCTATCTGCATTTATAACCTTTCTAAGTCTACTTAAATATACGAATTATATTCTAATCCTCCAACAATTCAGGAGGGTAATCTTCTTTTTTTATTTCTTTTCCCAAGTGTTTTTCTAACATTTGGAGTACTGCTAGTTTTTTACTTTTATCTCCTGTAAAATATGCCCAAGCAAGAGATCCTTTATGGTTTTCTATCTGCTGTTGAAAATTAGAACAAGTCTTTTCGATTAAAAGCTCATCATCTTTTTCTAATTCAAAATCTATTTTATATAAACCTGCAAACTTAAGTAGCTCTAATAAATCCTCCTCTTCGTAGGATTGTTTCATTTTCTTGAAGTCTTCTTGCTTTCCTCCTTTATCTGGGTGAATATATTTGGAAAGGTGTTTATAAAGTTTTTTAAGTTTTGCTGGTTTAGTTTTTCGAGATTTTCGGTTAGTAGTTAGTTCTTCTCCTGGTGGTTCTTTTTTCATTTCACCTGTCTCTTCATTAACCCACATTTCCGCATTTTTATCTGCGAAGTATTTACCAAAGTATTTATTCCACTTACTTAGGTAAGTTGCAAGTTCATCTTTAGTTTCCTCTAATTCTAATTTAAGGAATTCATACTTATGGGTTAGTTTTTGGAGTGCTTTTGACATTAGTTTTCACCGTACAAATCAAAAACTACTGCTTCGGGTTCTTGTATTTCAACTTCTTCTTCTTTAAGTATAAACAGCTTTCCATTCAAAGGTTCTAACCTGTAGTTGCCTTTAAATTTTGTTTTTCTCATGTATTGGGTCAATGTTGGTACTAGCCCCTCCACGGTTATGTCTTTATCTATAGTTAATTGCCAATTATCTCCTGGTGGAACACGGATTGCAATTAATTCTGCTTTTTCTACTGTTTCTTTCATTACTGACGTAGTGTTTTAGCAATTCGATAATTTGGGGATGTATAAAATTCAGGTATTAACATAGAATGTGTTGCCCTAATTGGGTTAATATCCAATCCCCCTCTTCGTGTATAAAGACATGATACCATTAGTTCTTCTGGTTTAAATGCTTCAGATAAATGAGCAAATATCATTTCACAAATTTCTTCATGAAAATGAGAAACTGTTCTATGAGATACTATGTACCGGGCTAATGATTCCGCTGTAGGAACATTATTACCTTTAATGTTAATGTATACATCCCCCCAATCTGGTTGGTTTGTAACTCTACAATTTGATCTTAATAAATTTGATGAGAATTTAATATTACCTGGTTTCCCTGTGCCTTCTAATTGAGTTGCATCTGATTGAAATGATGTAAAGTCAATTTCGTCTAGATTAGCTACTTCGGCTACATCTTTGTAGCCTTCAAAAGAGAGTGCTGGTACTTCATCAGAAGTTGAATAAAATGAAACTATGGTATCTGTTTCTAATAATTCATCTAAATCTCTTTTAACTCTAGCTTGGATACCTTTGATACAGTCTCTTGCCGAAATTCCAATTTTAGTCATATTAAATGAATTTAAATATAACTTTATAGATTTAGATTCTACGTGGTTTTCTGAATCTGAAGGGCATACAATTTTTAGCATTCCTGCTACCGGTTGACCTTTAGATGTAATTGCTGATACTTCGTATGCATTCCATACATCTACACCAACAAATTCTTTTCCTGTTAATCCATAACCTTCTCGGTTTAAATAACGGGGGATTTTAACTAGTAGTTCAGGATTGTATTGATCTGAATATCCATCTCCTCCTACTTTCCCTAAATGTTTGCTAGCTAAAGCAATTACTTCTTCGTAATTTTTAACGTTTGACATATCTATTTTTTTCTATTATTAAACTTGCAATTGCATATCTCTCTTTACTATACTTTCTCATTTCACTCATACCATTCATCTTAGGTATTTCCAAATCTTGTGGGCCCCATAGCCTTAAAACTTCCTTTTCAATATCATCCACTTTACCGGAAGGTAACATTGCGCTGGTATTTACCTTAATTTCATCGTAGTACCCAAACATAGTATCTTTTATATATTCTTTCTCTTTTCCTTCTTTAAAAATAGCATGGTTATAAAGTATCCTATCGTAAGTTTCATAAAAGGCTGTTTGTCCTATTTTTACCACCTCTAATGTATACTCTTCAAAATATTTTCTGAATGTCATTAAGTATATCTTTGAAGCCCAGAGGGGTACTTTTTTCCATAGCTCAATCTGTGAATTCCTTTTTTGCAATAAACCCGGTTCTAGTTGTGTAAACATCCTATTTTAATTTATAAAATTTAAGATTTGATTAACTCTTTGTAATGGTGACCCTGTTACGGTCAGGTGGGGGGTTTTTAAATCGTTTAATAGTTTATTAAAGGTATTGTCCACATCTTTTCTCCACCCTTCATTAACGCTTCTTACTCCGTCATCGACAGATTCAAATTCAATAGGAAAATAAATATAATGTGTATATTCGCTTTGGATTCTGTTCCAAGTAGATTCTATGTACCTATTTGCTTCTTTGGAACAGTTAGGCATTAAAGAACTATACACTACTAAATCCATATAACATCTATCTAAAAGTAGATTATTAGGTTTTAATAGGGCTTCTAAATGAAATGAACTAATAGCTAATTGAGTTTCAGAAGTTCCTTTTTCGTTAATAGGGAATCCGTAACTTTTAACTGTTCTAGTCGATTCATTAATAAATTTATATTCTGGTAGTTTATTTAATAGTAATTCGTAGACTGTGGTTTTACCCGTACTACTCGCTCCAACTAATGCAACTCTTTTTATCATTTTTATAACCTATTACTTCTTATTAAAGATACGAATATTTTCCTTACTATACAACTGGTGCAATAGTTAATTTTAACCCATCTAAATCTTCGGTTACCGGTATTTGACAGGTGAGTCTGCTGTTGGGGTTCCTTATCATATATACGTCTTCTAGCATAGAATCTTCTTCATCAGTCATTTCTGGTAGTATGTGGTCTGATTCTATATAACATTGACAGGTAGCGCACATTGCCATTCCCCCACATATGGCTTCTATTGGGAACTCATTAAGTTTTAGAGCTTCCATCATATTCATATTCATATCAGTAGGGGCAGTCACTTTATGTTCTATTCCTTCTCTGTCTATTACTGTAAAGGTAATGTCTGTCACTATACTGCTTTGCTTTTAAAAAACTGTACCCAAAGGTATAAACTCCTATCCCTTAAGACATCAAATAAATCATCTAAACTTTCTACTGTATGTGTATTAAATCTTTCGAAAGATTCTACACTACCTTCATCTACTCCAGGTGTTACTTTATGAATTACACATCCCGCAGTTTCGTAGATACCTTTCTGGATGCCTTTGTAGGTCCTAACTTGAGGATCTTTTCCTTTAAGTTCCGGATAATCTACTATTAGTCCAGGGTGACCATTATAAATTGAATACGATTTGCATATCCCTTCAGGCATTATTCTTAACCAACCATGTAAGCTTATTATGGGGTTTTTGTATGGTCTTAAAATAAGTTTAAGTTCCTCAGTAGTAGGTTTATTCTCTACAAATACTACTTTACCTTCTAACTCAGGATTAATAGTTCTAAGTTCTTTCGGTCTTTTATTTGTTACTATTAAATCCGGCCACCTATTTAAAGCTTTGGCTAAATCCACTATCTCAGTACCTGTTTGTGAAAAAAAAACTATCCAAAATCTTTTTGGAATATTATTCATTTTTATCCTTTCTATTTAAGTTATTATACCTTTTCCTGATACTTTATCGAAAATTCCGTAAATCACCATAATTTTTTTAACACTTTAGTCTCTAGTACCGATGGGTATTTATACCTACTGTTTGTTATATAGTAAGTTACTTCTTGTTTATTATTTAATTTTTCAATTTTAATTTCCTGGATGGTGCCAGTTTCAGTCGCACCAGCAAAAGAAAAATCTACCTTATCTCCTTTTTTATACTTTGCTCTTGTTGCCATTTCTTCTTCCTATTATACGTGCTATTTGGTCTAAATTTATCCCCCACTGTTTACAAACTTTAGTTCTTTCCCCGTACCTATCTACAAATTCTTCTTGTAGGAATTTAACCTGGTATTCTGTTAGTTTGCACAAGGATCTTGATATCTTATTTTTTACCTGTTGCGATTTGGGTTTCCGAAGTTCTTTACGTCTATTTTCGGTCAGGTTTAATTTCTTTCCTTTATTATATCCGGGTTTTCCTTTTCTCCTTTCCGAGAGATTCTTTTTTGTTTCTTCCGTATGTACTTTTCCTAGGAACGTTCCAGGTTCTGTCTTAAACCTTAAAATTGCTGCTTTTGACATTTTCTTTATTGTTTCCTGGGTTTTTTTATAACTCTTCTTTTCTTTATGTTTCTCTTTTCTTTCTTCTGTCCAAGGGGTGCCTCCTCCTGCTCCGCCAGGTTTAAGGTTATAACATTCTGGGGTATTTATTAACTCTTCAGTTATTATTCCTCTTTCCCATTCTAAAGCTTCTGCAAAAGTTTCAAAATCTAATAAATCGATTCTCACGAAGTTACCTTTGCCGTACCTGTCTACTGCTTTCTTAAGCCTTAGGCCAGAACCTAAATACGGATCGTTTTCCTTTCTTAAAGTCCGTACACCGTAATAAAAGTGTCCATTTACTTTGTTTTCAGTTCTATATCCAACTATTTTCATATTATACTTTTATATAAATAGTCTTGAGGAAGAGAACACCCTAATAGGGACTACCCATTCCAGGCTTTTCTAAAAGACTTAATGTTCTCTAGTACAGATTCAATAGGAATAGTACTAATATTTGTGTCGATAAGTGTGTGCAGTTTAACTGAAGGTTTATCCCATGTTAACCCTCCGTATTCACCTACTTTCATTCCATATACTACAGGGTTCGAAGTATCCATCGAATATATCCAGTTATAGTCTGAGTCCTTATAGAACTGACCTTCCCAATATAGTGAGCTTCCTAATAGATGGTGAGGTTTATTTACGTTTATTATACCGTCTCTTAATAGGTCTCCTAAAAGTTTAACTCTTCCTAACATCCAACTTACGTACTTGTTAGGATGAGGGACAGATACGGTATAGTAAGAGTAATCAAAGGATATAGCTATCATATCAACTCCACTTATCTTATCCATATAATCATAACAGGCTTTTATTTGCTCATATGTTTTACCTTGAACTACTCCAATTTTCTTTCCCGGTACATCTTTCTGTCGTAAGTTCCAACCAGCCATATTAGACATCGTTCTTTTTGCATCTTCCAATGCATCGGGAACTATATACCATTCCGGCTTTAAATGTTTAACCCATTTTACGAATCCTTCTTCATTGAATGCTTCTTCTAATTCAAATATAGAATTATCCAATATAACTTCACGGCCGTTTGCTACTGCTTCTTCGAACTGTGCTAAGTATTGAGTATCTTCTTCGAAAAGGTGCACGAGAGCATAACTATAATCAGTTACACTTTCTACTAGCTGGGAGATACTCTTCGGGGATTCATGTGCTATTTTAATCATCTAAGTTCTCTAATTTTGATAATTCCTCTACAGCTTCATTCATTTCTAACATAGATTTTTGAATCAAACTCATAACACTCTCTAGTTCAGTTACTGTATTTGCACTTACAGACTCTAGGGCTTCGGCGACAGCTGCTTTTGCAACAGAAAGAGGAACAGTCTCTAACTTTAAGTCGTGATTAAAAATTTTATGTTCGTCTAAATTAATCATTGAAAAATTGTTTAAGGTTAGGTCTATAGTAGTTAATAGACTTCATTACTTTTTTATCTCTTGATCTATAGACAATATACCTTCCTTCCGCAATTTTCTCAAAATGGCAGGCCTCACCTTGTTCCTTACTTCTTTTGCTGACGGTAAGTATGGCTTCTTCCTCAGTTGTACAAGCTTTTGACATATTACTTCCTTGTACTTCTTGATATGCTGGCCATATCTTATCTTTAAGGCCGTGTAGCATAACACCGTTCCCAAGGGAAACATAAGTAATATCGCAAAGAGCGTCCAAAACTTCCACGATGTCTCCGTTTTCGCAAGCTTGTTTATATTCCTCAAGTTCTTCGAGGATAAAGTCATAGACAAATTGCCATTCTTTTTTTTCGGGGATAATGGGTTCATAGTTGTTGGGTTTTCCAAATGTAGCGTTAAATATCTCTACTTCGTTAACGAAAGGTACACTCATAGGAGCTTTACTACCTTTATTTTCGTTAAATAAATTTAATTGCATATAACTTTTATTTTTTATTAATATAAGAAATAGGTCCCGAAGGACCTACTGTTTTTTAAATGACTTTTATAATTCTAGATTCTGTAAGGCTTATAATCTTAAATCCTGTTTCACCTTCAGTTTCTAACGCTTTATAGGTCTTAGCTTCTGCCTCTGTTCCTGTTAAAGCATCTACTAGGTATACTTCTTTAATTTTTTGAATCCTACCTCTGTCATTTTCTCTTTCGAATTGAGCGGTTACTTGCCAATACTGTGTCATTTCTGTTTTTTATTTAATTGATAATTCTATGTTTTTGTAAAACTCTGCTTTGGCCGAGTCTTCATGTAAAAATGCACCGGACAGTTTAGCTGTCTGCATAGCGGCTCCTTGATGTTTTACTCCTCTACAGGATACACAAGCATGAGTTGCATTAATCATAACAGCTACTCCTTGATTTCCTTCACAAATCTTATTAACTGCATTCCAGATTGCTACTGTTAATTGCTCTTGTATAGCACCTCTTCTGCTGAATTGTTCAACAATCCTATTAAGTTTAGATAACCCCACTACTTTTCCGTCTTCTGAAGCAATATAAGCAATACTCACTTCTCCTCTGATTTGCTGGTGATGGTGAGAACACATTGATGTTACAGGTATTCTACTTTCTTGAACGATTCCATCATATCCATCCGAAGGGAAAGCAGTAACCCTATCTAAAGGGGAGTATCTTCCTGCCCATAAATCATTTACGTACGCTTTAGCTACTCTCATTGGAGTATCGGAAGAATTAGGATCTGCTTTATAATCTACCCCTAAAGCTGTAAGGAAATCTGCAAATGCTGTAGATGCATTTACAATAATAGTACTTTTTTCAATTTCGGTAAGGGTAGCTTCTGGGCCGTCTTTTAGCTGTTTAGCTGCTAACTGTGTTGAGATTCCGTTTGCAAATCCTGCTTGAACTAATTCAGTTCCGGTAATAAACTTTTTTGACATTCTTATAACTTTTGTTTATATTTAAATATATGAATTACTTTTCTATATAACAAGATAATCTTGTACTGTTTTTGAACTTTTTTCTTCCCACGGGTACACCAGCCAGTCTCCATGTTTAATATGCTCACCAAAATAATCAGGGACTATTGAGGACATATCTCTGTATGCTAGTGTTGCGGTGATAAAAGTTAGAGGAAGTATTTCCTCTAATGTCTTTCCGGTATCTGCTATATCGTCTAAGACTATAATTTTCTTACGAGAAAATCTCGGTAAATTTTTTGCTTGGCTAAAATCCATGTACGGTATTCCGTATCGATGTGAGAACATTATTGCAGGGATTAGTCCTCCTCTAGGTATTCCAGTAACTGCATAAATATCTAGGTTATCACCCTGTAACTTGTCTGCGATTGTATTGAGTTGATGAGACACCCATTCCCAATCTAAAAAAACCTTTTCCGCCATAACTTAATTTAAGTTTTAAATATTTGTTTTTTACCACCTTCGTATACGTAAGCGTGGTTATTTTCTATAAGAAGATTATTCAAGGAACTATTTTCTCCTTCGATAAAAATCTCAGCTAGCACCCTACCGAACTTTCCTTTCCCATAAGATTGAAGAGTAAATTTTCCGTCATTCTTTTCCATGTATTTTTTTGTAAAGGCTGTTGCTGCTTTTCCTTTTTTCTTTTCTTCTAGATCTCTTGTTCTGCTTTCCCAAGTATCAACGCCTTTAAGCCGTAATCTTGCTTTTACCCAGGTATCAAATCCTAAATCGATCATACAGTCTACTGTATCTCCGTCTACTACCCTTATTAATTTTGCTCCGTACTTATACACTGTATTCCTTCTTAATCCTTAAAAATGTGATAATTCTAAAACTCCTGTTTTCCAAGTTAATGTAGTTAAAGGCTGTTGATCTGCTTCTGTTGCAAATTCAATTGTTTTATGTCTTTGCGCTACAGTATTACAGAAATCTAATAATTCCTGTACAGTTACATACTCTTCTTCAGCCACTTTCCAAGGATCTTCTGATATAAGGTAAATGTAGGGGTAGTTTCCTTCTTTATAGTCCCATACTGGACTTCCGTTAATGGTAATTACGTTTGACATTTTGTCAATACTTTGATTTAAAATCTGGTCTAGTGTCATTTTTAATTTATAAATTTAAGTCCAAAAAACTCGTAGTTCCTATGAACATACTCTTCTTCCCCGGCTTCTATTGCTTCTTCTTCTGTATCAAATATTGCAGAAACTGGGCATTCAGGTAAGCATGCCCCACAGTCTATGCATTCATCTGGGTTGATATATAACATTTTTCCTTGTAGTTCGTCTTTGGACATTCCAAATACCTCTGCTCCGGCTCCAGTAATGTCTATTGGACCATGAATACAGTCTACTGGACATACATTAACGCAGGCAGTATCACATGTACTAACACAAGGGCTACCTATTATATAGCTCATTATCTTTAAATTAAATTTTTACTACTTAGACGCATCTTGCATCTTGAAAGGCGATTATATGCGGTCTCCAAGTCATTCTGTATCCATTATCTCTCACCCAATCAAATAGTAGTGGATATGATATAAATAGAGCTTCCCTACTATCACCAGCCGGCATAAACCAAACTTTATCCTGGGGTATTTCTAATGTTTTAATGCAATCTAATATTTCTTCCAATGCTCCTTGGTCTTTTCCGTCCCAGACCGGTTTTAAGTGGTAGTTTTTATGAAATAATATACTCTTTTTTATTGCATCATAGTTAAGCCTAAACTTATTATGCTGTTTAATCATTCTCTCATCAGTCACTTTACCTTCTGGGGTGAGTACACCGAGGACAGGGATAGAGTTGCTAAACTTAGGAGATATCGAAAGTAGATCGATAGGGTAATCAGTTTCCAGGTAATGGGACCCTTCGTTTTCCATTGTTATAAAAATACCCCTTTCATGTGCAAAGTGGGTTAATTCGTTTACTAACTTTGGATGCATTGTAGGGGCTCCCCCCGTCAACATCATTTCAGTAATATGAGGGTTATTCTTATACGCTTGAATTATATCATTAAAGTTAAATTTTCCTTTCTCTGGGTGTATTGAAGTGTACCAGCTATCACACCAGCCTCCTTCTCCGAAATAACACCTATGGGTACACCCTGTAGTTCTAATAACTACTGTTGGATACCCTGCTCTTGAACCTTCTGATTGTACTGCTGTATAAATCTCAACAATAGGTAAAATTCTACTATAATCTTCTATTCTACCTAAGCTCATACGATGCTGCGTTTTTAGCGTGTTCTCTAAATTCAACTTTTGTTACTTTAACTCTTCCTTCGGTCTCTTCTAGTATAAACGGGGATACTTTATCAAATATAAATTTTGCAAAGCTTTCTGCTCCTGTTGCCGGTACAACTCTTACTTGAGATACACCTGCTTGTTCCATTTTTAAAAAAGAGTCTTTAAAGGGATCATCTTCTGCTACTATATGAGTATGATCAAACATATAATCCATCCAATCTTTAGGGGACATACCGTCTATAGTTCCTTTAGCTCTTTTCATTCCGCCAAAATCCCAAACCCAATTACGTTCATCTAATTCCCCTTCAAACCATAGTTGAAATGAAATTCCATAGCCATGTAAAAAACGGCAATGAGTTGTTTCTGCTCTCCATTGACGAAATACAGTAGAGTACCCGTCAAATACTTTTGTTGATGTAAATTTACCCATTTCTTTTATTTAAACTAATTCTTCGTATACTCCTACTGTTTCTGATATTACTAGCACTATTGCTGCTGCTCCAAAATCAAAAGGTATCAATATATAACCTAATATACGAATACCTGATTTAATAAATGACACTATCTGATGTTTTTTTGCATCAGGGTGGTTCATTGGGTTTAAGTGTGGTAATAGTGGGGTTTGTAGATTGTAAGGGTACTCTTCCTGTTCCGCCTTCAAAAATGAATGTCTCAGGTCTGCTTTGTAAAGTTCCTGTTCTAGGACTTCTTTTTCTACTTGGTTTTGTCTAAGGTTTGCCATTTTTTGTTTTTAGAGTGGGGCTACGACACTTGTGTCTTATAATTCAATATAAGAAATATAAATTACTTATGCAACTATTTTTAAAAGTTTTTATAATTAAAAGGGTCTCTTTTTTTAAGTTCAGCTATTTTCTTTCTATACTCTCTTTCTTTTCTCCAATTCCAAATTTTAGCTTTAATCCAATTTATTACTTTCATATCTTCTTGATTAAAAAATTATTTATTACCAGGTAGTTTATTTCTGAATCTATAAATCTCTCTATGGCTTGTTTAGGTGACATAGTGATTGTCTGGTCCTTTAAATTAAAAGAAGTATTTAACAGTACTCCTGCTCCTGTTACTCTTTTCATTTCCGATAGTAGATTATAATATTTTTCATTTTGCTTTTTACTTACTGTCTGTACTCTGCAAGTTTTATTTATATGGGTGGCAGCGGGGAAGGGGATTACATTGTGTGATGTTCTAGCAAAAGAGACTACGTTCATATAAGGGACTGGTTCTGTTGTCCCGAACCATTTATTTCCGTCTTCCTCTAATACTGAAGGTGCAAATGGTCTAAAACCTTCTCTTTTTTTAATTACATAATTAAGCTTTTCTCTCATTTTAGGATTTGCAGGAGAAGCTAATATAGATCTATTTCCTAATGCTCTTGCTCCAAATTCCATTTGACCTTGAAACCATGCTACTATATTTTGTGCAATTAAAAGTTCAGCTGTTTTTTTAATAATCTTTTCATCCGTAAGATGAAATGAAAGTACCCTATCTTCATATTTTCTAAGTTCTCTCTTTACCTCCGTGTCTGTGTACTCTGGGCCTAAGTAAGGGGATGAGTTCTCTTGGCTCTTTCCTTCATATTGGTAGAGACACGCTCCTATGGCTGAACCTGCATCAGAGGGTGCAAATGGTATATGTAAATGTTTAAAGTATTTATATGCTTTAAAGTTTGCTACTCCATTATAAGCACATCCTCCTCCTATACATAAATTTTCAGATCCTGTGATAAGTTTAGCTTTTTCTACTAATACAAGAAATCTCTCTTCATATACCTCTTGCAAAGCTGCTGCTAAGTTTTGATGTTCATGGGTTATAGGTTCTTCCGGCAGACGGGGGGGAATGCCCAGTAACCGGCATAGATTTTTATTAAACATTATTTTATCTGAGTATTCCCATGTAAAATACTTCTGATCTATCCAGAATTTATTATCTGTAGTGAAAAAGATACTTTTAAGCTTGTCTTTAAATTGACTTGAATCTCCATATGGTGCAAGACCCATTACCTTATACTCTCCTTCATTAGGTTTGAATCCCAAGTAGGCTGTAAAGGTTGAGTAAAACATTCCTAGAGAATTAGGGAAATTAATTGATAAATGGTTGTAAATTCTATCCCCTCTACCTTCAGCGATTGTTGCTGTAGCCCATTCCCCTACTCCGTCTATTGTTAATATTGCAGAGGTTTGAAAATTTGAGGTATAATAGGTGAAAGCTGCATGGGAGAGGTGATGATCGGTATATGAAATTTTACCGGTATATCCGATATTCTGTAAAAGGGTTTTTGGTGAATTGGCTTCTTGTTCTTTAAGAAATTTACGTTTTTGAAAAAATGTACTAATTGGTCTTTTTTTAAACGTAGTAACTACCCTATTTTTCTTTTTATCTGGGTTTTCATACCAACAAACTTCATCTATGTCTGTTAGTTTTATTCCTGATTCTTTAAGTAACCATTTAATTGAGTTGATCGGGAAGGAAGCATCATGTTTTATTTCTGTAAACCTTTCTTCTTCTACAGCATATAGAACTTTACCGTCTTTAACCAGACAGGCTGCTGAATTGTGATAAAAAGCAGATATACCTAATTGTATCATAACTTTTATTTTTGTTTCTATAGAAAATAGTATTTATTTCTATATTAAACTATTTTTATTGATTTACTTTCAACTAATATCTTAATTTTAGTTGATACCATTTCTATGTCTTTAGCAGTTACCTTATAAGTCTTAAAAATGGTTTTTTGTTCTCTGTAATCTATCCCGTTTAAAGTAAGAATAACCTTAATTAGTTTTTCTTTTTCTTTTTTGGTAAGAGAAGATATAGATGATGAGTTATTACCTCCTTTTTTTATCTTCTCTAGTATGTAATATACATCTTGCCATATGAAATCATTATCATTCCATGTAAAATCAGCATTACCCCATGTATAAGGTATTTTCATATACTATACTTTAGACCATTGAAATATATCCAATACCTGCACCAGTGATTGCACTAATAGCCGTAGTATTAAATTCTAGGTTGCTAAAAGCACCAATGTGGGTTCTACCAATCTGGTCACCAATTGCTGCTGTACCAACCATACTTAATTGTATACTTTCTGGGGAACGGTACCTAATTGGGGTTTCAATAGCTCCAATACCTTGTTGTCTGTAAGTTACCATAAGTATTTTCGCTGGTACACCGCTTCCAAATGAAACCCAATTCCCAGCTGTTGGGGTTGTTGATGATAATAATAATGTTTGAATTGATTTCAAGTAAGTAACCGCTGATGCAGAACCTGCTAATGCTGCAACTGCTACTGTAGATGTAAATATAGCTGCTTTGGCTATTGAACTACCAAACAGAGATCCTAGTAAAGTATTGTTAGAAACATAGCTTGCCATTGCTGGTGCTGAATTTACTATTAATCCAATTGCTACTGCGTTTCCTATTGCTACATTAATATTTGAATGTCCTCCAAGTGCTATAAGTGCTGCTGTATTAGCAACAAATCCTGTCATAATAAGACTATTCCCAGCTACAATACTAAAGTTTGCACTTGTAGCAAGGGTAAGCATCGCATCTGAACTAGTTGCTAGTACTTCTGATGCTCCTGCGTTTGCATTTACTAGTGTTAAAGCTGATGCTTTAGCTATGATTTGAGCAAAGGTTGACATTATTAAAGTTATTCCTGCAAGATTATAAGTTATTGCAAAAGCATTGTCTTCATAATAAGGACTTCCTTTAAATTCTCCCCATCTGGTAGCATTCGCATTAATAGCATTAATTGAAGTTGTTTTATTAGACACCGATGTCATTGCATTTTCGGAATTAAAAATAATATCTCTTATTCCTACTGTAGAGGTTGCACCAACTAAAATTCCAACTGATATTGTATTAGACGATAGTATAGGCATTCCTACAGAGTCGTTAATAGCAAGTGTTAAATTAGCGTGAGTAGATAATGCTGTTACTCCTGATGAATTGCCAGCAAGTGCTGTCATTATTACTGCATTACTTTTTATAAGTGTAAAGTTTGTACCTGTAGCTATATTAACCATTGCAGTATTATTGCTTGCCAATGCAGCCATAATAACAGTATTACCTGTTACGATAGAAAGATTAGCGCTTGCACCCAATGTTAGCATTGCATCACTACTTGAAGCTAATGCTTCTGATGCGCTTTCATTTGCATTAACTGCCCCTATTGCAACAGCGTCATTTATAATATCGTCAATTGTTGCAAAAGATAAAGGGTTAATTCCTGCTAGGTTTGCTATTGTATTTTTTAAATTTGCCACAAAGAAGGCACTGCCTTTATAGGAAGCTCTTGCAACACTATTAGCATATATCGTATCTACTGCTATCTTACTATTGGAAATAGCAGCTACAGCCAATGACTTTGAAGATAATTCAAACATAGCTATTGTACTATTAGCAATAGCCGTCATACTTCTTTGAGAAAACGTGATATAGCTTAAAGCACTTGCATTTGTAGCTACAAGCTCCATACCTATACTATTGACTGATGTTCTTAAAACTAAATCATCATCTTCTATGATAGCTCTAATTGCATTAGTACTACCTATAATTTGTGCCATTGCAACAGGGTCAGCAAATACATAAGTTCTATCAGGATATGCTACTAAATCTAATTCTGCAAAAACTGCGGCTGCATAACCAAGATTATCTACAGCATAAGGACTTTGTAAGTATATGTCCCACGCTACCTGATTGTTTATGATTTTAGTTAGGGTTGGCAAGTTAAGCGTCACATTTAGCATTGCTACAGGACTTGCAGACATTGCTTGTGCGGCTGTAGAGTTATTTATGCTAGCTGCTCCAAAAACAGAATCCGTTGCTATTGGGCTTGCAATAATAGCAGTGATTGCTAATTGGTTTGCCGCTAAACTCTTTGTTTCACTTCGCATCGAAAGAGCTTCCTCAAAACCTACCCTTGTTCCTGCATTGGATAACCTTGTATCTAATTCTGCACCTAATACCGTGCCTGATTTTACTGCTGTTAACAGTCTTCTTGTTGATAATTGCATAAATTTTATTTTAATTTGGTTTTTCTACTTTGTTACAAAAAAAGATGTTAATCTACTTGTTTCATCTTCATCAAGTTCATCTCTAAAATTTCTATCGTCGGTTGCCCATGCAGATTGTAAATCAGGAGCTGCTACATTTAAAAGCCACTGTCCGAATGGGATGGATGTTACTGGATCTATTGCGGTAAAGCAGGTTTCGTCATCATCAGGCTCTAATGTTGTCCCTTCAAATATTAAAAGACCAATACCTTCTATAACTATTGAATCATCAGAGCTGGGTAAGGGTATAGAGGGTGTTCTTAAATTTCCTCTATTTTCATATATTAAAGTTTCAAGCTCTGTTTTACTTCTCTCTATTACTAAGGGAGTTCCACCTAAAAGTGAAACACCATTTACTGTACTTATGTTAACACCGTCTACAAGTGTTGCTTGTTTTGTAGCTGATTCTATAATCGCTGCATCACTTAATGGTTTATCAGCATCTGATGTGTTATCTACTAAATTTAATTCGGTATTGACCTTGTTAATAATATCAGCAAAGTTTGCTACGGATGAAGATACATTTAATTGTTGTTGTGCTACAGCGTTTGTTAATGCTGTAGTGGCGGATGTTAACCCAGCTACTTCTGTTTCTAAAGACATTTTGTTATTGGGTTATATAGTTTATAAAAATGGTTTGGGTATCTATAAGATTTGTTGCTACAGTAACCAGCGGTATTAAAGCAGCGTTTTGTGAGGCAGTAACGGCGGTTTCTATACGTCCATCTAAAGTAGAACTAATATCCCCAACTGTATCTAATAAATTTGTGGTTTGGGTGGTTAAATTTACAATTGATTCCTCTGTAGTCATAACTGTTGTTTTAAAATATACTTAGCGTATATATTCTGTGTTTGAATAAAATTAGCTGCTTCACTTATCCTAAGAGGGAGGGTAATCGAGCTTATAATTAAATTATTTCCTAAACCATCATATAATACACCGTCTACTGTCTGAACTAATCTAGGGTAGGTATCTTGTATTAATGTGTCTGTAAGATCATTACTCATTTATATTCTTTATTTCTTTTTCGGTTCTGTTAATTCTCGTATTACTTTTAATTTAAATTCTGATATTTTTGAAGTGGGTATTTTGTATTTGTTTGCAATTTCTTTTACTATCTCCTGTGATATGCGGTTTCTTACTTCAGGTTTAAATTCTTTTATTTTCTCTCCTGATAGTACCTTGCGGGCTTCTAGTACTGCCAAAGTCCAATTTTGGTTTTCTGCCTTATTGTCTGTATACTTCCTTTCAACTAATTTATTGGGTTTTTGAGCTATTTCTACTGTGACTTTCTTTTTACTAATTGGGGACTCTCTTTTATTTACTACCTCTACAGTAACTTTCTTACTAACTTCTAAGACAAATTCATCTTGGTAGGGTACAAAGTAGGTGTCTTCATCTACAATTACTTCTAGTTTTAATGTTCCTTTTAAGTGTTCCGGAAGTACTTTTAATTTTCCTAAATGGACTTTGCAGTTCCCTTCGGAGTCAATTATTCCGTTAAAAAGTAAACTTTGGTTGTTATTTTCCAATATTAAACGCGCTTTGGCGTTACTTAAGTCTGCTCCTTCAACCGCTATTTTACATTCAAAATCTTCCTCTTTATCTTTATATATTATATGCATAATACTATTTAGTTAACTTATTTAGTATAAATAGGAAGAAACTAATGTTATCTGTTTTTTAAAGGTATTTCAATGTTTAACTTATTGGATAAAATTAAATGTGGTCATGATAGGATTCGAACCTATGAATCTTCTCGTTATGAGCGAGCTGCCTTACCAAACTTAGCTACATGACCTAGCCTTTTTTAGAGTTTTGAAATAGAACTCAAGGACAGAACGACCTATAAACTATTTTGGAAGCGGATTAAGGACTCGAACCTCGCCTTGGGGTTATGAGCCCCTCATGCTACCAATTACACCAAACCGCAATATGCAGCTCCACGGAGAATCGAACTCCGAACTTCGCCGTGACAGGGCGACATTATAGCCGTTTAACTATGAAGCTAGGTATTGGTTGTTGAGGTACAACCAATAAAACCTTGAGTAAAACACCTACCTAGGGTAGATATCTCGTGGAGAAACCGAGGCTCGAACTCGGAACAGTAGAATGCAAATCTACTATGATAGCCAATTTCACCATATCCCCAAATTATTAAAAACTCTTTGTACAAATTTCAGTGTAATATCACGCTCTTAACGCTATGAACCTAATCACCAATACCTTTACAATAAACACAACTGCTGATACAGTCTATAGCTATCCACTTTCAATTGTGGTCTTTCTCGCCTTTTCTATCAGGGAATGCTTTCACTATGTCTATCTTTAAGCAAAGAATTTTTAATAAAAGTACTCCTGGAGGGTATCGATCCCTCTACTCTACCGTGAAAGGGTAGTGACTTAGCCAGTTGTCGACAGGAGCATTTGTAACTTTTGTAATATTCCCAGAGTTACCAACTGTACCAACCTACGATTTGGAGAGCATCCACGCCTATATGAGTGTACCCGAAGGTATTTGTTATTTCAACTCATATCTGTAATCTCTATCTTCGTTCCCTTGTACTTCGGGCTGTTCGAGCGAATAGAGAGAATCGAACTCTCGTCCTCTGGTTGGAAGCCAGACATAATAGCCACTATACTATATTCGCATTAAAAGTAAACATTGACCTCCCTCGGTGATATTATCGTTAAGCGAGGTTAATTTACTTTTGAGCCTCTACAAGGAATCGAACCCTGTTCCTCCGGGTACAAACCGGGCACATTACCATTTATGCTTTAGAGGCAAATATAAGAGAGCTTCGGGTCTTTCGAGGTTTCTAGAAATATCTGGGACTGGGGATAAACCTTTATCCTATTCCAGCTTGTCCTAGCTTCACTAACTCTCTTAATATTATAAGTTAGAATGGTGGTTTGAATACCTTTTAAGTTCTCCTTCGAACGTCTAACTTGTATTTTGTAGCCCTAGTTGGAATCGAACCAACCTTTGATAAGTTACTTACTCTAATGTTTTAACTTTTCTCTTCAAACTAGTATAAGAAGTGTTAAACCAAAAGCCGTAACGTTATCCCACTGATAGTAGTAGGAGCGATCCACTACTATATATAGGACCATTTTAATTTTGTAGCTATGTTAGGATTCGAACCTAATCCGGCTTTACAATTCTAAGTGAACTTATCGTTAAACTTAACCCTGGAGAGGTGCTATCAACCAATGATTTCACAGCTATAATTTTGCACTAACAGTAACTTAGCTTACCCTTATAAACCTGTTAACACTTCGGGATCCAACCGCTTTAATCTCAAGTCCAGTATCAGAACTATTCTAGGTAGTTTATTGATTAATAACCTTTAATATATTTGCCCACTACTTCCTAATTAGAGTGATAAGTCATAATTAGTACTCGAACAGTTTTTGTACTCATGGCAGGACTCGAACCTGCAAAAGACCGTTTCTAAGACGGCCGTGTATACCATTCCACCACACGAGCAATTTATCCAATATGTCAATGAACCTATCTTTATTATATATAAATATACGAACTATTTACTGTATATCCTAATTTTTTTATGTTTATTTTTGAGAGTAAGGTAGGAATCGAACCTACTCTATTGGTTTTGCAAACCAACTGTTCTCCAAGAACAACTCACTCATCTACCTAGAATAATAGGTAAGGTTTCCACTCTTCAGGTATAAAACTTGTTTTCTTTAATAACATTAAGTAGTGTGGTCTTTTTGGTTTAGGTATTTCCCTACCGTATTCTTTTAATGTTAAATTTGCTTTTTCGTTATTACAAACTTTACAAGCAGTTACTAAGTTATCCCAAGTGTTTGGTCCTCCTTTTGATTGTGGTACTACGTGATCTAATGTAAGTGTTTTTCTGTTATTACAACCGCAGTATACGCATTCATGTCCATCTCTTTTAAATACATTATCTCTTGTTAGAGCTACTTTCTGGTATTCTAGTTTTACATAAGTGTAGACTCTAATAACAGATGGTTTAAAAATTTCTAGTTTGGGGTTTACAACTCCAAATGTTTCAGGGTGTTCAACTACTACATCAGCATTACCTTTATACGAAATCACGAAAGCTCTTTCGGTAGTAATGATGCTTCTTGCAATGTAGCTTGAATCAACCACTAGTGTTTTGTCATAACGATTTTTCATGAGTTAATAATTAAGTTAATGTTTGCGCAACCCCAAGGAATCGAACCTTGTCCTATAGTTTTGGAGACTATTTGGCTACCTTAGCCCGAGAAGCATTTTGTTTGAACCTCCACCAAGAATCGAACTTGGATCTAAACTTTAGAAGAGTTTTGTTATGTCCATTTAACTATGGAGGTAGTTGAGGCTTTAGAGAGATTCGAACTCCCATTTTTCGGTTCGTAGCCGAAGGTTCTGTCCATTAAACTATAAAGCCATTTGAAGGATTTTTTAAAGCAAAAAACCAATCTTAAAAACTGCGAGGAGATTTTAGATATCATTTAGGACTCTCTAGCTCTTCCTTATTGTACCCATAGTAGGATTCGAACCTACAGCTTACAGGGCTTAAACCTGTTGTGTTTACCGTTTCACCATATGGGCATTTTTTTTCATTTCACGAGTCTTCCTAAGACTTTCTCTTATCTTTTTTTTAGTTTCCTCACTCCTTGGTTTTCCGTATTGTGAGTTTTTATTCCCACACCCCTGTCCTATTTTAGCTTTTTTCATCTTAAGTATAGTCTCTTTCGAGTGTTTTTTTCCTAGAAAAGAGTTATGAATATGTCCGCTTTTTTTTAGACCTCTTTTTATTTTTTTAGAGATAGTGTCTTTGTCCTGCTGTGTTAGATTTTTTACCCACTCTTTTTTTGTATCTTTAAGTTTTAGTATATATGCCTCTCTCCAATCTACGTCCTGTTGTAATTTCTGTTTTCTAATCTCATTTGCACACCTAGAAGTTTCTATACTAAATCCATTTCCTCCTGTTATTAAGTTTAAGCAGTTTACACTGTTTAGATCCTGTTCTGTTATTAACTGCATTTCAGCTTGAACTAGGTCTTCTCTTGAATTAAAATACTTAATTATCTCAACCTTAAAATTGTCTCTACCGTACTTAGTTACTTCGTAGCGTAGTCTTGTACCGCTTCCTAAATATCCGTCATCGATACGGTTAGTTGAATGCATTCCTAGGTAATATCTACTGTTTATTATATTTGTTGTTTTATAAGTAAAGTGGTATTTCTTCTTTTTTGAATAGTTAGCCATTTATGTTTGTTTATTATAAATAGCTAACTGTTTCAAAAAGTATACCGGGTGTAAGGAAGGTATCGATCCTTCGTCTTTTGATTCACAGTCAAACATTCTACCATTGAACTACAAACACCATGTTTGTAAGGCTCCCACTTTCCTTACGTGTCAGTCTATAGTTGTCTCTTACGAGGTGCGGGTGACTGAATTATCCTCCACATATTTCTATGTTTGAACCCGAGCGGTTTTAAATATAGTACCAATAGATGGAATCGAACCATCAACCTACTCCGTATGAAAGAGCCGCTCTACCATTGAGCTATATTAGTATTTTGAGGAAGAAATCGGAATCGAACCGAATGCCTTTTATAGCACGATTATCTTAGCAGGATACCCTAATCACCATCATAGTTTATCTTCCTTTTGTCGGAATGGTAGGTTACGATCCTACTACCTTTCGCGTATCAGGCGAACGCTCTACCGATTGAGCTACACTCCGTGGGTCTTTTTAGAGTTTTTGATACAATCACTAGAACTCAAGGGCAGGACTTCCTATAAACTAATTGGAGGGTTGGGTGGGGGTCGAACCCACGGAATCTTTTACTTAACAGGCAAATGCTTTACCACTTAGCTACCAACCCTGGATTTAGTCTCTCCTATTAGTCACCCCTCTATAAGCTTCTCAGTTATGGTTCTGTGGGGTAGAAGCAACTAACTACGATGTAGTTGTTACGATTAAAGGACTCGAACCTTCATTGGGTATATCTACCGGTACTGCCAATGGAACAGTCAACGCACCTGCATCGTAATATAATGGTGGAATCTGAAGGAATCGAACCTTCTCCTCTAGTTCTTCAGACTAGCGTGCGAACCATCTACACAAAAATTCCATATCCCTTCGTTGCTACTTACACCTTCTAGCTAGTGTGCTTTCGCCCTTTCTCGTTTATTTTATATCGTCGTACTAATGGGGCTTACGCCACGATATTCACTATTCGTCCTAATCTCCAACCTTCTGTAATATCATCGCCTTTTTTAATCTTTTTGCTTTCAACTTCATTAGTTATCCAACATGTGCCGAATTGTGAATTCTGTTCAGGTGGTTTGTTTGATGCTGATTTACTCATTTTTAGCTTAGTCGCTTCTGTGTGTTTTTTTCCTATCCACTGTCCTATGTTAAAAGATGTTCGTTTTCCCTCTAGAAACTGTTTCTTCATGCATTCTGACATAACTTTGGTGAACCTTGCTCTAAATGCAGGGTCTTCTTTTCTTAATCTGGTTTTTTCTAAATTTCCTGCTATTGAACCTCTTTTCTGTACTTCTGTTGAAAAGCCTCCTTTACCCCCTACTTTCAAATTCATACATTCTTTCTTAGCAATTTCTTGAAGAGATACTATTTCTTTTTCTCTTGCTGCTAAGCCTTCTCTTGAATTTAAAAATTCTAAGATCTCAACTGAATGATTTTCTTTTCCATGTTTATTTATAGATCTTTTTAAATACGTTCCAGATCCTAAATACCCATCATTCAAATCATCCGTTGAATGCATTCCTATATAATATCTTCCGCTTAGTGTATTTGTAGTTTTATAAATAAAATGGTACTTCTTTCTTGTACCGTATTCTTTCTTTGCCATAATGTACTTCCTTTCTAATAAATAGTAAGGAAATACAAAAACAGCTACCGGTGGGGCCAGGTGGATTCGAACCACTCCCTTGCGGACGAGATTTACAGTCTCGCTGTCGTATCCGAACGACTTTCTGTCCCCAATTGATTTTGTGATAGGACTTGAACCTATACGAAGACCTTGCGGTAACTTCAACCCTTAGAATGGGTCGTGTATCCCAATTTCACCACACAAAACAACTATCTTTAAGAAGACTGTAATCTCCAAACAAATAGACTAGTAAATGCAATTAACGATATTACAGTACCGTATTTATATACACCCAACTAATTTTGTACCTCGTAGTGGAATCGAACCACTGCCAATTGCATGTAAAACAATTACGCTTCCATTACGCCAACGAGGCAATTAGAGTTTTTGTATTATTAAAGCCAATACCCGGATTTCTCTAAACCTAACCACTTTGTACCCCTTGTAGGTAACGATCCTACTTCCCGATATTAAAAGTATCGTGCTTCACCTTAAAGCTTAAAGGGCAAACTTAAATAAAAGTTTTGTGGGTATAACACCCACCTACATTTAAATGATTTGATATCATTACATTTAAACCTGTTGTCGCAGTTACCTCTATGGCTAAGAGAGCTTATTATGATATTAAGCTTAATCTTTTATTTTATATGGTATGCCTACCATATTACTAATGGTCGGGTAGAGAAGAGTTGAACTTCCCGCCTCTCGGCTCCAAACCGAGCTTCTCACCCCGAGAATACTACCCGTATTATTGTTAGACTGGAGAGAATCGAACTCCCATTATTTGAGTCAAAGTCAAATGTAATAACCGTTATACCACAGTCTAAAATATAGGAGCCGGTCTCCTATGTCCTCTACCAAGCATATCAGCCGGACCGTTAGGCCAGCCTTCATATCAGGGTAGAATCTTTTGAGGAAGATGTGGGATTCGAACCCACGAATGCTTTAACACACCTCCAGTTTTCAAGACTGGTGCAATCGACCAACTCTGCCAACCTTCCTTATTATCCAATATGTCAATGAACTTTAATTTCTTATAATGTAAATATACGAACTGTATTTCACACCTCCTAATCTTTTATGTCAAGTTTTTAACTTCTTTTTTTAGCCTTTCATGGAAGGTTTTGTTTTTTTCGATAAAATATGTTTCCATGTCTCTACCTTTCCATCTTTCAGCTAACATTTTAAATACTTTAGTGTCTTTAAATTTTTCCATATCTCTAATTTCAATACGTAAATATACGAACTATATTTCACATCTCCTAATTTTTTTACACTTACTTTAATAAAAAAACCCGAATCTTTTGGATCCGGGTTTAGTTTTGGTTTGATATGTTTTATTCTATCAACTTATACTATTCCCGGATATGTATCTCGGCTGCTTATATTCATTATTGGCTAACATAAAATCTGTAATATCGCCACATACTGAACTCGCCCATATAATGGACTGTATCACTGTTTGTAAGAGTGAGTGTATGTTTGTAATAGTTTTCATTGTTTCTTTTTATCTTTAATAAATATACGAACTTTATCTTTTCAGTCCAACTTTATTTTAAATGTTTTTTATATAATAATTTCACCTTTCACACCAGGTACCATTTGTCTAATTTGTTCTTTACTATATTTTTTAGAGGTGGGGGTATTAGCTAGATTAAGATTACCTCCTACTGTTAGATCTTGGGGTAGGGAGGTTATTTGGGTATCCCTTAAATTAAGGTACTCTCCTACTTTTAAATCTTGGGGTAGGGTGGTTATTGGGGTATTATCTAAATAAAGATCACCTCCTACTGTTAAGCCTTGGGGGAGGGAGGTTATTTTGCTCTTATATAAATAAAGAGCACCTTTTACTTTTAAGCCTTGGGGGAGGGAGGTTATTGGAGTATTCTGTAAATCAAGATAACCTCCTACTTTTAAATTTTGAGGTAGGGAGGTGATTTTGCTCCCATATAAAACAAGATTACGTCCTACTGTTAAACCTTGAGGTAGGGAGGTTATTGGGGTACCGTATAAGTCAAGAGTACCTTTACCTCCATCCTTCATATATTGTTGTACTTTCTTTTGGGTAGCAATTATATAATTCTTAGAGCGTTCTTCTTTGGAACGTCTAGGGACTAATATTTTATTTTCTAATAGATCTATTAGTTTAATCATTATATATAAATTTCACCTTTTATACCAGTTACCATTTGTTTAATTTGTTCTTTAGAGTATTTTTTAGAGATGGGGGTAATTCTTAAATCAAGCCAACCTCCTACTGTTAAACCTTGGGGTAGGGTGGTTATTGGGGTATTAGTTAAATCAAGATTACGTCCTACTTTTAAATCTTGGGGTAGGGTGGTTATTGTGGTATTAGTTAAAACAAGATTACCTCCTACTGTTAAACCTCGGGGTAATGAGGTTATTGGAGTATTCTGTAAATCAAGATAACCTCCTACTGTTAAACCTTGAGGTAGGGTGGTTATTGGAGTATTTTCTAAATCAAGAGAACCCCCTACTGTTAAGTCTTTAGGTAATGCGGTGATAGGAGTATATGATAAATAAAGAGCACCTTTTACTTTTAAGCCTTGGGGTAGGGAGGTTATTTTAGTATTTCTTAAATAAAGAAAACCTCCTACTGTTAAATCTTGAGGTAGGGAGGTTATTGGGGTATTACTTAAATCAAGATCCCCTTTACTCCCATCTTTTATGTATTGTTGTACTTTCTTTTGCATAGCAATTAAAAAGTTCTTAGAACGTTCTTCAGGAGAACGTCTAGGGACTAAAATTTTATTTTCTAATAGATCTATTAATTTTATCATTATATAGTAATTTTACCTTTCACACCAGGTACCATTTGTTTAATTTGTTCTTTAGAGTATTTTTTAGAAATGGGGGTATTTTTTAAATAAAGAGAACCTCCTACTGTTAAGCCTTGCGGTAGGGTGGTTATTTTAGTATTAGATAAATAAATATAACCTCCTACTGTTAAACCTTGAGGTAGGGTGGTTATTGGGGTATTTCTTAAATCAAGATAACCTCCTACTGTTAAGCCTTGAGGTAGAGAGGTTATTTTGCTCCCATATAAATCAAGATTACCTCCTACTGTTAACTCTTGAGGGAGGGAGGTTATTGGTGTACCTGCTAAATAAAGATCACCTCCTACTGTTAAACCTTGAGGTAGGAAGGTTATTAGAGTATTTATTAAGTCAAGATAACCCCCTACTGTTAAACCTTGAGGTAGGGAGGTTATTGGTGTACCTGCTAAATCAAGATCACCTTTACTTCCATCCTTCATATACTGTTGAATCTTCTTTTGAGTAGCAATTAAAAAGTTCTTAGAACGTTCCTCAGGGGAGCGTCTAGGGACTAGGATTTTATTTTCTAATATGTCTAATAGTTTAATCATTATGAAATTCCTATAATATCAGTATATTCTTTTATATTACCCTTTGAAATTTGTTTATCTAACCCATCATACCCATCAATGTTCCCATTATCTAATACCGCCAAAGCAACAACTACTAAATTCTTCCAAGTTTTTGGAAATTTATCCTGAAGTTGGTTTATCATTTGCTGTGACTTTACTTTAACATAATAAAAAGTTACATTATTTGTATAGTAATAATCATTAAAGTGATCGGGGGCTTTATATGTTGTACACCATGAAGAATCTTTTCCATCATCCCCACAATCTCTAAATGCAAATTGGGATAATCCAAGTTTACGAGATGCTTCGTGGGTGTGGGGGGACATTATTAATAGATCTGAATTCTCTAATACAGTATCGTAGTCGGATTCAAGTTCTCGGGTAGATATGTTTTCTCCTGAGTTGTTTATTTGGCCAACTTCGTCTTGAAGGGCTTTAAATGATTTAATTTGGTAAATATCTTTGGTTTTTGTTTTACCTTTTTCTAAGAGTGTATTGAACTCTTCAATGGTGTTTCTTAAATCATCTATATCTGTAATTTGTTTTTCTGCCCATTGTTTTGCCATCCATCCTACATACTTACGTGTTGGGGAAGGGTCTATATCAGTTAATATTTTTAACTCCTCTTGGGTTAGTTTACCGGATTCAACATATTGTTTTGCCTGTCTTATGTTTTCTAATATTGAATGTTTATTCTCAATTAAGAGTTTTGAAAAATTAAATTTCATATTGTTGTTTTTTATATATAAATAGTACCTTTAACTCCCGGTACCATTTGTTTGATTTGTTCTTTACTATATTTTTTAGAGATGGGGGTATTAGTTAAATAAAGATTACCTCCTACTTTTAAATCTTGAGGTAGGGTGGTTATTGGAGTATTTTCTAAATCAAGAAAACCTCCTACTGTTAAACCTTGAGGTAGGGTGGTTATTGGGGTATTTTCTAAATAAATACCCTTTCCTACTGTTAGATCTTGGGGTAGAGAGGTTATTGGAGTATTTTTTAAATCAAGAGAACCTCCTACTGTTAAGTCTTTAGGTAATGAGGTGATAGGAGTATTTTTTAAATCAAGATCACCTTTACTCCCATCCTTCATGTATTGTTGGATTTTCTTTTGGGTAGCAATTAAATAATTCTTAGAGCGTTCTTCTTTGGAACGTCTAGGGACTAGTATTTTATTTTCTAAGAGATCTATTAATTTAATCATTATATATAAATTTTACCTTTCACACCAGGTACCATTTGTTTAATTTGTTCTTCATTATATTTTTTAGAGATGGGGGTATTTCTTAAATCAATATAACCTCCTACTGTTAAACCTTGAGGTAGGGAGGTTATTTTGCTCCCATATAAATTAAGAGAACCTCCTACTTTTAAATCTTGGGGTAGAGAGGTTATTGGGGTATTAGTTAAATCAAGAATACCTCCTACTGTTAAACCTTGAGGTAGGGAGGTTATTAGAGTATTTCTTAAATAAAGAAAACCTCCTACTGTTAAACCTTGAGGTAGGGAGGTTATTTTAGTCCCATATAAAATGAGATTACCTCCTACTTTCAAATCTTGAGGTAGGGAGGTTATTGGTGTATCTGCTAAATTAAGATTACCTTTACTTCCATCCTTCATGTATTGTTGGATTTTCTTTTGAGTAGCAATTAAATAATTCTTAGAACGTTCTTCAGGGGAACGTCTAGGGACTAGGATTTTATTTTCTAAGAGATCTATTAATTTTATCATTAAATTGTTAATGCCCTCTACTTTTTATATGTAAGTTGAGTGAGGTGGTCCATATATAAATATGACTATTAGTTTTTATCTTAATATAGTAGCTGTACAATCAACCGTACAATTAAGTCACCATGTTAGACACTACTATAAAAGATAATATAATTAATTTTTTTCTGTACTACTTACCGTGTTGAGCAAGTACTTCTTTAACTGCATCTCGGGCCACTTCCCAAGATACAGTACCAGATTCATCTTCATATTGCACAGGGTCAGGTCTACCAAGTTCAATAAATGCTTCAATACGTTCTACTGAAGAAGCTGATTTGTAATCGCTATTACCACTTGGGTAGGGTTTGTAAGAGGTGTTTGTACGTCTGTATACCTCATCAAATTCTAGTCCTAGTTCTTCACATAAAACTAAACCGTCTTTTAAAATATCTAATTTCATACCTTGTAAGTAAGGTGTAAAATAACCTACTCGTTCAGCATCCCAGTTACCTTCTCTAAAGGCTTTATCATCTGCATCTCTAAACTCCTGTCTGCAGTCTGGGTAAACTGAAAAATCTCCCGCATGAATTCCTAAAGCAATATCACAGGTTTCTCCTGTACGGTTTGCTATCGATAATGCTACTGCTTGGGTGATAGAAGCAAATATTTTATTACGGTTAGGAACAACAGTTTCTTTCATGTTGCTATTTTCATAATGTCCCTCCGGTACATCTTTACCTCCTTCTACTAAAGCTGAATCTAGTAAGTCTGCTAATCCGTCTAGTTTAATTTGACGGTAATTAATTGTATTGTAGTTTAACCCCACAATTGTGATTGTCCCTAATTGATCCTGTTCTATTCTTTCTACATTACCATTTAGATAGTTAACTAATGATTGAGCTCTTTCTAACTCTACTCTGTGTTTTTGACCGTAGTCGAATGAAATACCTGTTACAGTATCATATTCTTTTAATGCTCTAAGTAGTAAAGTGCTACTATCCATTCCTCCTGAAAGGCTAACCACGCAATGTTTTTTTGTTTTACTCATTTTATTTAAATTTATAACTGCCAGGTATTATTAAACGTATAGGCGAACGCTTCTTTATTTTCTATCCCTCAATGGTTGTCATTGACAACATCTCTTTTTGAATATCTTCCCAACGATCTGTATACTCTTTAAGAGTATAGCTTTTACTTTCCCCATTATTTAGTTTTTCGTTAGCCACTACTTTTAAAGCATGGTTAAAATTAGACGGATAACATACGGTTTTAATATACTCCGTACTTTTTTCTCCTTTAGTAACTCTTTCGTATACTGTATAACCTCCTGATTGAGATTTAGCAATAAAGAAAGGTTCCATTACTAGGTCTTGAATAAGTGTATCCCCGGCAGGGATTGAATTAGGTTTTCTTAACATATCTATAGCTTTTATTTATATTATTGTACGGATTTTTTAGCTGAGTATTAATTCTTTTAGGTCTTCTTTTGATAGAACCCCCACTTTTGTTAGTCTTGTTCCGTCCTCTCTAATCAATACGGTATGGGGTATGTTTCTAACTCTATATTTGGCTGCTAAACCATTAGTATCTGTTTCAATATCTACGGTTGTAAATTTTACTTGTCCTTCATATTCTTTTGCAACACTGTCAAAGATTGGTGCGTATGTTTTACAGGGTGCACACCAGGTGGCCCAGAACTTAATTATTTCCTTCATTATCTCTTAACTTTATTATAGGTGTCTGCTTTTGAAAATCTTTGAATAGAAGGTGTTACTGTTGAGTAGGTAGTTTTTTGTTTCCTAACTTCTAACCATTCCATTAACTGTGTGTACGTCTGTTTTGATGAGTTTGCCATATTCTGTAGGTTATTTTTATATATTTTAAGATACGAACTATTACGTGTATTTACAACTGTTTTACTCTGTACTTCTTTAGAGAATTTTATTTATTTCGTAAAAATAGTAATCCTCTCTAAACAGTACATTTTCATTTAAATCCTCAATACCTAAGTATATAAAATCTAACTCACACCCCTCTCCTACTTGTTTATTAATTTCTTCCCAATTTTTGGACCAGTCTAAGTTAAGTGAGAAGGTTTTTGATTTGTGGGTCCTCCACTCTTTATCGGATTCTAGAGTGGTGGGTGGATTTATGCCTTTCACAATATTGGGGTGTAGTATTCTATTGGAAAAATCAATACCTGCATTTATATGTTTTTTTCTTGGCTTTACAAGATATAATGGCTAGTCTTTTCATTCTATTTATAATAATCTTTCACTCATACCTATATTAAATTAAAGGAAAAATGTCGTAGCCGTATTCTTCTATCCAATCGTATATACTACGTTTATTACCTAATTGATACTTATGCTCTAAAAACGTTGAATTTTGTTTATGTAGCTTACTTAATATACGTTCCCTAGTATCGATATCAAAATTAAATGTGGGTTGTTTTATAGATTTTCTCTGTGAATGATCATACAGATGATATATGGGAGTATCCTTATAATTTACTACATCATATCCGTTTGTGTAGGAGCGTAATGTCATATCTAATTCTTCGAATTGCCAACCGGCATATGGATCGTAACCTACATTTGCTAACCAGTATATGTCACTGATATGATATCCACCGGCACCTAATGATCTATAGTAATCGCCTTTGTTTTCGATTGCTTCAGCGGTGAATCTAAATTTATAATTACAATGAATGTCACTTTTTAAAACGTTTACCATATGTTGGTTGTGCTTGCTATAAGTATCTACACCATCTTTTGAAGTATACACTTTAGGGTAACAGGTAATTAAGCAATCCCCATCGTAATTATCAACAGCGTCTACCATTATTTTATCCCACCCCTTATCAAACCTAGTATGAGCATCTATACATAAGTAGTATTTGTGGGATGGTTTTATATATAAATGAGCGTGTGCCCTAACTTGAGTTACGTTTCGTGTTTTATCTTCTCTTACGTTTATTAATGTTACATTATCTGGGAATTGTGATTGTTGCCACATACCTTCTTCGAAGTCCTGATTATATATTACTATGTCTAAATTATTTGGTTCGTTGGCTTTGTCTAATAAATCGTTTACCGTATTAAGTAAGTCATTGTCTAATCGACAAGCTATAAAAACTAATATTGTTTCCATTCTGTAATTGACTTGTAAAATTTGTTATTAGGAAAATTATCCCATTTTATTTCGTGAAATTTATTTTTATTGAATAGGGGGTCGCAACTATAATGTGCTATGTGGTGTGATTCTTTTAATTCATTTATGTTTGGGTAATAACAATTTTTACCGTCTACCATTTTAATTTTACTATTGTGACATGCCACGTTAAGCCCATACATTAAAGCCCACCAGCTATGGCTAGTATTAGGATATTCGTCACTGACTTTGATTGATGTTTCTACTGCTTCGTGGTAGATTTTGTCAAATACTTTTTTCTTTAGTATGACATTAAAACCTCCATTCATGTACTGATAATCATTGTGGTGTAAGTATTTGTGAATAATATTTCTATTGTCGCTGTTTACTTTTAAATGCCAATTTTCGTATGTAGCGTCTACAACTACTTCGTTATCACTAGGAAGGTAACCATCATATTTTTTTAAATGAAATAAATCAGCATCTATTATTTCTAGGTATTCTTCATCATCTACATCTCTTGTAACTTGGTAAGCTGCTGTGAATACATTATTAACTATATATCGAGGTTCAGTAAAGTTGTACATATCTAAAACGCTATCTACTAGTTTATGTGGTAGGCGTAGCCCCCAATCTAATTCCGTTGTTATTGCGTCGCTTTTATAATTGCGATTTACGATAGGAATTATAGCTTTACTATAAGCATCTTCTCCGTACACTTTAAAATGGTTAAATTCGAATAAACTTATTTGCCACTTAAAATGATTTGTTGCTACAGCACAAGGAATACTAATCATTAATGTAAGAGTAGTTTTTTAACTTGTAGTGGACATAAAAATTAACATAGTCTTTACCCTCAAATGGTTTTATTCTACCATGCTCACATACTGCTGATTCGTAAAATACCATATCTTGTGGTTCGAAGAATATTTCATTTGTTTCGCCGTCATGTCCTTTTATTTGTAGTGCCCAGTCATCACCGAATTCTTTATAGCCGCACCCGCAACTTAAATCTTTTGACATCATTATTATAGCACTAATTTGGTGTGTTTCAATTCTATCAGTATGTAAGATTAAACTACTATTTTTATGGTAATTTCTAAACCCATATATGAATGTTTTTTCTAATTCTTTACCACACCAAGCTTCTAATTTAGGTAATAAGTAATCGTGTATCTTATTTGTTAAATTAGGTATTTCCCATATAGGATAAATTGTTGATGAACCGGGTTGAGTAGTATCTTTACCAGCATATTCCTCTTTATAACTTTTATCGGCTACACTTATTATTCCTTCAACACAGTCATTAAATAGTTTATCATCAAATTTAAATACTTCGAAACCATTTTTTGTTAATTTAGGGAAATCTAATGCTGATGAAAATGTGTGGGATTTTTTAACCATATGTTCTTGTGCTAATCTATTGTCTTCTGCGCCGTTCCAATCATTTTCTCTAATCCAAGCAGTAATAATATATTTTTTTCCTTTTATAATAGGTTTTCCTGCATGTAATACATCATTATTTACTTTACCGTCTATCATGTTATTCCATAGTAAAGCTTTACCTTTAGTAGGTTTAAACGATTGTTTTAAAATAGAAAATTCTGTTTCACCACCTTCCAAACCATCATTTAAGTAAATCATTAGTGTTTGCGTTCGATTACCTGATGATAAGCAGTGCTGGTTATAATGTTCGCCTAAAAAGAAGTCATAGTGGGGTTTAAATTCCTGCCCTACTTTATATAATTGTCCTTGTAATGCTTCTATTTTGGCTGTTCTAATTCCTAAAGTATTTGCTATTTTTTTACTTAGTCTTAACACTACATCATTATCAGCAGGTAAATTACAAGTGGTTGAAGTTCTTGAACTATCAACTACAGCTTTTTTTGTAGCATCAGCTACAGTGGAAGGTTGATTATTTGCCTTTATTAATTTAATTAATGCATCACAATCTTGTGTATTTAAAAAATCGTTTAATTCTATAATCATTTAGTAAGATTTATGTATTAATGTAGGGTAGTCTATGCTTTAAAAATTTCTTCTATTTTATTCATAACTTCTTTAAAATCCACCCATCACATGATAAACAGTCTTCTGATGTTCTTGATCCTATATCTATTCCTGTTACTGTAATAATTTTTGGCATAGGTATAAATAGTTACTTAACTGTGTTTGCTTTTACTCTAACTTCATGCCACTTTACTCTACCGTCTTCTACCGCTTTTTTTATGTTTTTTTGATGGCCATTCAAAAAAGCTGTCCCACTTTTTACCTCAATGAGATGAACAGTAGTTGTTTCTGGTTTATCCAAATCTGTAAAGCCTAAAAAATCAATAGGTTTACCTAAATGATGAGTATTTTCCGGAGGTATAGGGAAAACATCCATAAAGGGTACAAAATTCTCAATAGTTAATCCCCACTGCACAGAACCTGATCTTTTTTTAGCATCAGCAGATATTTTGCTTTTCTGTTTATCAAACGATACTTGCTGCTGTATTAATTCTCTCTTAAGTTTTTTTACTTGTATTATAAGGAATACTACTACACCTAATAGTGCAGCAGATACCAGTATATATAGTATATACATAATAATTAATTTAATTTACCCATCACAGCTTAAACAATCTTCAGATGTTCTTGATCCTATATCTCCGTTTATTACTGAGTCTGTTCTTAGGTAATATAGTGTTTTTATTCCTAACTTCCAAGCTTGTTGGTGAACTAGGTTGATAAATCTTGGACTATCTGTTGGATCAAAGGCTAAGTTTAAAGATTGTGTTTGATCAATGTATTTTTGTCTAACTGCTGCTTGTTCTACCAAAGCAAGTTGGTTTATTTCAGCAAATGTTAAGAATACCTCTTTATCCTCTACTGTCATAATATCTTCAGGTAGATTAGCTACAGAACCTCTATCTTTCATGATTTGATCCCAAACTTCTTCTGTATTATGCCCTTTTTCGTCTAAATATGACTCTAATGCTGGATTTTTTCTAATAAAAGTTCCTTTTGCTGAGTTAAAGGTATAAACGTTTGCTGGTACTGGTTCAATTCCTGCTGAAACTCCTCCTGATATAGTGGAATTTGATACTGTTGGTGCGATAGCCAGTAAGTGACTATTTCTCATTCCAGTTCCTTTGCACCATAACGGCTCTCCATACTCATCTGCTAGTTTTCTTGAAGCTGCTTCTGCTTTATTTTTAATATCCGAGAATATTTGATGTGTGTACGATGTTGCTGCTATCGAATTGAAAGGTATTCTTTCGTTTTGTAAAAATGTATGCCATCCTAATACTCCTAATCCAAGTGCTCTTCCTTTTTTAGCAGATCTTGCTGATCTTATCAAGGAATCTCTTCCAGAGGTCTTTGCTAGAAATTCCTCTAGTACTCCATCTAAGAAATAAATTGCTGTTTCTATCAAATCTGTATTTTTCCATTCGTGCCATTTCGTTAAATTTACTGAGGATAGACAACAAATAAAGGAATGTTCTTCGTCGGTAAATAATGTAATTTCCGAACAGATATTTGTCATCGTAACTTCAAGGTTATTTCTCGTATATGCAGGAGGATTGTCATTATTAACGTTATCCTTAAACATAATATAGGGTTCTCCTGTTTCTACTCTAGACTTAAGTATCTCTACCCATGTCTCCATTGCCTCCGGTACTCTCCTGTCGAGTTTCTCCATAAAGCTATCATCCACTACAACGCATTGGTGTAGGTTTAGACACTGTCTATTAGGGTCTCCTTTAGGTCTTCTAATTTGTAAAAATTCTTTAATATCTGGGTGATTTATATCTAGGTTAACTGATGCTGCTCCTCTACGAACTGCGCCTTGGTTAGTTGCTATGATAGTAGAATCGTAAATCTTAGCCCAAGGTATTACACCTTCTGACTGTCCCATTTCTAAGGTTCCGATTTTTTGACCTCTACCTCTAACTTTAGATAATCCAATACCAACTCCACCCCCTAAGGAAGTCAATCTCATGAGTTCAGCATTGGTCAAGCCAATACCTCGAATTGAGTCGGGGGTATCAATTCCGAAACATGAGATTGGTAATCCTTTATCAGTTCCTGTATTTGATAGAACAGGTGAGGCTAAATTTAACCACCCTTTCCACATATACCTGAAGAATTTTGGTGCTAAATCTGGTCGATCTAGTCTTTTAGCTACCGTATCAGCTACTCTCTTGTATGCTAATTTTGGTGTTTCATTTGGTAGTAAATACCCTTTTGATATTGTTGCTATTGAAACTTCGTTCATCCATTCCGGATAGTCTTTTCCTGCTTCCCAATTGGAAGTACTTATTACTGTGCTCATGTTTTATATTTAAAATGCTAAATCCCAATCCATATGTCCTTTACTATAATTTGTAACCCTGCTTGCAAAGAAGTCTGTTTGCTGTTTACCTGCAATTACTGCGTCAAACCATTTCATTGTCTTTAATGCTCCTGTGTCAATTTCTGTTGAGGGTATTAATGGTTTTAGTCCTAAGTCCCCCATTTTGGTGTTTACTCTATGTTTAATAAAATTCTTAAGCTCTTCTTTGGTAAGATTCTCTAAATCCCCCATTTCGAAGACTTTGTCTATAAAGTCGTATTCAAGTTTTATGGCAGCAATTGCCGCTTCTCTTATATCCTGCTCTAATTTAGTTGTTTTAAATTCTGGGTGCTCTTTCATTAATGTTCTAAATAACCAACATCCTGCTTCTGAGTGTAGTGATTCATCTCTTACTGACCATTCTACTATCTGTCCAACACCTTTTAGTTTGTTTCTCATCTTAAATGAAAGTAACACTGCAAAGGAACTAAATAAGTTAACTCCTTCTGTGAAAGCAGAGAAGATAGCGAGAGAGACAGCTCTTTGGTGCCAATCCGGAGATTCGTGTGAATCTCTAACATCCATTAGATGTTGAATTTTTGCCATTGTAGCTTCATCCTCCATAAACTCCGCAAAATTATCCAAACCCAGCTGTTCGTTTAATAATGAATAAGCTTCTGCGTGTATTGTTTCAAAAGATCCAAAAGTGACCGCCATTGCAATGACTTCTGGTTTTCTAAACCATTTTGTAACTAAATTAGTCCAGTAGTCATTTACTACTGTTTCGGTTTGTGCGAATCCTTTTAAGATTCCCCCAATAAGGTTCTTTTCATGATCCTTTAGGTTAGAATTCCAGTCTGTTACATCTTGTGACATTGGTATTTCTGTATGTAGCCAGTGGGCTTGTTGCTGTCGGAGCCAGTAGTCGAATGCTTGTGGATATTCAAAGGGCTTGTAAACAATTCGTTCCTGTAAAAGACTCATATGTATTTATATATTTGAAGTTAAATTAGATGGGAATATCCTCTTGGTTATCTCTCGGGGACGTTTTAATAAATAGAATATATATTCTACTTTTGTCTGGTTTTTTAAGAACTTTATTATAGTAATTTCTGTAGCGTTTCTGATGTTAAGTTATACTTAGGTTTAGCGGCTTCTGCTAATAGATCATCTAAGTCTGTTTTACCTTTAAATGATATATGTCCGTTATTGGTATCCATGTTTATGTCGTAAGTCATTCCGTCCATACCGTATCTGTTTTTCATAATATGAATTCGACCAGTTCCTAAAACTTTATCTTCTTTCATCCTAGATAAGGATAAACATACATCGGCTACCATCATCTTATCATACGATCCTGCAGCTTTATCTCCTTCTATTATTGAATCTTTAGCTCCCATACGGTTAACCTGTGAAGGTGTTAAGATTGGTATTTTTAATTCTTTGGCTAATCCTTTAGTTGCGATAAAAACATCATCGATTTCATCTTTTCTTTCGGCGAATTTACCTCTTGAAGGTGCTCTTAGGTAATCAACATAATCAATGATTACTAAGTCTGGTTTATGCCCCATATCGGTACATTTCTGTATATGAGACTTAATAGTATTTACTGTTGCTCCCTTTGGTGGGTATTCTTTAACAATTAACTTCCCCTTTAGTGCGTCTACTGTCTTCTGAACTTCTTTTCTATGTTTGTTTACTTCATCTATAGAATATCCGGTAAAATAACAGTCAAATCGTTTCCCAACATAGTCTTCTCCTAATTCTAAGGTGTAATATATAACATTATACCCTAGTTTTACAGCGTGGGCTCCAGCTGCTACCATAGTCCATGATTTTCCACCTCCTGGGTTACCAAACATGATAATTAAATCTCCTGGTCCGAATCCTCCCTGTATAGCATCATTCATTATAGGCCAAGGTGTTGGGATAGTAGGCCTGTAGTCAACTCTGTATCGAGTCTCTACATCTTTATTGTATTCATGGCCAATGTTTTTATCCATCCCAGCTTTCATTGCCTTTTCAACTTGATTTCTAATCCCGTCGAAATCTCCATCTTTTAAAAGGTCTGCTGATGCTAAAATTGCAGCTTTCATCTCTTGGTTCTTACAAAAGCCTAAAAACTCTTGTTGAATATACTCTAAATCCTCTTGAGATGCTGCGTAAGAGTTTCTAAGCTCTTCTTTTAACGCTACGACTAGTACTTCATTCTCTACCTTCTGAAGTTCTACTTTCAGAACATCCATTGTTACTACTGTATGGTATTTATCAAAGTACCTGATAATTTCATTTATAATCCACTTATGTGAATCCGCATCGAAATAGACATCTGTTAATACATCTCTGGTATTCTGTAGGAATGTTTTGTCTGTTAGTAGTGATCCTAGTACTTTTAATTGGAAGCCTTTTCCGTATTGCTGAAGTGATTTAAGTGTCATTGTATAACCTATTTAAATATTGTTAATCCTCTAAAATTTTCCAACCAACCTTCTGTATTTTTGGTGATCCCTTCAATCTTATCTGTGTCCAGTAAGTGTAGGAATCCTCCTACCTGTAGTGCCGGTATTGGGCTCTTTATTACTTCTAATATATGGTCTTTTTCTTTCTGATCCAACGCTGTAATGTGTAAATCCATTAATTTAAAATTAGTTTCCACACGATCCCATTCGCTTATAATTTTAGGAAAGATTTTTTTTACTTTGGGGTCTGTTAACTTAGCTGCGCAGACATCGTACACATACTCTAATGTTGTGCCGGGTACATTTACCAGGTCAGGGAACTGTGAGATTATAGTCTTTATCCCCAAACCTTTTACTCCTGCTAAATTATCAGAGTTGTCCCCTAAAAGGGCTTTTACAACATTATAGTTTTCAGGAAGAACTTGTAATTCTCCTTGAATGTTAGCAGCTGTTAATAGAAGTTTCTTAACCGGAGCATAAACCTCTACGTTTTCATCTACAAGCTGTAAAAAATCTTTATCTGATGAAATTATGGTAAGTTTCTTATTAGTAGACGATGCTGTTTTTGCTAAATATGCTATAATATCATCTGCTTCAAGTTTTTCCATCATAACCTGCTGAACTGGTAAACATTCTATATAGTCCTGTGTTCTATACAGTTGTGCTATTAATGCTTCCTGTTCTTCGGCTTTTGTATCGTATAGTCCCCAGTGCGTAATTCGAGATGTTGCTCGATTGGCTTTATAATTCTGGTCTATATTCTTTCTATTAGCAGAACCTCCTTTTCCGTCCCATATTATAAGTACCCTTGTCGGGTCAAAAGTACGGGTTACAAATCCTAATGATCGCAGGAAACCAATTAGACCGCCTACATGGTGGCCTAAAGGGTTCATTGCCTTAAGGAGTGAAAAGCTTCGAATTAGCATATTCATAGCATCTATAACTAAAATATGGTCGTTTAACTCTCGGGGTGGGGACTGTTTTAAATTTTTCAGAAGATCTGAATAGTCCGTCATTAGTCTAGTAGGTTTGGTGTAATTGTTTCTTCTTCTAAATCTCCTTCTTCAATTAAGTCGAAATCTATTGATCCAACAAGTTTTAACCAGTGCTCTTTATGGGCGTCTCTGTACTTATCGATAGCTTTTTTATCATCTTCAATAAATCCATGAGAGGTCATTACTACTTTCCCTCTAGATTGTACTCCCCCTATGTGGTTCTTTTCAATCTGGATGTTTGTACGTTTGGCAAACTCTACCTGTAAACCATCTTTAACTGCTTTAATCTTAGAAGTGCCCGGGTTTGTAATATTACCGAAGGTAACTACTAAGGTAGCGTCGTACCACATAGACATTCCTCCTTTATTCTGCAGCTTAGGTTGTCCCATTGGATGCTCAGGTTTCATAGTCCATACTTTATTAATAGCTACAAGAGTATTGGTGTAGGGAAAGTTTTCTTTTCTTGATAATAAAATCTTTTGATTTAAATTATTACCAAACTGTGTGGACATCGCTCCCGCATTCCATTCATTGTTATTCTTATTAGAACGAACTGATAAGTCACATGGTATAGAACCGATAGAATCCCAAAAGAAACATAAATCGAAAGGTAAGTTACCTTTAGCCTGCTCATCCATTAAGTCAGCCATATGTACAGCTACTTCTTCAATGGTATTTAAAGATCCTCGGTCTGCATATAGAAAATGTCCTTCAAAATCTACTACTTTACCGTTTTCATCTTTAACTTCATTAAATTGAAGCCCCATCTCCCTTGCATGCTCCCATGACCATTTCATCTCCGAGATAATAAATACCGGTAAGATACCCATTTTCTGTGCACTTACTGCTGCTTCTAATAAAGCAGTAGTTTTTCCTGTGTCAGAATGCCCTCGTAGTAAGGTGATGTGACCGGTTGGAATACCGGGTAAGGAAGTAATATCTTGAAAAGCTTTAGATAGGGGTATCCAACCCTGCTCTTTAAATTTTACAGATGCTTCTGCAAAGCCTTTCTTTTTTTTAAAATTACCAAGATTAAAATTCTTCTTGATGGCCGCAGATGCGGCCTCCTGTACTTCCTGTTTCTTCGCCATAATTACTCGTTAAATAAGTCGTCAAATTTGCTAACTGTATCCTGTTTTCCAGCAGTAGCAGTCTCTAGACTAAAGTCAGACTTTTTTTGTCCTAGGCTTTCTGGTAATGATGTATCAATATTACTATCTACCGGTTTTGTAACTGTAGTAGTTGTCTCTTCTGTAATCGAAGAAGGGTCTAAGTATCCTTGAAGTTGTTTTTTAATGTAGTCGTAATCATATTGGGTATGTACATCTACTGGGTTTGGTTGAGTCTTCAGCCACAAATCTACTTCTTCATTTTTATCTGATAGAGTAGTTTGTTTAGGTTTAATACGTACAGAAGTTTCAGGGTAAGGGTTACCAGCTGATTGTTCTACCACCATATCCCATCCTTGCATAACATCTGTGAAGTCCCCAATATCTTCATCCTCTGCTAAAGCAAGTAATGCTTTGTATATTGTTACACCGAATCCCCATAAACGTACTCCTTTGTCTTCTTCTCCTCTTACTATAACAGGAGCGAAAACACGAGTTTTAGGGTTTAATTTACCTGATAAGGACCAGTTGTCTTTATCTGATGTCTTCCTAAGTTCTTTTACGAACTCTTCGATTGGGTCTTGTTTACCAAAGTTTGATAAAGCTACCATTGGATACTTTCCAATTCCGTAATGGAATTTTAATTCTTTAAATGGGAACGCAGGGTCATAAGCAGACGGGACAATACGAATTGTCTGTTTACCTAATGAGGGTTTCCAAAAAATAGTTGAATAGTCAGTTTTTTCTGTGTCCTGACTAGTAGAGTTCAAAGCTTCTAGCTTTGCTTTAATTGCATTAATGTCCATATAACTGATTTTAAAATTATAACGTTTATCTAATATAAGAATAATATCTTAAACTACCAACTAGATTTCAATAATCTTGTGTAATTTTGTATTTACTCTTTTTAGTTCCGGTCCTTTGGTTAAAAGTACGCAGTTTTTGTAGTCTGCCCAATTAATACGGAAGTTAGAATCTAACTCTCCATCGTTTAATTGTTTGATTAGTGTATTAAGTGCATTAATAGTGTAGAGAGTATTGGACTCTTTTTTGCGATGCACTAAGATAGTATTATCTAGGAATGTACCGACGTTACCGAAGTCCACGTTATATGTACATATGTATTCGTCTTGGCTCTTTGAGTATAGAACGAATATTTTATTATATATAATCTTATACCTCTCTTGTACTGTCGATAATACTTCGTCTAAAGTATCTTCAGAAGCGAAGGTACAGAATAGTTTGTTACTCATATCTTCATTTAAATAAAATGGTTCAATATCGTAGTCGAACCGGGACGTCATAACATCTGTTATCATATATAAATATCTTTGTTGTCTATAAAACTAAATTCTTACTAAATTTAAACTTTACCGGGTAATTGCCACCCGATTGCATTATTCTTTTAATATCTTCTAATGTTTCCTTACCGTCCTCTTTATGAAAGTCAAATAAAAATGCGTCGTAGGTATACAAGACTATCTTGGTTTTCTTATCTTTTAGGTACCTTAATACATCTTTTAATGTAAGTATATTTCTTGCGGTTTCCAACGATTGCATCATATAGTTCATTAATTTGGCTGGATGCATTTCTTTTAGCTCTTTGGTGAAAGGTTTGTTTGATATCGGGTTGTACACCACCCCGTCATTTTGGTAGGATTTCCACATATCATCTATGTACTGCTGTACTTTCCGAAATATAGGTAAGTCTTTATGTTCTTCCGGTATTTTACCGTAAATTGCTTGGAAGTTGATTTGTTTTGCCTGTATATACTGCTCTTCTGATATATCTTCAGTCCCAAAGTAGGTTTTTGCTAATTCTCTGTGGGCAGAATCTCCTTTTAATAGGTAATGAATCTGATCACACAGTAAACGAAGGTGATACCCATCAAAATCGAGTTCAACAAAATAATCCCCTTGCGGGAAGAAACAGTTCCTGTGCTCTGCACTCTTAGGAATAGCAGCGAAATTAACAGAGTTAAAAGCATTAGTAGGTCTAGATGTGACATTATACAAATTGTATTGGGTTAAAACTATGTTATTTTCCACGTTATATTTAGGGTCTCGTGGTGTAAACAGTTGATTAAATGCATCGTAGTGTATTCCTATTCCGGGCTGTTCTAATAAATAGAATACATTTACTGCGGTTTTGTTATAAAAGTCAAAGCCTGGTGGGATATTTAACTCAATTACGTGTTTAACTTGATTATATATTTTTTCACATGATTCATATAATTTAGATATAGGGATCAACTGATTAATGTTTGAAAAACCTCTAAATTTATTATAAAAAAAGTTTAACGTCTCGTTTTCTTTTGAATACTCTAACCTATCAAACTTTACCATGGAGTAAACTAGCGATAAATCTATAGCTTCCTGTAGATTAAAGTGGTAGAGTAGGGTTTTCTTATCTAATGTATACAGTTTACTTGAAGACGAAAGCAGTTTATAGAGACGGTCTTTTGCAATGTTTATACCTTCATCATGATTAATAGGTACTATAAAGCCGTGCTGACTTAAAAGAGGTCTTATGTAGACCGCTACAGTCGTAGTAAGTTTTGGATGGTATAGATCATTGGTGGAGATTACATCTACGTAAACTCCTTCTTTGGCCAACATCTCTAAGTTAAGTAACTTATCTTCTTCTTCTACTATATAAAACATTTTTAATATAACCTTTTATATAATATAAGATAAATTTTCTATTCTACAAACTCCCCATAGTCTTTTATATAATCTTTTAATCCTTTTATAAGATTATTTTGTATTTCTATGGTTTGTTTATTTTTTGTTTCAGCTCCTTGGTAAATATACGGGGGTTTAACCAAGTCCTTGGCTGGTCCTTTAATAACCCAGTTTAATTCTATGCCTTTAATATGAGTTTCTTTTATAAGGTAATAGTACTTGTCTTGTTGTACTTCTATTATCTTTAAATTTCTCCTATCTTGCAGTACATACCTTGTAAAGTATCCACGTACATAATCTCCTTGTTTTGGAGCAATTATATCCAGTGTAAAAGTAAATTCTCTAGTGTAAGGTTCTTCACTAACAATGGTAAGTTCCTTTGTAGTATTAGAGGGTACCTTCCCTGTCAGGTACCTATCATTATAAGTCTTTATATACCACCCCACATACGGGGTACCGTCTTTTTTAAAAAGAAAGTCTCCTCTTGAATGTTTAGGTTCACTATATTTTGATTTGGGTATATACATATTTAAAGTCCTATTATTGTTTAAAAACCAAAAGCATTTTTTTGAACAAAATTATTAGTAGTCTCTTCAACATTTCTCCAGCGTAGTTTAGAAGGGTCACCTATCCCATTACCTTTAGTCACGTATATATGTAAATGGTCTAACATCTTAGTTGATTGATAAGATTCCGATACTGATCCCATTCTTCCTATAACAGTGGATGCTTGTATTACGGTTTTTCCATTAAATCTTTGTTCATTGGAAAATTTTGTTACATACCCAAGTGTCATAATAATGCCCTTATATTCCCCGGTTCCGGTGATTCTAAAGCGTCCTATGGTTTTTGTATCTATTTTCTGTCCTTTTGAATATGGTGCGTTCCAGGTGATTGTTCCCGGGAATGGGCAGTAGACTAAATCTCCTTTTGTTACTAGTATATCCCAGGCTTTATGTAAGGTTGTTATCCCTGTTATCTTATTCTTTCTTGGACTTGTCCAAACTCCTTTTCCTTCGTCATCATTTCGGGTATTTAAACCTTTTTTACCTAATGGATTTATATAGTCAAGATCAGGCATGGGGACTGCAGCGTACCCTCCTAAGATTTTTTCTGTAAAAGCTTCGTCTGAAAAGGCTGTTAGGTCTAACTCTTCCTTTGTTCCTGTCACGATGGCGGTGGTAATCATCTGAGTTTTTATATCCGTAACCCATCTTCCGCTTTTGATGCTGTTTGAAACTCCTGTCACTAGAAAAGCAATTTTATCTTTGTACTTTTTAGGAATTACTTCGTTAGGTACAAGAAAGGATTGTCCAATTTTAATTCCAGCGATTCCTTTTATCGTAAAGCTTAATTCAAAAGGTATAATACCTGCAGGATTAGTGTTTTGTTCTTTTGTTGTATATTCTACAAAGGAGGTTGTAAAGCTAGTATGGTGAGGAATTATAGCTTTAAGGGAATTAGTATCAAATATTAAAGCATTCAAGTTATTAAATTGATCGTTTGCGCGATGTAAATGCAAAACTAGTTGTTCACCATCTTTTACGTTTACTATAGGTGTTTTTTTAGGGGTTTCCTCTGTTTTAATTGTAGAGCCTATATTCTTAGTAACAAGGTGTCTATCCTGTATGCCCTTATTCCAGTTAAGAAGTGCGCCGGTGTCTGTGCCTAAATCTGTGGATCCGTACTGTGCTGATATAGCCATCATTGTGGTAATATTACTACTCAACTTAGAGGTAAAAGATAAATTTTCTAACATAGAATTTAAACCTACTAGGTCTATAATTGACTCACTCTTCTTAAGGGCGTCTCCTCTGGGAACTACTTTTCTATCCACTATATAATAAGTAAATTCATCTTCATCATAATGAAAATCAAACTCATTAATCCCCCCCATTGTTTTTTGTATAGTAGCTAATAGTTCTTTAACAAATTTGAATACAGTTGATTGGGTTGGGTGGGGTGTTGTTATAGTCTCATCTAATATCGATAGTATATGATCTATTCCCACGTATATATTGAGTATATCGTTTGAGAATTTACTTTCAACTTTACATTTAGATGCTACTGCATAATTATATTCTGTATTCTGATCTCCTTTAGGTAATACTGCAATGGTAGGGTCTAAAGCGAAATGCTGAAAGTATGTTAAAAACTGGGTTTTTATTTTTTCTTCTTTGTTTCCTGTGTAAAATTTAATAATATTTTCTCCCTCTTGGTCGGTAACCATGTAAATTATATTAACTAATTCTAAAAGGTGATGTAAGGGGATTAACTTTACCTTACTCGTGCCGATTGAGCTTTCTTTAATTTTCACATCAAATTCTATAAAGTCAAAAGCTTGTTTATTGTTTTCTAAATTACTTTTTATTTTATTATAGTACGTAGGTACATACATTGTAAGGCCTTCTACTACCTTTTCCTCTCCCGTATAGCTTTTTATAGTAATTAAGTATTGATGAAGGATACTTTTTTTAATCTCCCCATCGTAGAAATCAGTAGGATCGTCGGGGAATTCTTGTGGGCCAAACGGTTTACTTTCTAGTACGGGGGAATTATTAGTATATACACTAGAGGGGTAAGTGTTTGACGGTGATCCGGTGTTGGGGGATATAATAGTTTGAATAGATTCTATTAACTCACCGGGAGATATTATATCTACACTACAATTATATGTTCCATCTACGTTAAAACTCCAAGAAAAGTTTTTAATAAATCCAAACATTGCATCGTAATTATAGCTTGAATTTTTCTTAAGAGTCTGTATTTTAGATTGTATAACTGATTTGGATTGACCTGTAAAGTAGTCCGAAAATGAGGAGATTAGTGTACCTATCTCGTTATTGTTTCCTACGTACATAGAATGTCCCCATTCTAGTAGGATTGTATACCCTGGTCTTAGGTATATTTGCTCTAAATCATCTAACTGCTCTATAGAGTTAGCTTTAAACTCTACTTTTCCTTCTCTTAGTGTACCAAATTGATTTTTACTTGAAACAGTCATAGAAGTAATTCCTGGCATAGGTCGTTCTCCGTAGAGATTCGATTTTTTATATGCACCGGTATCAGGATTAAAACCAGCCTGAAGTTCCTTGCCTCTGTATAACGTTCCACCTAAAAGTACATTGTTTTTAGCTAATTCTGAGCTATATTTTGGTACTTCTGTGGGTGAAATTACTTCCCCTGTTTTAATAACTTTGGAGATTTCTATGTTAACAGATGAGGAGAGTTTTACCCATCCGGTATTACTATTTAGGTATAGTATATCATCTTTAGTCCTTGTATGTCTCTTACTAATAATATTTTTTCTAGCAGTAAGCTGGTTAATTACTCCTCGGTCTAGCGGTCCACCTATAATAGCACTGTCTATATCAATATTTAGGGGATTAGATATTTTGCTCATTTTACCTTATTGTATTTTCTCTATTAAATAACTCAACTGCTTGTGATTTACTTGCAGGAATTCTTAATTGTACCCCTGGCTGTACTATTAGGGAGGCTCTTTCTGAGTTATTAGCTGATGCTATTATCCACCACAGTGAAGCATCATTGTAGAACTGTAGGGATAATGTATCATATCTATCCTCTATAGTAGTTATAATATAGATATCATCTTCGGATACAGGAATAGCTGGGTATATAGTAGTTCTTTTATACTGTCTACCTTCTTGAGTTTCTATATTATCTATATCTGTATATCTATTCATTTTATAACTTTATTATGTTTTAGTTGCCTCTGGAACTTCTGTTCCACCGAATTTAGATGTATTTGATGTAGTCGTATTAAAAAATTTTGCTTTGACGTTAGCATTTTTGGAGGTAATATAATGATAAAGACCTGTCTGTGGGACAAATTCATGTATAGGTCTAAAATTAACCTGACAGTTTAATAACATAGGGAGTTCTTGTTGATCAATATCTGCTTTATTCTCTCCTTCTTTTGCTTCCGGGTTATTCATAGCTATCTCCCATGGGTAGTTTTGGTCCCAAGAGTAGTTAACACTTTCTATAATCCCGTACTGTTTGTCTACATAATCCCCTACTGTCAACTTAGCAATTGTTCCTCTCATATACCCCTGTTCAGTATATGTAGGAGCGGTTGCAGATGCTAAAGCTACTATTTTTTGATAAAGAGGTCGCATTTCATGTCTTGTATTTGCTGATATAGTAAACCCTACCGAAATAGTTCTATTAAAACCTTGGTAGGTAAAAAAGTCTTCTCCTCTACCGACGTAATTAAAACTGTTCCAATTTCCTGCATAATTATCAGTAAAGGAAGTTAAGTACGCTCTAAAGAATAGTACTTTTTCTACTTCTGGGGTGATTATATTAAATCTAAATTTAATTATATCCCTTCCTAATTCTGCTGTTGTAGCGGGTTCTCTAGACCTTTCATCTACTATACCTTTAATGTTAAGTTTATCTATAGCTGCTTTTTCAGAGGGGCTCCAGTATTCAACCCTACTCCCCTGCATCCATTTAGCAGAATGATCGCTAACGCCTATTCTATTTTCTTTTCTTACTATATTTGCTGTTTCTTTTATGGGATTTAATTCTATACCGGTAGCCTCTTTAAGTCTTCTAGCATATCCGTCTACCTCCTGATACTGTGTTTCTTCGCCTTTTAAACCGGAGTTTTTTAGTTTTCTGCCCCCTATTGTTTCCAAAGGAGATTTTGGAGCATCCCACGGTGTGTCTGAAAATACTGTAGGTGAATTAATGGATAAGGCATGTCCCTGTATGTCCTCTAAGTATCCTTTATTTCCGGCGAATCCTTTTACAAAATGGGTACCGGTTCCATTTAAAGGTACTTGGGCTAGGGTGGAACCTATAATTTTAACGCTATTGAAAAGATTTGCTCCAACTGTAGCAAGTACACTTCCTACTCCTGTTCTATCGGTACCGTCGGGTTTTGGCTTTATTTCTACACTTGCTTTATTTAATAGGGTTTCATTTGCTATCCACTTAAGGCCTGGTTTTTGAGTAAGTAAAGTACCTATTCTCTTTAAATCATCAATACGTCTTGATACTCCGTTAGAGGAAGGTCCGTTTTCTCTTAGGCCAGTAGGAATCTTTTTAGTAACTATTGGAACATTGCCTATAGATGCTATTTCCCCAAACTTAAGTTTATTAAGTTGGGTTTGAGTTCCGTTAGCAAATGATTCTATTAAGGCCATGTATTACCTAGGTAAGTTGTTTACGTATTTTTGTGGTGTTTTTCCGTCTAAATCCAAATCAGATTGATCGGGAAATGAATCGGGGTTGTGTATTGGAGAAGATTTTAATGCTCCTGCTCTCAGGGGCGGTGCTTGACCTTTTAGCCCTAAGTTTGAATTTGGTAATGAATCTAGTAATCCCATATTAGTTTATTTTATTATAAATAGTTTAACTTAACTTATAGGATGATAGCACAAGGGCTTCTCCTACTTTATTTCCGTCCATATAAACATTTCCTCCTTTTTCTACTGCTGCAATAAGTTTCTCTAGTTTTGCAAGTATAGCGCTTTCTCCTTTTTGGTTACTACTGCTACCGTTAAGATTTGTTCCTGCTATTATACTATCCTGTTTGTTTAACTGTATAGATCCTTTTTGCCCGGATACTACTAGTCCTCCTTGGGGGTCTATAATACCGTCGTCTATCCTATCGTCACTTACTTTAGTGGGGGTGCCTGATTCTTCCTCTTCCGGGCTAGGACCCATAGTTGCTGCTGTGAGTCCACCTGCGACTACCCCAACGGCTGCTAAACCCGCTAATATTCCGATAGCAGCGGTACCTCCGCTTAGGGCGAGTGCGGTCATTACTGCACTAACAGCTATTGCTGCCATGGCTACTCCAAGGGCTGTTAAAATTCCAACTAAAGTAGGTAGATTGTCTATAAGGGAAGCAAACATATCTTTTGCTTTATCTAGTGCCCCATTAAACCTATCCTGGAGGCTAGCTCTTTCTAATAATGCTAAAGCGGCTTCTTCTGAGGCTGCTTGTGAGAGTACTCTATTTGCCCCTTCAATGTCGCCTGCTTTTGTTAATAGTTCAACTCTTTCTTGTATATCTTTTTTTGTTTGAGCACTTAATTTATTTATGTTTTCTTGCTGTAATAAAACAGTAGATAATTCATCAGCGGTCATGTTTACTGCTTTAGCTAAAGAATCTTGTGCAAGAATATTCATATCTTGGAAATCTTTTAAAGATCCAAAATTCTTAGCTAATTCTACGGCTGCTTCTGCTGATTTTCCTTGAAGAGCTAAGTATCTTGCTTTTTCAAGGTTTAATTCTTTACCTGTTAGTAATTCCGCTTCTAATTCGTTGGATATACTTGATTCAAAGTCCAACAAACCTTTGGAGGCTGCGGCTGCTTGTTCTAAGGACAAACCTAATCGTCTAGCTTGTACTACCGCTGCTCCTATTAATACAGGGTTATTTTTATAGTTAGCAGCTAATCTTCCGGATGTATTTGCTACTTCTTCGAGTATTTCCCTATTATCTAATGATACATTGTTTTGAAACTTTAAAGCTTGTGTCTGCTTAATAACACCCTTTAGGGTGTCATCCATTGAAATTTTTGATACTCTGGCTAATGTTCCAAGTTTTGCTCCGGCTTCTGCAGCAATTCCTACATATTTGGTTAATTTTACCTGTGCCTGTAGTTCTGATGTTTTAAATCCTGTTGTTACTCCTGCTTGTTTAGAAAGTGCTGTTTGTGCGTCTACAAGGCTTTGTGTGGTCTCTAGTATTCTCCCGCTTCTTCTAGCTGCGTCCGAGAGTTCTTCTCTAAATGCTGCAGCCTCTTTATAGGATTTCCCTTGAGATTTGGAAATTTCTGTTATCTGTGTATCTACTTTAAATGCTAAATCTAATATACCTTTAAAAGCGGTGGCTAAAAGTGCAAGCTGAAACATTGTACTTGTAAACATTTGTTTTATACCCCCAACGATGGAGTTCATCCCTGCTTTGGTTGCTTCAGCTAAATCCTTTGTCTCATTATATGCGGCTGCTGCAGCTTCTTCTGCTTCTTTAAATGCGGGGGCTAGTTTTCTAAGACCTGGTATTGCTCCTATTATATCTGCCATTGCGGCAAATTCAGCTGTAGCTTTATTTATATCTTTCTGAAGAGATAAGCGTTCCTTTGTTTTGATTATTATTGCTTCTTCTGTCGCTAACCCTTCAGTCGAGTATTTTAAAAGCTCGTATTGCTCCTTCGTTATAGCCTTACTTCTTTTTAATTTCTCTAGTTTAGTTTTATAAGCTGCATCCTCCAAGCCAGCTAGCTTATAATCATTTTTAAGTGATTCTATATTTGTCTTAAGTATATCTTTTTGAATTCCAAGAGAGGCTAGGTGTTTTATTAGTTGTTTCTCTGAAAGATTTACTAACCCATTTTCATCGTTTAGTAATTCCTGTGTTATATTTCTAAATGCTTTTCTACTTTTAAGGGCTTTATTGGTAAAGGATTCTGTTTTGGAAAGTTCCGCTAAATTTGCTTGTAGAATAATAGAAAGGTCTGCAAAGGTTTCATTTGAAAAAGCAGCAATATTAGATAATTCTGTAACTTTTAAAGCCATAAGTCCTAATTGGACCTGTGCTGCTGTTACATTATTTTTTACGGCTTCAAAAGCAGCAACCATTACTTGTATTTCTTTGGTAGATGTACCTAATTTTTTAAGTTGCTCTACTATTTTTGCTAATTCCTTATCCACTTAAAAGTTATTTATTATAAATAGTAAAGGCCTCTATTATTTAGAAGCCTTTGTGCTGTATGCTGGTTTTATATTAGGTCGTGCGATAGCTGTCGATGGTTTAGTTGGTGGCTGTGTATCTTCATTCTGTTTATCGTACCATTCTTTTAATTTATTAAATGTAAACTTTCTTAACCATATTGGCATGTTGTATACATCTGCCCAAGAATACCCTCCATTACCATGGAAGACTATATCATGTATTTGAGAATAGAACGATGTTCTATAGTTTTGCGTCAGGCCAAAAAAAGTTTAGAGTAATCGGAAGATCGACGCCCTCCTCAACGCCGTCTACATAAACTATTAAGTCTATGTCTGGGTTAAATCTAGAGTATTCATCTCTAAGGGCTCTAGCATCAAGGGCTAATAGTCCGTTATCAACAAAGTCTCTAATGTCTTTTTTCTCTGTACTTCCGTTTACTGATAAAATTATATGCTTTAGTCGGGTGGTGCTTGTAGTCGAACTATCTTTATTAATTTTTTTCAGACCTTTCATTTCTCTTTCTATAGATGCTTCATCCGAATGAGTTAAAAGTTTAAATGTTACAACATTATCTGTGTTTGGTAATTGAAATAAGAATTCATTCTTTCTTTCCTTATACAAGTCCTGATTAATTTCTTTTTCTTTTATCTGGGATAAATCAATAGTTTCCTGTTTTCCTTTCACTGTGGTGGTATACTCTTTTCCATACGCAAGTATACGTGCTGCTATCATTATAGCATTTTTATCACCAGTTAGTAAATCTCCATAAACAATCCCTTCTGTTACGATAAGGGACTGTAATAGTTTATCTATTACTGTACCATTTGTTATGTAATTACCGTTGGTTAGTATATCTTCTTCCCTAGCGGTCATATACTTCATTTCAATCTTACCGGTAGCTAGTGGTGATCCTTCGGGGTAAAGTAACCCTTTTGAAGGCAAATCTACCGTTTCGGTAGGTAAATTAAATTTTGATTCCATAAATTTTATTAGTTATAACTTGTCTATATATAAATATACGAAGAATATATTTCTAAAACAACAATTAGTTACTCTATTTTACAGCTTTTAGTTAACTATATTCCATAAAAAAATGCCTATCTAATTTAATCTAAATAGGCACTATTTTATAAAAGTAGTAGTTTAATATACGTTCTTTAGTATTTTAACACAACATTAATAATTTAGGATACAATAATCCATTGATACAGTAATTGCTAAATCTACCACTGCATCTGAAGTCCAATCATATTGACCGAAATCTCCTGTTTGTAAGAATGCTCCTTTAATAATCCATTCTCCTACTATATCCCCTACTGGTCCTAAGATGTTAAGGGTAAGGTCTTTTTTGTAAAAGTCTGAATATCCAGCTCTACCTGTTACTGATTCGTAAGATAGACGTGCCCATTCCATTACCGACTGTGCTCCTGATGGAGTGATTGGGTCGTAAAGAGTCATTGACATATCTTGCCATTCTCTCTTTCCTCTAATTTTTCGGTAAGAGTTAATATGATCAAGTTTAATCACGTTATCTGTAAATGATGGTGCTTTCACATTCTTTACTAAGAAAGAAGGTATTCCGTCCATGTACATTACAAATCTGTTTTGTACTTTAGGCTCGAAAGCTCTAAACATTATCTCATTGGGATCTAATACTGCCATGTTGTATTTGCTTTATTATAAATATCTTAAATTTTAATTATGCTCCGAAAGTAGCTCCTGATGGTTCTACTACGAAATCTAGTACTATAAATTCTGCTGTCTTAGCTGGTTGAATAAATATTTGTCCAACCAATTGGTTTCTATCAATTACATCAGCAGTGTTATTAGTATCATCCATTACTACTCTGTATGCATAAAGACCTTGTCTCTGTGTTACTGATTCTAAGTAAGGGTTAACTGTAGATAAGAATTTATTTCTTGTAGTGATTGTATTTTGTTCAAATACTAGTCCTTGAGAAACTCCTCCGATAAACTTCTTAAGATCAATTAATAATCTCCTAACGTTCACTCTATCTAAAGCAGAAGCTTTAGTTTGTAATGTTTTTTGTCCAAATACTGCTAAACCTGTTCCAGGGAAAGTAGCGATTGGATTAACCTTACCGTTATATAGAGTATCTCTATCTGTTCTAGTTAATTTTCTCTCTGCTTGTATCACCCCAACTAATCCTCCTCTAACTAATCCAGCTGGTGCGAACCATGGTGCTGAAGCTCCGTCAGTAAAAGCATAAATTCCTGGAATAACAACTGAAGCTGGTACCCATACATTTTTGCCTGTAGCAGATTGAACTTGTAACCAAGGCCAGTAAGTAGCCCCATAGGAACTATTCATTCCTGTTGCTTGTGTTTTAGCTGCTCCCACTGTAGAACCGTATTCTACTGTGTCTACTACTGCGATTGCATCTCCTCTATTCTCTGCTAGAGATAAGATACTATCTATCTGTGTAGAATGAAGGTTTTTAATTAATCCTGGTGCTGAAATAATATTAAATTGATAATCATCGGCATTACTTAATAATGTGATAACTTTAGTATAGTCCGTGGCTGCAAGACCTTGTGTGTTTACATTACTAATGTTACCGTATAAGTTAGCTGTGGTTGAAATCTCTCCAACTCCGCCGTAGAATGCTCCTTTTCCTGCTGATGGTAGTTTAGCTGCATTTTCAGGTGTATAAGTTACTCCGTCATTTGCTAAGTAATTAAGTATCTTGTGCGGTACAGAAGCTACTCTTATGAAGTTGGATTGATTAATATATTCTCCTACTTGAAGTATACCTGTTCCGTCTGCTGTTATTGCAGAAGATTGGTTACCAATTACTTTCTCGATGTAGTTAGTTGAATTAGCATCTAAAGATAAGTTGTTGAATGTCTCTAATACTATTTTACTGTTTGTATTATCATCTCCTCTACGAACAGATAGTGTGAATGTTCCCTGTGTTGGTTCTACGTTTGAGATTTCCCATCTTAGGTTATCTGCTGAACCTGACGTTAATGATCCGTCTGCAAGTTCATCGCCCGCTTGTAAAGAAGCAGATGAAGCATTATAAATTGCACCTTTACCTAAAGTACCTAAAGTGAAAGGTTCTGTTCCTGCTGTGGAAGAGATAAATGTAGATGATGCATTAGTCCAGTTTGTAGCTATTGATACTACTCTTGTTACAAGACAGGTATTCCCCCCTTGTTCAAAGTAGCTTTTAACAGCTAATGAGGTTAAGAACTCTTCTTTAGAGGATCCTAATTCGAATGTTACTCCAAACTTTCTTGTAAAGTCATTATAAGATGTAACAATAGTGGGTACTTCTACCGGTCCTTTTACTGTAGGGCCAAGGATTACTGCTCCGGCTTCTATTGAAGCTGGTTGGATAAATGAAATATCATTTTCTCTTTGGAATACACCTGGGGAGATTATTGATTCTGCCATGTTAGGTTAAGTTTGTTTTTGTGTCTATTATAAATATAAGTAGAAAATCGAAACCAAGTTTAAATTAAACGGGTTTCAACTACATATATAAATAGACTAAAACTTATTAAACATCTTTACTGAAGAGGAGTAAACTCACCTGTATCTATATTAACATTTCCTCTACCGTAAGTCTGTTCCAGTACTTTGGCTATCTCTTTTTCTTTATTAATATTTTCTGAGTAGAATACTTCTATTTGGGTTTCTCTTAGTTTAATATTGAGCTTAATTTGTCCTATAGCAGCTAACTCCTCTTTTAAGAGTGCTTGCCTCTGTTGGAGTTCATTTAAGAGTTCTAGGTGTTCCTGTGTTAATTTTACTGTTTTTGCCATAACTTTTATTTATTTATACGTGTATTACCGTAATGTATTACTTTATTAATGTCGGATGTATATGCTCTCCATGGATCTACGATGATAGAACCTTTTGGGTAGTTGTAATCGTGAAATTTTCCCATATGCCCTAATAGGAATACGGCAGGTTTTTCTGTTTGAATATCAAATTGAGGGATGTAACCTTGTTTTTCACAAAAGTGACCTGTTAATATAGTAGTTGAACCGTCTTTAAACTTAACATCCGGTTTATAAGATTCCCCCAGTATGACGATAGGCAGTAAATTTTCTTTTGCGTGCTTAACTAAAGTATTAGCTAGGTTCCTAGCCTGTTTCTCTCTAGCATTCATAATAGCATCAAATAAATCGTAACCTAAATCTAATTCTTCTGCCATATAACGTAAAGCAATATTATCTCTTGGGTGACATCCCCCTCCGTCCCCCATCCCTGCTGTCATGTAGGCTTTCCCAATTATTCGGTGGGTAGATCTTTCTAGTGCTCCGGTTACTATATCTACATTTATATTACCTCCTTTTTCTGCAACATCTTGAATCATATTAACAAGAGCTACTTTAGTAGATATAAATGTATTATAAAATATTTTTATTGCTTCTGCTTCATCCCAAGTTCCTACTTCATATCGTGTACCTTCTGTGATAAACGTATAATAAAAGTCAAGTAGTATCTTAGCATCACCGGTCATAGAACCGTCTTTAGTACCGATAATAACCATCTCAGGATTAATCATATCCCATTTTACTGTCCCCATAGCTATTAAATATGGGTTGTATATAAACCTACCGTTTGGTATAAGGTCTATAAACTCTCTTCTAATAGTCCCTGGTAATACTGTTGAAATTAAAATTACTAGTTGTTCTTTAGTGACATGTTTATTTACTTCAGTTAGTACGTCCTTAACAATCTGGTAGTTAAAATCCTTATTAGGTAAATGTGCTGTTGGGTATCGGCCATCGTAAGCCGGGTTATGAGGTGTTGGTACAGCTACAAAGATGAGTTCTCTGTCTTCACAAGCATCCTTAATGGTCGGAACCATTTTAAAATTTTCAGGCTGTATGGGATTAATATCGTAACCTATTACATTGTGTTTTTCTGCCATTACTTCGGCAGCGTCTTTTCCGAGTTTTCCAACTCCTATAAAACCTATTTTCATAGTAACTCATTTTTATAATTATAAATACCTGTTTCTGTACCTTTTATCTTGCTTTTTAGCTCGGATGTAGGTATATCAAACTCAAAATTTAACTTACTGTACACATTTTTATTAATAGGGAAATTCCGATTAAGTTGGTGTTCAGGGTTAAGAGTATACTTACGTTGATCTTCCATAATAGCGGAGCGTTCATACGCTTCTCTTAAAAGTACTTCTATGTTTACTTGTCTTGGGACATTAAGGGAGGGGAGTAAAAATTTTATTACATACTGTAAGTGCTCATAAGGGGAAGGGTGAGGATCTTTAACTAGTATTCCGTCATAATTTTGCCAACCAAAAGATGGTTTAGTTATAGATCTAGATTCTTCTAAACTTATAGGTAGGTACTCTTCCTTAGTTTTATAATCTATTTTTAATCCCTCTAATAAGTTATTACTTTCAATATACTCTAAATCTGCTAAGTTCTTACCAATATCAGAATGGGTGGGTTCTCCAAGAAAATCGCTAAACCATGGAGGGAGCATATAAAACATTTTAAGTGTAAATTTATAGTCTTTTGCTAACGATCTTACAGCAGTAATGTAGCTTATAAGTTCGTAAACTTTTTGAATAGGGTTAAAGTATGTATCTACATATTCTTTGCTGTATATATGTTGGTTTTTAATATTACCTGGGGCTATATACTGTGTATTGTTAGTAAGTATTCTATCCTCCCTCATTAAGCTGCTCCATTGAATTACAACAGTGTCTCCCTGTTTAATATTACCTGATGCTATTTTATTTGACAGTACCGTAAATATATAAGTATTACCTGCTCCACATAGGCCATAGTTATAATAATTGTCGTAGAATAATCCTAGGTATGTTGCCCAGGTAGGCCAGAAGTACTGGGTATAGGAACATCCTATTGTAACTAATTTACTGTTCATATTAGTGTCTTGTTAATTAGGATTGCCTGTTTTTCTTCCATGTCATTAGGGTTATCACTACTTAACTTTTCTAGACTACTAAGGTAGTAATTACCTCTTGTATTAGATAGAAAGTTCACATAATTATGGTGGAGTACTTCCTGCATATTAAAGTACATATCAGTAAGTTCAGAAGAAGATTTTCTATTTAAATCTTCAATTAACTTTAGTACTGCGTTGAATCTTAAATCGGGATCTTTAATTGAATCATAAGATTCATCCCAAAATTTATCAAAAGTTCTATAACCTTCATCTCTTAAGGTCTGTAAAAAGAACGGGCTAGAAATCAATATAAATGGATGAAGTCCTAGTATAGCTTTAAATATTTTTTCTGTAAAAAAAACACAGTCGTGGTGAGTTTCAGTTTCTGTTACAACGCTTATAATTGTATTATAGTAGAAACTCAATGGATAATTGAAGGCTTGATTTTCATTTAAATCAACATCTAATTTATACCCTTCATCTTTATAACGTTCTTTGTTTTTTTGAACATAGTTTAAGATTCTATCTCCTCTGTGTAGGCGAGTAGCTCTTGCCTCAAGCATACTTATACTTTCATCGATATAAGGATTACTTTCTATTCCAGTATATGTATTACTTTTTAACGTATCATCACTCATTACAGCCGCATGAATAAGTTGTCTGTAGAGTCTGGGTCTTCTGTTAAATATGAGAAACTTTTTAAGGTTGTCTTTATTAATAATACTTTTAGTAATTTTATGCTCGTTTACTAAATTAAAATAGTTTTGTTGTATAGAAAACATTTGGTTTTTGTTAGTCCTATCTAATTGTATACACCAAGGATCTAGTTCAAAAGCAGAAAATCTATGTATTTTCAATTTAGGTGCAATTTGATTAGGAATTATTTTTTTCCATGCCTCATACGCTTCAGGTAGTTTCAAGTTTGAATGGTAGTAATGTACTTCCACTCCTACTCTATTTGTAAATTCCATTAATTTTTCAAGTTTCTTTATACTATATGTATGCCCTTCTGCACCGTAAAAAAAAACAATAGTAGCTTTTCCTCGTTTAACTGCTTCAATTACCCTTTTAGGAGGTAACGGAATATCTACTGTAAAAAAAATTTCGTTAATAACACTGTATGGGTATATAAATCTCTTATCTTGACTTAATAGGTTATCCACTGTATCTTCTATGAGATTTACTCCTTGCATACGTCTCAGAATTGCAATATCTGTAGAGCAAAAGTTACACGTATTTTCTAAATATTGTTGTTGAAAAATTGTCTGTTCTTCTTCTACATGAACTGGAAATATTATATTAAAGTCCTTTTCGATTTGATTTTTAGATTTGCTGAAAATTTGCTTATTTCCGGCATGTTTTTCCCATTCGTGTATGTAGTTACCTTGATTATACCCAGGTAAGGTAAACACCTTTTGTGTTACATCCCCATATTTTCTACTGTTAGTGTATGTCAGGAGTAAACTATCGTACCCAAATGTTATATTGTGCATATTATATACTTTCTATCCAATTTTTATACTCTGGGTAGGTTCCTACGAATGATTCTTTTCTTATTTTATCTAACCTTAGGGTATATGTCTTTAATAACTTATGACTTGTCTCAATACTTTCTGCCGGTTTTGAATATAAATAGTTGGTAATACTCTTATATTTTGGTATAAAATCATTTTTCATATCTTCAGACATACTCTCTAAATGTTCATCTAACTTTTTTACTACAAGGTGTTTAAGTTTTTCTGGTAATATATTGATATGGTAATGGTGTGGGTATGTAAGTATATTATAAAGTCCTATATGGTAAAAATTAACACCTAGTTCTACTAACCTATCTACAAAGGCCGGTATGTTTAGTATATTTAATATACTAACTGTACAGCTTATGTTGAATCTTATATTACTATTCAAACATATTTTAATATTATCTTCAATCTTAGCCCAATTAGTTCCACTTCTAGAAAATTCTGCTACATTACCAATACCGTCTAAAGAAGCATATATGTCTACATTTTCTGGTTTATGTTTAGTAAAGTTTTTCCATAACTCTAACACATTCCAATTTTTAAAAGATAAACGTGATAAATTAGTATTATACCTTAGTTTTACATCTGTATTACCCGTATCAATTAATTTTTGAAGTACTAAGTAATGTTCGTCCATAATAAGAGGCTCTCCTCCTGCAAAATAAATTTCTTCTACTTCTCCTATGAACTCATCAACATATTCTTGTATATTTTCTTTTGAATAATCGTTTACATTAATATGAGCTCTATCGACTGTAGAGCCACCGTATAATTTTATTTCATCCTCATACCATTTAGAACTTAATCCAGCACTACAGGTTCTACATTTAAAATTACATAGATTAGAAAATCTAAAATCCCAATATATGAGTTTAAACTCCTTATTTTCCCCTTCTGCAGTAGTTGTATTTTTAACTCTATCTATATGCTCTCTAAAATTTCTATTTGCAGTGACTCTAGGTGAAGCCAGACCGTGTGTTTCTTGTTGATAACATTTTCTACAGAGATTAGGTTGAGTACCTTCAATCATTTCTTTCCTAATGCCTTTCATAGAATTATTATTCCAGATTTCTTTCAAAGTACTGTCTTTAACATTACCTATATTTTCTCTCCAGTCTACTATACAACATGGGTATGTATTTCCATTAGGTCCAACATATAGATGAATCCAAGGTAGTATGCAGAATGACTTACTTATTTTATCTCCAGGTTCAGACATTTATCTCTTCTTTATACCAGTTTAATAATTCCTTAGTGAAGTACTTCAAGGTAGGTTTTTTCCTTCTAAGTTCATATTGATTAACAAAGTTTTTAAAATCTTTTCTTTTATTTATAGATTCATCTTTATCCTCGTAACCTCTATCTACTTTTCTTAAGTAAATTATTAACCTTTTATATTGATCTATTTCAAACTGTTGCATCCAATCTATACTTAGATCAAGTTCATTTTCTAATTCTAATGCTATTTTTTCTTTGTATGACTGTTCTATAATATTAACACTCTGAAATGAAGGAAACCTTAGTATGTTCACTGACATCATAAAGTAGTTAATATCATTATAACTCTTTCTTTTGTTAACTATAAACTTTAAGAAGTCTTTTACTGTCCATACACTAAGAGCACTTATTGTCATCATAACATTAGTTGTACGTAATTTTTTCGAGTCATAACACTTATCACAGTTCTGTACCCATTCATCCCAAGAGAATCCGTCTCTAACAAATTCACCTAGTAACCCGTAACTTTCTGCACTGGTGTACATATCCATACTTTTGAATTTATCTGCTGCATCAATTAATGTAGTTAGTCTATGTTCAGGCATTATTAGATTGCTATTAACAGCAAAATTAAATGTATCGTTATTACATTCATTAAGAAATTTCCAAAAGTGAGGACTTCTAGACGGTTCTCCACCGGATACTCTAAGTTCTTGTAATTCTCCTCTAATTTCTTGAAACCATTCCATAAACTTCTCTACATAGGTATTGCCTATATTTTTATGTCCATTGGGTAGTGTAAAATCAGAAGTATGTTCATATGTAAACCCACCTTCTGTTCTCATATTCTTATATGGGCCGTGTTTCTGTATATTCTTAGACCAAGTAGAACTAAATTCTGAATTACAGTAACTACAGGCTAGGTTACAAAGGTTATCAAAAGTAATCTCTAAAGTTTTGGGTGCTATGTTAGCGTCATAAGGTAGTTCTGATAGTTTTTTGATATCTTTATCAGAATAACGTGATGATTGGTAAACTCTATCACTATGTGTATCTCCGGCATCTTCTACTCTCCAGCAATAAGAACATTCATCAGGTCTATCTCCTTCGAGCATCTTCTTTCTTTGCTCTTTTTTAAACTCTGTATTATGTAATGCACTGGGGTTGTCCTTCAATTCTGTCAAAGGTATTTTATGCCCAAGAGGGTGGTGGCAGCTGGCTGTTTTACCGTTGCTTAGCCAAATAGAGGCATTATACCATTTTGCAGCACACATTGACGGTGAAATTTTATCTAAGGTCTTTTTTACTTTTTCCGGGTTATTCATCGTCTTTATTTAATTTTCCACATTCTAAGTAAAACTCTTCAAATTCAGGAAAGGTTTCAACAAAATTAGTATTTCTTCTTTTATCATGAGTATTAACAAAGTTGTAAAAATCCTTTCTATTACGTTTAACTATGTGTTCTGAATCTTTACTATCAAACCAATCTAATATCCTTTTTATTTTTGCAATTTCAACTCCCGTAAATCCTGTATAGTAATTTTTCCATACTTCTATCTCCTCTCTAGGGTAAATAGTATCCATTTTTTCTGCGTACTCAATACATTCAATGATATACTTTCTAAAATTATCTGGAAGTATTTTAACTGTTTGGTGATTAGGGTACCTAAGGTAAGCTGAATCTAATGTTAATGCTGATATCCAATACCGCTGTGGGTTATTATGTTTTTTCTTCATTGCAAAAACCCATTCCATTAAATGTATGTATCTCGGTACAGATAAAGCGTTATAGGTAGCCATTACAGCGATAGCAATTCTATTAGTTTTAGTAAGTATTTCATCTATTCTATTTCTCCAAACTGTAAAATCAAGACCATGTCTTATATAATCTGCTTGTCCATCTGTAGATTCTGCTGAAGTATATATGGTAAATTCTTTTATTCGACCTGAGTTCTCTAGTTGCTTTACTTTATCAAGAAATCTATTATAAAGATCATCGGGTATACCTAAATTTGTATTAATAGCTAATTTTAAGTTAGTATTAGGGTTATCAGTGTTTAATATATAATCTAATATTCTCCAGGTATCTTGAGAAAGTAATGGTTCTCCTCCTGTTATTCTGAATGTATGTAAATCTTTATATAAATCTGGCCACCATTTCCAAAAAGCTTCTACATATGGGTTATGTTCATTATGACTGTAAGGCATTACACCTTGTTCTTTTAAATATTTTAAGCCTCCAAAATCATCAAAAGTAGGGTATGGTCCAAATTTCTTACTTTCTTGCATCCACTGTGAAGAAAAAGCTGGTCCGCAATAAGAACATTTAAAATTACATACATTTGAAAAAGAAACTTCAACATACTTAGGATTATAATCATCTCTCCACCCTAATCCCTTTATTTCCTCCATGTAGGGTTTGGACCATTCCTCATTAGATTTAAAAGTCCTGTCTGAGAATTGATCTGAGTTATCTTCTATGTTCCAACAGTAATCACACTCCTTAGGTCTGCTCCCTTTAAGCATTTCTTTTCTAGCACGTTTTTTATGTATAGTATTATGTAATGCCGTTGGATTTCTCTTAAGCTCATTTAAAGGTATTTTATGGGGAGAGGGGTGGTGACAAGAATGTGTCATACCTGTTTGTAAATGGATAGTAACCTGTGTCCATTTAGCTAAACAGAACCCACACCCTGTCTTATTTAAAGTCCCTCGAACTTCTTCTAATCCTCCTTTTTCTAAATCTGTCATAACTTTATATTAAGCATTTTTGCCCAAGGTGTTAACTTATCTTCTCCTATTACGGTATATTTTAAAGTCGAAATACCGTCTTCTTTGTGCTGTACCTTACCTTGTTGCATTTGAAGTACATACCTTCTTTCATTTGCAGCGGTTGTTTCTCCTTTTTTAAATACTCCCCCTACTATTCCTTCGTCTTCATGGGGTAAACAAGTAAATTTTCCTTCCTTTCTAAAAGGGAGTATAGAGTTAGGGATGTTAAAAGTCTCTATCTGTTCTTCTGTATTATTTAAAAATATCTCATCTTTAGGGTTATTAAAATCAATATCCAATACCAATTCTTCCTGTGGGATTTCCTTATGAATATTTTCTAACTGGGAAGTATTCAGGGCAGCTGTCCAAGCATATATTTTTGCTATATCTCCTTTATAGTATTTACTAGTTGAAGTTTCTGATTGAGAAGGGGATGTTCCAATATAAATATCATTAGGCCCGTATTTTTTTAACTTTCCTTTATAGCTTAAAGGAGAACTACTTCCATATCCTCCTTTTGAATCCACTTCAGTTCCATTTAAATATAAATGAGTTAACTGTTCGTTTGAATTAAACACAGCTGTCACCCAACTCCACTGTTTATCGTACCGCTTTACCCACATGTAATTATGTTGATTAAAGGTATTCCAGTATGTAAGTGTTAAAGCTTTCGAATTATTAAAAGAAAGTCCGTAATCGTATCCCGGTATTCTGAAGATTGGGTATTCAATATATTTAGTCTTTTTGTCTCCTATTAGGAATATTGGGTTCTTTTCTGGTTGCTGATAAGATCTACACAGTATTGAGACTGTATGTGATTTAGCTGTTAAATCCCTTAATTTTGTTTTAAAAGGGATTTTACCGTAAGAATTTTTTCCGTTAAACTTTATATATTTCTGGTTTTCTAATTTAGTAAGGTACGTATCGTTTGTTAGCCCTTCTACATGACATCTCCAAAAGAGATCATCATCCTCCATACCCCAATCCCAATAGTTATTTGAATACCCATTAGTAGCTTGTAAATGTTCTTTCGTAAATAAAACTGCTCCTCCGAAATACTCGTGGTATTTAAGTTCATAACCCATTTGAGATATTTTGGTAGCTATGTGTCTAGGTCCTTCTTCTGGGTATGAATAGTCTGTACCTTCTTCTGGTATCATATCTATGTCATGGAAGACTACATAATCACATCCATCTTCTATGGCATGCTTTGCTGCAATATTTTTAGTAGCTCCCCTATTAAAAAGTTTATCATCTACTTGATGACAGAAGTACATTTGAAAATCTATACCTTGATTTTTTAAGTACTTTCCTACTTTCGGTATAAATTCATGTAGATGTGCTTCTCTATTTCTATACGGTACACATACCCCTAATTTATGTTTCATATTCTTACTATTAAATGGTAGTACTCTTCAGACTTTATTTCCTCTACGGTAACATACCTACAAGTAGTAAGCCCGTCTATCTGATAGTTTGATTTTAAGTTATAGTAATTTTCTAAGTACTTTAGTTGGTTTTTTCTACTAGTCCAGTTTACCCAATACCCATCTTTATACCCATTTTCATTATGAGGTAGTACTTTAAATTTACCTTCTCTTCTAAAAGGAATAGGTTTAATAATGTCGGAAGAAATTTGAGTAGTAACTTGGGAGCAATTAAATACTCTTCCATTGTTATTACTTTTGAGGTCTAGTAGTTCTCTGTTATCAATAAATTTCATGTCATAATAAGAGGAAAGCTTATCACCAGACTCTAAGCTAAATAGACTATTTTTAAAGTTTGAACTTAACTGTCTGCTTTCTTTGTCTGGTAATGATTCGGTATATGTAGCAAAGGAATCTATAGTTCCTTTAAACCAGTTTTGTTTCTCCCCTCTATCTGGGTTACCTACTCCTAAGTATATTAGTTTTTCTTTCTGGATAGTATTAAGTTTATTAAATGTATTAGCCCCGACTAGTTCTCCATTCAAATAAAATTTAACTACTGGCATGTTTTTGCTATTAAGACCTTTATTATCCACAGTTATAACAGCATTATATCTACCACTTTGTAGTCCTTTAGTAGGTAGTGATATTGAACTTAAGTCTTTCTTCCAAAATTGAAATGTAATATCAAAGAATGAATTAATATTTAGGTTTGTATCAAATCCCGGTATACTGAAGATAGAGTTTTCATCTGTTATCATATGTTCATTAGACATTACATTATCATATCCAAAAGAAATAAATATAGAAAAGTTCTTAAATGAATTTAATTTGTTAGGTATTGCTACAAAGCTATCTTTTCCGTTAAACTCTAAACCTATCCCCTCTCTTCCTTTTTGTATAACTTTTTTACCGTCTAATTTAATATGATTTTCTAAACACCTTAGAAGTAAGTCATCGTCTTCAAATCCCCATCCAAAAAATTTATTAGTGTACCCGTTAATTTGCCTAAATATTGGGGTGGGGAAAGCTGTTACCCCTCCAAAATATTCATCAAACATAGTTCTTGATACTCCTTCAGGTAACTCTAAGTCTGTAATTAGGTGAGTGGGTTTATTAGTATACGAATAATCTACCTCTATAGGTAACATATCTATATCGTGAAAAACAACATAAGAACATCCTAATTCCTCCGCTTTTAAGAACCCTACATTTAGTAGCTTACCTCTATTAAAATCCTTTTTTTCAGTTTGCTCTACAACTATAAGTTCGTAGTTAATTCCTTTTAAACTAAGGTATTTTTTAATTTTATTAGTAAATATACGGAGCTGTAGTGGCCTATTTCTATAGGGGACTATTACTCCTAATTTATGCATCTTTATCTTTCGGTACTAATCTATGAAACTCGTTTAGGTAGTATTGAATTCTATCTGACCATTCTTCTTTGTCAATTTCTTCTACCCAGAGTGTGAGTGCATCTAAAGTGTTTGCAATTTTCTCTAGTGCTTTTACTTTTCTTTCTTCTAATAAAAGTTTTTCTATCTCTTGTTTCATATTTATATTGTAACTATTTTATTTATTAGTATACTCCATTTATAATAATCCATATAGTCAATATAAGAACTATTATGGAGTCTCTCAACTAAAAACTCAGGGTTATTTATATCTATTTTAAAATCAAACATTTTAATTGCGTTGTACATAGTTTCATACTCTTTTGAATATGCATACATCATATTTGTATTTGCAACCTTTTTTATTCTACTAACACAAGTTGAATCCCACTTAAAATGGTGAACTTGTGTAAAACATTCTTCTATTGGCATTCTCTTTGGGTGTGATTTTCCCCAACTATTTGTACCGTTTTTGAATTGTGCGTAATGTTGTCCGGAAGTAACATCTTGATGACCTTTCATTAAAGTTACCTTATTTGGACAGGCTTTGGACATTGGGTACCTAAAGAATCCGGCGAGTGGAAAGGTAGTGTGTAAGTCTGTCTCTCTCGTTACCTTAGGAAATATACCATTAGTACCTATCCTATCTAAGAAACCTCCTGTGACAAAGTCATATCCCCTATCTTCACACTTCTCTATGATGTCTTCAATGGGGGATGGATATACCTGTAGTTCATCATCGTCTGAGGCTATCCACCAATCATTGGGTTTAGTTCTCTTAACTTCATTATATAACTCTGTTACTCTGTTCCAGTTGTACTTTGGTTCAGTTATTACCTTGTACGGGGTTATGCCTAGTTCTTCTACTTTTTCTAATATATCATCTCTTTCCGACTGTCTATATACCACTACATATACTTTATCCACTACGTCTTCATAGTGTTTTAACATATGAGGGAGTATGTGTGTATTTTCTCCAACTACTGTAACTAAATTAAGCACGTTGTAAAAGTGTTATTCCTGTTGAGGATGGTTTATTTGCTAATTGACCTGTATTGAAGAAGTTGAATTGTTTCCATTCTGGTCCTATTTCTTTAATAAAACGCGGTGGACCGTCGAATAGGTCGTAGTACTTTTTTTCATCTTCTGTAATAATAAGCTCTTTTTGAAATCTTTCATCTGTATCGTGAATAGATATCATTCCGTTTGGAGCTAGGAGTTTTGAGTATAATTCAAAATCCTGTTTAACATCTTCGTAAGAATGTCCAGCATCTATATGCAGAAAATCTATTTTAATATCCTGTTTTACAAAGAAGTTGTAATACGCATTCTCTGTTGTATCTTTTATAAATCTTGGATTAAACTGGTATCTAAAGTAAGAATCATCTTCTAAGTAATCAGGTGTACCTCCTACTCCATTGGCTGCATCTACAAGGTAAGTTGCCCCTATATCCCCCCAATTGTAGTCTTTATTTCCTTCAAATATACTTTGATCGTGTAAGTCCAACCGGGCTTGTGTCATTATACGGGGTATAAACCCCCCACCTGAACCCAAGCACACTACTGTTTTGTACCTCATTAACTGTATAATAGTGTATATGAGAAGGCCGTCTCCTAGGTGTTCTTCAGTAGCTCCATGGGTCCATCTGAATGGAACGGATCTATAGGAAAGTACTTCTTTGCCGTCGGGAGTAGTAGTTATAACCTTGTTATTTGTAACATGAGTACGTACATACTCTTTATTTACTATAGACATTTTATCTGTTTTTTATACTCGATAGATCTAAGTTATGAAAATTTATGCAATTTACCAAATGTTTCATTTCTCTTTCGTAATTCTCTCCATAAATGCTTTGAAGTATATATTTCTTCTCTGGCCCGTAATGTTTAAAGTACTTTCTAGATTCTTCTACTTTCCAAAGACCTTTATTATCGTCTTCCTTCCATTTTACACCTTTACAGTCCCAACTGTTAGTAATTAAAGGTCTATATATTATTTCTTCCTTATTTAATAAATGACGTAGAAGTAATTGTTCTGCAAAAATTAAGTACTGAGGGTTAGGTGCTTTATGTAGAGTGAACTCCTCCATCATCTGGATGCTCTGGTTAGCATATTTTCTTGTAAATTCCGGGTTTGGTAATTGTAAGAAGGATACATTAACTGATTCTGTTTTCCATCTTGGTCTATAAGATAGTTTTCGTACGTAGGGATCTATAGAGGTAGGGTAATATCCTTTTCCTATTTCGTAGTTTGTTACGTATACGTTACTAGTATCTAAATATTTTTTAATCGGTGCGTATACATGGGTATCATTATCCATAAGAATAACCGGTGTATCTACCTCTGCTAGTACTTGAAGTTTTGCGGATGCCCAAAACACAGTCTTATTTACGTTTATAGGGTTTGGTAGGTTTTTGATTTTATCCCAGATCTCTAAAACTTTTAATCTATCTAGAAGATCTATAGTAATATCATCTGCATATAAAATGCAAATATCCTCCGGATGATTTCTTTTCCAAAGGATAGTTGAGGTTATAAGTAGCAGTATATTAAACCTACTGTAGAAGTCTTTATTTTTCTCTATATTCTCTAAAACCCAAATTACATTCAAAACCTTTCTTTTTATTATTTTTTATACAAAGTATGCGTAGTATATTGTAGTATCCTTTATTGTTGAAGAGCTGCCTGTAGATATTGTTAGTGTAGTTGAGGTACCTAATTGTGTACCGCCACCACCTGTTGCTGTTCTCCAAGAATGAAAAGTATTCGGGTATGTCTGTAATGCTGATAGAGTAACTGAGTAGGAGCTTAGTAAAACGTTTTTAATTGTATGAGATCCTGTTGTATTTGCAGCTGTATAGGGTGCTGTAATCCCTACTTCACCGCCGGAGCCTGCAGTAACTGTTCCGTAAAATATGACTGTATTTGGTCCAAATTCAGATACCGAATACGGAGCGGTATTGGCTGGTGAAAAGTCTGATGTTGCATCTGATAGGGTGATATTGGTACCACTGCTAACATTATTTGCCCAAGTTTGAAAGGTGTTAAATCCGACTGCTCCTGCACCGTATGTGTATATTGCCATTTTTTATCTAATTTCAATTGTTTTATTTGGGAACCATTTTGTTAGTTCTTCTTTTACTCTACTGTAAACGAAACCAAACGTATTATCAAGTAAGGATGTATCTACTACCTCTCTAACTTCTATTTTAGTTCCTATTTCTACTTTCTCTTTTATGCTGACTGTTTTATAGAGGGTTATGGCTTCTCCTTCTTCATCAAAGCTTATATAAGGGACTTCCTTTTTAACTTCTCTTTCTTCAAAAATGGGTAATTCTACTTCTTTTTGTGTTGAAACGGATGTTTTAAAAAAGTGTGGGACTAAAACTTCTATCCCCTCACTATCCGTATTATCAAAGTAGAGTAACCTTTCCTGTACTAGCCCGGTTGCATTTTTTGGTTCTTCATCTAAATACTCCCTATTAAACTTCAGAGCGTAACTTTGATCGAACCAGTACGTTAACTGTACTGCTATATCGTTTGCAACTTTATTATAGGTAAGACTCTCTATTCTTACATATACCTCGTGTGAGGGACCTTCACTTGTCTCCAAGTCAACATTTAATATAAAACCCATTTTAATTTTTTATTTTGTCAATTGATCTACTTTGGCAGATAATTCTTTTACTGCTTCAATTAATAACCCTGTAAGCTGTGAATAATTAACCGATTTCATTCCTTCTGAATCTGTTAATACTAGTTCCGGTATAATTGCTTCTAATTCTTGGGCGATTACACCTATTGATTTACTGTTATCAGCTATACGTGTATATTCCACACCTCTTAGGTTATTAGTTTTATTTAAAGCTCCTTCGATTGTTTTAACGTCTGTTTTAAGACGTGCATCAGAGTAAGCTGTTATGTTTCCTGTGGCAGTTACAGTGTTAAATGTTACATCAGAAGTAGTGGCTACTGCTTGGCCAATGGCAAAAGATGTACCGGTCAATGTAATACCTGTTCCTCCTGTATATGTTGTATCTGTGTCTACTGTATAAGCAGGTAATCCAAATGTACCGTCATGTTTAAGAAAATGCCCTACTGTCCCACCAGCAATTCCTAAGTTTGTTCTTGCTGATCCTGCATCTGTTAAGTCTGATAAGTTTTGGTCTTTCTGTAATTTACCGCTTACTGTTGTTGTTAAAGCAACTACATCAGAATCACCATTTGCAATACTTGCTGATATTTCTAATAGGGTATCAAATGCTGCTCCGGCTCCTCCTATTAAATCAGATATTTCTGTTTGTACGAAGGCTGTTGAAGCGGCTTTAGTACTATTATCATTAGAAGCTGCTGTGGTTATTGTTACTACTCCTGTAAAGGTTGGAGAAGCTATGTCTGCTTTTAAGTCTACAGCTGTAGCTGTACCATAATAAGCTGCTGATTGTCCGTCTAATAAGTCTGCATCTAATCCTGATCCTGCTCCATCTACTGTTAGTATTGCAGATAAAATTTCTGCTGCTGATTGATCGGCTGTTGCAGAGGCTTCAATATTTGCTAATTTAGTTACTGCTGCATCATCAAAAGCATTCGTATCAGTTTCTCCTTCATAAGCAGTTTTAATTTCTGCTCCTGTTTGGTCTGCTGTTGCAGATGCTTCAATACCGTCTAGTTTTATACCATCGGTAGCTAAATCTCTTCCATCTACTGTTCCACCAACTACAATGTTGCTAGAAACGTTAAGACTTCCTGTGATTGAGCCATTTCCATTGTGAGATCCATCCCACTCTGCTGTTACACCTGTTAATAGGGTTCCATCGCCCTTAAAAGACCCTGTGAAGGAGCCTGTGATTTGTGCATTAGATGAAATTGGATTATCTATTCTCATTTGTTAAAAATTTACTGTGTTTGAGTTATAATAAATATGGTTGCTCTTTCGTTTACTCTATTTAGTGACTACAACTAATCCGTTAAAACTACTACTAAAATCTATTTGTGTGGTATTACTTGTAAGGGAAATTATATCTGCCGGGATTACTTGTTTTTTATCTGTATCATACAGCTGTACAATTGGGTAATCTTCATTAAGACTATGTGTTACAGTGTATGAAGTTGAACCAGTTAGTGATGCTCTGTATGTATATGCTTTTAAACTACTAACCTCTGTATCTAATGAACTAGAAGCTGTAAATAATATATTTATATTACTTGCAAGTGAACTTGAAGTAGCGGTGTGTGTAGTAAGGGAGGTATACGATAAAGGATCTACTGATGTACCGTTGAGAGATAATGATCCTGTTATGGAGACTGAACCGGTGATTTGATGGTGATCGGTTAATTCGTCCCCTATAATGTTTGAGCCGGAAGTAAAAAGTACTGAGGAGGAAATTACTAATGTATTAAATGTAGTGGCGGTAATTGTTTCTGCAGTAATTTCATTTGCAGTTACATTCGCAGTTACATTTAACGAGTTCAAAGTGGCGTCTGACCCGCTCACTATTAGTTTTTTCCAGTTTGGCATATTACTTAATTATGGTTGGCTACTTATTACTAAGTCCACTTCCCTTTCGGGCCTATAATACTTTACAATAAATAGTATTAAAATATAATAAAAAAAGGCCCGAAGGCCTACTTTTACTTATTGTTTCTTCTCTGCTATTTTTTGTAGCTTTAAAATTACTTGGTAGAATGTTTCAAACTCTGTTCCCTGGTAAGGTGCCTGTCTTAATTTGGCGATAATAAAACCAGCCTCTTTTTCATTAAAAGAGACTAAGTTATTATCATCCCCTACTTGTTTGTCTGTTCTGTTTATTCCCATTTTAAAAAACCTTTTAAAAAATTTTATTTACTTCTTAACTGTAGATAAATACTTCCCCTGTTGTTGAATTTATATGGATTGTACCAGCTCCTTGGAATGTTGGTGCTCCACTTGGTGCAGAAGTTGTAGTTTCAATGTTACCTAATTTAGATGTATGTGTTGCACTTACATCTGCTGATCCAATAGCTGATGCAAATCCGAATACTCCGGCTGGGTTATCAAAGAATAATCCAGATCCTGCATTTGCAGTTCCATCTGAACCTCCGAAGATAATACCCGAGTCCCCTGTTGTACTTCCGGAATTAAGAAGTATAAACCTATCCTCTACGTTCAGGTTTGTAATCTGAGCTTCAAAAGTAGTACCTGTTACTGTTAAATCCCCTGTTACTGTTAAGTTTCCAGATACTGTTGGGTTAGTAACAAATCCTACTGTAATTTCATTATCTGCTACTGTGGTTGTTATTTGTCCTGATGCTCCTTTTACTGTTAACTGATCATTTACTAGGTTTACACTATCTGTTGCTAGGCCTGTATCACCCTTAATGGTTAATGTTGAACTTAGTCCTGAGATTGTTGTTGCAAGTGAACTGCTTATTGATATTCTTTGAGTGTGTGCTGATCCAGATAAAGATAATACATCTGCATCTGTTGCGTATGTTCCATCTAAAGCTGCTATCTTAGCTTCTACCGAACTACTATACGCTGTAAATCCAGTTACGCTTCCTATTTCTACTTGGCTTGAACCTGATACTAATCCTACTGGTTTAAGAGTTATATTAGCGAAAGGAATTGAACCGGAAACTATATGTCCACCCTGTCCTACAATTATCCTACCTGTGGTTGTTTCTGAGAATGTTACTGTTACTGTATTATCTGTAGTGGTAATTACAGAAGATGGTATGAGTTGTGCATCGTTACTATCGTATGCAGTTACTATTACGTTTTTAGACCCAAAGTTGTGAGTCGTTACAACAGAAGTTACACTCGTAAAGCTATCTACTACTGTTGCAGATTGTGCAACTGTTAAACCAGTTAAGTTTGAACCATCTCCGTTAAATGAACCTGTAATTGTACCTGATCCTAAATTTATGTTCTGATTAGAGAGCAAACTAACTGTCTGTGTAGAAGAAGAAACAATTCCTGCTGGAATGTTTGTTAATTCCGTATAGTCGCTAGTTAATCCGCTAATTGTAGTTGCAATTGATGCGCTTATTGCTACTCTTTGAGTATGAGCTGATCCGCTTAATGTATCAACATATCCTTGAGCAATAACCCCTGCTTCAGATTTAGCTGTTGCTATATCCGAAGTTAATCCGCTTTCAATAGCTACTCTTTGAGTATGAGCTGAACTTGATAGAATAGAATCCGCTGCTATGAATGCTGATGTTACTTGATTGTTAGCTGTATGAGCTGATGAGCTTAAGTCTGTTACGCTTGTTTCAATGTTAGTTGATCTATTGTTGCTTGATGTTACAAATCCTGCGAATGCTGTATCGTTAGTTGTATCGACTGAGTTAATTAAAGTAACAATCTCTGCAAATGTATCATAGTCAGCAGAAGATGCTGATAGTATTGCATTGATTCTTCCTTTCTCTGTGTTTATTTTACCATCTAAAGATGTTTCAATAGCTACTCTTTGAGTGTGTGCTGACCCTGATAGTGTATCAACATATCCTTGAGCAATAACTCCTGCTTCAGATTTAGCTGTTGCTATATCCGAAGTTAAACTAGTCTCAATAGCTGTTCTTTGAGTGTGTGCTGATCCACTTAATGTATCAACATACCCTTGTGCGATTGTTCCTGCTTCAGATTTAGCTGTTGCTATATCAGAAGTTAGACTAGTCTCAATAGCTACTCTTTGAGTATGAGCTGATCCACTTAGTGTATCAACATATCCTTGAGCAATAACTCCTGCTTCAGATTTAGCTGTTGCTATATTAGAAGTTAGTCCAGTTTCAATAGCTACTCTTTGAGTATGAGCTGATCCACTTAAGTTTGTTACACTTGTTTCAATGTTAGTTGATCTACTGTTACTAGATGTTACAAATCCTGCGAATGCTGTATCGTTAGTTGTATCGACTGAGTTAATTAAAGTAACAATCTCCGCAAATGTGTCGTAGTCAGCAGAAGATGCTGATAAGATTGCATTGATTCTTCCTTTTTCAGTTGCTAATGAAGCTGCAAGTGATGAACTTAAAGATGTATCGGCGGAAATGAATGCTGCTGTTACCTGACTGTTAGCTGTATGAGCTGATCCGCTTAATGTATCAACATACCCTTGAGCAATAACTCCTGCTTCCGACTTAGCTGTTGCTATATCCGAAGTTAATCCGCTTTCAATAGCTACTCTTTGAGTATGTGCTGATCCACTTAATGTATCAACATACCCTTGAGCAATAACTCCTGCTTCAGATTTAGCTGTTGCTATATTAGAAGTTAGTCCAGTTTCAATAGCTACTCTTTGAGTATGAGCTGATCCACTTAATGTATCAACATACCCTTGAGCAATAACCCCTGCTTCCGACTTAGCTGTTGCTATATCCGAAGTTAAACTAGTCTCAATAGCTGTTCTTTGAGTATGAGCTGATGAGCTTAAGTCTGTTACGCTTGTTTCAATGTTAGTTGATCTATTGTTGCTTGATGTTACAAATCCTGCGAATGCTGTATCGTTAGTTGTGTCAACACTATTAATTAAGGTAACAATCTCTGCAAATGTATCGTAGTCAGCAGAAGATGCTGATAGTATTGCATTGATTCTTCCTTTCTCTGTGTTTATTTTACCATCTAAAGATGTTTCAATAGCTACTCTTTGAGTGTGTGCTGACCCGCTTAATGTATCAACGTACCCTTGAGCAATAACTCCTGCTTCACTCTTAGCTGTTGCTATATCCGAAGTTAGACTAGTCTCAATAGCTACTCTTTGAGTATGAGCTGAACCTGATAAAACAGAATCCGCTGCTATAAAGGCTGCTGTTACCTGATTGTTAGCTGTGTGTGCTGATCCGCTTAATGTATCAACATATCCTTGAGCAATAACTCCTGCTTCAGATTTAGCTGTTGCTATATCCGAAGTTAATCCAGTTTCAATAGCTACTCTTTGAGTATGTGCTGAACCTGATAGAATAGAATCCGCTGCTATGAATGCTGATGTTACTTGTGAGTTAGCTGTTGCAGCTGATGAGCTGTAGGCAGCATATCCGGTAGTTCCGGATAGTGTAGTTTGAGCTGAAGATGATACTACGTTTAAGGTGTTGATGTACGCTAATGTATCAGAATCCGTATAGGAGGTTACCCCTGATAGGTTTGAACCGTCTCCGAAGAAAGATCCTGAGAACGAACCGGATAGTGAAGTACCTGTTCCGCTCTGTACTAAATAATTAGAGTCATTTACTAGCTGAGATACTGCTGAGCCGGAAATGATGACTTTCTTCCAAGTTGGCATACTGCTTTAAGTTTTAGTTGTTTGGTTTATAATAAATATGGTTGTTATTTCTATTCTTGTCCAATATGTAGGTTATAATCTGTATCAAAGTACATACCCCCGGCTATTGGTGGCGGCATATTAGATTGAGATCTAAATTCCAATACCCCAGTGTCTGTTATGCTAAAAGTTTTTAATGATCCGGAGTGTACACTTAGTACATTGCCGGATTGATCACCCCTAAGTACTAAGGACCCTGTTACTTGGAGATTGTTGGCAGTGGAGTAGTACGTTCCTGTCTGTTGAAAGATGTTTAAATCTATTACCCCTGTTATAAAATGAGCTGATCCTGTGTTTAACCCAATTAAAACGTTTCCTTGTGTTCCTCCTCCTTCTAGGCCGGTGCCTGCTATGAGTTCTATAATTGATGTAGATAAAATTGTATCTATTCTTGTTTTCTCTTGGGCTATCGATATCGATAAGGAGGCGCTAAGTAAGGTATTTGCAGTATGTGTAGAACTAGATAATGCTAGTATAGATGTAGTAAGGTTTTCGGAAGAGGCTGCCCCGGAGATATTAACTCCGTTGACAATAATGGAACCAGAGACTTGTAATGAACCTGTAAGTAATCCGCCATCAAGTAGATCCGGATTTATCTGTTTCCATTGAATTAAGGCCATTTTCTATATAAATTTTCCGGTTATCATAAATTCGTCCGTTGTAGCTATTGCGAAGTTTAAACTTTCATTAAAAATAACCTGTATATCATTACCTTCTTGTGTTACAGCTACGACCGCATCAATTTCTACTATCATGCCGTTAATAAATATTTGAAAATCTGCTTTAGTTATAGAAGGGAAACCTGCCGGTGGTGTTAATATCTGCAGGTTCTGAAGTATAACTGTTTTAGTTTCGGGGGTTACAGTAGTTACTCGTGTATTACTACTATAAGCTTTATTTAACCCTAAGTATATTTTTTGTTCCGGTGTCATTGAGACTTCTATATTTGTTACGTTAAATTGTGATTGAGCATTATCGTAAAATCTGATTGTTGTTGAATTTACTCTCGTATTTGAATACCTATTTGCCATTATATTAAGTTTTTTATATCTACTACCGTTTCTACCCCAAATATAACCGCAGCTTTATTAAAAAACTTACTAACTCCCTGTGGAAGGGTGTTTATTCCGTCCGGAATTATATGACCAAGAAGTTTTATCTGAAATGTTGTTTTAACTGTTCTATCTTGTCCTTGGTTTAACTCTGTAGAAGTTGTATAATTATCAATCATAGCCCTAAAATTAAACTTATCTGGGTCTCCCCAGTAGGCATCTGAAGCATAATTTATACTTTCTACTAATTTATTCATCTGTTCTATATATTCTGTGAAGATTGTGCATGAATATGTGATATTTACATAGTCAGGCATAACAACTCCTTGATATTCTTTAACAATTGATCTTGTATTTAGTATAGAAAACTTATCGTATTTGTTTTTACTAGAGTATTTTTTTTCAAATATACCGAAATGATTAGGATTGTTAGCATCCATTTTATTTCCCACCTGTCTGTTCTTTTCTATACTGTCTCTCTTAATCATTATAAGAGGAACTTGTATCTTTCCGTTTTTATCCCTGTAGAATCCGTCTTTTTGTACTGCAGCCCAGCGTTCTGGTGAACCATATAGTACGGGGACTGTTTTGGTTATGCTATTTTGTACAACAGAGGGCCTAATTACTTCATTAAAGTAAAAGAAGATTGCTTCATCTATTTCTCTAAGGCCAATACTAAGTCGTTTTACATCATCTCCTTTAACTGTACGCTGGTTAGCTCTTGTTTTAGTGTTAATGTCGGGAGTTTTGCCGTCTGGTAATATAGATGTTACTGTTTTCTGTGAGAGTTCTACTTGAGATTTCGGAAGTATTGTTTTACCTGCCATATTTCCTATTTACGTGTTGTCTAAATGCTTTTTTAAACGATGCAAAGACGTTAAACAGCTGTTCTAGCTTCTGATCTTCAGGGTATTTCTTTAATACATCTTTATAATCATCATATGCGGACTGAATAGCAGTATCTACTCTTTTTAACGGGGTATATTTAATATCCCAAGACACTGTACCTGTTACCGGATCAGTGCCAGTTTTTTTTGATTTAAAAGTAGTGCTATCCTGTCTCCAGTCGTCTTCGTTAAGTATATCCTTTATCTTCATCTTATATAAATAGTTTAGTAACTAGTACCTTCAAATTCAATCCCTGTCTTCTCTCTTCTTGTTAAATGACAGTCAACTATTATAGAAACTGATGTTCCAAACTGTTCTCCGTAGCTAGTTAAATTGTAATTCCTATCTCTACCTACAAATAATTGGTTTTCTCTTACTGTATCTACTTCATAGTAATCTTCTTGCCAATTTAGTATGTCCCCTACCTCAGGTACCGTACCTATATCTACTAGATCCTCTCTTATGAATGCAAATGATACATCTCTTGTAAGATCTGGTCCAAAATCATCAACATTTATTATTTGATCCCCTCTAGTTATTAAACAATTCAATTTTACCGGGGTCCAGTAGTTTTTAGTTAGAGCTTCTCCGTAGAGATTAGCTTGTGTCTCCTCTAAGCTTAGTTTATAGTACAGTACCTCCTGTTCTACTATGTCTTTTAGTAGTTCTCGGCTAATACCGGTTAGTAAATTAAAATCTCTGTTAGATCCAAATAACATATTAATAGTCTCCTGGTAATTTCATTCGTTCGATTGTCTTATTTGCTATTTTTACTACTTTAACATCCGGGTATCTCTCTAAAGCGGACTTTTTGAAAGCTTCAAAAGCTTCTGCCCCGTTTTTTTGTGTTATTAATTTTACTTTAAACACATACGTCTTAGTTAATTCATTGCTTCCGGCTGCTGTTACTGTTGTAACCCCTGGCAATGCCCTTAAAAGTTCTGCTAGTCGCGTAGTAGATTCTCCAGTACTAATAACCTGTACCATAGCTCTGTAGGGTATAAAGTTTACTTCCAGTAATATGTCTGATAGTTTCATTATCCGATATAAATTGTCATTGGAATTTCTTTTAAAGTTCTGTTAAGGTTTTCTGATTCAGAAGCTCTTCTTTCTAACTGTGATTGACGTGATGTTTGTTCTAACATCTCTCTTAAACTAGTTAGCAATTCTAATTTTTCACTTCTTGCATCTGCTAATAAGTCTGCTTGATTTAGTGTAACTTCTGAACCGGGAACTGGTACGTTTTGGTATTTCCCGCGTACATATGCTAGTAATTCTTTGGATAAAGCCAGTGTGTATCTAAATATCCACTGTCTTCCTATACTGTTTATTGAAAGATAAGAAGGATTATTGTAGGGGACTTCTGCTACATTGGTTATTAACCCTGCTCCATCTTGAATAGATGCTGCTTTCTTTTCATTTACTTTAAAATATTCAAATCTCATCTTACCTGCTGCTTTTGGAAGAGGTAAAACAGTAAGTGTATTATTTATTAATTGAAAAGTATAAGCTGATCTACGTATCTGATCGTTAAATTCTATGGCTTGGGTTTTTAACATATCAAAAGATGCTGGCATCATTAAGAAGTTGACACCTGGACTGTAAGATCCAAAGTCAAAAGCGTCCATTAGAGATTGTATACCTGTTCCGGTTCCTGCATATGGGTCAAAGTATCGCTGAATGGCCGGTGGAGCTTCGTAAAATACTCTTCTTATTTCAATACTGCCTGTTATCCCCTGCTCTACCGCCCATTGATCAAGATTGTACTCTTGAATTGAGGAAGAAATATTTAATGTCCCGGTATACCTTGTTACATTTCCTCCTACATCTGCTTCCGTACCGTAATTTTTACCTATTTGAATTAACCTATCTAAAGAGGGGTTAATAAGTTTGTTATTTATACTGTTAGTACTATTGGAGCCTTCTAGTGATATATAGTTCTCTCTTATTTTGTACTGAAATACTTCATTACCGTATGTAGAAACTGCTTCTTCAAAGCAGGCAAAGAAATTTTCATCCTGCAATTCTACTTCCATAAGCGGATACCCAAGACGGGTACCGCAAAACTTAGCTACCTTGTTAGCGTCTGTTTGAAAATCTGTATCTGTGTCGTAGAATCCGAAAGGAGTAGAGCCGACGGTGAAATTAGCACTACCGTTCCATGTAGTTGTATTAGCCATAAAATACGGTTTACATATAAATAGTAGTTAATCTCTGAACTTCTGGTATACTTTTAGTATAGGGGATACTATTTCGTGTCGGTGATTTTTTTCTAAATTTACTGTTTTAAATCCCGGTACATGTTCTTCTATTCGAGATAAAAAAGAAAATCCAGTTTCTCTCCTATCTTTTAGGTCTATTTGAGCTAGGTCCCCGCAGATCACCATTTTTGAACCTTTTCCAAGGCGACCGATGACAGTCTCCATTTGAGAGTGGGTGACATTTTGTGCTTCATCTACTATTACAAAGGCATTGACGAAAGTTCTTCCTCGCATGAAAGCAAATGGTACAATTTCAATACGTCCTTCCTCTAACTCCTTCTTTACTTTCTCTTCACTATAAAGTATATATAGATTGTGGTAGATTGGTGCTAACCAAGGGTCCATTTTTGCCTGTAGATCGCCTGGTAGAAATCCTATATCTTCTTTAGATACAGTCGGTCTTGTTATAACAATCTTCTCTACTTGTTTGGTAAAGAGCATATCTAATGCTACCTGTGTTGCAACGAGCGTCTTACCTGAACCGGCCATTCCTCTTATGGCTGTAATTGGGGATTCTATTATTACTTGCTTTGCGTGTTTTTGTTCTTCATTTAGTTGAACATTAAATTTAATTGGGTTCTTAGGTCTTCTCTTTTGAACGAATACATCGTCCGTATGATGGTGTGAACTCATTTATAATAACTTTTAGTTTGTTCTTATAAATATCCGAAATTCTATTTTAATATACTACTTCTTAAACAAAAAAAAGAGCCCCGAAGGGCTCTCTCTTAATATTAAATCTAAAGTTAATCTTAGATTTGATTTAAATCAGATACGAAGATCTTACCATAAAATTCTGGTCTGATCATTTTCTTAGCATAACGAGTCATTAAACCTTTTCTTGGAGTGAAAGTTTCTGGATCGTATACTAATGGAGTCATCATCAATGGAACATAAGGAGCATAAACTGCACCTGTTTCTAAGAACTGAGAACCTCTATATCCCATAAGGATTGTGTTTTCAGTCATGTAAGGGTTCTTGTAAACCTTGAATCGGTTAGATAAAGCTCCTACTTTTTGAACTCCCATGTTGAATTCCATTGCATCACCATCTGTTGCTGCTGCAAATCCTGGTATAGATTCTAATACAGTTGCTACTGTTGGAGATACTACTACGAAGTTTGCACCACCTCTAAGAGTTTTTTGGTGAATCTTGTTAGATACTTTTTGGATTTTAGTTCCTAAAGTTTGGAACCATTGTCCTTGAGTATTGTAGAAATCTGAAGTAGATACTGACCAGTTAGATCCGTCCCATACTTTGTTGTTTTCAGCTGACCAGTAATCAGTTGTTACAGCACCTGCAATTAACATATCTAATATTTCCATGTCAATCTCCATAGAGATGTACTCAGATAATAAAGAAGTTAATTCAGCTTCTGCATCAATTGAATGGTAAGCGTTAAGATCCTGTGCAAATTCTGGAGTCCATTGTGCTTTTAACTTTCTAGTCTTAGCAACAATTGCTTCAGAAGCAAGTTTAACATCAATAGACGGAATAGAGATTGAAGTATCTACTGCAGCATTTGAATCTGCTTCGAAATCTCCTCTATCGTTGTCTACTGGTTGTTTGTGCCATAATACAGCTTTAGTTCCAGTTGATCCTGCATCACCTGTAGCTACAACAAATACTAGGTTAGCTCCAACTACCTTAGTATATTGTGCTAATACTGCAATACCTGTAAGTCTAAATGCTCTAATACCTGTACTATCATATCCTGCTAAGTCTGATGTTGCAAAAGATACTGTATCGTAAGATGCAGGTGCTAATCCAACTTCGAAATCTAAAGAAGATGAAGTTGCTGTTGCAACTGTACCTGTAGCTGAAGTAGAGTTTTGGTTGATTGAGTAACCGAATTGACCGGCGCCGTAAAGACCTCCTGATACTGCTTCGTTTACTGCCATTTTGTCATTAGCTGTAGATACGTTTCCGTACATGTTGTCAGCTGCGGCTCTTCCGTTTGTTGAAGATCCATATTTAAAGTCAAGATAGAATACAAGACCTGATGGTAAGTTCATTGGTTGAACTGATACGAAGTCTTGAGCTACGATTTGAGAAAATACTTTTCTTACTAACGGTAAAGCTACTCCTGCCCACTGCTCACCTGCTCCTGCAGAGAAAGAACCACCACCAACGTTAGTTGAGTTTGCTTCAGCAACGATTTGTTTTGCTTGATTCTCAAGGATCATAGCCATGTTATTAGCATGACGCTCGTCTTTGATGCCTTCTAATAATCCCGATTGAGACCATTTGTTTGCTAATTTAGTAGCGTCAGCCTGCATACTTTTGTATGAGTTTGAGCTTTCTAATAATGTGTTTATTTCCATTTTTTTTAATTTAATGTTTTTTGGTTATTTAATAATTCCAGCTAGTTTCTGCATTCTACGGACTGCATCAGATACTTCCGAAATAATCTCCGGTTTAGCGGCTGTTATTCCTGTAGCTTTAGACGCCATACCTTTAAATTTTGATTCTGTAACATTTTCTTTTCTTGTATTAACTACATTTTCAGAAACTGTTTCAAAAACTAGTTTTACTTCTTTTACTGTTTCAGCTTTGTCGAAAGCAGCTATGATGTTAACTTTTTGTGATTCTGTAAGGTTATTTGCCTTAAAGATTTTGTTTACGTAAAGTAATTTAGAATTAAGTAAATTAACTTCCTGTAGATCTTTTCTTAGAAGTTCAATAGTCTCCAAAGCTTCAGCTAAATCAGAAGAAAATACTTCTTCTTCCTCACTAACTTCTTCTTCCTCACTAACTCCTTCAAGTTCTCTTAAAAGTTCATCTAAATCGATTTCCTCTTCGTCTCCTACTTCCATTCCTGGTTCTTCCATTGCCGGTTCGTCACCCATTCCTTCAATATCACCAGCGTCTAAATCGTCTCCTAATTCAGCTTCTGGCTCTCCGCCTCCTACTTCTTGAGCGATAATGTCTCTAATCATATCTTTGAATTGGTCAACTGTAAGAGCACTTAAGTCTTCGTCTCCTTCAATTTCACTTTCTTCTTCAGCTTCTTCTTCGCCGGCGTCGTCGCCCGCTTCAATTTCACCTTCTACTTCTTCAGCATCGTCTTCAGATTGTTCTGAATCATCCTCTGCTTCTTCTTCAGCTTCTTTTACTGCAACAAATCCTGATGTGTTTTCCTCTACTGCTTCTTCCTCTTCTAATTCGTTTACTACTTCTTCTTCTGATTGAGAATCTTCCATCTCTTGAAGTTTAGCAGCTAACATGTCTTTAAGGTGAGGTGTTAGAGTCTCCTCTAATGCCTTCTTTGCGTTAGCAATAGCGGCTTCACGTACGGATTTAGCTTCAGCAATAGCTTGCTTAAATAAATCTTTGTTTGCCATTTTAATTTAATGTGTTGGGGTTTCGTATAGCTATTGTAAGCTATAATGTGAAGTTATAAATTTTATCAATACCGTATAGTGACGGTATATTATGTCTATAAATATAGGCATTTTTATAAAACAAGAAACCCCTACATTGCTGTAAGGGAATCGTCACCTGCCTTCGGTAGCGTCCGAGGGAATTATTTTAATGATTTAAGAACTGCTTCTTTAAGCGTCTTTTCTCTTTTAGTTAAACCCTCCATTATACTCTGTATAGCCATGTCATTTACTTCATCAGCCATTTCATCTGTTAGTTTATCTAGCTCATCATCTGTTAATGGAGTTCCGTCTTCGTATTCTGCATAACTTATAAAAGCATCAGCAAAGTCTGGGTAGTCACTAGAGTCAACGCCATCTACTTCTATGGTTGATCTATCTATAGGTTTTGTTAAAGCACTAGGAGGATTCCCTCTACGTGCAGACCTAGCTAACATAGCATCAATACTTGCATTTGAACCTTTTTTTGGTTCATTCTCTAAAGAAACTTCGTTTTTCCTTTCTCTCATTGACATTTCCTCCGAATTGGAGGCGAAGTCAATTACATCGTCTTTTAAAGCTGCTAAATCTTGTAGCAAATCTGTATCTATTCCTCCCTGGTCATTCCATGCATTTATATAATCATCTACTGTAGGAAGACTTGTTATATGTTTAGGAGCATATTTATTCATTATTCGATCAAAGTTGATTCTCTCTAAAGCTACTCTTAAGGCTTCTTCCTCACCTTCTATTGCTTGTTCTTTAATTATTTTACTTGTTTGTGAAAGTTTATTTTCTAATATAAACCCTCGTAGGTTAAAGTTGTTGCTCATTATGCTCTTAATATATCGTTTATAATTAATTCTAGTTTACTATATACCGTATCAGTTGTTTTTCCTTCATTTAAGGCTACTGGGTTCATAAAAGCTCCCTGTGTAGATGGATTAGATACGAAGTCCCAACATACTAGCTCAAAATCAGTTTGTACTTCTAAAGTACCTTCGTTTGTTTGCTGTACTGAACCGGTTCCTCTAGAGGAAATACCTATTGTATGCCCTGCTTTGCATATTTCTTTAACAATATTACCTGAAGGTGTATTTAATAGCTCTATACGTCCCATAAGGGCGTCTCCCTCCCACCATAGTTCTTTTACTACATGTGAAGCGTTCTTTAGAGAGACTATAGGAGACTCAGGGTGATCAAGTTCTCCAAAGGCATTCCCAACCTTAACAAATTCTTCTATATATCTTTGAGATTCTCTAAGAAGAATTTCTTTACTGTATGTGCGTCCGTTTTGATTCTTGGCTACTGCTCTCTGCAGAATACCTTCTACTTCGTAGACTCCAGGCTTTGTTTTGGATTCTGTAAGTAGGGATCTAAAAGGGGTGACATCTACTAATAGCTGTGACATATTTTATTTTTTTTTAGATTCATATACCGGGGTAAACATCGTTTGTTTATCCATACCTTCTTCTCCTAATGGTCTCTCTCCTGAATTATGAGCTTCTATGTCTTTTGAAGATACTGTTTTTACTTTAGGGAGATCTAATCCCTTAATAAATCCTTTTGCTATTACTGGTCTAAGATCTTTCATGAACGCTGATTCTATGGCTGGTGCTAAGAAGCCTCCAACTTTTAATCCCTCTTCGTTTGTAATATTACCTAAATCTCCGTATACTTTTTGAATCTTCTCTCTTACTTTAGAATAATACGCTTCTACATCTGTTACAATGTTTTCTAGTTGATTGATAGCATTCTGCATTCCTTGAAATCCATCATACTCGTCTGCAATATGGGAAAGGTTTCCTGTAGCTGCTTCGTTAATAGACTCTTCTGTTAATACTTTTCTAATAATAGATTTAACAGCTTCTTTTAATTTAGCATTACTTTCCGCCATATTCTGATTATCTAGGTTTTTAGCGTAATGAATTACGTCCTGTTGAAGGAGTTTTGGGTCTAAATAATCTGGATCTAATCCTCCTGAGTCTTGCCATGCTTTAATATAATCATCTTCGTCTGGTAAGTTATTTACATTTCTAGGAGTATATTTATCAATTAGTACTTTAAAATTAATTTTAAATAGGGCTTCTCTAAATTTTGTTTCTAAATCTGAATCTTCATTTTCTGCCATATTCTGATTATCTAGTTTTCTAGCGTAATCAATAATGTCTTGCTGAAGCATTCTTATATCAAGGAAGTCTGGGTCTAATCCTCCTTCGTTCTCCCATGCTTTAATATAATCATCTTCTGTAGGTAGATTATTTAATCCCTTAGGTGCGTATTTATCTACTATCCCCCTAAAATTTACTTTTGCTAAATTATTTCTAAATTCAGCTTCAAGATTTTCAGAATCTCCTTCTGTTTTCATAGCTCTTTTAATAGCTTTAGTTCTAGCTCCTCTATGTTCTTTTTTACCTGTTTCAATTTTACCGTTTCCGTCATAATCTTTATCGGCTAATTCTTTTTCGTCTACCGGGCTACCAAATCTTTTTAGGTAATCTTTTCTATTTTTAGCTTGAGCAACAGTATTTCCAGGGTTAATAAAATCATTATTTTTGTCGTCACTCTTACCCATCGCCCCTTTAATAGCCTTGTCTTTTGCAGCCATATAATCATCTCCATCGATGTCTCCATCTCTGTCGTGATCTTTACCTTCCTTTTCCTGTAAACTGTCGTAGTTAACACTAATAAATTCATCAAACTCACTTACAGGGTCCATATCTGGATTGTTCATTAAACCGGTAGCTTTTGTGTGTAAGAAATCTTTTATTATAGCGTTAAGACCGGGTATTTCCTGATATTCTGCTGTAATAGCGTTTATAGCTGCTGCTAAAATTTCTTTTTTACTACTAGTAGGTTCTTCTGTGGTTAGTCCTTTTCTCTCTTTAATTTTAGCTATAGCGGTACTAATTTGATTTTCTGTATATCCGCTTTCTTTTAGTGTTGCTTTCTTCATACCGTTAAACACGTCTACTTCTGCTTTACCTCTTTTTGTTTCAACTTCTCTATCATGTTTATTAACTTTAGAAGATTCCCCGGACACTAAGTCCAGGTAATGTGTTGGATTTTTTTCTAAGTTATCTTTAGCTTTTTTTTCAGCTTTCTTAAAATCTTCTGCAGATACTGTTTCTCCTTCCTGTTTTCCTAAAGCTTTTATTTCAGCTCTAATGCCTCTATCTAAAGATCCTAAGGAATAGTTTAATACTGGTCTTTCATCATAGACTACTTCTTCTACTTTTTTAGTTTCAAATAAGAGACCTCTATTTTTTAAGATCTGTACTGAGTCGTCAAATCCGTTAAATTGAGTTACATGCATAGGGTACTGTTGTCTCATTTGACGGACAAATTCCTTTTTTGTCATAGTGCCTTCGTTTACGGCTCTATATCTCTCTGTTACTGATTTTATCTTCATAATCTATATATAATCAAATCCTTTTGTATGTGATGGCCGTGTAGGACGGCTAACCTGTTTGTATCCTAATTTTGTTAATGTTTTCTTAGCTTTATTACCTTTTCCGAAAGCTTTTGGTGTCGCATATTGTGCTCCATCTCCTGGTGGAAAAGATCCTCCTCCGGTACTAGTAATATTTGCTTCGTCAAGCATTTCCTTTATTAACTTAGTTAAGTCTGATCTTTTCACTATACTGTTTTTAACTCATTAACTAATTCGTAGTATTGCATAAGGTTAACTAAGTGGCTATCGGTTACTTTTTCCTTGTTGGTTAAAGGCTTAATAGCTTTAGATACTTCATCTAATTTAATTTTAACTACCTCGTCTTTTACCTTTAAAGATAATTGTCTAACCTGTTCAGCTATTTTAACTAACTCTTCATTTACAATCGTATGTAAACGTTTATTTGAGTTTACTGACGTAATAAACTCTCTTAATATGTTTTTCTGTTCTGGGAGTAAGTCTTTGTAGTTGTCGTTAAACTTCTCTAATAGTATTTTAAATGTAAGAAGACGTAAATCTTTATCGTACTTAGAGTACTCTTCAATTAATGTGTCCTTTACATCTGCTTCTTTCTGTGGTGATGATGTTAGGTGTTCTAAAATTGTGGTTTTATTATCCACAAGAAAAGAAGGGCTTACTAAATCAGCATTATTCTGTGCTTCTAATAAACAGTACAGAGCGGCAAGGGCTTTATAATCCCTTACTTGAATGCCGAAAAATTCATCTACATTATACGCTTCTTTAATATCAGATATTAATCCGTATTTTTGCTCTTTTAAAGCTTTTTGATCTAGCTTACGAGATACTTCCGTAATAGTAGAAACAATGGCTTCTGCTTTAGACTGGGATACATTCTTATTTTTAACAATGAATTCATATAATTTGAATTCCCTTGCCAGGGCTGTTCTACCGGTAAAATATTTTTTTACAATATTAACAGCAGCGGAATCTTTATTATTTAGAGTGTCCGAAGCTATTTGTTTTACTAGTAGCTCAAAAATAAGACCTGTATTTCTAAATTTCGAGTGTTTTACTTTCATTGTATACGTTTACTATAATAAATATGGACTAATTACCTAAATCTTTAATGTTATCTTCATTCATCATATCTGGTTCAGATATAGTTTCTTTAGAAAACACTATATTTTTTAGTGCTGCTTTATTTTTATGGTAAACTCCTTTAGTGACCATGTTCTCCATTACATTCTCGTTGTCTGATGGGTATCCGCCGTGCATCCCGTGGGTGCCTAAAGGGTCTCTTCCTCCTAAACCGGCTGTTGTTCCGTATACTGAGGCTTTTTCAGTTGGTCTTCCTCCTTCTGGGCCTGGTTCTCCCCAATCCGGGGTTTCTTCTTCATATCCTGCTGGTACTTCTCCCGGGCCTCCACCTTTTGGTGTTGAAGTAGATCTTCTACCGTACATTGAAGCTAAGTCATGAGGGGTTCCGTAAGTTGTTCCTGATTTAGCAGGATCATTACCTTCATTCTCAATTTGTGCTATTCTAAATAGGCGTTTGGAATCTTCCCTAACTAAATCTCTCATTTCCATATACTCATCTTCTGATAAGTTAAATAGGTTTTCATATATGTAATCTGATGAGAATAATTTAGAGTCTTTCATTTGATTTGCAAGATCAATTTTCTCTTTCATAAGAGCGACTTTTTCTTGTTCAAATATAATAGAAGGGGTAGTAAGTTTAATTTCAAAATTGGTTAAACTCTCTCCGGTAAATCCTTGTGTGTATAGATGTACTAGTGCAATCTTAGTTAATTCAGATTCCAGTATCTTTTGAATTCTCTCTACAGTTCTAGCAAATCTAATGTCTTCTGCTGCTAATGTTGCTTTACCTGATAAATCTCCTTCGTACCCGAAGTAAGCTTTTGGTATCTTTAATGCTGCAAACATCTTAGCTTGTAGGTATATAACGTCTGTTACACCGTCATACTCTAATCCTTTAGTAGTTTCAATTCTAGTAGAAGTATCACCTCCTCTTACAGGCATGTAGAAATCTTCCATCATGTTCTGCATATTAAACTTTAAGTTATATTGTCCATCATCTCCAATATAAGGAGTTTTTTTCATTCCATTGATAGTCTTTTGCATGAACTGTTCTACCTCTGTAGGTGGTACGTTTCCTACATTTATATAGAACATTCTCTTTTCTGGAGCTCTCATGATTCTATGAATCAACATTGCATCCTCCATTAAAGTTACCTGTTTAAAGATTTTTCTGGCTGGCTCTAAATAAGAACGGCCGTAAGGTAGGTAATTTGTATCTGAGATTAGTCTAAAGTGAGCAATTTCGTAATTGTCAAACTCTACTACTCTTTGGTCTGATTTTCTCTTGGGTAAGTAGTTTGGATTCTGTGAAGATGCTAATCCGTCTGGGTCTAGTTGGAATGAAACTTTGGAAGGGTTTTCTGGGTCTATACCCTCTCTTCTCACCATATGGTAAACTGTATATGGAAGTACATTGTAAACTCCAAACTTCTCAGCTATCTCTAATTTTAAAAAGAAATCACCGTATTTACACATATTACGAGTCCATGACCATAAGTTAAACTCGATGTTTAATACATCGTAAAATAAATTATAAAGAACTTTTTGAATGTTTTCGTCTGATGATTTAATCGCTAAGATTTCGTTTTGATCGTTCTTAGTGCATGCTTCATCGGCAATAATATCTAATGCTGAAGCTATAATAGGATCGGTGTCCATCGCTTCATAATCAGAATATAATTGAATCCTTAATGTTTGATAATTCAAGTTAGGATTAAATATATTTTTATTGTTGTAAATATATAGACGGCTAAACCTGTCTATAAGTGAGTTTGTCTGGTATTTACCAGTCTGCTGTATTTGATTAACATCGGCAATCTTTAACTCATTACCTCCTACATTTCTGATTACAATATCAGAAGCAAAGAGTGTTTTAAGTCTGCCAAATAGTGAAGTATCCGCCATTGAAATAATATTTATATATAAATAGTTGGTTTATAGAAGCCAGGTGATATCCTCATCCCCGTAGGCTGTCTTTATAATATATGGATTTTCTCTCTGATTTCCAACTGAAGACATAACTACTCTATTCTGAGTGTTTAGATTACTAAAAGAGGACATTTGTGCTCTGGTTAGGTCCATTCCCTGTTGTCTTAGTCTTAATGCAGTATCTCGTACATACAATGCAGTAGCACATGATATAATTAAATCGTCATTGTAATTTGTTTGTGCTTGGGGCTTTCCGTTTTTCCAAACAAATACTCTCATCTCCCCCATTGTACGTTTAGATTGTATTATTACAGATCTCTCCCTAATATACTCAGTCATCTTGGCGATCACTAAAGGTCGTGTTTTCATAGACATTGTAAAGCCTGGTACTAATTTATCTCTTTCATATTTAGACATATACGATTCTACTGTCTCCATATTACCTGTTGAACTGTAATATAAGTTTCTATATTCACGTTCCATTACCTGTTCTATAGTAGCCCACCCAATATTGGCATTCTCTATTACAAGAAGTGCTTCATTATATTCTGTTGCTATACCTACAAGAACATTACCAAAATCTTTGGGTGATACTTTGCCCTTGTATTCCCCTACTTGGGTACAAGTTTCTACATCAAATATGTGAAATGCAGAATAATCGGCAGAGTCTCCTCTAGAGACATCCGCTACAACTATATAGTCTTTAGTGTAGTCTGGTGATTCCCAAATCCATAAATTACTATCTACCCCTCTTTTTTCGACAGGGTCTCTTTGATAGGTCTGTTCGTAAAATAAAAGATCATCTGGTTCAAATACTGTATCTCCAGAAGCTAAGAAATCACAGTTATGGGATACGAGTTTGTCAGCAATGAATAGATGCTTAGTGCCTACGTCTACTGGGTCGTATAATATGAAGTCTCCTTCTATCTTTTCAATGGATACTACTGTTACATCTTTCTGTAGAATATCCCCCGGTTTTATGTCTTTAGCAAGAACTTCTAGTCCGTCAACTATAAACCTATGTTCTAAAGAAGACTGTATCTCTACACTGTTGGAAAGTATAAAATGTATAACTTCTGATTTAGATGTTTTCCTAATAGCAGAGAAAGGTTTATAGCCGTCTGGGGTCATTAGCTCGTACCTTGTGTTCTTTCTAATTTCTATCATACTTCACCCTTATAAATGTACATCCTAATTTCTTTTCTATTTGCTTCTGTCTAGTAGTATCTTTACTACATAATTCACCGGTCTTATCAAAGTGGTGTTTTTCATCTACTTCTAAAGCTACATTACTTATAGGGTCGTATCCGTCTAAAAAGTATCCAAGGTGCTCTACAAAGAATTCTCCTCCATTTTCAGCATGCATAAACTTATACCCGTTCTTTCTTCCGTACTCCTCTATTACCTTAATAGAGTCTATATTATACCTAGGAGCTAATTGACCTTTACATTTTGTTAAGTACGCTAAAGTAGATACTCTCATCTTCCGTTTAGTTTCTTCAGTATGTGGTTTACCTAATTGATTTCTCTTAGGGTCTGGGCATTTTCTACAGTACTGCGACCAATTATACTTTCTACCACACTCACATTTTAATTTACTAATATCTCTATCTAGCTCTGTGATAAACTTAAGTCTATGTGTTAGGTTGTAAGCTGTTTTGTATGTCTTCTGGTTTGTAAATAACTCCTCTAATTCAGTAGTATGTTCAAGTACTGATTTATATAGTTTAGGGTGTTCTTTAATGAAAGTTCTATTTTTAGCTTTACCTATGTACCTCTTATATAGCTCTCCTTCAAGTAGTAGATCTCTTGTCTCTATATATGAATAGAGCTCAATAGCTTCTAACTCTTCTTTTAGTTTATCCCAATACACCTTAGTATGATTTATCACAAGAATGCCTTTCTTTATTATAAATAGTCGCCTTCTTGCGATATAAGTGAATAAAGTTCTTCTAATGTTACATTCTGTTCTATATTAGTATGCTTGTCAAGTACCTGTACTCTACTCTCCCCCCATAGACAGTCACACTCCTGCCCTGCCATGCGTGGTCCTAAATCACGGTCCTGCATATCTCTCCAATCTTGAGTTCTTTCAGGGTGCACACTCCATGGCAGTCTCACAGGCATAAAGGAATTTTCTCCTGTTTCTGCTTTTTCCCATGTCTGGTGGAACCAATTCCCAATACCGTTAGGTGTTGATAGAGCCATACATTGTCCACCTGTTGCTAGTGTTTGTTGTGCTGCTGCAAAGGTTTCATCAATATTGTCTATAAAAGCGGCTTCATCTATTAATAGTAGAGATACCGCTTCTGATCTAGCTGCATCAGCATTCGATGATTTAGCTTGTATCTTAGAGCCGTTTTTTAGTCTTAGTGATAGTTTGTTCTTTTCAACAGATGGTAGCTTTAGCCACCTTGGTAGTTCGTCATACATAAAGATAACCTTTGTTACAAGGTTTCTAGCTGTGGCCTGTGTGGTTGCTAGTGCGAGTATGTTTTTATCCCTATGAAACAACATTAACCAGAGGCTGTATGCTGATGCTAGTGTGGATATGCCTAATTGTCTAGATTTAAGTGTTATAATAAACTGCTCATCTCTAAATAAATGTAAAACTTTCTCTTGAAATGGGTATAGATTAAAGAGTATCCTACCTCTCTGTGGGTGTTGTATATGGCAGTACTTTTTCATAAAGTACGCCGGATCCTTTGCACACTTGATGTACTCCTGTGCAATTATTTTTTTTATGTCTTGACTCATAACTCATTATTTTATTCTACTTTATTAATGCAAGTCTAGGAGTATAATCAGAAACTGTTGTTACTATCTTTATAGAGTTACCAATCTCCTGCTCAAGGTCTTGACTATTACTTATTATTTTATAGTCTAGGTCACTACTAATAAACATTATAGGATGTGCTATTTCTTCTATGTATGCTTTGGCAAGATCTTTTGCTATTCTTAAATTAAATTGCGATAAGGAATTTAGGTCCGCAGTTTCTACCTTTACTACCCCTGGGCCGTATATATCATCTAAAAGTTTCTTAAGGTTTATGTAAAATTGGTTTTCCTTATTTTTATCAGATGTTTGTTTAAGAACGTTTAAATAGTGGAATAACCTTCCCGTCCATCCTGCATTTTTAAGCGGTATTAATACCTTAGCATCTTCTTCCGGGAAGAATTTTAATATGTTTGAAACTATTTCACCTATACTATCTCCTCTTCCTGAAATCTTTTTTGGAGCTAGTATTGCACCTGTTAATGTTCCTTTCTTATTTAAAGAAGAAGCTTTTAATTCTAATGTACCACTAGCTGTTAATACGTCCCCCTTTGGTGCACTTTTAGTATCACTAAGAAGGCAAACTAAGGCTATCTCTCCTCTTCCAACTCCTTTTTGATTTGAACCCGGGGAGAAGCTAATTAATTTATTAATATGTTTTGAATCTATACCGGTTATATTTGCTAACTCGCTTGAGAGGTTTCCTGATTTAGACAGTTTATCGAATGTATTATTACTATTATTAAGCGAGGAAATTATATTGTTTTCTATGTTATTTTTATCTGCATACCCAACAATTAAAAGAGTTTGTTCTTCCCCTAACCCTTTTTTAGTTAATGCATTAATTAGAGAAGTAGTATACCCTTTCCCGGTTTTCTTAATAACTGAATAAAGCTTAGCAATCTGTTCTGGGGAAAACTCTTGTTCTTTCGAATTTAAAAGTTTAATTATATCCTGGACTGATTGGTTGGTTTGTTGAGTTTCTTGTTTTACTGTATCTGTAAGTTTAACTCCAAACATATCTTCAAATAAAATTATATCCTCTTGATTATTAATATCAGGATATCCTTTATTAGTTCTATAAGACCATTCTTGTATAATTTTATCTATAAGATTCATTTATTGTTATTATGCTTCTGGTTCTTCTCCGTCTTCAAAATCAATAGGCTCATCGGATAAATCCTCTCCTCCTCCTTCATCACCACCTTCTGCTCCTCCGGTATCATCTGCTGCAAAGTCATCTTCTCCTCCTGTTGCTCCTCCTTCTCCTCCAGGAAATTCCCCACCGCCCCCAGATGCGTCTGCTACATCTGATCCTGATACTGAGTCTTCCCCTGCGCCTTTCATTGGTGATTCTGAGTAGAGTATTGCAAGTTTGTCTAGAGCTTGTTGGTAGTCTGAAATATTGGAAAGGGTGTATCGTTTACCTAGAATTTTAGCAACAAAGGTTTTACCCATCCATTTTAACTCGTAGTCTTGACCGTTCTTGAGGTTAATTCTAAAAGCGGTCGGTCTTGGAGAGATCCAATCTATTGTATCTACAAATTCTAAAAAGTCTTCTGTTTGTAATTTTACAATAGCCTGTTTCAAGGTTGGAAACTTAGCTAAAATAGTATCTGTTGCATCTTCAAGTACAGTCTCTTTTGGTGCATCCATATCAGGTTCTTCTTCAGGTGTTGGCTTTTCTTCAGTTTCTTCTTCAGCTTCCTCTAGCTCATCTAATAAACCTTCTAATAAAACTTCTTGGTATGCTTCTAGTATAATATTCTTTAAATCGCTTTTTTTCATATTACTTAGTTCTACAATGATCTTTACCTTTTAAAAATGGAGTTTTACATTTAGACCCCTTAACGTGTACCCGGCCACATTTTCCACAGCAGGTTCCTTTTTTTTCGTTAATATGGTGATCCTTATCTGTTGCCCAATCATCCATATCATCGTTGACATCCTCATCTTCCGTAATGGATAAAAGGTTAAGCTTTTTAGTTTCGTCTTCTGCTCTTTTCTTAGTTGCAAAATCTGTTATAATTTTATCTCCTTTCCATACTTGGTATGTATTATTAGATTTCGAAAACTTTACT